>Ga0193752_1000190_pt1 | contig 76353 bp, 62 predicted proteins | sample H1c1metaG_FD_144924 | JGI IMG/M metagenome (GOLD analysis project Ga0193752, IMG submission 144924) | Soil microbial communities from a riparian zone of the East river system, Colorado, United States - H1c1 | ecosystem: Environmental > Terrestrial > Soil > Riparian zone | place: USA: East River... | reverse complement strand
GTTCAAACCGCGCCGAGCGGTGCCTGGATCGTGGACGACTCTTACAACGCCAACCCGAGTTCGATGAAGGCTGGCATCGAAGTGCTCGCCAACGTCGACGCGCGGCGCTGGCTGGTGATGGGCGACATGGGTGAGCTCGGCGAGCACGGCGTCGAAAGTCACGGCGAAATCGGCCGCTTCGCGCGCAACCACCGCATCGACCGGCTGTTTGCGACCGGCAAGCTGTCGGCGCTGGCGGTCGAGGCGTTCGGCTCGGGCGGCGAGTGGTTCTCGGACACGGAGACGATGGCGCGTGCCGTCAACGCCGAACTGACGCGCGAAGTCTGCGTGCTGGTCAAAGGATCGCGCAGCAACCGGCTCGAACGTGTGGTCGAGGCACTGACCGGCAGCGGCGCAAGTCACGGACACTGAATACATGCTCTATTGGCTCTTCAAGCAGCTCACGCCTTACTACTCGGGATTCAACGTCTTCTCGTACCTGACGCTGCGCGCCATCTTTGCGGTGATGTCGGCGCTGCTGCTGGCGTTGTTCATCGGGCCGTGGATGATCGAGCGCCTGAAGGGCGGCCAGATCGGCCAGGTGGTGCGCGACGACGGCCCGAAATCGCATTTCTCGAAGGCCGGCACGCCCACGATGGGCGGCTTGCTGATCCTGGTCGCGATCATCGTGAGCACGCTTCTGTGGGCCGATCTGTCGAACCGCTTCGTGTGGGTGGTGCTCGGCGTCACGCTCACGTTCGGCCTGATCGGCTTCTGGGACGACTACCTGAAGCTCGCCAAGAAAAACCCGAAGGGGCTGATCGCGCGCTACAAGTATTCCTGGCAGTCGCTGTTCGGACTCGCCGTCAGCATCTTCCTGTACTACACCGCGAAGACGCCCGCGGAGACCACCCTCTATCTACCGTTCTTCAAGAACTTCGCGGTGCCGCTGGGCGCCGTGGCATTCATCCTGCTGTCGTACTTCATGATCGTGGGCATGAGCAACGCGGTGAACCTCACCGACGGACTCGACGGCCTGGCGATCATGCCGGCCGTCATGGTGGCCGTGGCACTGGGCGTGTTCGCGTATGCCAGCGGCAACGCGAAGCTCGTGCAGTACCTCGACATTCCGGCGGTTCCCGGTGCGGGCGAACTGCTCATATTCTGCGGCGCGCTCGCCGGGGCCGGACTCGGGTTCCTGTGGTTCAACACCTATCCTGCGCAGGTCTTCATGGGCGACATCGGCGCGCTGGCACTCGGTGCCGCGCTTGGCACGATCGCCGTCATCGCCCGCCAGGAAGTGGTGGCGCTGATCATGGGCGGCATTTTCGTCATCGAAACCGCGTCCGTGATCATCCAGGTCGCATCGTTCAAGCTGACCGGCAAACGCGTGTTCCGCATGGCGCCTATCCACCATCACTTCGAACTGAAGGGATGGTCGGAGCCGAAGGTGATCGTGCGCTTCTGGATCATCGCTTTCCTCCTCGTGCTGGCAGGGCTCGCCACCCTGAAACTGCGATGACCGCGCAAGCCGCACAAACCGCACGCAACGCCGTGATCGTCGGCATGGGACGCACGGGCCTCTCCGTCGCGCGTCACCTGCAGCGTTGCGGCTACGGCATCGCGCTGACCGACAGTCGCGCAGCTCCGCCCGAGCTCGCCGGTGTCCAGGCGTTGGGCGCCGCCATCGTGGCGCGCACCGGCGGATTCGACGCCGGGCTGCTCGACACGGCGGACATCGTTGTTACGTCTCCGGGAGTGCCGCTCGACGATCCGTTCTTCGTGCAGGCGCGCGCGCGCGGACTCGACATCGTGGGCGACATCGAATTGTTCGCGCGCGCCGCGGACGCGCCCGTGGTCGGCATCACCGGCACGAATGGCAAGAGCACCGTGACGACATTGCTGGGTCGCATGGCGGAGCGCGCCGGCGTGCGCGTGCGAGTCGGTGGCAACCTGGGCCAGCCCGCTCTCGACCTGCTCGATCGCGGCCCGGTCGATCTGTACGTGCTCGAGCTGTCGTCGTTCCAGCTCGACACCACGCACTCGCTCAAGCTGAAGGCGGCCGTGGTTCTCAACGTGTCGGCCGATCACATGGATCGCTACGCGACGCTCGATCATTACGCCGCATCGAAGGCGCGCATCTACGCCAACAGCGAAACCGCGGTGGTGAATGCGGACGAGTCCGAGGTCGTGCGCATGCCGCGCGCGGGCCAGCGAGTGATTTCGTTCAGCCTGCAGGATCCGAAATCCGATTTCAGCCTGGTCACGCCGCCGTCCGACAAGGAGCCATGGCTGGCGCGGCGCGGGGCGGCGCTGCTGCCGCTGACGGCGCTCAAGGTTTCCGGCCGTCACAATGCCTCGAATGCGCTGGCGACGCTGGCGCTCGGCGATGCGCTGCGACTGCCGCTCGCGCCGATGCTCGATGAGCTGCGTGAGTTCACCGGCCTGCCGCATCGTTCGCAGTGGGTCGCGGATATTGCCCAGGTTCGCTACATCAACGATTCCAAGGGCACCAACGTCGGCGCCACGCTCGCCGCCGTCGGCGGATTGACCGGCCCGCTGGTGGTGATCGCCGGCGGCGACGGCAAGGGTCAGGACTTCACACCGCTCGCGCACGCCTTTCGCGGCAAGGTGCGCACTGCGGTGTTGTTAGGCCGGGATGCCGGCCTGATCGAGACCGCGCTCGCCGGCATCTGCCATACGACGCGCGTCGGTTCGATGGAAGAGGCGGTGCGTGCCGCGGCGCGCTTCGCGAAAGCAGGCGACACCGTGCTGCTGTCGCCGGCCTGTGCGAGTCTCGACATGTTTCGCGACTACGCGCATCGCGGCAGCGTGTTTGCCGCCGCGGTCAAGGAACTCGCGCCCGGGGAGAGCGGGACATGAGCGGCAAGGCGCGCATGCACATCGATTCGGTGGCGCTGGCGCTGGTGGCGGCGATCGTGTTGCTCGGGCTGATCATGGTCACCTCGGCCTCGATCTCGATCGCGAGCAAGGAGTCCGGCGACGCGTTCTCGTATCTCGAGCGCCAGCTGGTGCTGTGCCTGATCGGCTTCGTATTGGCCGCCGCCGTGTTCTGCATCCGCACGGAATACCTCGAGAAAATGGCCTGGCCGCTGCTGATCGCCGCGGTGGCGTTGCTGTTCTTCGTGCTGATCCCAGGCCTGGGGCACGTGGTCAACGGCAGCCGCCGCTGGATTCGCGTGCTCGGCTTCAACTTCCAGGCCTCGGAGCTCGCGCGCGTGCTCGTGCTGATCTTCATCGCCAGCTACGCGGTGCGTCGCGAAGACGAGCTGCGCAGCAGCGCGATGGGGCTGATCAAGCCCATTGGCCTGTTGATGTTCATCGCGCTGCTGCTGCTCGCAGAGCCTGACTTCGGCGCGGCTTCTGTGCTGTTCATTTCCGGCTTCGGCATCCTGTTCATCGCGGGTGCGCGGCTGCGTTACGTGTTGGTCACCGCGGCGGCCGGCGCAGGGGCAATGACGCTGTTGGTGATGCTGGTCCCGTACCGCATGGTGCGCGTGAAATCGTTCCTCAATCCCTGGGCGGATCCGTTCGACAGCGGCTTCCAGCTCACCCAGTCGCTGATCGCGATCGGCCGCGGCGAATGGTTCGGCGTGGGCCTGGGCGAGAGCGTGCAGAAGCTCTTCTATCTACCCGAGGCGCACACCGACTTCCTGTTCGCGGTGCTGGCCGAGGAGCTTGGCCTCGTGGGCGTCGTGCTGACGCTGGCGCTGTTCATCGCGCTGGTGTGGCGCAGCTTCTGGATCGCGCAGCTCGCCGCGCGCGCCAACCTGCGCTTTCAGTCCTATCTCGCCGCCGGGTTCGGTCTGTGGCTGGGTGCGCAGGCGCTCATCAACATCGGCGTGAACATGGGCGTGCTGCCCACGAAGGGTCTGACGCTGCCGCTCATGAGTTACGGCCGCTCCAGCATGATCGTGACGCTCGCCTGGGTTGGCCTGCTGCTGCGCGTCTATCACGAGGCGATGCAGAACACGCGTGGCATGGCCAGCGTTCGGGGCACGGACGACGCGCGACCGGTGCGCATCGCGGGTGCGACCGCGTGAGCACACGTTCACCCATCCTCATCATGGCCGGCGGTACCGGCGGCCACGTATTCCCGGCGCTGGCGCTGGCGCGTCTGCTGCGCGCGGCCTCGCACGAGGTCATCTGGCTCGGTACACGCCGCGGCCTCGAGGCGCGCGTGATACCTGCGGAGAACATCGAGATCGAATGGCTCGCGATGAGCGGCCTGCGCGGCAAGGGTGTCGTCACGTTGCTGGCTGCGCCGTTCAAGCTCGTGCATTCGATCTGGCAGGCGTTGTCCGTGATGCGTCGTCGTCGCCCAGGTCTCGTGGTCGGCTTCGGCGGCTTCGTCACCGGCCCCGGCGGGGTCGCGGCCTGGCTCACCCGCCGGCCGCTGGTGATCCACGAACAGAACGCGATCGCGGGCTACTCGAACCGCTGCCTCGCGCACCTGGCGCGCCGCGTGCTGGCGGCATTTCCGCAGGCTTTTCCCCGCGGCATCGATGCGCGCGTGGTCGGCAACCCGGTGCGCGCCGAGATCGTCCTGCAGCCGCCGCCCGCCACGCGCTTCGCGCGCCGCGAGGGCGCGCTGCGCCTGCTGGTCGTCGGCGGTAGTTTGGGGGCAGCGCGTTTGAATGCGGTGGTGCCGTTCGCGGTTGCGCAATCGGGCCTCACGCTGCGCATACGGCACCAGGCCGGTGAGCGCGGCATCGACGCGGCGCGCGCCGCGTACCTGCAGGCCGGCGTGCAGGCCGACGTCGCGCCCTTCATCGAGGACATGGCGCAGGCGTACGGCGACGCGGATCTCGTGATCTGCCGCGCCGGCGCGCTGACGATTTCCGAGCTTGCCGCCGTCGGCGTGGCCGCGGTGCTGGTGCCGTTCCCGGCCGCGGTCGACGACCACCAGACGGTCAACGCGCAATTCCTGGTGCGCGAGGGCGCCGCGGTGCTGATCGCCGATCGCGATCTGACCGCCGAACGGCTCGCCGCCGAGCTCAAGGTCCTTTGCCAACGCGGCAAACTACTCGCGATGGCGGAGCGTGCGCGCCTGGTGGCGAAGCCGCGCGCGGCGGAAGAGCTCGCCGCGGCCTGCTTCGAGCAGCTGGCGGCCGCATGAGCGATCGCATGCGCCGCATTCATCGCATCCACTTCGTCGGCATCGGCGGCAGCGGCATGAGCGGCATCGCCGAGGTGCTGGTCAACCTGGGCTACGAAGTGCAGGGCAGCGACCTCAAGCCGAACGCGGTCACGGACCGCCTTGTGAAGCTCGGTGCGCGCGTGATGATCGGTCACGCGGCCGAAAACGTCGGCAACGCCGACGTCGTGGTCACCTCCAGCGCCGTGTCGCTGGAAAATCCCGAGGTTGCCGGCGCGCTGGCGCGGCGCATTCCCGTGGTGCCGCGCGCCGAGATGCTCGGCGAGCTCATGCGCTTTCGGTACGCGATCGCGGTTGCGGGCACGCACGGCAAGACCACCACGACGAGTCTCACTTCTTCGATCCTCGCCGAAGGCGGGGAGGATCCGACTTTCGTGATCGGCGGACGTCTGAAGAGCGCGGGCACCAATGCGCGGCTCGGGGCGGGCAAGTACCTGGTCGCCGAAGCCGATGAGAGCGATGCATCGTTCCTGCACCTGAACCCGATGATCGCGATCGTCACGAACATCGACAACGATCATCTCGGCACACACGACGGCGATTTCGAGCGCCTCAAGCAGAGTTTCGTCGAGTTCCTGCACAACCTGCCGTTCTACGGCCTCGCGGTGCTGTGCGTGGACGACGTGCACATCCGCGGCATTCTCGCCAAGGTGAATCGCCCGGTCGTCGGTTACGGCTTCTCGGAAGGCGCCGACCTGCGCGCCGAGAACCTGCGCCGCGAAGGGCTGCGCACGCATTTCGACGTGGTCCGGCGCGCTGACGGGTTGCGCGTGCCCGTCACCGTCAACCTGCCGGGATTGCACAACGTGCTGAACTCGCTCGCGGCCATTGCGGTGGCGCTCGAGATCGGCATCCCGCACGAGGCCATCCAGCGCGCGCTCGCGAATTTCCAGGGCATCGATCGCCGCCTGACCCACGTGGCCGATGTGAAGCTCGCCGGTGGCGGCGACTCCGTGACGATCGTGGATGACTACGGTCACCACCCGACGGAAATCGCCGCGACGCTCGACGCGATCCGCCAGGGGTATGCCGGCCGCCGGGTGGTGCTGGCGTTCCAGCCGCATCGCTACACGCGCACGCGCGACCTGCTCGACGACTTCGCGACCGTGCTATCTACCGGCGATGCGCTGCTGGTGACCGAGGTGTACGCCGCCGGTGAAGCGCCGATTGCCGCCGCCGACGGCCGCGCCATCTGCCGCGCGATCCGTACGCGCGGCAAGGTCGAACCGGTGTTCGTCGAAAAGGTCGAGCACCTGCACGAGGCGCTGCGCGCCGTGCTCAAGGCGGGCGACGTGCTCGTGACCATGGGCGCGGGCTCCATCAGCGCCGTGTCGCATGCGTTGCCCGGGAAGTTAGGGGCCGCGTCGGCCCGGAGGCAGGCGTGACGTGCGCACCGCACTCAGAAAACCCGCACTGGAAGCTGCCTTCATGAGCGCAGGTGTGCTGGTGGTCGCTGCGGAATTCGAATCGCGCGTGAAGCGCGACGAACCGATGTCGCGCCACACCTCCTGGCACGTGGGGGGACCCGCAGACGTCTACTTCAGCCCGCGCGATCGGGCCGACCTGCTCGCGTTCCTCGCTACCTTGCCCGCGGGCACGCCTTTGTTCTGGCTCGGGCTCGGCAGCAACCTGCTGGTGCGCGACGGCGGCATCCGCGGCGTCGTGATCGACACGCAGAGCGGCTTGACGCGCCTCGAGCGCGCCAACGACACCACGGTCACCTGCGAAGCCGGCGTGCCCTGCGCGCGCCTGGCCCGCCAGTGCATCAAGTGGGGGATGAGCCCCGCCGAGTTCCTCGCCGGGATTCCCGGCACGCTCGGCGGTGCGCTCACCATGAATGCCGGCGCGTTCGGCGGTGAAACCTGGCCGCGCGTGCGCAGCGTGGACGTGTGCGATGCGCGCGGTGTCGATCGCCGGCGCGACGCGCGCGAGTACACGTACGGCTACCGGCACATCGTTCCGCCGGCCGCGGGCGAATTTTTCCTCGCCGCGACCCTCGAGTTCGAATATCGCCCGGGGCTCACCGAAGAGGCGATGCGCGAGTTGCTGGCCAAGCGCAAGGAAAAGCAGCCCATCGGCGAATGGAGCTGCGGCTCCACCTTCACCAATCCGCCGGGCGATCACGCGGCGCGCTTGATCGAAGCCGCCGGTCTCAAGGGTTTTCGAATCGGAGACATCCTGGTTTCGCCGAAGCACGCGAATTTTCTCCTCAACGTCGAGGCCGCCACGGCGGCCGACGTGGAGAAGCTCGTCGCGCACATCCAGGAAGAAGTGCAGCGCCAGTTCAACGTCACGCTGACACCGGAATTTCGCACCGTCGGGGAGCTCGCCTGATGCGTCTGCGGCACGACCCCAAGATTGTCAGGCACGTCACGGACGCAAAAGAGTTCGGCCGCGTCGCGGTGCTGTTCGGCGGCACCTCGAGCGAGCGCGAGATCTCGCTGTTGTCGGGCAATGCCTGCCTGGCCGCGTTGACCAGGCGCGGCGTCGATGCGCACCCGTTCGATCCGCGCGACAAGCCACTGAGCGAGCTCGTCGCGCGCAAATTCGAGCGCGTCTTCATCGCGCTGCACGGGCCCGGCGGAGAAGACGGCACGCTGCAGGGCGCGCTGGAATTCCTGGGGCTGCCGTACACCGGCAGCGGCGTCATGGGGTCGGCCATCGGCATGGACAAGCTGCGCACCAAGCGGCTCGCCCAATCAGTCGGCATTCCCACCACCGACTACATGGTGTTGCGCTCGCCGTCCGACCTCGAGAACTGCATCGAGCGGCTCGGGCTGCCGATGATCGTGAAGCCCGCGACACAAGGGTCGTCTGTAGGCATGACCAAGGTCGAGAAGGCCGATCAGTTGTTAGGCGCCTACCAGGCCGCCGCGCTGCTCGAGCCCGATGTATTCGCCGAACCGTGGATCACCGGCGCGGAATACACGGTGGCGGTGCTGCAGGGTCGCGCCCTGCCGTCGATCCGCATCGAAACGCCGGCCGTGTTCTACGACTACCAGGCCAAGTACTTCCGCAACGACACGAAGTATTTCTGCCCGTCGGGTCTGCCCGGCGAGGCCGAGAAGCATCTCGCCAACCTTGCGCTCGCCACCTTTGCCGCCGTCGGCGCCGACGGCTGGGGCCGCGCCGACTTCATGATGGACAAGGCCGGCAAGCCCTATCTGCTCGAGATCAACACGGTTCCGGGCATGACCGATCACAGCCTCGTACCGATGGCGGCGCGCGCGCTCGACATCAACTTCGAACAGCTGGTGTGGCAAGTGCTCGAAACCAGCTTCAGCCGCACGGTGGTCAGCTGGTGATGTGGGGCAAACCCAAAAACAGGCGAAAAAGCGAGGAACGTCGCTGGAAGATCTCCGGCGCGTGGCTGGCGCGCTTTGGTATCGCCGCCGCCGTGCTGGCCGTGCTTGGCATCGCCGTCACGCTCGCGCTCGGCACGTTCGACCAGAACATCACGCAGGTCTCGGTGACCGGGCGGTTCCAGCGCGTTTCGCCGATCGAGGTGGAGCAGGCAGTCAAGGCACGCGTGCGCGACACCGGCCTCATCAGCGTCGATCTCGCGGCGGTGCAGCGCGCGGTCGAACGGCTTTCCTGGGTAGATCGGGCGACGGTCGATCGCCAGTGGCCGCGTGCGCTCAGCATCCGCGTGGTCGAGCAGGTGGCCGCGGCGCGCTGGGGTGCGAACGGCCTGCTGAACACGCGCGGTGAGTTGTTCATCTCCGAAGCGCGGCACATACCGCCCGAGCTGCCGCGCCTGTCCGGTCCGCGCGGCACCGAAGGTGAAGTGGCGCGGCGCTATCTCGCCGCGCAGGGCCAGCTCATCGAGGCCGGCATGCGGCTGACCGCCGTCAGGCTGGATGCACGCGGCGCCTGGGAATTGGATCTCGACAACGGCATCACCGTCCGTCTCGGGCGCCGCCAGGTCGACGAGCGCTTCGCGCGCTTCGTCACCGCCGGCGTCGGGCAGATTGCCACGCACGCCAGCGACATCGGCTACATCGACATGCGTTACACGAATGGGTTTGCCATCGGCTGGCGCGCGGGCGGTCAGCGCGTCGCGAGCGGACAACCCGAGGACGACAATCTGGATGGCACTTACTAGTGGCTAAGCGGCCCGACAAGAATCTCATCATCGGCCTCGATGTCGGCACTTCGAAGGTGGCCGCGCTGGTCGGTGAAATCGCGCCTGACAACTCCATCGAAGTGATCGGCCTCGGCGTGCAGCCCTCGCGCGGCCTCAAGAAGGGCGTGGTGGTCAACATCGAATCGACGGTGCAGTCGATCCAGCGCGCGATCGAAGAAGCCGAGCTCATGGCCGGCTGCGAGATTCGGTCGGTGTTCGCCGGGATCGCGGGCAGTCACGTGCGCAGCCTGAATTCACACGGCGTGGTCGCGATCCGCGATCGCGAAGTCAGCCATGCAGACGTCGAACACGTGGTCGACGCGGCGAAGGCGGTGGCGATTCCGGCGGACCAGAAGATCCTGCACGTGCTGCCGCAGGAATTCATCATCGACGGGCAGGAAGGCATCCGCGATCCGATCGGCATGTCGGGCGTGCGGCTCGAAGCCAAGGTGCACATCGTGACCGGCGCCGACAGCGCCGCGCAGAACATCGAGAAGTGCATCCAGCGCTGCGGCCTCGAAGTGGACGACATCGTGCTCGAGCAGCTCGCCTCGAGTTTTGCCTGCCTGACCGACGATGAACGCGAGCTCGGCGTGTGCATCATCGACATCGGCGGCGGCACCACGGATCTCGCGGTGTTCTCGCAGGGGGCCATTCGCCATACGGCGGTCATACCGATAGCCGGCGACCAGGTCACCAACGACATCGCGGTGTCGATGCGGACCCCGACGCAGTACGCCGAGGACATCAAGGTCCGGTACGCCTGCGCGTTGTCGCAGCTCGCCAATCCCGACGAGAGCATCGAAGTGCCGTCGGTGGGCGATCGCCCCGCGCGGCGCCTCGCGCGCCAGACGCTGGCCGAGGTGGTCGAGCCGCGCTACGAGGAATTGTTCGGGCTGGCGCGCGAGGAGCTGCGCCGCTCGGGCTTCGAGGAGATCGTCGCCTCGGGGATCGTGCTCACGGGCGGCAGCGCAAAGATGGAGGGTGCCATCGAGCTCGCCGAGGAAGTGTTCCACGTGCCGGTACGACTGGGCGTGCCGCAGCACATCCGCGGATTCAGCGACGTGGTGCGCAACCCTATCTACTCGACCGGCGCGGGCCTGCTGCTGTACGCGCGCGACAACGCGCTGGCGGGCAATCGCGGCCGCTCGATCACGGGTAACGCGCGCACGATGGCCGAGCGCATGAAGAACTGGTTTCAGGGGAACTTCTGACCGGGCATGCCGGAAGGAAGACCTGTTGTTAGGTGATGAAAACGAAGCTGACAGCTTGCAATTAACTAGTGAAGGAGCGACACAATGTTTGAACTAATGGACGCATACAGCCAGAACGCTGTAATCAAGGTCATCGGGGTAGGCGGCGGCGGCGGCAACGCGGTCGCACACATGGTGCAGAGTGGCATCGAGGGCGTGGAATTCCTGTGCATCAACACCGATGCGCAGGCGCTGAAACACTCCAAGGTGAAGACCGCGCTGCAGATCGGCTGCAACATCACGAAGGGTCTCGGCGCCGGCGCCGATCCCGAAATCGGCCGCCAGGCCGCCATAGAAGATCGCGATCGCATCATCGAGATGATCGAGGGCTGCGACATGCTGTTCATCACCGCCGGCATGGGCGGTGGCACGGGCACGGGCGCGGCGCCGGTGGTCGCGCAGGTCGCGAAGGAGCTCGGCATCCTCACGGTGGCCGTGGTCACGCGTCCGTTCGAGATGGAAGGCAACAAGCGTTCGCTGGTCGCGAATCACGGGCTGGCCGAACTCGGCAAGTACGTCGACTCGCTGATCACGATCCCCAACCAGAAGCTGCTGACCGTGCTCGGCGCCAAGACCACCTTGTTGGACGCTTTCAAGAGCGCCAACCACGTATTGCAGGGCGCAGTGCAGGGCATCGCCGAATTGATCACGCGCCCGGGCCTGATCAACGTCGACTTCGCCGACGTGCGCACCGTCATGAGCGAAACCGGCATGGCGATGATGGGCTCGGGCATGGCGCGCGGTGAGAACCGTGCCAAGGAAGCCGCCGAAGCCGCGGTTTCCTCGCCGCTGCTCGAGGACATCAATCTCTCCGGCGCACACGGCATCCTGGTGAACGTCACGGCGGGCATGGACCTGTCGATCGGCGAATTCCAGGAAGTCGGCAACATCGTCAAACAGTTCGCCTCGGATGACGCCACGGTGGTCGTGGGAACCGTCATCGATCCGGAGCTGTCGGATGAAATGCGCGTCACGGTCGTGGCGACCGGCCTCGGCAAACCCGAAGTGGTGGCCAGCGGCCGCGCTGCTTACGGACGCGAAGTCCCCTCTGTGCAGAAGGCGATCCCCCAGGCGGCCCAGCCTGTGGAACCGGCCATGCGTGTGGTGCCGCGCCGACCGTTGACGGCCGCGGACTACGCAGCGCTCGACAAGCCGGCGGTGCAGCGTCAACGCGCGGTCGGTGACGGTCTGCATGCGGCGCCGGATGCCGAGGATGTGCTGGATATCCCGGCATTTCTGCGACGCCAGGCGGATTGATGAGAGGCCGTTCGGAAGACTGAATAAGGCAACTGTGTTACGGTAGCGCCCCTTTTGGGGGCACGGAGTGCCATGCCAAGTCTTTGAATTGAAGACGAGGTATGGCGCAAAACGCTCCCCGTGCCCGCCCGGTAGGCGGCGCTACCCGTGCACCGCGACAACGTGGTAGCGGGAGATGCAAGCTGATGCTCGGACAACGCACTCTCAAAAATTCCATCCGCGCCCAGGGCGTCGGCCTGCACACCGGTCAAAAGGTGTTGATGACGCTGCGCCCGGCGGCGCCCGACACGGGCATCGTTTTCCGGCGCACGGATCTCGATCCGCCGGTCGATATCCACGCGACGGCAGAAAACGTCGGTGACACCCAGCTCGGCACCACTCTTTTCAACGGCGACGCGCGCGTCTCCACCGTCGAACATCTGCTGTCGGCGTTCGCCGGCCTCGGGATAGACAACGCGCACGTCGAAGTGAGCGCACCCGAAGTGCCCATCATGGATGGCAGCGCGGGTCCGTTCGTATTCCTGCTGCAGTCGGCGGGCTTCGAAGACCAGCGCACGCCGAAGAAATTCGTGCGGATCAAGCAGCGCGTGCGCGTCGAAGACGGCGACAAATGGGCGGAATTTCGCCCCTTCGACGGCTTCAAGGTGAATTTCGAGATCGAATTCAACCACCCGCTGTTCAAGCGCCGCGCGCAGAAGGCGTCGATGGATTTCTCGACGACGTCCTTCCTCAAGGAAGTGTCGCGCGCCCGGACGTTTGGCTTCATGCGGGACCTCGAGATGCTGCGCGCGCGCAACCTCGCGCTCGGCGGCAATCTCGACAATGCCATCGTGCTCGACGATTTCCGCGTATTGAACGAAGACGGCCTGCGTTACGAGGACGAATTCGTGAAACACAAGATCCTCGACGCGATCGGCGATCTCTATCTACTCGGCCACAGCCTGATCGGCGAATTCAGCGGCCACAAATCCGGCCACAAGCTGAACAATCAGCTGCTGCGCAAGCTCATCGCCGATACGACCTCGTGGGAATCGGTGGTGTTCGAGAAGCCCTCGGACGCACCCATCGCCTACGTGCAGCCGCCGCCGGTTCCGGCCGGCTCCGTGATCTAGAGACGTTCCCGCGTGATGGGCTGCCGCGGCCGCGGCAAGCCTTTGCCGCGCGCCTGTAGGCTTAGTTCCACGCGCGCGCATAGTTTGATCCCGCGCACGCCATCCTCATCCAGTTCGATGCAACGTGGCCGATACATCGGGGCGGAGGAGCTTCGTTTTGCCGGTCACGGATCAGAAATTCAATCGCCGTTCCATACTGCTGGGTGCCGTCTTCCTGGTCGGCGGTGCGGCGGCGTTGACGCGTTTCACGGGCAGATCCAGCCCGGACGCGGATGACCGTCCGCCGCTCAGCGCGGACCAGTTCGCCCTGCTCGAGCAGGTGACCGACGTCATCATTCCCGCCACCGACACTCCGGGCGCCATCGGCGCCGGCGTGCCGATATTCCTCCACGACCTGCTCACCGACTGGGGCAACGCAGAATCGCGTGCCGAGTTCACGAGCGTGCTCGAGCACATCGAGCAACGCAGCTGGACAAAGCATGGCGCCGCGTTTCTCGAGCTGTCCGCGGAGCCGCGCCTGGAAATCATGCGTGCGATGGATGCCGAATCGATCGCCGCGCAGGACAAGCCGTACCGCAAGTTCAAATACCTCGTGCTGCTCGGTTACTACCACTCGCAGATCGGCGCGACGCAGGAGCTGCGCTACGAACTCGTTCCTGGCGCGTGGCGTGCCTGCGTGCCGTTCACCGAGATTGGCCGCGCCGCGGCTACCAGGGCCTGAGCCCATGGACTTTGATGCCATCGTCGTCGGGTCGGGTATCAGCGGTGGCTGGGTCGCCAAGGAGCTCTGCGAGCGCGGCCTGCGCACGCTGCTGATCGAGCGCGGACGGCACGTCAACCATCGCACCGACTATCTGGATTTCGCCGCGCCCTGGGAGTTGCCCAATCGCGGGCTCGTGCCCGAGGACGAGATCAAGGAGCACTACGCGATCCAGAGCACGAGCTACGCGTTCAACGCCGGCAACAAACAGTTCTGGGTCAAGGACAGCGAACATCCGTACCTCACGCCCGAGGACCGCAAGTTCAACTGGTTGCGCGGCTATCACCTGGGCGGCCGTTCGCTCACCTGGTCACGCCAGACTTACCGACTGAGCGACATCGATTTCGAAGCCAACAAGAAAGACGGGCACGGTGTCGACTGGCCGATCCGGTATGCCGACCTCTCTCCGTGGTACGACCGGGTGGAAAGTTTCGCAGGAATTTCCGGTTCCACCGAAGGGCTCGAGCAGCTGCCTGACGGAAAATTCATGCAGCCCCTGGATCTCAACTGCGCCGAGCTCGAATTCAAACGCAAGCTCGAGAAACAACACCCGACACGGCGCGTGATGATCGGGCGCTGCGCGAATCTTTCCGAGCCGACCGCCGAACACGTCGCGCTGGGACGCGGTCCCTGTCAACTGCGCAGCACCTGCAGCCGCGGCTGCGGTTACGGCGCATATTTCTCGACGCTGAGCAGCACGCTTCCGGCGGCGCAGCGCACTGGGAATCTCACGCTCGTCACCGACCAGATCGTCGAGCGGCTCGACTACGACCATGCCAAGCGACGCATCTCGGGCGTGCGCGTCATCGACGCAAAGACCAGGCAGCACCACAGTTACCAGGCGCGCGTGGTGTTCGTGTGCGCGTCGACGATTCCGACGACGCAGATCCTGCTTGCGTCGACCTCTGACCATTTTCCGAAAGGTCTCGCGAACCATTCCGACACCGTCGGGCGCAACCTCATGGATCACGTATTCGGCATGGGAGCCATTGGCACGGTGCCGGGATTTCTCGACCGCTACTACTACGGCCGCCGGCCGACCGGGATTTACATTCCGCGTTACGCCAACCTCACCGAGAAGAATTCCGGCGATTTCGTGCGGGGATATGGATTCCAGGGCCACGGTGAGCGCCCGAGCTGGGATCGCGGCACCGAGCAGGCCGGCGTCGGCGTCGAGTTCAAACAAAGCCTGCGCGAGCCGGGTCCCTGGCAGATGGTTTTGTACGGTTTCGCCGAGATGCTGCCACGGCCGGACAACCGCGTGACACTGCATGCAACTCGCACGGACCAGTGGGGCATACCCCTCGCGCACATCGACTGCACGCATGGCGAAAACGAACGGAAGCTCGCCGCGAGTGGGACAAAGGATGCGTACGACATGCTGGTCACCGCCGGCTGCGAAAACGTCCGGAACCTGTTTTCCGAAGTGTCATTGCCGGGAAGCTGTGTGCATGAAATGGGAACTGCGCGCATGGGCCGCGATCCGGCGACGTCGGTACTCAATGCCCACAACCAGGCCCACGACGTGTCAAACCTGTTCATTACCGACGGCGCCTGCATGACTTCCTCGGGCAGCGTGAATCCTTCGCTGACCTACATGGCGCTGTCGGCGCGAGCGGCAAACTACGCTGCCGACCTGCTCGCCGCGGGCGAGCTCTAGGACTTTCGAGGCCGTACGCGCACCGTGAAACCGCGATATCCGGGGATGGCGCTGCGCATTTCCGTCTCATGTTCGGCCAGCACAAAACGCATACGGGCGGCCCAGGCAGAGGATTCCGCGATCACCGTAAGTGTTCCGCTCTCGAGGCTGCAGCCATTTACCTTATTGGCAAGCGGGCTCCCAAACGCCTTCATTACTGCGACGTGCCACTCGGACGTTTCGGGCGCCGAACGGGCACGCTGGGCGAGAGCTGGCAGGCGCGCCGACATTAAGTCGCCGACCGTTTTCGGGGCTGAACCTGGACGGAGGGTTTGCTTGTTTCGGTGGGGTCTTTTGGGCATAGTTTCGCGCCTGCTGGGCCTTTCGGTTTTGCCGGTCTAAAACCCCGATAAGGGAGTGGACGATGAGGTCGCCAGCGAGGTGCAAGTCATTGAAGCACAAAGAACAGGGTGGTAAAGACCCGCTTTGCGGCCATTTCCCGGAGCTGGCGCGATGAACATCATCTTTTTCTCGCGCCGCGAAGGACGTGCCCGGCACTTCAATCTGGGCCATCCACTGGCCGTCGGCGCGTTCGCCACGGTGCTGGTTGCCATTCTTGCCACGGCCTTCAGCCTCGGACTCAAGATCGGTGAGAGCAAGACGCATCCGCGCGGTGTCGCGAGCTGGTCGCAGACGCTGGCCGAACAGCAATCCGAGATCAAGGAACTCAAGGCCGAATTGCAGCGCCGTGTCGACGCGGTGGCCATGCGTATCGGTCAGATGAACGCGCACGTGATTCGCCTCGATGCACTGGGCAAGCGCCTCACGCAGATGGCGAACATCGACAATCGCGAATTCGATTTCGAGAGCCAGCCCGCCGTGGGTGGTCCGGAGTCGGACATCGGTGCGGCCATGCAGGCGCCCGACCTCAACGCCTTGCTCAACGGTCTCGAGCAGAAGATCTCCTCGCGCGACGCACAGCTCGCCGCGCTCGAGAACGCGCTGTTGTCGAAGAAGCTCGACGAGCAGATTCGACCCGACGGCCGTCCCGTGCACGAAGGCCATATCTCCTCGTATTTCGGTGAGCGCCAGGATCCGTTCAACGGCCACCAGGCATTCCACAAGGGCATCGATTTCGCGAGCCCGCAGGGTTCGGACGTGGTCGCGGTCGCCGCCGGTGTCGTTACCTTCGCGGGCGAGAAAGCCGGCTACGGCAACCTGGTGGAGGTCAGCCATGGCAATGGTCTGATCACGCGCTACGGCCACAACCAGAGCCTCGCGGTGGGCGTCGGCCGCACGGTCGCCCGTGGTGACACCCTGGCCTACGTCGGCTCCACGGGCCGCTCCACCGGTCCTCACGTGCACTTCGAAGTACTCAAGGCAGGCCGCCAGATCGACCCGCTGACCTTCATCGGTCGCAACTGATCCCACCCCGCAGATCGCGATTCAAAAGCCCCGGTTTTCCGGGGCTTTTCGTTTCTGCCTTGTCTCGCCCACACCCCAACCCCATCTCTCGGCGCGGGCTCAAGTGGAAACCAGTTCCGTGCGCTCGGGTCTATCCGTAGAATACCGGCCCGGTCGCGTTACGCCTGACCTAAGTATCTGTCGGCCTTGAAGTTTTCTCGCAAGGATCTCTCGTGCTCAATCTTTTGACGCGGCTCTTCGGCAGTCGCAATGACCGCATCGTCAAAGCCTACGAGGCGACGGTGCGCAAGGCGGCTTCGTTCGAGTCCGCCATGCAGGCCCTGAGCGACGAGGCCCTGCGCGCCAAGACCGAGGAATTCCGCCAGCGCATCGCCGCGGGATCGAAAACTGCGGAGGTGGCCCCCGAGGCCTTTGCGGTCGTGCGCGAAGCCTCGCGCCGCACGCTCAAGATGCGCCACTTCGACGTGCAGTTGATCGGCGGGCTCACGCTCGATGAAGGCCGCATCGCCGAGATGCGCACCGGCGAAGGCAAGACGCTGATGTCGACGCTGGCGGCGTACCTGAACGCGCTCACCGGCGAGGGCGTGCACGTCGTCACCGTGAACGAGTATCTCGCGCAGCGCGACGCCGACTGGATGAGCCCTATCTACAAGTTCCTGGGGCTGACCGTCGGCGTGATCCGCAACCAGCAGGACCATGCCGAAAAGCGCGCCGCCTATCGCTGCGACATCACCTACGGCACCAACAACGAATTCGGTTTCGATTACCTGCGCGACAACCTCGCGTTCAATCTCGATGAGCGGGTACAGCGCGGGCTCTCGTTCGCCATCATCGACGAAGTCGATTCCATCCTGATCGACGAGGCGCGCACGCCGCTGATCATCTCCGGCCCCGCCGAGGAGAACGACGAGCTCTATCTCAAGGTCGACAAGCTCGTCCCGCGGCTCAAGAGGCAGCTCGAAGAAGAGGGCCCGGGCGATTACTCGATCGATGAAAAGCAGAAGCAGACGCATCTGACCGAAGTCGGACATGAAAACGTCGAAGCGTTGATGCTCGAAACGGGCCTGCTGCGCGAAGGCGAGAGTCTGTACGACCCCGCGAACATCCGCCTGATGCATCACCTGACCGCGGCGCTGCGTGCGCATGCGATCTACAAGCGCGACGTGGAATACATCGTGCGCGGTGGCGAAGTGATCATCGTCGACGAATTCACCGGCCGCACGATGCCGGGCCGCCGCTGGTCCGATGGATTGCACCAGGCGGTCGAAGCGAAGGAAGGCGTGCGCGTGCGCGCGGAGAACCAGACCGTCGCGTCGATCACCTTCCAGAATTACTTCCGCCTCTACAAGAAACTCTCCGGCATGACCGGCACGGCCGATACCGAGGCGCCGGAGTTCATGCAGATCTACAACCTCGAGGTGGTGGTCATCCCGACGCACCGCCCGATGATCCGCATAGACAACCCGGACTTCGTCTATCTCACACAGTCGGACAAGTTCAAGGCGATCATCGAGGACATCGAAGATTGCGTGAAGCGCGAGCAGCCCGCGCTGGTCGGCACGACTTCGATTGAAACGTCTGAATTGCTGTCGGGTGTTCTCAAGGAACACGGCATCGCGCACGACGTGCTCAACGCCAAGCAGCACGAGCGCGAAGCGCACATCGTCGAAAATGCCGGTATGCCTGGCCGCGTGACGATCGCCACGAACATGGCCGGCCGCGGGACCGACATCAAGCTCGGCGGCAATCTCGAGGCGGAAATCGAAGCGGCGACCGCGGCCGCCGGCGATGCGGGGCTCGACGAAGTGACCGCCGCGCGCATGCGCGCCGACTGGCAGGTGCGGCACGACAAGGTGCTGGCCGCGGGTGGACTGCACATCGTCGGCACCGAACGCCACGAATCGCGCCGCATCGACAACCAGCTGCGCGGCCGTTCGGGCCGCCAGGGCGACGCGGGCTCCAGCCGCTTCTATCTGTCGATGGAAGACAACCTGATGCGCATCTTCGGCGATCCGAATCGCACGAAGCGCCTGCTGGCCATGGCCGGCATGAAGGAAGGCGAGGTCATCGAGAGCGGCATGCTCACGCGCCAGATCGAGAAGGCGCAGCGCAAAGTCGAAGCGCACAACTTCGACGTGCGCAAGCAGCTGCTCACGTTCGACGACGTCGCGAACGACCAGCGCAAGGTCATCTACCAGCAGCGCACCGAGCTCATGGGCGCCGTCGACCTCGCGGATGCCGTGCGCGGCATCCGTGCCGAGGTCGTCAGCACGCTGCTCGATGAATTCCTGCCGGCCAATGTCAGCCACGAGGAGTGGAATCTCGACGCGCTGGCGAAATCCATCGCGAAGAATTTCGCCACGCAGGTCGACCCGGTGCAGTGGCTCAAGGATCAGCCCGATCTCGAGGAATCGACGCTGCGCGGCCGCATCGTCGGGGCCATCGACGCGATGTACGACGCCAAGGTCGAGCGCATCGGCGCCGACGCCGACGGCCAGGTGATCATGCGGGTGATCGAAAAGAAGATCATGCTCAACGTGCTCGACCAGCAATGGCGCGATCACCTGGGCGCGATGGACTACCTGCGCCAGGGCATTCATCTGCGCGGTTATGCGCAGAAAGATTATCGCTACGAGTACAAGCGCGAAGCCTTCGAACTATTCGCCGCGATGCTCGAGCGCATCAAGTTCGACACGGTGACGATCCTCGCCACGCTCGACGTGCAGGTGAAGTCGCCCGAACAGCTCGAGCGCGAAGAAGAAGCGCGCCGCGCGCGGCTCAACCGGGCGCTGCAGGCACAGCACGCCGAGGCCGCTTCGCTTGCGCAACTCGGTGCCGCCGGGCAGGAGCCGCAGGCACCGCCGCCGGGCGCGCGCCAGGCGCCGCCGCCGCCACCTTCGCAGTTGCCGCAGCAACGGCCGGTGCGCGCCGCGCCGAAGGTCGGCCGCAACCAGCCTTGTCCCTGCGGCAGCGGCAAGAAATTCAAGAACTGCCACGGCGTGCTCGAGGGAGTCGAGTAATTTGAAGCCGCGGCTGCGCGTCGTGGCCGCGGCGCTGTTCGATGCCGAGCGCCGCGTGCTGATCGCCGAACGACCCGCGGGCAAACACATGGCCGGCTGGTGGGAATTTCCGGGCGGCAAAGTAGCCGCCGGCGAGACCGATGCCGCTGCGCTCAAGCGGGAGCTGCGCGAGGAACTCGGAGTTGAGGTCCGACCCGACTACGAAGTCATGCAGCTGCAGCATGACTATCCGGATCGCGTCGTCGACCTCGTGTTGTGGCACGCGACGCTCGAAGGCGGTGCGCCACAGGGCCTCGACGGTCAGCAATTGAAATGGGTCGAGTGTCAGACCCTGGGCAATCAGCGCCTGCTGCCGGCCGACCAGCCGTTCATCGCGGCCCTGCAGTTGTTATCATCACCAGCGAACGCAAACTAACTTCTGGAATACGACATGGCGCAGGAACAACAGCTCCCCGAAATCAAACTCGACGCGACCCAGTTGTATCGCGAAGAGATCTTCACCGATCGCAAGGCGGGCACGCTGCGTCGCCTCGTCCCGGTGCTGCCGGACGGAAAGGAAGATTCCGCGCGCCCGGTGCTGTATTCCGGCCAGACGCAGCTGCTGACGCCCGCGGGCGTGTTGCCGCTGGCGTTCGAATTGGAAGCCGCGTCGCTCGAAGACGCCTGCAACAAATTCCCCGAGGCCGTGAAGATCGCGATCGAACAGGCGATCGAAGAGGCGCGCGAGATGCGCCGCGAACAGGCGTCGCGCATCGTGGTGCCCGAGGGCGGCATGGGCGCCCCACCCGCCGGCGGCCGCATCAAGCTTTAATGGGGTCAGGCCCCATTTCCTAGCAAAAGGGGCCAGACCTGGTGCTAACGCGGGCCGGGCCCGAGCTCGCGGTCGAAGAACCGCACGATGTGCGCATGCGCATGCAACCCGGTGACGTTCTGACGGATCAGGCTGTGCTTGCCGCCCGGATAGGTCATCAGGTCGAACGGCTTCTGCAGATCCTCCAGCTTCTTCATCAACGCGGTGCTGTGCGCGAACAGCACGTTGTCGTCCGCCATGCCGTGCACCAGCAGCAGCGGCCGGTTCAGCCGGTCGGCGTACGCGAGCACGTTGCTGGCAGCGTAGCCGGCGACGTTTTTCTGGGGAGTAGATAGATAACGCTCGGTGTAGTGCGTGTCGTACAGCGCCCAGTCGGTGACCGGCGCGCCGGCGACGCCCGCCGCGAACGCATCCGGCGCCTGCATGAGGCACATGAGCGTCATGTAGCCACCGTAACTCCAGCCAAAGATGCCGATGCGCTGCGCATCGACGTACGGCAGCCCGCGCAGGAATTCCACGCCGCGTACCTGGTCGGCCACCTCGACCCCGGCCATGCGACCGCCGAGCGCGGTTTCGAAGCGCGTGCCGCGCATGCCGCTGCCGCGGTTGTCGAGCGCGAACACGACGTAGCCGTGCTGCACGAGGTATTGATGAAACAGTGATCCCCACGTGTTCTTCACGCTCTGCACGCCCGGCCCGCCGTACACGTCGATCAGCACTGGATACTTCTTGCCGGGCTCGAGGTTGCGCGGCTTCAGCAGCTCGTACTGCATCAGCTGGGCGTCGGCCGCGGCCAACGTTCCGAACTCCGTCTGCACGTGCTGATCCAGGTACTGCGCGTACGGATGCGACGCGTCCAGCTTGTTAGGCAACATTACCGACAGCGGCGTGCCGCCGGCGCGGCGCAGCGTGACGCTTTTGGGCTGGTCGGCGTTCGAGTAACCGTCGACGAACACGCTGGCATCGATGGCCATCTCGACGCTGTGCCAGCCGGCACCTTCGGTGACTCGCGTGGGTTTGGCCGGGGTATCGAGCGACACCCAGTAGAGCTGATGCTCGACGGGCGAGGGCAGGCCGGCGGTGAAATACACGCGGCGGGCGCGCTCGTCCACCGCGCGCAGCGCCGCTTCCGGAGATTCGCCCGTCACCATGAACTCACCCGACGTCAGCTGGCGAATCAGCTGGCCGTCGTTTGCGTATAAATAGAGATGCTGAAAGCCGTCGCGCGACGATGCCCAGATGAACTGCGGTGAACGCAGCAGGAAGGTGAGCTCGTGGTGCAGCGGCACCCAGGTGTCGCTGCGTTCGGTGAGCAGCGCGCGGCCGCGGCCGCTGAATGCATCGAAGCGCAGCAGCTCGAGCGTCTTCTGGTCGCGGCTCTGGCGCTGCACGGCGAGGCCGCGCGAATCCGGAAACCAGTCGACGCTCGGTAGATAGATATCGGCATTCGGTCCCAGGTCGAGCTGCAGACGGCTGTCGGCCGCGAGATCCGCGACGAACAGGTCGACGCGTGCGTTGGTGGCACCCGTGGCCGGATATCGCTGGTGCACCACGCGCGCGCCCGTGGCCTGGATCTCGATGCGTTCGACTTCCGCGACGGGCGTCTCGTCCACGCGTGCGAGCGCGATGTGACGCTCGTCGGGCGCCCACCAGTAACCGGTGTCGCGATCCATTTCCTCCTGCGCAATGAATTCGGCCATGCCGAAGCTCACCAATCCGCCGCCCTCGCGCGTCACCGCGCGTTCGGTGCCGTTCGCGAGATCGATGACATACAGGTTCTGGTCGCGCACGAAGCTCACGAAATGCGATCGGGGCGAGAAGCGTGCGTCAGTTTCGAAGCTCTCCGTCGTCGTCAGCCGGCGCACGGCGTCCGCGGGCTTGCGCGCCAGGTCGTAGACGTACAGGTCGCCATTGAGCGGGATCAGCAGCTGGTGGCTGTCGGGCGCGAAGCTGTATTCGACGATGCCGGAGTAGGCGCTGGTGCGCTGGCGCTCGCGCCGCGATTCTTCTTCGGCAGACAACGCACGGTCGGCGCCCGCGAGCGTGCGCGAATCGACCAGCAGGCGATCGCGCTTCGCGGCGACGTCGTACGCCCACAGATCGAAGCGATCCTTGTCGTCCTCGCGCGCGCGCAGATAGGCGATCAGCTTGCCGTCGGGCGAGATCTTCACGCCCCGCAAGGTCGGGCCCGACAGATCGGGCGCTGCAAACAACCGTTCCAGCGGCAGCTTGCCCGCGAGCGCGGGCAACGCGGCACAGGACAGCAACCCGGCACACAACCAGGCTGCGCCGAGGCGAAAAGAAATTACGTCGCGCCGGACGGGCGCGCGCACACCGTTTGTTACACTGCGGTTCAAAATCATGGCGGGAGTTTAGGGATGGTCACGAGTCATCGCTACCAGTGCGCGGCGCTTGCCGGTTCGCTCGTGGTTCTGGTGAACGCATGCGCGACGCAACCCAGCGTCGAGTACACCCCGAACGTCAATCCGCCGAAGTTCCAGTATCCGCAGCCCACGCGTGGCGATGTCATTGACAACTATCACGGCGTGCGCGTGCCGGATCCATATCGTGGGTTCGAAGATCCGGAAGCGCAGAGCACGCGCGACTGGGTGACGTCGGAAAACGCGCTGGCACAACCCTTTCTCGAAAGTCTGCCGCAACGCGCCTGGCTGGGTGAGCGCCTCAAGCAACTCTGGAGCTACGAACGATTCGGCGTGCCGGAGCGCCAGGGCAACAACTATTTCTACCTGCGCAACGACGGTACGCAGGAGCAGAGCGTGCTGTATGTGGCCGCGGCGCTCGATGCGCCGCCGCGCGTGCTGGTGGATCCCAATGGCAAGCGCGAAGACTCGACCATCGCGTTGTCGCAATGGGTGCCGAGCCCCAATGGCGAGATCCTCGCATACGCACTCTCCGATGGCGGCACCGACTGGAACACCTGGCATTTCCGCCGGGTCGCCGACGGGGCCGATCTGCCGGTGATCCTCAAGTTCAGCAAGTTTCACGCCGTTTCATGGGCGCGCGACAACTCGGGCGTCTACTACAGCCGCTATCCGCTCAAGCCCGGGCAGAGCGCCGAGACCGCCGAGCGCGGCGACGACGCGGGCCGGCCCGACGTCTACTTCCACAAGCTCGAAGACGCGCAGGCGGCGGATCGCCTCGTGTACCAGGTGACCGACAACCCACACTATGTGCCCTCGGTGCAAGTCACCGAAGACGGTCGATATCTCATCATCAACCTGTCGTACGGCTACGAAGCCAACGCCATTCTCGTGCAGGACCTGCGCAAGAAAGACTCCAGGCCCAAGGCCGTCTTCGTCGCCTGGGACGCGTTGTACAACTTCCTCGGATCCAACGGCGACGAGCTGTATTTCGGGACGACGAATGCCGCGCCACGAGGGCGCGTGATCGCGGTGAATGCCAGCAATCCCGCGCCTGCCGCGTGGCGCACCGTCGTGCCGCAGGACGAATTGGCGATCACCAACACGAACTACGTCGGCGGTCGCATGGTGGTCGAGTACTCGCGCGACGCGTACAACATCGTGCGCCTGTTCGAGACCAGCGGCGCGCCGGCAGGCGAAGTGAAATTGCCCGGTCGCGGCATGACCAAGGGATTCCAGGGCAGGGGCGCCGACCCCGAGACTTTCTTCTCGTACACGGACTATCTATCGCCGGCGCGCATCCTGCGCCTGGACGTCGCGAAGAATGCGGTGAGCGATTTCCGCACGCCGACCGTGCCCGCGGATTTCACGCCGTTCGTGACGGATCAGGTGTTCTACATCAGCAAGGACGGCACGCGCGTGCCGCTGTTCATCACGCGCCGGAAAGATGCGCCGCGCGATGGCAATCAACCGGTGATCCTCTACGGCTACGGCGGCTTCAACCTGTTGATGTCGCCCACGTTCAGTCCCTCGATCCAGGCGTGGATCGAAATGGGCGGCATCTATGCGGTTGCCAACCTGCGCGGCGGCGGCGAATACGGCGAGGAATGGCATCGCGCGGGCACGCGGCTGCTCAAGCAGAATGTGTTCGACGACTTCATCGCGGCCGCGGAGTACCTGATTCGCGAGAAATACACGAATCCGAAGCGCCTCGCGATCCGCGGCGGCAGCAATGGCGGGTTGTTAGTGGGTGCGGTGATGACGCAGCGGCCGGAGTTGTTCGGCGCCGCGCTGCCCGCCGTCGGCGTCATGGACATGCTGCGCTACCACACCGCCAGCGCCAACGCGCGCCAGTGGTCGACCGACTTCGGCATTTCAGAGGATCCGGCCGAGTTCAAGGCGATATACGCCTACTCGCCGCTGCACAAGCTCAAGTCCGGTGTGTGCTATCCACCGACCTTGGTGACGACCGCCGATCACGATGACCGTGTCGTGCCCTGGCACAGCTTCAAGTTCGCCGCGGAGCTGCAGCGCGATCAGGGCTGTGAGAAACCGGTCATGATCCGCGTCGAGACGCGTGCCGGCCACGGCGCGGGCAAACCGGTGTGGATGCAGATCGAGGATATCGCCGATCAGTTCGGCTTCGTTGCGAATGCGCTCGGAGTCCCGGCGCCGGCCCAATGACGCGCTCACTTCACCGTTTCGCTACTTAGTTTGCTTGAGTGCAGGAATGCGCTTTTCGATTTCCCTGGCAGCGAGGATCAGGGCATCGACCAAGGCGTCATCGATATCTATCTCGCCTTCGTACTCGGCCACATTTCGCTTGCAACGTTTCCTGAGTGGCCTGTTCGGACTCATAGCCGCGCACTCTCGGCCGCTCGGCCGCTCGGCCGCTCGGCCGGGTGCGTGAGCGCGTGGACCTCCTTGAGCTTGGCGATGCTCACGTGGAAACCGAGCCCTTACCAGGAACTCGCGTGACCGAAATCGACTTCCTATTGAAGAATAGGACGCAAGATCCTCGATTAACTATTGCCGACGTTGAATTGAGTCATTTATCGATCCAATCAACGCATCCAAGTCCCGGGCATACATTGCTCCTGCACGGCTCAAGATTTCTTTCAGTCCATTGACGGCATGCAGAGCGTGATGGAGTTCCGCGTCTGGCAGGTTCGAAGATTGCACACTTAACCTTTCGACTGTGTATTGACTAGTTAGAAACAGCGCCAGCGCCTCAACGAACTCGGCTTGGGGCGTAAGCGCAGCGAGATCCATTAGCCGGATCACAATTGGCCACAGGGCTTGATCTCGCAACGAGTGCAAAATCAATCTGGACCAAGCTAGGTCATCCATGTCTCCAGTCGAAAGCCCACGCCGAAACTCACTTCGTCCTTCTTCTGCAACGCCGCTCGAACACCACGCCGCGCGCTTCGGCCAGTCGCTCCACGGCCACTTCCGCCTTCAACCGCTCGATTACCTCATCCGCGATCCGTGGCATTCGTCCTCTCCCCAAAAAGCTGTCAAGGCCTCAAGGGGCATTTTTCAGTGCTTGAGGACCGTGACGGCGGATTGTACGATTCCCGTACAGCATAGAGCCTCCCCAACCACCGGATAAGATCGATGTACGAGAACCGGATATATATTCCCGAGCCGACGCCACGAACGGATCGGCCCATGACCAAGTACATCGCGACCGAGGGAGAAGGTTTCGGCACCCGCCTCGCGCAACTGCGCAAGGCCGCCGGCTACACCCAGGAGCAACTAGCCTCCGAGCTCGGCATCTCTCGCCGCCGCATCGCCTACTACGAGGCCGAGAGCGATCATCCACCGGTCGGATTCCTCGCCGATCTCGCGCGCGTGTTGAACACCACGACCGACCAACTCCTCGGGCAGAACGCCGGCAAGGGCAAGACCCGCTCAGTGTCGTTGAGCCCCCGACTCGAACGGCGGCTAAAGCAGATTGAGCGCTTAAGTCCCAAGCCCAAGCAGCAGCTTCTGTCCATCATCGACACCTTCATCGCCGCCGAAGAGCACCGCATTCAAGGCGGACGCTCGCAGGGTTCGCGCTCGTGAAGCGCCTCCTCACCATCGGTTACGAGGGCGCGTCGATCCCGGATTTCATCGGCACGCTCACCGCGCTACGCGTCACCACTCTCCTCGACATCCGCGAGCTTCCGATCTCCCGGCGCAAGGGCTTTGCCAAGACGGCGCTTTCCGAGCACCTCTCACGTGCCGGCATCGCCTACCGCCATGAGCGTGACTTGGGGTCCCCGCGCGACATCCGTAATCGACTCCGCGAGGACGGCAGTTACGAACGCTTCTTCCGGGATTTCGACCGCTATCTCGCCACTCAGGGCGATCTACTCGCAAGCCTGGCTGACGAGATCACCGGCACCGTGGCGCTGCTCTGCTACGAGCGCGATCATCACGAGTGCCACCGCAAGAGCGTCGCCGCCGCGCTCGAGAAGCTGACCGGACTCACCCCCAAGCACCACGGAGTGCAACCTCATGGCGCTGTCCAAGGACGTGCGAACGCGCGTGCGCGTTCTGGTCAAGGCGTTCCCGCAACATAGTGATAAGTACGAGGAGACCGTCTGCTGCGCCGGCATCACCGATGACAACTGGCTCATCCGGCTGTACCCGATCACGTACCGCAGACTCGCCCCAGAGCATCAGTTCAACCGCTTCGATCTCATCGAAGCACTGCTCACCAAGGCGAGCAACGATGCGCGCCCCGAGAGCTATCGCGTCGATCATGACTCCATCAAAGTCGTCGAACGCGGCAACGGGTTGACCGATGAGAACAAGGTTCGGCTCTGGCAGCCGCACATCGCCGCCTCGCTCACTGCGCTGCACGAAGAGCACAAGGATAAGGGACGCAGCTTGGGGATCATCCGCCCCGATCCGGACAGCTTGAAGTTCTTCTGGAAGAACGCAGAGCACGAGGACCAGGAGGACACGCGCAGCGTCCAGGCCTCGCTTCTCGATGAGCCCTTGCGTCCCTTGAAGCCCCAAGAGTTCACGTTCTTCTACCGCTACACCTCCGGGGGCAAGGAGCACACCCAGTCGATCCAGGACTGGGAAGTGCAGGCCGCATACCTCGCCTACCAGAAGCAATACGGTACTCGCGAGAAGGCGCTCGCGAAGATGGCGCAGGAGTACGGGGAGAACATTCCGAAGCGCAACCTGCACTTCATCATGGGCAACATGGCCAAGCGCCAGTGGATGTTCATCGTCATCGGGCTGCTGCGCTCCGGGCTCGATCCGCAGGAGCTCGCCCGGCAAGGGCGGCTTCTCTAGCCAGCCGCATTTTTCGAGGTGATGCAGGATAGCCTCGCGGCGGCTAAGGGGCCACGTTGTGGCCTCTGGGCCGCTTGCGTTTGGACCACAATGGGCCACAAACGCAAGCGCGAAGCTATCCTGCATCGCTCTAAAAACGCGTCACTCGCAGCCCCGCTTGCCTGGCAGCCATTTGGCTGCCGCTCCAAAGGCCACCAGCTGCCGCAACTTTCTCGCACCTAGCAACGACTTACGTCCGAAGTGGCAGCCGGCATGCCATGCATCAGGTGTGTAGGGACTTCATCAGCCACTAAAGCTGAGGTAATTCCTTGTCGGGTACGTTTTGAACACGCGGCTTTGCTCACGCCTTGAAGGCGGATCGCTTTCAGATTTGCATGCGCGGCGCAGTTATTTTTGAGGACGGCGCGAGGGCGATCCACCGGGAGTCTCGCTCAACGTCGCGCTGAGGTCGGCATGAAGCGCCTCCACATCGGAGCTTGCCGCCAACTGACCCGCGTCGTCCGAGGTCATCAACATTGCTTCGTCGCTCATCTGCATCCCTCCGTCCGCATCGGGCTCCCGTACCCGCTGTTAAACAACAGCCGCCGCGAGGCTATCCTGCGTCGCTCCGTCGCTCGCAGAACGATGGAGTACCCACTACCACCCAGCACCTCGTTGTTAAACAGGCGCAATCTCCTGGCTACCCTATCTGGACCACAGAGCCATCGTCCCGCGTGTCGACAAAGAAGATGAGGCTCGTCTCGCTTGTACTGCGAAACACGATTCGACCACCTTTTTCACTGCGACGTCCGGTCTTGATGATTTGCTCGACGTCATTCGGCGTGAATCCACGCTCGTTCATAATGTCGATTGCACGCCCAGCGTATTGGCGACCGTTGATCACCTTGGGAGAGCTGGCGGTGAATGGTAGAGGTTTCGAACAGGTCGGCGACGGGAGCGAAATCACTTTGAATCGCTCGTCGTGTGCTCCCGCCAATCCAACGGGTCGCGCTCCATTGACCAGCAATCGCCACACGCTGATCGACATCGCACTTTCGGGGCCCTCGCTAACCCCAGGCGGGCGAGTTTGGTAGCGACCTTCGACAACCAAACCGTCTGACGTGTATTCGAGCGGAATTTGTCTCTGCTTATAGACGATCCAGTACTGCAACTCCTCAACCGAGCTGAAGTGCTGAAATCCCTCCTCCATCACCACGTGAGTATGCGAGTCACCGGCCTCGGCATTGTAGAGTCCAAAGCTTCCGTACCAGCGCTCGTTTCTCGGAACCAGGGCGAAGTCTAGTTTGAACCGAGAAGTCTCGACCTCTCTCGCAAAGAGTCCGGTTGACTTGATCGAAAACGAACTTTCTCCGATGTCTACAACGAGCGCTCCGCCAGGACACATCACGATCTCGTTCGTCTGTGCGCTTGGCCGTGCGCAACCGGCAAAGAATGAACAGATAAATATTGCTGCAAGCCTGGTTTGACGAGGAGCAGTCACGAATTTCTCCTTGCTTGCAGGTCAGTGGACCAAGGGGGGGATCACCCTATCAAACAAATCAGCCTCGTAATTTGCGGGGATAGGCGAATTGTAGGATGGGTCCGTCGGAGGAATTTTGCGCAAGCAGCTTGCGAGTTGGTGATCGCAAGGGTTGAAGTCTGGAGCTTCCCCGCAAGTTTTGTGGCACCTGTTGCGAATACATAAATCATGGTGCTTGTAACAATCATCGCGAGAAGATGTGACGCCTACGTCCTCGTCGGTGGCCGTGAGATCGCACTCGCTTACCCATCTACCAGCTCCCCATCCGGGTCCACCCCAGTTACCGTGCCAGCGGAATGCGCCAGAGGGGCGCGAGCTCGGGTTGTTCGGCGATTTGTGTCTGTCGGTCCCATATCTCAGCATCCCATATGGGTCTACAAACGAGATCGGGTCTCCGCCGACGTACGCGTAGGTACTCCAGCCTCCTTTCAGTCCGAGCGGATCGGATTCGACATATCCACCTAACGCCGGATCAAAGTCTCTGAAGTAGTTGTAGAAGGGCACTGCACCTCTTCAGGTGAGTTCAAGTCTCTGATCTTTGATGCCACCAGCTACGAATTCTCCGCACTAGCTTCGGAACCCAGATGAACCATTGCACGTAAGCCACTAATGCGAGTACCAGCCAGATTGCAGCGGCGGCCCATTTCGTATGTCCGGCAAGGATCGGCACTAGAAGATCAAACAAGCTAATTAGAACCAATGCGGCTGCAGTACTGGGAAACCCAATAGCGCCCAGGAGGATCTGAAAAAGTAGGAAGTCCTCGTTGTCGTATTGACCGTCGAGACGGAACAACCACCAAACGAGCAAACAAAACTCAATGCCGATGAACAATACAAGGAAAGTTTTCTTAAGGTTTTGATTGCTCGACATATCATTTTTCTCCTGGGAAGAACCCTTCTCGCAGTTTCCCATTCTTCCCACAGAGCAGTTTGCATCCAACGTTTACTGTGTCGCTCCACTCTTGACAGTCGGTACCTTGGGGGCCAATTCCATACCGCCTCCTCGGCTTTTTGAAGTTGTGCAGAACGCACTGCTCGTAACAGCGATCTTTCTCATCATCGACCTTCTTGCACGACTTCTCGTCGTAGTAGTCCTCGTCTGGCCTTGTGGGACGTCCTGGACTTGACACCAAATTCCCATCTGTAGTTAGGCTCCCGCATTCGATAGTGCCATCAATTCGCGTAACGCAGAGGTACTGATGATTCAGGATCGCGCGACCCCTGGTACCAGGTAACTTGCCCAATGGACGTTGGCAATACCATCCGTCTAACCCGAGAGGATCGATAACGGTGACAGGATTCTGATAAGCATATCCGTATGTATTCAATCCACCCTGCAGCCCGATCGGGTCGCTCTCTACATATCGACCTGAAGCTGGGTCATAGTCACGACGATAGTTGTAATGTACTCGGCCCGACGCGCGTCGTCGTACCGACACGCGTTTTCTCCAGTGCCTTCGCCTAGTTAGAGTCGTCCGTGACCGATGTGCGAGTGCCGGCAAGAGTTGATACCCCCCAGACGCGAGTTTTGGCTTAACAGCTCGCTCGGTCAAGGCGCGGTTTGGGAGTTGTGACTCAGGCGTCGGAGTCAGCGGCTAAAGAGGCGATGTGCGCTTCTTGCGTGGCTTCATCGGGCTCGTAGCCTCGCACGCGCGCTCGCTCGGCCGGATGCGTGAGCGCATGGATCTCTTTGAGCTTGGCGATCGACACGTGCGTATAGATCTCGGTCGTCGTGAGCTGCGCGTGCCCGAGGATGGCTTGGATGAACCGGATGTCGGCGCCGTTCTCCAGCATCTGCGTGGCCATCGCGTGGCGGAACAGGTGACAGGAGCCCGGCTTGTCGATGCCGGCGGCCAAGAGGTAACGCTTCACCAGGTCGGAGAGCCGCCCCTTCTCGAACGGCTCGCCGAACTCGTGGACAAAGACATGGCCGTCATCGGCTCCCATCACAAGCTCGGGCCGCACGTCCTCGATGTAGGCCTTCAGCGCCGTGATTGCGCGCGCGCCCAAGGGCACGTAGCGATCCTTCTTGCCCTTGCCCTCGCGCACCAGGAGCGATCCGTTCTTCAAGTCGAGATCGTAGAGCTTGAGCTGCGCGAGCTCCGAGCGGCGGATGCCGGTCGAGTACAAGGTTTCGAGGATTGCCCGATCGCGCACGCCGAGCTCGCCATGGATGAACGTCTGCGCGATCACGGCTTCCACGTCCTCGCGCGAGAGGATGTGCGCCGGGAGTTTGCGATGCACGCGCGGCAGCTCGAGCTCGGAGGCGGGATTGCCGAGGATGTGATTCTCGCGGCTCAACCATTTGAAGAACGCTCGAAGGGGAAGCAGTCGCTGCTGTTGCGTCGCGAACGACAGCGGCTCGCCGCTCTCCTTGCGGTAGTGATACAGATGCCGCCTATAACGCTCCAGGATCGGCCGCGTCACATCCTGCACCCGCTCCACCCCGCGCTCAGCGCACCAGGTGATAAAGCGTTTTAGATGCCCCTCACGCAGCTCCGTCGTGCGCTCGGAGTAGCCGCGGGCGTTCGAGTACTCGATGAACCGAGCCAGGTACGGCACCATGCTACTGGAAGGCGCGCGCACCTCGCCGCGATCCACCGCGCGCGGCTTCTTGCGGCGCTTGATCGCCACGGCTTACGCGGTTGCCGCTACGTACGATTTGGCTGCCGCTCCAAAGGCCGCTGGCTGCCGCAACTTTCTCGCACCTAGCAACGACTTACGTCCGAAGTGGCAGCCGGCATGCCATGCATCAGGTGTGTAGGGACTCCATCAGCGACTAAAGCCGAGGTCATTCCTTGCCAGGCAGATTTTGAACACGCCTATTTGCGCAGGCCTTGAAGGCGGATCGCCTTCAACATTGCATGCACGGCGCAGCTACTTCTGAAGGCGGAAGGAAGATAACTCGTCTTCAGGATTGAAGGCCCCGTGCACTCACCGCACTGCGCAATAATTTCGTGGCTTCGCGGCGTGCCGCTTCTGTAGCGCGAGTTGTACCAACCAACTTTAAGAGTGCTGCGGCCTTTCGGACTTCGCGCGTTCCGCCGCTCTGCAAGTAGTGCTTTGCGAGATCCAGCGCAGCATCGCCATCCTTTCTAGCGACCGCCTTCTTCCACCAGGCAACCGCGAGGTTCGCTTGTCCATTAGATTCGTACAGTTTGGCGATGTTGATGCATGTTCCAGTTTGGTGGTCGTTGCGCCATGCTCTTTTGTACCAAGACAGCGCGCGGCCGTAATTCTTCTTCGTTCCGATCCCCTCGTCGTAGAAGTATCCAACGTTATGCTGTGCGGAGGCATTTCCGAGTTGCGCGGCCTGCAGGAATAGTTCGAGCGCCACCTTGTTTTGCCTTTTTTCCCACTTCGCGTTTGCGCGCATGAAGATTTCTTCTGCGGACTTTCGTTTTTCCATGTTCTTCTCCATTACGGAATCGCAGCATTTGCAGGGATCGTCGGCCACAGCGGCGGGAAGAGAGACGGCAACATGCGGACACATCTGTAGAGGATGTACGCACCTCCAGCCGTGATCACGACGGTCTGCGCAGTGTCCTCACACTGCTCGCCGCACATCTCGGACTTAGCACCTGGAAACGGCATGTTTGCCGGTCGCGGTTTCCGGATCCACTTGCCCGTTTGATGGTGCTTGCATTCGACAAACCCTTGCTCGGGCGGACTCAACTCGCGGCAGTGCTTCGACGGATTGCCGGTATTCTGACCACCGGCACCGCCTGTCGCCCCACGTTCGCCGCCTCTCGGAGGTTCTTGGCCTGTCGGGTCTGTCAGCAAGAGTGGGGTGTCACCGGCGTAACTGTACGTGCCTATCCCGCCGTCGATTCCGATCGGATCGCTTTCAACATACCGGCCAATCGCCGGATCGTAGTCTCTGAAGTAGTTGTAGTTGAGATTGCTCTCGAGATCGAAGTACTGCCCCGGAAGGCGAAGGTTGTACTTGAATGCAGATTGCCCCGCAGTAGGAGTTTCGTTGGGCGTCCCTTCGCCGAATGGAGTCGAGTCCCACCTCCACCGCAGCGTGTTCGACGCCGTCGATGCTGTGATCTTTCGCGGCGTATTGAGCTGATCGGTGTGCACGTAAAACAGGTCGACACCGCCGCCGGTCTTTGGCCGAATAGTCGCAATGGGGATATCTCCGAGCCACACCGTCTCCTGCACAAGATTGGCGCTGTCAGTGCTGTACTCACCCATGAGATGGCCCGCTTCGTCGTACATGAAATAGTTCGTGCCGGGCGTGCCGCCGCCTTTGCGCATGCGCTGACCGAGAGCGTTGTACCAGTAGGTAGTATTCGTTCCGGTCGACGAGAGTCGCGCGGTCTTCATGCGCCCGGCGTTGTTGTAGGTGTGGATCGTGGCGCCGGAGGTCAACACACTGCCGATCGCATCGTAGGTGTAGCTGCGGGCGAGTACGCCGCTCGTCGAGGAAAGTTTGTTCGAAGTGCCGGAAACTGAATACGTGCTGGCGCTCGTGCCTGTTTGGGAAAGGCGGTTGCCATTGGGGTCATAGATGTAACCAATGGTCGTCGCGGTCTTGGCCGCCGAGTTCAGCCGGTCCAGGATGTCGTAACCCAGCGTCCAGGAGTTTGCCGGGGTGGTGATGTCATTCGTAGCAGTAATGCGGAATGCATCGTCGTAGCCGAAGGTTCTTTGCCCTGCGCTCGTTGTTTGCGTGAGCTTGCCGTCGGAGTCGAACGTGCGACTCGCGCCGGTGGCATTTCCCCAAGTCCATCCTGTGATGGGGCCGAAAGGATCGTATGTGACGCTATTTAGGATAGTCACGTTGGGCGATCCATTGAGCGTTACCGACGTCACCTGATTGTTGGTGTTGTAGCCATAGACAATGGTCTCTCCGGAGGGATAGACAATCGAAGCGAGTTGCCCAGCGGCGTTGTACCCGTACCCAACAGCCCTCGTGACGTTGAGACCGCTCGGCTGAAAGATCTGTGACTTTCCCGTCACGCGCCCTTTGGCGTCGTACGTCCAGGCCATCGCATGATTGACATCACTGGCGCCGGTCAAATGCCCCTTGCCATTCGTACCCGCATCGTAGGTGTACGTGATCGTCTGATCGGTAGTCGCGCCAATCTTGTATGCCGCCGTGCTCACGCGATTCAAAGCATCGTACGTGTACGTCGTGATAGCACTGCGCGCATCTGTGCTGGTCTTGAGGTTGCCGCCCGAGTCGTAGGTGTTGGTGGTGAGGCCGGTATCCGGACTAGTCTGCGTCTTGAGATCACTGAAACCGGTGTAGGTGTAGGTAGTCGCCAGCGTGCGCGGATCAGTGACCGAAATCAGGTTGTCGTTCGCGTCGTAGCCGAACTGCGTGACACCCGAGTTCGGGTCGGTGATCTGCTTGAGGCGATTGAGCTCGTCGTAGAGGTTGCTCGAGTTACGCGATAACGGCGCGGCGACTGAGTTCTGATTGCCGTTGTTGTCATAGCCGAAGACGGTGGTGACATTCGCTGTGCCTGCGGCGTTCACGTCCTTCCAAAGCTGGTTCAGCGTGTTGAACACGCGCGAGTGCGTGCGCTTCAGGCTCAGCGACGGGTCGTAGGTGTTCTCCGCCGTGCGATTGCCCATTGCGTCCAGCGTGTAGACTATCTTGTTGTTAGCGCCGTCCTTGATCTCCGTCAGGCGGTGCGCGGCGTCGTAGGTATACTCGATGAAGCTGCCGTCAGGATTTGTGACCTTCTTGAGGAGCCCCGTCGGCCAATAGTCGATATGCGCGAGCTCACCGCTCACGCACCCCGGTAGCGTGCTGCCGGAGCATCGATCTGTGATGCGCTGGCGCGCATCGTACGCCATCGTCATCACAAGGCCGTTCGGGTCCGTAATCTGAGTCGGCTGGCCGTGCGCGTTGTACGAGTTGTAGGTCGTGACTTGCGACAGCGCATTAGTGATGGTGTTGAGCTGGCCGCACTGCGCGCCGGTGGTGCAAGTGTAGTAGGTGTAGGCGGTAACGTCGGAAACGTCCGTGCGCGGGCCGTCTTCGGTGAGTACGCGGCCCTGCGCGTTGTACGTATAGATCCAAGTTCGCGCGACAATCGGAATAACTGACGTGTCAGTCACAGTGCGAGTAAGCACATTGCCATTCGCATCGTGGGTGAACGTGGTGGTGCGGTTGGCCTCGATGATCGAAGTTGGAATGCGAAACGTCGAATGCCAGGTCGTCGAAGTCTTGCGCTCACGTGTTCCGGGGGTCGGTACGTATGAGGCGAGATTTCCGGGGCAGCTGCCAATTGCGGATGAGAAGCCTTCGACGCGTGCAGTCTCGAGATTGCGTGTCGTGTCATACGCGTAGCAACTGAAATTATCGTTGAAGTCGCGTCAGCTTTTGACATTGCCATTTGTGTCGAAAGTTTTTGCCTTGGGCGCATCGGCGCAGCCTGGGCATATCTGGCTAATCGCAGTGCCCTTCAGGCCGCCCTGGATATTTGCGAAATCGAATGTTCGTGCGACACCGAACGCGTCGGTCACCGTAGTGCTTGAGTTGGTGGTGTAGCTGAACGCGTAGTGGTCAGCACCGCCGGCCAGCTCCGACGTGGCCACTCTTCCATCGCTTGCATAAGAGAAGGAGGCGTGCAGGAGATTGCTCTCATCGAGAATGTCTGTCACTCCGTGCGCGACAAATGGGTTGTTGTATTGGTATGTCCGAACCCGCGTGTCGGGATACGTTACTGACGTGAGGTTGCTGTTTGGTCCGTAACCAAAAGTGATCGTGCCGCCTCCAGGAAGCGTAACCATCGACGGGCGGCTGTTAGCGTCGTAGGAGAATTGCAGTTGCTGACCGTTGCTGTGCGTAGCTGACACCAGCTTTCCGCTGGTGTCGTATGTCAAAGTGTGCGTGATGCCAGCACGATTTTTCAGTGTCAGCAGGTGTCCATCGACATCATAAGTTTCTATTTCGTCAGTGCTGGTGACGAGGCGCCACCCCGTTGGATTGCCGGACCCGTCAACGGTTTGAGTTAGCCGCTCATTGACATCGGCATCCGACACCCATTGGCCGCCACTCTTCGAATAGCGGAGAACTCGGCCGTCTTCTCGATAAGCGAATGCAGTCGGATGAGTGAGGCTTTCGCTCACGAGTACGGAGCGGTCGTAGGTTCCTCGCCAATTTTGCACTGCAACAAAGTAGTTAGGGCCCGCTCCTGGTTGCTGCGTAAAAAACCATGCAAGGCTGTTGTAGGCGCGCGTATACGTAAGAGGGAACGCCCCGGTCCCGGTATAGTCGCGTTCCAGAAGGAATTTGTTGCCATTCGAAATATTGACCGGATGAGGCGTATTTAAGGAGCAGTCATTACACGGCCCCAGGTTCTTCCGCTTTTGGGGCTGATTGATTGGCCGATAGCAGTACGCACCGAACGGTTGGGTGACGTTGTTCTCGAAAAATCCTTCAGGGCAGGCGACGAATCTCGTCCGCAGCACTCCTGTGTTCAAAAAATAATCTGTGCCACAGAGCGGGTTCGTATTGGTCCCCAGCTTGCCTTTAACTCGGGTAGTCCATTTGAACTGCTGCGCCTCAGTTGCCAGGACGAAATTGAGCGTCCAAAAGTCACCGGTGGCCTGCTGAGCTGCCGCGGGGTCGCCAATGGCTATGCTGCCGCTTGGCGGACTTGCGGGCACTGGCTGCCAGCTGGGGTTTTCAATGTTCGCCGTGCAAGCGTGAAGATTCGTGAGCGCAGTGGCGGCTGCGTAAGCAAGTGCGTCCTGTTCGTTCGAAAACGACCGACCGGGGATAGTCGGATGTGAGCCGGTATTGTAGACGTACTGGCCAACTTCGGGTCCGGAACATTCTGCGTTGGTGCCGCAAGTATCGGCATTTTGCGCGTTTGCCAACTGCATGAGACCGAGAGAGAAGGCGAGGCAAATCCTTACGCCAAAGAATCGATTCATGGCAGAACTCCCTTTCTTGACCAAGAACTATTGCGTCTCTACCTATCTGTCATCAGCTGAGAAAATCTCTCACTTAAATTGCGCGAGTTCAATGTAATTTCTTCAAAGATGAAATCCGCTCCCGATTCGCAATCGCCGTGCGCAAATTTTCCTGTTCGTGTCGACTCAAAAGAAGCCGGAACTCACAAAACAATGAACTTCCTTTATGACAACTAGATTGTCGCTGCGCCGCGGTCTCATTCGAAATTTCGTCCCGAGTCGCGCAAGACTGGATGTCGCCACCGCTGCTTTTGGCAGAGCGCAGAAATTCACGGCTCGTATCACGCGGAAACAATTAAAAACCGCGGCAGACTCGGTCACTGCGCAGACGAGCAGCACCACGCCGACTAAACAAGTGTGAGCGGGCTCACAACCCAGTCTTGGCGCGCCGACGAATTGAAAACAACAGACAAGTCGCGGGGCGACTCGAACTACTGGTCAGGTGCAGCAAGTCAGCGTGAACGGCACGTCTTCGGTAGTTTGAACCGGCCGGGTCTGCAAACCATTCCAGGCCAGCAACCGCACGCTGCAGCGGTAGTGAGACCCGCTCGTCTCCGGATACAACCCCGAGTCCGCCGGCAACGCGATGCGCACCAGCTGGATAGGCGTGTCCCGTTCGAAGGTGATGTGATAGACGCCGCCGCGCGCGATCTCCTGGCGCGGCTTGCCCTGCTGGCGCGTGATCCACAGCAACTCGGCGATGGCATCGCACAGCGGGCGCAGCGTGGCCAACCAGTCGTTGAACGAGCGCGCGCGTGCATCGGTCGCCTGGTTCAACCAGAAAAAGAAATCCGGCAGATCGAACTCGCAGGTGCCACCGGGAATGGCGCTGCGGTGTTTGATCGCCGAAAGGAATTCCGAATCCTTGAGCCCGGCGAGATAGTTGGACCCGCAGGCGACCAGGTCGGCGCGCAGGCGCAACAGATTGCTCATCACGGTCCGCAGTCGCGCGGAGTCGACACCCGGCTTGCTCTGGAACACGTTGAGCTGCGCGAGGTGCCGCTCGAGCTCTTTCTGCACGTCGGCGCGCACGTCGCCGCGCGCAGCGATGGCGAGGATGTCGAGCAGGCTGCCCATCGCGGCGCGGCTGCCCCACTGGCTCTGCATCTCGTTGTGATACAGCGCCTGGCTGTAGAGGAAATCGAGGCGCAGGAACGTGCGCATGCGCTCGTTGAGCGGCTGTTCGAATATCAGCGGCGCGGCTGCTGGCGCGCTCGAGGGTTGAATCTGGGCCTCTTCGGACATCGCCGTATTCTGCGCGTGCCCGCCCTCTGGCGTAAACCGTGCAGATTCGCGTTGCTCGTCGTCCGTGTTCATGTGGCGACCTTATCCGATTGCGCGGCGGCCGCGGCCACATAGCGCCGATGGAGCTGCTCGACCTGGTCGCGCAGGGCGGCGACCTCGCCGTCGTTGCGGATCACGTCGTCGGCCACGGCGAGACGCGCCTCGCGCGACGCCTGCGCCGCGAGCATGCGTTGCGCCTCTTCCCTCGTGGTGCCATCGCGTGCCTGGAGGCGGGCGAGCTGCAGTTGCGGTTCGCAGTCCACCACCAGCACGCGATCGAAACGCTCCGCGCCCTCCGTTTCCACCAGCAGCGGGATCGCGACCACGGTGTAGTTGCCCTTGGCGGCCTTGCTGCGCGCATCCGTCAGCTCGCGGATGGCCGGATGTGTGAGCTCTTCCAGCCAGCGACGCTCGGCGGGGTCGGCGAAAATGCGCGCGCGCAACGCTCGCCGGTCGAGACTGCCGTCCGCCGCCCTCACCGTGGCGCCGAAATGCTCGACGATCTTCGCCAGCAGCGGCGTTCCGGGCGCCACGACCTCGCGCGCCAGCTCATCGGTATCCACAATGGTCACCCCGAGCGCGGCGAACAGGTTCGCGACGGTAGTTTTGCCGCAGGCGATCCCGCCGGTGAGCCCCACTCTGAAGCTGGGCAGCATCGTTCAGGTATTCGTCGCGAACAGTGCGAAGTAGCGCGACACGACTGCGTGGCCGGCCACGAGCGCGAGCCAGCCGGCGATCGCAAGGAACGGGCCGAACGCGAGCTGCATGTCCTTGCCCTTGCGCTGGCGGATCATGACGTACACCCCGAACATGGCGCCGACACCGGACGCGAACACGATGATGGGCAGCAGCATCTGCCAGCCGAGCCAGGCGCCGAGCGCGGCGAACAGCTTGAAGTCGCCGTAGCCCATGCCTTCCTTGCCGGTGAGCAGCTTGAAGGCCCAGTACACGCTCCACAGGCTCAGGTAACCGGCGACCGCGCCGATGATGCTTTCGCGCGGCCCAACGGGTTCCGCTCCCGCAGCCCAGGCCGGATGCCACAGGCTCACGATCAACCCCAGCCACAGCAATGGATAGGTGAGCTGGTCGGGAAGGTACTGCGTGTCGAAGTCGATCAACGTGAGCGCGATCAGAAACCAGGTTAGAGCGAGCGCGGCCAGCGCGAGCCCGCCGAAGCCGAAGTGCCAGGCGATGAACCCGGACAGCAGGCCGGTAGCTAGTTCGACCGCGGGATAGCGCGCGCTGATGCGCGCCTTGCAGTTCGCACACCTGCCGCGTAGCGCGAGCCAGCTCACGACCGGCACGTTCTGCAGCGCGGTGATCGGCGCCTTGCAGGCCGGGCAGGCCGAGCGCGGCGTGACGATATTGAACACCGGCGCAGTCACAGGCTCGCTGCCGGCCAGCGCCGCGCACTCGGCACGCAATTCGTTGTCCATCATCATCGGCACACGGTAGATCACGACGTTGAGGAAGCTGCCGATCAGCAGCCCGAGCGCAACGCAACAGCCGATGAACAAACCGGGACTTGCCGCGAAGGTGTCGAAGAGCTCCATAGGGCCGCGTTACTCGTGTCTGACTAAAAAAGAAACGCCGCGGGGTAAGCGCGGCGTTTCGGGTTCAACAGCCGGAAGTGGCTTACACCACGGCGCCCAGCTTGAAGATGGGCAGGTACATCGCGATGACCAGGCCGCCGACGAGGACACCGAGGATTGCCATGATGAGCGGCTCGAGCAACGACGACATGCTGTCGACCGCGTTGTCCACTTCGGCTTCGTAGAAGCTGGCAACCTTGCCGGACATGGCATCGAGCGCACCGGCTTCTTCGCCGACCGCGATCATCTGGATGACCATGTTCGGGAACAGGCCGGTGTTTTCCATGGCGCGTTGCAGGCGCTGACCCGTGGCCACTTCGTCGCGCATTTTCAGCACGGCATTTTCGAACACAATATTGCCGCAGGCACCGGCAACCGACTCGAGCGCTTCGACCAGCGGCACGCCGGCGGCGAACATGGTCGAGAGGGTGCGCGAGAAGCGAGCGATCGCTCCCTTGTAGAGGATGGGGCCGATGATCGGAAACTTGAGCATCATGCGATCGAGGAATTCGCGCATGGCCCGCGAGCGTTTCTGGAAGTAAAAGAACGTCCAGACAAAACCCGCGATGACCAGTGCGATGAATATGCCGTTATTCTGCAGGCCGCGCGACATGTTGATGACGAATTGCGTGAAAGCCGGCAGATCCGCGCCGAAACCCTTGAACAGGCTTTCGAACTGCGGAATCACGAATATGAGCAGAATGGTCGTGACGATAAGCGCGACGGCCATCACCGCCGCCGGATAGAAGAGGGCCTTTTTGATCTTCTTCTTCAGCGCTTCGGTCTTTTCCTTGTACGTCGCGATCTTGTCGAGCAGGGTTTCGAGTGCACCAGCCTGCTCGCCTGCCTCGACGAGATTCACGAACAGATCGTCGAAGTGCAGCGGATGCTTGCCGAGCGCCTCGTGCAGCGACGTGCCGCCTTCGACGTCCGACTTGATGTCGAGAATGAGTCTCTGCATCGCGGGTTTGTCGTTGCCATTGCCGACGATTTCGAAGGCCTGTACCAGCGGAATACCCGCGGCGAGCATGGTCGCGAGCTGGCGGCTGAAAACCGCGATATCTTCGGGCTTGACCTTGCCGCCGGCCCTGAACGCCTGGCTCTGCTTCTTGACGCGACTGACGGCGATGCCCTGGCGACGCAGGTCTGCGCGCAGCGCGGCTTCATCGGGCGCGAGGCTTTTGCCCGAAACGCGATTTCCCTTCTTGTCCATGCCGGACCAGGAGTAAGGGACGTCGCGCTTTACGCCTTTTGCGCCTTTTGCGCCTTGAGTTGCTACAGCAGTTGCCATGGGTTGCGGGTCCTTATTCGAGCGTGACGCTGTTGACTTCTTCGAGACTGGTCATGCCCTGCCTGACCTTTTCGAGTCCCGCGCGGCGCAGATCCCACACGCCTTCCTTCGCCGCCTGATCGGAAATGTCGATGGCGTTCCCGCCTTCCATGATGATGCGGCCCAGCGCTTCGGTAACCGGCATGACCTGATAGATGCCGACGCGGCCCTTGTAGCCGTCGGTGCAGGCCGAGCAGCCCTTGGCGCCGTAGATCTTGATGCCGGCCTTGATATCGGATTCCTGGAAGCCTTCTTTGAGCAAGGCTTCGGCCGGCACGTCGACCAGTGCCTTGCACTGCGAACACAGGCGGCGCGCCAGGCGCTGCGCGATGATGAGACTGACCGAGGTCGCGATGGCGTACGGCTTCACGCCCATGTCGACCAGACGCGTGAGCGTCTGCGGCGCGTCGTTGGTGTGCAGAGTGGACATCACCAAGTGGCCGGTCTGTGCGGCCTTGATGGCGATTTCCGCCGTCTCGAGGTCGCGGATTTCGCCGACCATCACGACGTCCGGATCCTGGCGCAGAAACGCGCGCAGCGCCGCGGCAAAGGTGAGGCCGACCTTGTTGTTGACGTTGACCTGGTTGACGCCGGGCAGATTGATTTCCGCCGGGTCTTCCGCGGTCGAGATGTTGGTGTCTTCGCGGTTGAGGATGTTGAGGCCGGTGTACAACGACACCGTCTTGCCCGAACCGGTGGGACCCGTGACGAGGATCATGCCCTGCGGCTTCGCGAGGTTCTTGAGATAGATCTCGCGCTGGAAGGGCTCGTAACCGAGCGAGTCGATGCCGAGCATCGCCTGCGATGGATCGAGAATACGGCAGACGATCTTCTCGCCGAACAGAGTGGGGCAGGTGCTCACGCGGAAATCGATCGCGCGAGTCTTCGACAACTTCATCTTGATGCGGCCGTCCTGCGGCACGCGGCGCTCGGCGATGTCGAGGCGCGACATGACTTTGAGACGCGCGGACAGCTTCATGGCGAGCTGCACCGGCGGCTGGGCGACTTCCTTCAACACACCGTCCATGCGCAGACGGATGCGGTACATCTTTTCGTACGGCTCGAAATGGATGTCCGACGCGCCGCGGCGGATGGCGTCCAACAACAATTTGTTGACGAAGCGCACGATCGGCGCGTCTTCGATGTCGTCCCGCGAGACGCCCGCGCCTTCGACGTCGTCATCGCCGCCGCTGACATCGAGATTCTCGAGGTCGAAGCCGGTTTCGTCGTCGGCGAGATTCGGCATGGCCGTGTCGGCCTGCTCGACGGCCTTGTCGATGGCCTTTTGCAATTTGTCGTCTTCGACGACCACCGCCTCGATACCCAAGCCAGTCTGAAACTTGATCTCATCGATCGCGTGCAGGTTGGTGGGATCGGCGACGGCGAGAAACAATCGCTTGCCGCGCCGATACAGCGGCAGGCAGCGGTGCTTCTGGACTAGTTTGTCCTGCACCAGCTTGATGGTGTCGAGGTCGATCTGGTGCGCGTCGAGGTCGTACAACGGGACGCCGAACTCGGCCGAGGCGGCGATGGCGATGTCGCGCGCCTTGGCGGCGCCCGCGGCGATGAGCTGCGTGACGAAACTGGATTTACGGTCCTTCGCCGACTGCAAGGCACTGAGCATGGCCGATTCTTCGACCACGCCGTCCTGCACGAGCCTCTGCGGCAAGCCGCCGAGACCCGAGCGATTTCCGCCGAGCGCTAGAGATGCGTTGTCATTCATGCGGTTGCGTGCAAGCGAATACCCGCTGGGGTCCGTAGTCTACTCAAGGACCTGAGGCAGGCAATTGTTAAATCTGTGTCCAATGGTCGCATAGGCAGGGGCTGGCTCGCGTGACCGGGCTCCCAAAAGAAGAAGCCCCTCCGAGGGGAGGGGCTTCGCTCATACCGGACTTAAGCTGGAAGCTTTAGGCGCGGCAGTTCGACGGCATGTACTTCGGAAGAAGCGTCGTGCCCTGGGCGGTAGCAGCGCCGGAGACCGGGTCAACACCAACAATGCCATGAATGCCGCAAGTCCAGACCACATCGCCGTTGCTGGTGGTAGCGACCGTGCCGCTGATCGTCGGGCGAATGTCCAGTCGGGAACCATTGATGTTCTGGTTCGCCTGGAAAGGCGCCACGTTCGAGTACGTGATCTGAATCGTGCCAGCGAGGACTCTGATGTCCGAAACGTACTTGCCCGACGGGTGGACGGCGTTATTGCCGCCAGCTGCCGCGTTGTCGGCCGGCCAGACGCCCGTGTTCGCATACGACTCGGCAACACCCGCTTTGACGGCGGCGGCCAGGTTCAGACCTTCCGTCACCTGGGCGCGGATCGTGTAGTCCTGATAAGCCGGGATCGCGATCGCGGCCAGAATGCCGATGATGGCGACCACGATCATCAGTTCGATGAGCGTAAAGCCCTTTTGAATTTTCATGAACAGCTCCTAAGGAAAAAAAGAACGAAAAACTTGTCGGCGCTTGGCGCCGAAAGACGCCAGTTGGGGTGAGATTGAGCAAGCTGTGTGCCAGTGGTGACGCTAGCAGGGCAACTCGATGATTTGCAGGCAGATATTGGCCGGGATTTGCCGCATTTAACGTAGTCCTGTCGTCTATTCCGTACGTTCGGGACTCAGACTCGTCACAAACTGACGCTCAACGTCACTTTGTGTCACTCGATTCCTAACTTCTTGATGCGGTAGCGCAGGGCGCGAAACGTCATCCCGAGGGCCTTTGCGGCGGCGGTCTTGTTGTACCGCGCTTCCTCGAGCGCCTTGACGATCGCCGCGCGTTCCACGTCTTCGAGCTGCTCACCGAGCGCGTGGCGGCCGGGAATTTCGGGGCCCGCCGGGTTGTTAGTGCCAGCGGCGCGCTGCGCAATGGCGTCGGGGGTTGGCGCCGAGGCATTTATGCGCGGCACCGCGCGCAGCTGCAGATCGCCGACATCAATGATGCCGTCGTTGCACAGCGCCAGCGCGCGTTCGAGCACGTTCTCCAACTCACGCACGTTCCCGGGGAAACCGAAGGTTTGCAGAACCTCGAGCGCCGCGGGCGTGAGCGTCGGCGCAACCATGGACAGGCGTCGCGAGAGCCGGTGCACGATCGCGTCCGCGAGCTGCGGAATATCTTCGGCGCGCTCACGCAAGGCCGGCACGCGCAGTTCGATCACGTTGATGCGGTAGAAAAGGTCTTCGCGGAATTTTGCCTGTGCGACGAGGTCGGCGAGGTTCTTGTGGGTCGCCGAAAGAATGCGCACGTCGATCGCCGTCTCGCGTTGTTCTCCGATTGGCCGCACGGTTTTTTCCTGGATCACGCGCAGGAGCTTCACCTGCATGTGCAGCGGCAGATCGGCTACTTCGTCAAGAAACAACGTGCCCCCTTCGGCCGATTGAAAGAGACCTGTCTTGTCGGTTACTGCCCCCGTAAAGCTGCCGCGCTTGTGTCCGAAGAACTCGCTTTCCATGAGCTCCGAGGGGATCGCGCCGCAATTTACCGGCACGAACGGACCTTCGACGCGCGGCCCGGAGCCGTGAATCATGCGCGCTACCAATTCCTTGCCGGTCCCGGATTCGCCCGAGATATGCACCGGTGCCTGGCTGCGCGCCACGCGCATGATCATTTCGCGCAACCGCGCCATCGAAGGGGCGGTGCCAATCAACGGCGTGCCGGTGCGTGTGGTAGATGCGGTTTCTCCGTCGCGCGATAGTCTGAGCGCGGTCGAGACGATGCGTCGGAGAATGCCGAGATCGAGCGGTTTGGAGACGAAATCGAACGCGCCGAGCTTGAGTGCACGGACAGCGGATTCGACATTGCCATGCGCGGTGATGACCGCGCACGGCACGCCCGGATAGTGCCCCGACATCCATTCGAGCAGATCGAGGCCGTCGCCATCCGGCAGGCGCATGTCGGTCAGGCACAGATCGAAGTGCTGTGACTTGAGCAATTTCTTCGCGCTCGCGACGTCGCCTGCGGTTTGGGTGGCGAGTTGCATGCGCGAGAGCGTCAGCGTCACCAGTTCGGCCAGATCCGGCTCATCGTCGACGACCAAAATCATGGGCGCTGCCACGAGGGGTTCCTACGCCACCCAGCGTTCCGGATCGCGGAATACGATGCGGAACAGGCTGCCGCCACTGGTCCGGGGCTCATATAGAAGAGTGGCGCCATTGGTCTGCGCCAGCTCGCGCGCCAGAAACAAGCCCAATCCGGTGCCCCGCTCGTTGCCCGTGAAGAACGGCTCGAAGATTCTTTCGCGATGTTGCACGGCAATGCCCGGGCCGCGATCCGCCACCTCGAGGAACGGACGCGCGGTGGAGGCGAGGCGGCCGACGCGCAATTCGATGCTGTTGTTCTCGGCGTCCGTCGCGCCGTACTTCACTGCGTTCTCGCACAGGTTCCAGACGATCTGGCGCAGCTGCGAAGGATCCACATGTACTTCGACGTCGCCCAGTAATGCGGAGATCGCCAGGCGCGTGGGCTCGATCTGCATGGTTGCGCAGAACTCGTCGCGGAATCCGGCCAGCCACGTTGCCAGCACTACGCGCTCGGGGCGGGAATTTTCCCGCCGGGCCATCGACATCACGTTCTCGATGATCTGTCGGACGCGATCCCCGTTGGTGCGCACGATCTCGGTGAGCCGCTTGTCCTCGTCCGTCAGCGAGGCGGACTCGGCCAGCAGCTGCGCGGCGTGGCTCATGGCGCCGACCGGGTTGCGAATCTCGTGCGCGATGCTGGCGGACAGGCGGCCCAGGCCCGCGAGCTTGGATTGCTGGATCTTGACGGCCAGCAATTCGGTGTCTTCCAGGAACACGATGACCGGCGAGGGCTCGGCGCCGCCGAGCGAGGCGAAATGCGGCTGGATCACGTGGCCGCCATCGGCCGCCACGAACGTTGCGGCCGGCGCGACAGATGTCGCGGTGCGTGCGCGCCAGGTCTCGAGTAGATAGAGCAACTGGGGCGAAGCCTCGCCCAGCAATGCGTCCGGATAGGCGCTGCGATCGCCGAGCAGCTGCGCGGCGGTTTCGTTGATCAGGCGGATGCGGTTTTCATGGTCGACCACCACGATGCTCTCGCGCAGGTGCTGCACGATGTACTGCGACAGTTGCGCGAGGTTGGCGAGGTCGACCTGCTGTCGCCGCACCGTGGCTTCGCTGTCGCGCAGCCGGCGCGCGATCGGCCAGGCGAGCAAGGCCACCAGGAACACGATCCCGCCCAGGATGCCGGTGGCCGGATAGTCGACGGAATTGGCGGTGCCCGTGACGTGTCCGCCTATCTGCTGGGCGAACAGCGCCAGGGTGGCGATCGCGGCCAGCACGAACGAGTCGCGATTGTCCGCCAGCAGCGCCATGGCGCCCACGGGCACCACGAACAGGATGCCGAGGCCGCTGGCGACACCGCCGCTCGCGAACATCAGCAGGCTGATCGCGATCGCGTCCACCATGGCATGCACGAAGGTGGTGGCACGCAGATTGGGCAGCAGGCGCCGACCGCCGATCACGATGGCGACGCCGGCGGCGAAATAAACCACGCAGATCCAGAGGAACAGCTCAGGCCGCTGCCCGCCGAGCGTGCTGGTGGGACCGGCGAACGCAAACAGTACATACAGCGAGGGCGGAACCAGCAGCCGGTACAGATTGACCAGGCCAATGACGCGCCAGGCTAGATCGGTCGGAGCGGTAGGAGCGACGGCGAGCGGCATCGGTCGCGACTCTATCAGTTAAGACTGGCTCCGCACGAGTTGCCACGCACAGTTCCAACTGGCGACTGCTGCACGATTCCGGGAGAATACCGGCTCTTTTTCGCCAGCCAACTTCGGGGCCTATGAACCTCCACGAGTACCAGTCAAAAGTAGTTTTCCGCGAGTTCGGAATTCCTGTGCCAGCCGGGTTTGCGGCGAAGAGTGCCGATGAAGCGGTCGCCGCCGCCGAGAAGCTTGGCGGCAAGCTGTGGGTGGTCAAGGCCCAGGTGCATGCGGGTGGCCGCGGCAAGGCGGGCGGCGTGAAGCTGGCGCGCGATCTCGACGCGGTGCGCGCGGCAACTGCCGACATGCTCGGGCAGCGCCTCGTGACCAAACAAACAGGTCCCGAAGGGCTGCCGATCGAAACGGTGTACGTGGAAACGGGTTCGGACATCGACCGCGAGATCTATCTGTCGCTCACGCTCAATCGCGAGCGCGGCCGCGTGGCCGTGATCGCATCCGCCGCCGGCGGCATGGACATCGAGGAAGTTGCCGAACACTCGCCTGAGAAAATCCTGCGCGTCGATATCAATCCGACCGCGGGGCTGCAGGGATACCAGTGCCGCAAGCTGGCGTTCGGTCTCGGCTTCAAGGGTCCGCAGATCGGCAAATTCCAGTCGATCCTCATGGCGCTGTATCGCATTTACGTCGAGCGTGACGCGGCGTTGCTGGAAGTGAATCCGCTGATCGTCACGAAAGCGGGCGAGCTGGTCGCGCTCGATGCCAAGATCAACATCGACGCCAACGCCATATTCCGTCAGAAGGCGCTGGCCGCCATGCGCGATCCTTCGCAGGAAGATCCGATCGAGCTCAAGGCGAGCGAACACGACCTCAACTACGTCTCGCTCGACGGCGACATCGCCTGCATGGTGAACGGCGCTGGCCTCGCCATGGCCACGATGGATCTCATCAAGCTGCACGGCGGCAATCCAGCCAATTTCCTCGACGTCGGCGGTGGGGCTACTGCCGAAAGAGTGACCGCGGCGTTCAAGCTCATCCTTTCCAACAAGAAAGTGCGCGCCATCCTGGTGAACATCTTCGGCGGCATCGTGCGCTGCGACCTGATCGCCGAAGGCGTGATGATCGCGGTCAAACAAGTGGGGGTCGCCGTGCCGGTGATCGTGCGCCTCGAAGGCACGAATGCCGACCAGGCACGCGAGATGCTGGCGCATAGCGCGCTCGCCATCACGCCGGCCACCGATTTGACCGACGCCGCCAAGAAGGCCGTGTCGCTCGCCGCGAATGGCAAGAAGTAAGGGAAACGCATGAGCATCCTCGTCAACAAGAACACCCGCGTCATCTGCCAGGGCTTCACCGGTCAGCAGGGCACATTTCATTCCGAGCAGAGCATCAAGTACGGCACCCGGATGGTCGGCGGCGTGACCCCCGGCCGCGGCGGCGAAAAACACCTCAACCTGCCCGTGTTCGACACCGTAGCGGATGCGGTCAAACAAACCGGCGCCACGGCCAGCGTCATTTATGTGCCGGCGCCCTTCGCGGCGGACGCGATTCTCGAAGCCAGCGACGCCGGCATCGAACTGGTGGTGTGCATCACCGAGGGAATTCCCATCAACGACATGGTGAAGGTGAAGGCCACCCTCGCCGGGACAGGTACGAGGCTGATCGGGCCCAACTGCCCGGGCATCATCACGCCGGGCGAATGCAAGATCGGCATCATGCCGGGCTTCATTCACAAGAAGGGCCGCGTCGGCATCGTGTCGCGTTCCGGCACGCTGACCTATGAGGCCGTGTTCCAGACGACCAACCAGGGTCTCGGCCAGAGCACCTGCGTCGGGATCGGCGGCGATCCGGTGCGCGGCATGAATTTCGTCGACGTGATCGAGCAGTTCGAGCGCGATCCGCAGACCGAAGGCATCATCATGGTCGGCGAGATCGGCGGCACCGACGAGGAAGCCGCCGCGGATTTCATCCACAAGTACGTGACCAAGCCCGTGGTTGCCTACATCGCCGGTGTCACGGCGCCGCCAGGCAAGCGCATGGGACATGCCGGCGCGGTCATCGCGGGCGGCAAGGGCACCGCGGCCGACAAGTTTCGCGCGCTCGACAAAGCCGGCGCGCGCACCGTGAAATCGCCAGCCGATCTCGGCAAAGCCATGGCCGAGGAACTGGCCAAGCGCCGCGCGAAGCCGGGCAAGAAGCTCGTCGGGCCGAACGTGCTCATCATCGAGCAACGCACGAAGAAGATCGCCTCGAAAACCGCCCCGAAAACCGCAAAGAAGCCTGCGGCGAAAAAGTCGAAACCTGCGAAAAAGAAGTCCGCGCCCAGGAAGAAACCGTCCCGGGCGCGGCGCGGTAAGTAAAAGCCGCGGTGAACGCACCAGACAAGCTTCGCATCGCCCTCGGTCAGTTGAATCTGCTCGTGGGCGATATCGCGGGCAACGCGAACCGCATCGTGGCGGCCGCGGAACGCGCCTGCAGCGAACTCAAGACGGATCTGCTGGTGTTGCCCGAGTTGACGCTGTCGGGTTATCCGCCCGAAGACCTGTTGTTCCATCGCGGCTTTCGCGCCCAGGTCGACAAGGGGCTCGCGACCGTGCGCGGCGCCAAGGCGACGTGCGGCGTGGTGGTCGGTTTCCCCGAGTACGCAGGCAGCCAGATTTTCAATTCCGCCGCGCTGATCGAGGGTGGAGAAGTGCGCGCCACGCATCGCAAGAGCGCGCTGCCTAACTACAAGGTGTTCGACGAGAAGCGTTACTTCAAGCCGGGCAGTCAGCCCACCGTGGTGGATTTCCGCGGCTTTCGCGTGGGGCTGCTGGTCTGCGAAGACATCTGGGAACCGGAGCCCGCACAGCTCGCGCGTTCGGCCGGCGCCGAGATGTTCGTGGTGCTCAATGCCTCGCCGTTCGAGCGGCGCAAGCAGGCGAATCGCGAAGACATCGTGCGCCGCTGCGTGAAGGAGCTGGGCCTGCCGGTGGTTTACGTGAACATGCTGGGCGGGCAGGACGAACTGGTGTTCGACGGCAATTCATTCGTCATGGACGGCGCGGGTGTGGTCGTGATGCGCGCCCCACCGTTCGAAGAAGGGCTCTATCAGATCGAGTTCGAACGAGTCGGTGGGGTCGTGCGCCCGGTGCCCGCTGCGATCGCCCCCGAGCTCGGCGACGCCGAGAGTGTGTATCGCGCGCTGGTGCTCGGCGTGCGCGACTACGTCGGCAAGCATGGATTCCCGGGCGTGGTGATGGGCCTTTCGGGCGGCATCGATTCTGCGTTGACGCTCGCGATTGCCGTGGATGCGTTGGGCAAGGACCACGTGCACGCGGTGATGATGCCGTCGCCCTATACCTCGCAGATGAGTCTCGACGACGCGCGCGCGCAGGCCGAGACGCTCGGGGTGAAATACAGCGTGCTGCCGATCGGCGAGATGATGAAGGCGGCCGAACACACGTTGCTCCACGAATTCGCCGGCCGCAAACCTGACACCACCGAGGAGAACATCCAGTCGCGCTGCCGCATGGTGCTGCTGATGGCCATCTCCAACAAGACGGGCAAGATGCTGCTGACCACCGGCAACAAGAGCGAGATGGCGGTGGGTTACGCCACGCTGTACGGCGACATGGCCGGAGGATTCGCGCCCATCAAGGACTGCAGCAAGCTGCTCGTCTATCGACTGGCCGAGTATCGCAATACCGTGGGCGATTCGCTGACGCCCACGATTCCGCGCCGCGTGATCGATCGTCCGCCTTCCGCCGAGCTGCGCCCCGATCAAAAGGACAGCGACTCATTGCCGCCCTACGAGGTGCTCGATCCGATCCTCGAAGCGTTCATCGAAGAGGATCTGTCAGTGGATGAGATCTGTGCGCGCGGCTTCGACCGCGCGACCGTGGGGCGCGTGCTCGATCTCGTGAAGCGAAATGAATACAAGCGCCGCCAGGCCCCGCCGGGTGTCCGGGTGAGTCGTCGGGCGTTTGGCCGCGACTGGCGCTATCCGATAACCAGCGGTTATCGGCGGTAGTTAGGGCTCGCTCAGGTGGCGAGCCACAATTTATACCATTTCCTTTTCGGCGCGACTTTTCTCTCGCCCGCTTCGCCTTCGAAATTCTGCCGGTACATCGTGCGGGTCTGCGCCGAGAGCTCTTTGAGCTCCATCTTGTCGTAGCAGAAGATCATGATTTCGAGCGCTTCTCGCACCGCGGGCGCGCCGTCGAATTCTTCGATGGCCACCTTGGCGCGCTGCGCGGCGGCAACGTAGGCACCGCGGCCCACGTAGTAACGCGCCACGGCGATTTCGTAGTCCGCCAGGCGATTGCGCAGGTACACCATGCGCCGGCGCGCGTCGTGCGCGTAGTCGCTCTTCGGAAATTGCTCGACGACGGTGGCAAAGGACGTGAACGACCGGCGCGCCTCGGTGGGCGGCCGCTGGTTGAGATCGACGCGGAACCAGCGTTCCATGAAGTTGGGCAGGCGCTCGAAATCGGTCAGGCCCTTCAAGTACCAGGCGTAGTCGATGCGCGGATGGGTCGGGTTCTCGCGAATGAAGGTGTCCGCGGCATCGATGGCCGACTCGGACTCGCCGGCGCGGTAGTAGGCATAGATGACGTCGAGGCGCGACTGGCGCGATTCGGCGGCAAATGGATAACGGGCCATCAAGGCCTCGTAGATCTTGACCGCCAATGGGTAGTCCCCCTGCATCAGCGAGCGGTGAGCGCGCTCGTAGACCACCGCGGGGTCGGTCATGGGGCCTTCGGCGCCATCCCGGGACTTGCAGCCGCCCAAGCCTAAAGCGAGCGACATAGATAAGAGTGCCAGGATGCCGGCCGTACGCAGTAATCGCATGAAGGGTTTTGCCGTTTCTCTAGATTGCCGGGTTTTTGAGTTTGAAATGGTCGCCGGACACGTGAAGTATAGCGGCCCCCAGCAGGCTCGGACCACACGGTTGACCCCCAAGTTCCAGATCCATCGCCTCGAGTTGCCCCTCGAACTCGCCGGCCGGCGCCTCGATCAGGCGCTGGCGCAGCTGCTTCCCCAGTATTCGCGCACCCGTATCCAGCGCTGGATTGAGGTTGGCGCGGTTCTGGTGAACGGGCTCGTACCGCGCGCGCGCGATGTCGTGACGGGCGGTGAAACCGCCGCCGTCGAAGCCCGGATCGAGGAGCAGACCGGCATCGCCGCGGAGAAGCTGCCGCTCGACATTGTCCACCAGGATGCGAGTGTCATCGTGTTGAACAAGGCTCCGGGTGTGGTCGTGCACCCGGGTGCCGGCAACCGCGAGCACACCCTGCAGAACGCCCTGCTGGCGCACGACGCGAAACTGCGGCGCGTGCCGCGCGCCGGGCTCGTGCATCGCATCGACAAGGACACCAGCGGGTTGTTAGTCGTGGCGCGCACGCTCGAAGCACACACCGCGCTGGTTGCCGCGCTCGCCGCGCACGAGATCGAGCGCGAGTACCTCGCGGTGTGCACCGGCGCGATGACGGGCGGTGGCTCAATCGATGAACCGATCGGCCGTCACCGCACGCTGCGTACGAAGATGGCGGTGCGCTCCGATGGGCGCGCCGCCGTTACTCACTACCGCATCGAGAAACGTTTCCGCGCGCACACCTTGGCGCGCGTCCAGCTCGAGACGGGGCGCACGCACCAGATCCGGGTGCACCTCGCTCACATCGGGTATCCGATCGTGGGCGATCCGGTGTACGGCGGCCGGCGACGCCTGCCGGCGGGTGCGAGTGCGGCGCTGCGAGAGGCGCTCGAGGGATTTCATCGCCAGGCGCTGCATGCGGCCCGGCTGTCTTTTGCGCATCCGAAGTCGGGTAAACCGGTTTCGTACGACGCGCCGCTGCCTGCAGACCTCGTCGGGTTGTTAGGCGCGCTGGAACGGGATGCCAGGGCGGTCGACCGGTGAGCGCACCGCCGCTGCTCGACTTCGAATGGCGCACGCTTGCGGGGGTGCGCGCGGCGTTTACGACGCGCCTGGGGGGCGTCAGCGAAGCTCCGTGGGATTCGTTCAACGTCGCCTCACACGTGGGTGACGCGCCGGATTCGGTGACGCGCAATCGCGTGGATTTGCGCGCACTGCTGAACCTGCCGGCGGAACCGGCGTGGCTCAACCAGGTTCATGGCGTCGCGGTATCGGATCTTGATGCAGGCGCGCCAACCAGCGCCCCAACGACGGCCGATGCGGCGGTCGCGCGCGGCGCCGGCCGAGTCTGCGTGGTCATGGTGGCCGATTGTTTGCCGGTCCTGTTCGCGAGCCGCGATGGTGGGGTCATCGCGGCCGCGCACGCGGGCTGGCGCGGGCTCGCTGCCGGCGTGCTGGAACGCACGGTGGCAGCCATGGGCGTCGCGGGCGGCGAGCTCTCGGCCTGGCTGGGACCGGCGATCTCGCAGGCGCATTTCGAAGTGGGCGATGAAGTACGCACGGAGTTCGTCGCGTCCGATCGGGGCGCCGCGGCGTATTTTAAGGTGAACGATCGCGGCCGCTGGGAGGCGGATCTCGTGGGTCTCGCGCGCCGCCGGCTCGCCGCGCTCGGCGTGAGCGATGTGAGTGGCGGCGAGTGGTGCACATTCGCGGATCGCGAACGTTTCTTCTCGCACCGGCGAGACGGCAAGGGTGGCCGCATGGCGGCCCTCATTTGGAGAGACGAGCGCGCTTGACCTGCGTGTTAGCATTTCCGGCCCTTGAACACTCTGCTTCTCATCATCCTGTTCACGCTGTTCTCCGGCGTGGTGTCGGTGCTGGCGGCCGGCTTGTTCCTGGCATTGCCGACGCGGCAGCGCGAGAGCGTCATGCCGCACATGGTCAGCTTCGCCACCGGCGCTTTGTTGGGCGCGGCGCTGCTGGGGCTCATTCCGCACGCGGTGCTGGGCGCGGGGAGCGAGCGGGTACACGAGGTCGGCATCGCGCTGATTGCCGGCATCGCACTGTTCTTCGTGCTGGAGAAGTTCCTGCTCTGGCGTCATTGCCACGACGATCACTGCGATGAGCACACGGTCGTCGATGCCCATGCGCACGATCACGCGCGCCGGAAGGCCAGTGGCTCGCTCGTACTGGTCGGCGATTCGCTGCACAACGCGCTCGACGGCGTGTTGATCGCAGCCGCGTTCCTGACCGACACGCATCTGGGCATCGTGACGGCGCTCGCGATCATGGCCCATGAGATTCCGCAGGAGATCGGCATCTTTGCGGTGCTGCTGAATTCGGGTGTCTCGCGGCGCCGGGCGCTGGTGCTCAACCTGCTCACCAGCCTGACCGCGGTGATCGGCGGGGTGATCGGGTTTTTCGCGCTGCAGACTGCGCTCGGCGCACTGCCATTCGCGCTGGCCGTGGCCGCGTCCAGCCTGCTGTACGTCGCCGTCGCGGACCTGATCCCCGGTCTGCATCGCCGGGTCGATCCGCGCTCCAGCGTTACGCAGGTTTTGCTCATTGGCTGCGGTATTGCGATCATCGCCTTCGCCGAAAACCATGCTCACTAAGAAGCTAGGCCAGGGAGACATCGATGGAGAATCCGTACACGCATGCGGCGGGCGCTGCGCCTGCCACCGCTGAAGATCAACGCAACTCCGATTACCAGGTTGCGATAGGCCCGAATCACGACTACTACCTGCCGCGCTTCGAGCAATTCGACCGTGGCGGCTCGACGATCGGCTGGCATTGGCCGGCGTTTTTCGCCACTTCGCCGTGGTTCCTGTATCGCAAGATGTGGCTGCCCGGCATTCTCAACCTGGTCTATCCATTCGTTCTGTTGTTCGTCTGCGGCCTTGCGGCGGCATTCCTGATCAAGCCCATCCAGGCGCATCCGCTGATGTTCGCCCTGCTGTTCCTCGCGCTGCTCGCCGCGCCCTGGTTCCTGCTGCCGATATACGCCAACGCGTTGTACTGGCGGCACATCGGCAGGCTGATCGAACGGTTGCCGCGCGCGGTGGCACAGGTTCCCGAGAAACGCGTCGCGCGACTCGAACGCGAAGGCGGCACGGGCGTGGGCGGCATGATCGCGGCCTGCGCCGGTCTGGCTTTCATCTCGGTCGCTATCGTTGGAGTGCTGGCCGCGATCGCGATCCCGGCCTACCAGGATTACACGATCCGCGCGCAGGTCACGGAAGGGTTGAATCTCGCGGGACCGGTCAAGGCGCAGGTCGCCGAGTTCTACGCAGCGAACGGCGCGTGGCCGGAACAGGCGGACCTCGGCGCAGAGCTACCCACCGGGCTGTACGTAAGCCAGGTGGTCGTCAAGGGCGGCAGCGTGATCATCGTCTACGGTGGCCGTGCCAATACCAAGCTACAGCAGCAGGGCCTGGCAATCGCGCCGGCGCTCGACTCGCAGGGGGACATCCACTGGATCTGCGGCAATTTCGCCGTACCGGCGGGCGCCCGCCCGGTGGGCGGTCCCACCGGCAGCGACGTGCCCGACAAGTACCTGCCGTCGATGTGTCGAACGGCGAATCGGTAGTCTTCCTGACTTGATTGGGTGGGGCGCAAGCCCCACCTTGTCCGCCTATGCGAATGGACAAACTCACCAGCCGGTTCCAGTCGGCGCTGGCGGACGCCCAGTCCCTGGCCGTCGGCCGCGACCATCAGTTCATGGAGCCGGCACACGTGCTCGGCGCGCTGCTCGATCAGCAGGACGGCAGCACCCGTCCGTTGCTCGTGAAGGCCGGCGCGAATGTCGCGAAGCTGCGCAAGGACATCGACAGCGCCCTCGAAAAATTGCCGACCGTGCAGGGCACGCCGGGCGACGTGCACGTCTCGCAGGACTTGAACCGCCTGCTCAACGTCACCGACAAGCTCGCGCAGCAGCGCAAGGACGACTACATCTCGAGCGAGCTGTTCGTGCTCGCCTCGTTCGAGGACAAGAACACGCTGGCCAAACTACTCAAGGACGCCGGTGCCTCGAAGGCGTCGATCGAGAAAGCCATCGAGCAGGTGCGAGGCGGTGAAGCCGTGAACGACCCGCAGGCCGAAGAGAAGCGCGGTGCGCTCGAGAAGTACACGATCGATCTCACCGCGCGCGCGTCGAGCGGCAAGCTCGATCCGGTCATTGGCCGCGACGATGAAATCCGCCGTACGGTGCAGGTGCTCGCGCGCCGCACGAAGAACAACCCGGTGCTGATCGGCGAGCCCGGCGTCGGCAAGACCGCGATCGTCGAAGGACTGGCCCAGCGCATCATCAATGGCGAAGTGCCGGAAGGACTCAAGGGCAAGCGCATCCTCGCCCTCGACATGGGCTCGCTGATCGCCGGCGCCAAGTTTCGCGGAGAATTCGAAGAGCGCATGAAGGGCGTGCTCAACGATCTCGCCAAGCAGGAAGGCCAGGTCATCCTGTTCATCGACGAGTTGCACACCGTGGTCGGCGCCGGCAAGGCCGAAGGCGCCATGGATGCCGGCAACATGCTGAAGCCCGCACTGGCGCGCGGTGAACTGCATTGCGTCGGCGCGACCACGCTCGACGAGTACCGCAAGTACATCGAGAAGGACGCCGCGCTCGAGCGCCGCTTCCAGAAAGTGCTGGTGAACGAGCCGACGGTCGAAGACACCATCGCGATCCTGCGCGGACTGCAGGAGCGCTACGAGGTGCACCACAAGGTTGAGATCACGGATCCGGCCATCGTGGCTGCGGCCGTGTTGTCACATCGCTACATCGCCGACCGTCAGCTGCCCGACAAGGCCATCGACCTGATCGACGAGGCCGGCGCGCGCATCCGCATGGAGATCGACTCCAAGCCCGAGGTATTGGACAAACTTGAGCGTCGCATCATCCAGCTCAAGATCGAGCAGGAAGCGCTCAAGAGAGAGAAAGACGAAGCGACGAAAAAGCGCCTCGCCACGCTGCAGGACACTTTGAAAGGTCTCGAGAAGGAATACTCGGACCTCGAAGAAATCTGGAAGAGCGAGAAGGCTTCTTTGCAGGGCGCGGCCACCGTGCGCGAGGAGCAGGAGCAGGCGAAGCTCGAGATGGATGCCGCGCGCCGCAAGGGCGACCTGACCCGCGTTGCGCAGATTCAATACGAAATGCTGCCCGCGCTCGAGCGCAAGCTCGCGCAGGCCACGATCGCCGAGACCAAGGAAACGCAGCTCGTCCGCAACAAGGTGACGGAAGAGGAAATCGCGGAAGTGGTTTCCAAGTGGACCGGCATTCCCGTCTCGAAAATGCTCGAGGGTGAGAAGGAAAAACTGCTGCGCATGGAAGAGGCGCTCAACAAGCGCGTCGTCGGCCAGGATGAAGCCGTGAAAATCGTGTCGAACGCCATCCGCCGCTCGCGTGCGGGTCTCGCCGATCCGCGCCGGCCGAATGGCTCGTTCCTGTTCCTGGGGCCCACGGGCGTCGGCAAGACGGAGCTGTGCAAGGCGCTGGCGGAATTCCTGTTCGATACCGAGGAGTCGATGGTGCGCATCGACATGTCCGAGTTCATGGAGAAGCACTCCGTGTCGCGGCTCATCGGTGCGCCGCCGGGATACGTGGGTTACGACGAAGGCGGACAGTTGACCGAGGCGGTGCGTCGCCGTCCTTACGCCGTGATCTTGTTAGACGAGGTGGAGAAGGCGCACCCGGATGTATTCAACGTGCTGCTGCAGGTGCTCGACGACGGGCGTCTCACCGACGGCCAGGGTCGCACCGTGGACTTCCGCAACACCGTGATCATCATGACCTCGAACCTGGGATCCGATGTGATCCAGACCTTCGCGGGCGAGGGTAACTACGCGAAGATGAAGTCAGCGGTGATGGAAGTGGTGCAGGCGAACTTCCGGCCCGAGTTCATCAACCGCATCGACGACATCTGCGTGTTCCATCCGCTGGGCACGGCGCAGATCCGTGCGATCGTGGACATTCAGCTGGCGCTGCTCAAGCGCCGGTTGTTAGACCGCAATCTCGAGCTCGTCCTCGACGACGCGGCGTTGAACCGGCTCGGTGAAGCGGGCTACGATCCGGTGTACGGCGCGCGGCCGTTGAAGCGCGCGATCCAGCAGCAGGTCGAGAACCCGCTGGCGCAGGCGATTCTCTCGGGCAAGTTCGTGCCCGGCGATCGCATCCGCGGTCACGCCAATGGCAACGGATTGATCTTCGACAAGGCGAGTTGACGAGGCGTAGCCCCGCTATAATCGCGCCGGTCGATTTTTCGGGGATGCCATGCCTTTCTACGAATACGAATGCCCTCACTGCGGCCACCGCGAAGAGGTGCTGCAGAAGATCACTGACAAGCCGCTCAAGAAATGCCCGAACTGCGGCAAGAACGGCCTGAAGAAGCTGATGTCCGCGCCGGTCTTCCGGCTCAAAGGTGCGGGCTGGTACGAAACGGACTTCAAGGGCGACAAGGACAAACAGCGCAATCTGGCCGGACCCGACAAGGAAGAGGCCAAGAGCGAGGCCAAGCCGGACGCGAAGGCCGATGCCAAAGCCGATGCCAAGGCCGATGCCAAGTCCGACGCCAAGCCGGATGCGGCCAAGGCTGACGCTCCGAAAGCGGAAACTCCGAAGAGCGAGTCGGCAAAGCCGGCGCCCGAAAAAGCAAGCAAGACGGCGAGCAAATCAACCCACAAAACTTCAGCGCCGCGCGCCAAGAGCAGATCAAAACCGGCGCGCAAGCGGCGCTGATAATAGGGCGCCATGAACTACGCGCGGCGCCCGGGGATCGATAGTCAAGCGTTAGCCAAGCTCGCGGCACGCGAGCGTGACACCTTTGCCGCAACCCACGCGGAATCCGCGCGGCTCGCGGGCCTGAGTGCCGCGCACTGGCTGAACGGCGTTCCGATGCACTGGATGCGCGACTGGAGCACGCCGCACCCGTTGTTCGTGCGGCGCGCGAACGGCGTCGATGTCGAGGACGTCGACGGCAATCACTACGTCGATTTCTGCTTCGGCGACACCGGCGCGATGTTCGGTCATTCGCCGCCCGCGATCGCGCGTGCACTGGCTGAGACCGGCGCCGCGGGCATCACCTCGATGCTGCCGGCCGAACGGGTGGCGCGCGTGGGCGAGAAGCTCGCGGAGTTGTTCGGCCTGCCGTTCTGGCAGATGACGCAGACCGCCACCGATGCGAATCGCGCGGTGCTGCGCTGGGCGCGTGCGATCGCCGGCCGCGCCAGGATTCTCGTATTCGACGGCTGTTACCACGGCACGGTGGAAGAAACCCTGGTGCGTGCCCTGCCGGAGATGAAAGACAAGGGCGGAACGCGGGCGCGCGCCGGCCTGATCGGCATGAATCACGACGTGAGCGCGACGACCGATGCCGTGCCGTTCAACGACCTCGCGGCATTGGAGAAGGTGCTGGCGCGCGGCCGCACCGCCGCCTTGATCGCCGAACCCGTGATGACGAACATCGGCATGGTCCTGCCGGAAGACGGGTTCCTGCGGCAATTGCGCGACCTCACGCGCCGCCATCGCGTGCTGCTCATTGTCGACGAGACGCACACTCTATCTACCGCGCGCGGCGGTTACTCCCGCGCGCAGGATCTGCAGCCTGACATCTGGGTGTGCGGCAAGGCGATCGCGGGCGGCATGCCGTGCGCGGTATTCGGCTTCACCGCGGAAGTGGAAGCCGGCATGCGCCGCGTGCAGGAGGATCGCGCCGGCGGGCATTCGGGCATGGGCACGACGCTCGCGGCCAACGCGCTGGCGCTGGCGTGCCTCGAAGCCTGCATCGACGAGCTGATGACTCCCACCAACTACGCCGCCATGCACGCCTGCGCGAGCTATCTTTCGGAAGGACTTGGCCGCGTGTTTGCCGCGCAGTCGCTGGCCTGGCACGTGGCGCGGGTGGGCGCGCGCCTCGAGTTCGGCTTCGGCAAGCCCGCGCGCAATGGCGTGGAATCCGAGCGCGCGGCCTGGCCTGAGCTCGAGCAGGCCATTCATCTCTACCTGCTCAATCGCGGCGTGTTGTTGACGCCGTTCCACAACATGATGCTGTGTTCACCCGTGACCACTACCAGCCACGCTGACATCCTGCTCAAGCATCTTACGGCCTGTCTGCAAGAGGTCGGGAGCGCGTCGTGACGGATTCCAACGGAATCGCCGGCCGGCAGGAACTCGCAACGTTTCTCGCGGCGCACCCTGACATCCAGGCGGTGCAGATCATGATCACCGACCCGTCGGGCGTATTGCGCGGGAAGGCGGTGCGCACCTCGGAACTCGAGCGCATCTTCGATACCGGCCGGCAGGTGGCGGGTTCGATCCTGGGGTTGGACATCACAGGCGCAGACGTCGACGACACCGGGCTGGTCTGGGACACGGGCGACGCCGACATGACCGCGCGGCCGCTGGCGGGCACGCTGGTGCGTTCGCCATGGATCGCCGCGCCAACGGGTCAATTGATGCTCACGATGTTCGATGGCCGCGGCGCCCCAGCCGCGGCGGACCCGCGGCACGCGCTCGTGCGGGTGGTCGAATCATTCGCGCGCGAGGGACTCACGCCGGTCGTCGCCTGCGAGCTCGAGTTCTACCTACTGAAGGAAGAGGCGGGCGGAAAGCTCGTCCCGGCTGGTGGCGGGCGCGCGGCCGAACGCCAGAAGATAGACGCGTACAGCCTGACGCGGCTCGACGATCTCGCGCCGCTGTTCGACGACGTGTACGCGGCGGCGGCGGTCCAGGGCTTGCCGGCCGAGACGCTGATGTCCGAGTATTCGCCCGGGCAGTTCGAGATCACGCTGCATCATCGCGCCGACGCGCTGCGCGCAGTCGATGAAGCGGTGATGTTCAAGCGCATCCTGCGCGGCGTGGCGCGCAAGCACGGACTCATTGCCTGCTTCATGGCCAAGCCGTTCACCGGCCGCGCCGGCAGTGGCCTGCACGTGCACGTCAGCCTGAACGACGCGCGCGGCAACAACACGTTCGCGAGCGACGATCCCGCCGGCACGCCGGCGCTGCGGTACGTCATCGGTGGCATGAAGGCCGCGATGCCTGAATCCATGGCCGTATTCGCGCCCAACGCGAATTCCTACCGGCGTTTCGTCAGCGAGAGTTACGCGCCGATCGCGCCGATCTGGGGAATCAACAATCGCTCGGTGAGCCTGCGCGTGCCGTCGGGGCCGGCGGTGTCCCGGCATGTGGAGCATCGCATTGCCGGCGCGGACGCCAATCTGTACCTGGCCGTGGCCACGGTGTTGGGCGCGGCCCTGCGGGGCCTGCGCGAGCGCGCCGATCCGGGCGCGCCGGTCGAAGGCAATGGCTATGCCCAATCGGCGGCGCGAGTATTGCCGGCCACGTGGCGCGAAGCGCTCGATGGCGCGTCGGCTTCCGCCTTCCTGCGCGAGGCGCTGGGGGAGGAGTTCCTGAAAATTTTCCTGGCGATCAAGAACCAGGAGTGCGCGCGGTTCTCGGGCGAAGTCAGCGAACTCGACTACGCCTGGTACCTGCGGACGTAGGGTCAGGACTTCTTGGCGGGCGCGGCCGCTGGCGGAGTCTCTTTCGCCACCAGGAACTTCACGGCATCGATGATCTCGTCATTGCTCTTGAACGCTTCATTGTTGATGCGGTACTTCCCGGCCACCACGAGCGTCGGCGTGCCGGACACCTGCATCGCGACGATCTGCGTATCGGCCTGGCGCATTTTCAGATCGACGCTGAAGGATTTCGATGCATTGACGAAATCCGCGGCCTTCACTCCGGCAACGCGCTGATAGAAGCGCCCCATGTCTTCGATCGACGGCAGCCTGCTCTTGATCCGCTGCGACGCGTTGTCGATGATGCCGAGCTCGCCCGTGGTCCAGATCGCTTCGAACATCGCGTCGTGCGCCTTCTCGGCGACGCCCAGGGACTGCGCCGTGAGGTACGCGCGCTGGAACGTCGGCCAGTTCTCGGCGGTATTCCATGCGGCGGGCAGATAAGTCAGTTGCGCATTGGCCGGCAGCGCGCCCTTGAGCTTTTTCATGGTCGGCCGGAAGTTATTGCAGGCCGGGCAGCCATACGAGAACACTTCCATGACTTCGACCTTGCCCGGCGGCACGGTGGTGCGCTGAGCCTGCGGGAGGACACTGAAGTGTTTGCCGGCCACCCAATCGGCGGAGCGGGCATTGGTCGCGAACCCCAGCAGGGCGGCACAGGCGATCAGGGCGGTCAACGATCGAATCATGAGGTCTCTCCAGCTCCGGGTTCTCAAGGTTACGACTCTTGGGGCCGCCGCGAATTCAACAGGCCGCGCACGAGATTCGCAACTGCCCTCAACGGGGCGGCCAAAAATACCGTCCAGGCAGTCTAAATGCCCGCAACCCAACCGGCGCTGAACGGCAAAACCACCCTGCTAGCTAGGAAGCCGTGGATTAAGGAATTCATCGGAAGAACCTAACGCCTTCCTCAGGACCAATCTGGGCCCGGATTGTAGCGTCGTGGCTCGCGTGAGGCTTCACGCCAACCCGAGGATCGATCGATGAACAACAGGTCTGGAATGGTATTCGTGCTTGCATGCGCCATGGGTGCGGTCGCGAGCTCCGCGGAGCCCGCAGAGTCGGTGGCCGACAAGGCCGTGCCCGCACAGATCGCGGCGATGCTCAAAGAGCACCTCGGCAACTGGCGCACGGAAGGGCGATCGTTCGATGGCGTCTCGAGCAAGTCGGTTGAGGCGATATGGGAGTGCAAACCGGCAGTCGGGGGTCCTGGAAACGTGTGCACATGGAATCACAAGACGCCCGATCTTCCGCCCGATGCCATCGAGATCATGGGGTATGACCCGAACCTCAAGTCCATGAGCATCACGCGCCTGAACGACCAGGGAGCCATCAACACCGTGAACGTCACGGTGCGGGGCAATGTCATGACCCGCCATTGGGAATCGACGGCCGACGGAAAGGCCACGAGCGGCGCTCTCGAGATCGTCGTCAAGTCGCCGGGCGAGTGGGAGCAGCACATCACATTCGAGACCGATGGGAAGCGCACCAGCGAGTGGAGCCTCCGGCACCACCGCATCAGGTAAATACAGGGCCTCTTTTCCGGTAACATCGCGGCCCTTTCAGGCGGTTTCCCGGGAATTTCATGCGTTCGCATTACTGCGGCCAGGTCAACGAAAAGCTTGTCGGTCAAGAGGTTACGGTTGCCGGCTGGGTCCATCGCCGGCGCGATCATGGCGGCGTCATCTTCGTCGATCTGCGCGATCGCGAGGGCCTCCTGCAGGTCGTGATCGACCCGGACAACGAGGCCCAGTTCGCCGAAGCCGAGAAGCTGCGCAACGAGTTCGTGGTGCAGGTGCGCGGCCTGGTCCGCGAGCGCCCGACCGGTACCGCCAACGCCAACCTGGCCTCGGGCAAGGTCGAGTTGTTAGCGCGCGAGCTCGTGACGCTCAATCGCGCCGAGCCGCTGCCGTTCCAGCTCGACGAACACGTGAGCGAAGAAGTGCGCCTCAAGTTTCGCTACATCGACCTGCGCCGCGAGGAGATGTCGAAGCGCCTGCGCCTGCGCCACAAGATCACGCGCGCGATGCGTCACTATCTCGATGACGCCGGTTTCGTGGACATCGAAACGCCGGTGCTGACGAAGGCGACGCCCGAGGGTGCACGCGACTACCTGGTCCCCTCGCGCACGCACGCAGGCAAATTCTTCGCGCTGCCGCAGTCGCCGCAGATATTCAAACAGCTGCTGATGATCGCGGGCTTCGACCGCTACTACCAGATCGTCAAATGCTTCCGTGACGAAGACCTGCGAGCGGAGCGTCAGCCCGAATTCACGCAGCTCGATATCGAAACCTCGTTCCTCACCCAGGAACAGATCATGGTTTTGATGGAGCAGCTCACGCGGCACATTTTCAAGGATGCGATCGGTGCGGATCTCGTGAATCCGTTCCCGCGCATCTCGTATTCCGAGGCGCTGCGTCGTTACGGATCCGACAAGCCGGATCTGCGTAACCCACTGGAATTGGTAGACGTCGCCGATCTCGTCGCCGGTTGCGATTTCAAAGTGTTCGCGGGCCCGGCGAAGGATCCGAAGGGTCGCGTCGCGGCGCTGCGCGTGCCGGGTGGCGGCGCCATGCCGCGCTCGCAGATCGACGACTACACCGCGTATGTCGCGCGCTACGGCGCGAAGGGCCTCGCGTACGTCAAGGTCAACGAGACGGCCAAGGGCCGCGATGGCCTGCAGTCGCCGATCATCAAGTTCCTCTCCGACGATGCGGTGAAGGGCATTCTCGAACGCACGGGCGCGAAAGACGGCGACCTGATTTTCTTCGGCGCGGATTCCGCCAAAGTGGTCAGCGACGCGATCGGCGCGCTGCGCCTCAAGGTGGGCGTGGACCTCAAACTAGCTACCAGCGCATGGCAGCCCCTGTGGGTGGTCGAGTTCCCGATGTTCGACTGGGATCCGGACGAGAAACGCTGGGTGGCCATGCATCACCCGTTCACCTCGCCGGTGAACGATGACGTGGCGGCATTGAAGGCGAAGCCCGATGGCGCCTTGGCGAAGGCCTACGACCTCGTGTTGAACGGCAGTGAAATCGCCGGCGGGTCGGTGCGTATCTTCCGCCAGGACATGCAGTCGACGGTGTTCGACTTGTTAGGCATCGGCCCGGATGAAGCCAGGCTCAAGTTCGGCTTCCTGCTGGATGCGCTCAAGTACGGCGCGCCGCCGCACGGCGGCATCGCGTTCGGCCTCGACCGCCTCGTGATGCACATGACCGGCACGGACAGTATCCGCGACGTGATCGCGTTCCCGAAGACGCAGACGGCGTCAGATCCGCTCACCGACGCGCCCACCGAGATCAGCGAGCAGCAGCTGCGCGAAGTCCATATCCGTGTGCGGACACCGCCGCCGACCAGCTGATACGCTGCCGCCGTGGCGAACGAACGAACTGCGGCGGTTTTCGTACATGGCCTGTGGCTGACGGGCGCAGAGTCGGTATTCATGCGGCGCCGGCTCGCCGCGAGCCACGGGTTCCAGTGCCACAGTTTCGGCTACCGCACCATGGCGCGGTCCATGGAACCCATCGTCGAGCAGTTGACGCGTTTCGTCAGCCGCATCGATGCGGATCGCGTGCATTTTGTCGGCCACAGCCTGGGTGGCATCGTTCTCCATCGCTATTTCGAGCGCGTGAACAATCTGCCGCCGGGCCGCGTGGTGTTTCTCGGGGCGCCAACCGTCAAGAGCAGGGCCGCCGAGAGAATAGGGCGACTGCCGCTGTTTTCTTCACTGATCGGTCGCGTGGTGACCGAGGAGCTGGTGCGACCGACCGGCGCGCGTGAGTGGCGTTGCGACCGGGAGTTGGGGCTGGTTGCCGGCACACGACCCATGGGCCTGGGCCGCTTCTTCGCGCGTTTCGACGAGGATTGCGACGGCACGATCGGCGTCAGCGAGACCAAACTACCGGGCCACACCGCGCACGTGACGCTGCCCGTCAGCCACATGGGGATGCTCCTCTCTGCGGACGTCGCGAAGCAGGTAGGCGAGTTCCTCGCGCACGGGCGCTTCCGTCCGGAGACTTGACGCTGAAGGCAGGCCACCCCGGGCGGCCTCACACTCTATATATGTGTGATCAGCCGAGCAGGGCGCGCAGCTTGTAGACGAGATCCAGCGCCGCGCGCGGCGTCAGGTCGTCGGCGCTGGTTGCGCGCAAGGCGGCTTCCAATTCGAGCAGCCGCGGGTCGATGGGAGGCGCTGCCGGCGGCTCGAGCGGTAGTTGCGCCTGCGGTGTGTGCGCAGCCACGCTGCGGCCACGTGAACGCGGGTTGTGCGCGCCGGTGTCGGTTTGAGCGCCGCTGCCTCGCTCGAGCGACGCCAGGTACTCGCGCGCCGCGGCGATCACCTCGCGCGGCACGCCGGCAAGCGCGGCGACGGCAAGGCCGTAGCTGCGGCTCGCGGGCCCTTCCTTCACGGCGTGCAGGAATACGATGCCGTCGCGGTGCTCGGTCGCATCGAGATGCACGTTGGCGCAGCCGTCGATTTCATGCGCGAGACTGGTCAGCTCGAAGTAGTGAGTCGCAAACAAGGTGAACGACCGGTTCACGCGCGCGATGTGCCGGGCCACCGCCCAGGCCAGCGACAAACCATCGAACGTGCTGGTGCCGCGGCCGATCTCGTCCATGAGGATGAGACTCTTGTCGGTCGCGTTGTGGAGGATGTTGGCCGCTTCGGTCATCTCCACCATGAACGTCGAGCGGCCGCCGGCGAGATCATCCCCCGCGCCAATGCGCGTGAAGATGCGATCGAGCGGGCCCAGCACGCATTTGTCCGCGGGGACGAAGCTGCCGACGTGTGCGAGCAGCGCGATCAACGCGCCCTGGCGCATGTAGGTGGATTTGCCGCCCATGTTGGGGCCGGTGACGATCAGCATGCGCCGCGATGCATCGAGCACCAGATCGTTGGGAACGAAGGCGGTCTCAATGAAATGTTCCACCACCGGATGGCGTCCACCGCGAATCTCGAGCCGCGTTTCGCCGACCAGCGTGGGTTCGCTCCAGCCGAGCTCGGCGGCGCGTTCGGCCAGCGCGGTCAACACATCTATGGAAGAGAGCGCGCCGGCCGTCGCCTGCAGCGCGCCGAGGCGATCGGTCAACTGCGTCAACACGATGTCGTAGATTTCGCGCTCGCGCGCCAGCGCTTTCTCGCGTGCGCCGAGCACCTTGTCTTCGAAGCTCTTGAGCTCGGGCGTGATGAACCGCTCGGCGGATTTCACCGTCTGCCGCCGGATGTAATCCTTGGGCACTCGCTCGGCATGGGAGCGGTTTACTTCGATGAAGAATCCCGAGACGCGGTTGTACGAGAGCTTGAGCGAGGGGATGCCCGAGCGCTCGCGTTCGCGCTGCTCGAGCTCGAGCAGGAATTCATCCGTGTGGGTGGAGATCCGGCGCAGCTCATCGAGCTCGGCGTCGTAGCCGGGCGCGATCACATCGCCCTCGCGCAGCACCACCGAGGGTTCTTCGGCGATCGCGCGCTGCAGGAGGTCGAAGACATCGGCGTGTTCGCCGATGGTATTCGTCAACTCGATGACGAGCGGCGCCTCGATGCGCTTCAACGCCGCGCGCAAATTCGGCAGCGCCGCGATCGAACCGCGCAGGGAAGTCAGATCGCGCGGCCGTGCGCTGCGCAGTGCAACCCGGGAGAGGATGCGCTCCACGTCACCGATCGCGCGCAGGGGTTCGCGCAAACCTTCGAAGCGGCGTGCATCGACCAGCAACGCGATCGCCTGGTAGCGGCGCCGCAGCTCCTGCTGGTTGGTGAGAGGGCGGTTCAACCAGCGGCGCAGCGCGCGCGAGCCCATCGGAGTGACCGTGGCATCGAGCAGCGCAAACAACGTGGCGGAATCCTGGCCCGACAGCGAGACGTCGATCTCGAGATTGCGGCGCGTCGCGGCGTCGAGCTGCAGCGTATCGCCGCGCTCTTCCACGGTCAGCGTGTTGATGTGGGGCAGGGCGGTCTTCTGCGTCTCGCGCACGTATTGCAGCAGGCCGCCGGCGGCGGCGATCGCGAGTGGCAGATCGTCGGCGCCGAAGCCGCGCAGATCGAGGGTACCCAGCTGGTCGGTCAGCAGCCGCGACGCGCTGGATAACTCGAAGTGCCACGGCGGCCGCGCGCGCAGTTCACCCTGCGTGATTTCGCCGAGCTCGCGGGCCTGATCTTCAGGCCCTAACAACTCGGCGGGTTTCAGCCGTTCGAGCTCGGCCTCGAGCGCCGCCTCGCCTTCGCACTCGAGCACGCTGAAGCGTCCGGCCGCGAGATCGAGCCAGGCGAGACCAAAGCGCACTCCTTCTTTATCTGCGCGGCGCACGACCGCCGCGAGCAGCGTCTCGCGCCGTTGTTCGAGCAGCGCGTCGTCGGTGATCGTACCCGGCGTCACCACGCGCACGACCTGCCGTTCGACCGGGCCCTTCGATTTCGCGGGGTCGCCGATCTGCTCGCACAGCGCCACGGACTCGCCCTTGCGCACAAGTCGCCCGAGGTAGGTATCGACGCTGTGATACGGCACGCCCGCCATCGGGATTGGCTCGCCGGCGGACTGGCCGCGCGAGGTAAGCGTGATATCGATGAGCTTCGAGGCGCGCCGCGCGTCGTCGTAGAACAGCTCGTAGAAATCGCCCATGCGATAGAAGAGGAGCGTGTTCGGGTGTTCGGCCTTGATGCGCAGGTACTGCTGCATCATCGGGGTGTGATTCGAGGACTTCTCGACCGATCCGTTCGTCACTTCACTTCCTGTTCTTTCGTCTGCACGGCGCCGTAGCAGATCAAGCGCCGCATATTCCTCCAGCGACCCCGGCAGAACAAACATTCCTAAGATGCTCTTGACGGAGTACAACGAACGATATATCGTTATCGTGTCGATACTTTCATATCTGGAGTTTTCAAATGTTTGGGAAGAGATTTTTTGGCCATTCCGCTCACCACCATTGGCACGCCATGCGCGGCCATGGTCGCGGCGGCGCTGGCCGCGGCCGCCGGCATGGCGCCGCGCCCGACGATGCGTCGGGAAAGGGTGGTTTTCGATTTGGACGGCGGGGTTTCGGCGGCGGTGGCGGTGGACGAGTGTTCGGGCCGGGAGACCTGCGGCTCGTGCTGTTGAGCCTCATCGATGAGAAGCCGCGCCACGGCTACGAACTCATCAAAGAGCTCGAGCAGAAGTTCAGCGGCAGCTACACGCCAAGCCCGGGTTCGGTCTATCCGACGCTTACCTTGCTGGAAGAGCTGGGGCTTCTGCGCTCCACGGCGGAGGAAGGTACCAAGCGTCTGTTCGAGATCACCGCGGCCGGGAAGCGTCACCTGGCCGAGAACGAAGCGGCGCTCGCGAGCGCGCTCGCGCGCATGGACATGGCGGCGAAGGCCGCTTCGGGCGAGCGTCCGCCGATGGATCTGCATCACGCCATGCACACGCTGAAGGCCGCGTTGATGTTCCATCGCGGCGGCTGGGACGACAAGGAAACCGAGCGCGTGCGCAAGATCATCGAAGACGCCGCGCAGGAAATCGGCCGACGTCCCTGAGAGCGGCCCTTTGATAAACCGCCGACGCGGCGCATAGTCGCGTCAACGTGGGAACATAACCACGAGGTCTTCAAAGGGTCTCCGCATGTATCACGACGACGCGAGCCCGCTGCATGCGGCTCAGGGCCGATGAGCCTGCGCCTGGCGGCGACGACTCTTGCCTTGATGCTCGCGCTGCCGCTGCAGGCGGGAGCGGCCGAAGCCCAGCCGGATGCTGCGGTCGAAGTCGATGCGAACGCGGAAGTTGCCGCGGTGCTGTTCGCAGCGTCCGCCACGCAGGCGGCGCTCGCGAAGTCCGCTGACGCAAAGCTGCGCGCGCAGCAGGCGCGCATCCAGGAACTCGCAGCGGAACTCAAGGCGGGCGACCGGCGGCACCGCGCCGAGATGACCGCGGCACAGGAAGCGTTCGTCACAGATCTCGCCGCACGGGACCGCGACTACGCGGCCCAGATTTCAATGTTTCGCGGGACCGTCACCGACATTGCAGCCACGCCCGAGGGCGCGCGCGCATTGGAACGCTTCAATGCCGGCGATGAACTTGGCGCGCTGGTGATTCTCGACCGGCTGCGCGCGACCAACGAACAGATGCGCCAGGCGCGCGCGCGGCTCGAGGATGCGGCCGAAGGCCGCCGGATTGCGCAGCTCGCCCTGGAAGCCCGCACGCGCGGAAAGCTCACGACGCAAGCCGTGATCGAACGCTTCGCGGGCGTCGTGAAGCTCGATCCCGCGGTGTATTCGGATTGGCTGGAACTGGTCGCGCTCTATCGAGACGCGGGCCAGCTCGGCGACGCGCGCAAGGCCGTCGACGCGCTGGCCGCCACGGCCAAGGACGACACCGAGCGGGCGCGGGCATCGGCGGTGCGCAGCGAAGTGTTGTTCCAGCAGGGGCATGTGGTCGAGTCGCGCGCGGCAGCGGAAGAGGCGGTCGCGATCAGCCGGCGGGTGGCAGCGGCGTCGCCAGGCAACGCACAGCTCGAAATCAATTTGTCGCGCTCGCTCATCTCGCTCGGCGAAGTTGCGCGCCGGCAGGCGGACATCACTACCGCGCACAAAGTGTACACCGAGGCAGTCGCGATCACGCGCCGGCGGTCGCAGGAGGATCCGGGCAACATTCTCTATCGCAACAAGCTCGCTTCCGATCTGCTGCATCTGACCGACGCGGTGAGTCAGCTCGGTGACATGCCCGCCGCACGCAAGGCGCTCGACGAGAACCTCTCGATCCTGCGCCCACTGGCCGCGCAGAACCCGGAGAGCATCGTGTATCCGCGCCGGATCTCGGTCTCGCTCATGTGGCTGAGCGATACGCTGGTCGTGCTCGGGTTCTTCAAGGAGGCGCGCGAGGCCAACGACGAGATCATCGCAACGTCCTCTCGACTGAGTGCTGCGGACCCGGCGAATGTGATCCTCAAGCGCGATCTGGCCTACGGGCTCAGCAAGCAGGAGTTCGTGCAGCGGATTGAGGGGGATTTCGCCAGTTCTCTCGCCACCACCGAACGGACCCAGCAACTTTTTATCGAGATGGCCCGCCCTGCGGATGCGGCGCTCGATTCGCGACTAGACGAGAGCCTCGGCTGGACTGACATTTCCAAGGTCCAGTATCTGCTGGGCGACTTCGATGGTGCCCTGCAGAACTCCACCACGAGCGTCGAGAAAGTACGCAAGCTCGTCGCGGCCGACGCCACCGATGGAACCACGCGTCAATACTTCGCGACCGCGCTCTACGCCCTGGGGGATGCGCTGCGTGCGAAACGCGACTTCGCCAGCGCGCGGCGCGCCTTTGAAGAAGGCATCAAGCTCGACCGCGAAATGGCGGCGAAAAGCCCCGACGCGACGGCTTTCCAGACCGACCTCTCTATCGGCCTGCTCGGTATCGGACTTGTGGAAAAGGCGCAGGGGAAAAACGCCGCTGCGCTGAAGGCGATGAACGAAAGCCTCGAGATCCGGCGCAAACTCGCCGCCTTGCATGCCGGGAATTCGGCCGCGGAACGTGCGGTCGCCGAGACCATGCGCGAACTCGTCGAACTACCGGGATCGAGAATCACCTGGGCCGCGTTTCGGGAGCAGGTGGAAACCATGCAGCGCAACGGGCTCTTCTGGCCGGCCGACAAGGGATGGCTCGAAGAAGTACGCACGCGCGCCGCGGGTGGTCCGAGCACACCGTGAGCCACGTATTCGTCTCGTACAAACGCGAGGACGAACTGCGCGTCGGCCGCCTGGCGCGCGCACTCGAAGCCGAAGGTCTCGGCGTGTGGTGGGATCGGGGCTTGCCCGGCGGCGAAAGCTGGCATCGCAATATCGAATCGAAACTGGCTGATGCCGGTTGTGTCGTCGTGATCTGGTCGGCGCACAGCGCGGGCGCCGACGGCGGCTACGTTCGAGAAGAGGCGCGCCGCGGCCTTGCCCGCAACATCCTCGTGCCGGTGCTCATCGACAAGCTCGAACACCTGCCGCTCGGCTTCGGCGAGATCCAGGCACTCGATCTCACGCGCTGGCGGGGCGAACGGCGCAGCGCGGATTTCCAGGATTTGGTGCGCACGATCCGCGCGAAGCTTTCGAACGAGCCGTTGCCGGCGCCGTTGGGGCCGAAGCGTCGGATCGCACGACGCCTGATGTGGGGCAGCGCTTCCACCATCGCGCTCGTGTTCGCGCTATTGACGATCTTCAATACGTTCGGCGTCGCCTCGAGCCTGTGTTCGCTGCCGGGTCCTCAACCCGGGCTTTCGGATACCTGCGGCAGGTTCGGGATCGGCAACCAGCCCACGCGCGCCGAGCGGGTCGCGTGGGAAGCGCGCGAACCCGGGAATTGCCAGGCGCTGCGTGATTTCGTGCAGCGTTTTCCCGACAGCGCGTTTCGCCCCAAGGCGGCAGACCTTTTGACGGCCCGCAAGCTGAGCCGTGTCGAAACCTGGACTCCTGTGAATCGTTCGCTGACGTTGTTCCAGCCAGCGGGCGACGCAGCGGCGAAAGATGAAGCGGCGGCGCGTGAACGAGCGCTCGCCGCGGCCCAGTCGCAGGCGGAGCGGCTGTGCCGCGATTTCGGCGCAACGTCGATATACCGCTTCGAGGGCGCGACGCCACAGGCGGATCAGTGGTCGTGCGCACGGGTCAAAGGCGGAGTCGCGTGCGGTTTCGATGGCCATGCCGAGTGCCGGCTGCAGATGCGGGAGCAGCGCGAAGGCGAATCCTGCGGCTGACGCGCGTGCGAGAATCGCGCGATGCCAAACCCCACCGACATGCAGTTGTCCACGCTCGCGCGCGACGTCGCTGCGCGGCTGCTTGGATCGCAGCGCCGCCTGGTCACCGCGGAGTCCTGCACGGGCGGCTGGATCGCGAAGCTGTGCACCGACATTGCCGGCAGCTCCGACTGGTTCGACTGCGGATTCGTGTGTTATTCGAATGCCGCGAAGACGCGCGATCTCGGCGTGCCGGAAAAACTCATCGAGTCCGATGGCGCGGTCAGTGATGCCGTGGTGCGCGCGATGGCGGAAGGCGCGATCGCGCGGACCCAGGCGAACGTCGCGATTGCGGTGAGCGGGATCGCGGGGCCGGGCGGTGCGATGCCGGGAAAACCCGTCGGTACCGTGTGGTTCGCGCTCGCGTACCGACAGGAAGATCGCCTGGAGTGCCAGGGACATCTCATCCAGTTCGATGGCGATCGCGATGCGGTGCGGCGTCAGGCCGTGGAATACGCGCTGAATCTGCTGCGCGCGCTGCCCCAGCTCCAACCCGCCTGAAATGCGGCTGTTCTTCGCGCTCCAGCCGACGCTTGCGCAGAGCACTGAGCTGACGGAGTACGTCGCGCCCGTGATCGCGCAGCTGGGGGCGCAGGCAGCGCCCGCGCAGAATCTGCACGCGACGCTGTGCTTCATCGGGGAGATCGAACCTGCGAGGCTCGATGCGTTGAGCGCAGCGGCCGCCAGCCTGCGCGGCCGGCCGGCGCGGTTGAAATTCGATGCGCTCGAATACTGGGAGACGCCGAAGATCCTGTGCGCGACCGCATCGGGCGATGCGTCGGCGGCGGAGGAACTCGCGCTCGCGCTGGGTGAAGCGGCGGTTGCGGCCGGATTTTCTCCGGACATCAAACCTTTCCGCGCGCATCTCACGCTCGCGCGCAAAATTCCTACGTCGCAGGCGGCGACGGTTCCGTTGCCGTTGCCGCTCGAGCCGCCGATCATGGTGCGCGCGGACCGATTTGCGTTGCTGTCGAGTCGCCGCGAAGGAGAACGCTCGATATACAGTGTTGAGAATTCATGGCCACTGTATGACTGAAAAACTCAGTATTTCGAATAGAAATAGCTGTGTATTTATACAGCCGCCTGTGCTAAATTTTTTTGCATCAAACGCGTAGCAGTCAAAGGGGATTTCGCGATGGATGAAAACCGAAAGAAGGCATTAGTTGCCGCGCTGGGCCAGATCGAGAAGCAATTCGGCAAGGGTTCGGTCATGCGTCTTGGCGACGCGGCCGCGTCTTACGACGTCGAAGCTGTCTCCACCGGTTCGCTGGGCCTCGACATTGCTCTTGGCATCGGTGGCCTGCCGCGCGGTCGCGTCATAGAAATCTACGGCCCGGAATCTTCCGGTAAAACCACGCTCACGCTGCAGGTGGTCGCCGAAATTCAAAAGCTCGGTGGTACCGCGGCGTTCGTCGACGCCGAACACGCGCTCGATCCGTCCTATGCCGAGAAGTTAGGCGTCAACGTCAACGAGCTGCTCGTCTCGCAGCCGGATACGGGCGAGCAGGCGCTCGAAATCACCGACATGCTGGTCCGCTCCAGCGCGGTCGATCTCGTCGTCATCGACTCCGTTGCCGCGCTCACGCCCAAGGCGGAAATCGAAGGCGAAATGGGCGAGCCGCAGATGGGTCTGCACGCCCGTCTCATGTCGCAGGCGCTGCGCAAGCTCACCGGCAACATCTCGCGCTCGAACACCATGGTCATCTTCATCAACCAGATCCGCATGAAGATCGGCGTCATGTTCGGCAATCCGGAAACCACCACCGGTGGCAACGCGCTCAAGTTCTACGCTTCCGTTCGTCTCGACATCCGCCGCATCGGCGCCATCAAGAACGGCGAAGAAGTGGTCGGCAACCAGACCCGCGTCAAAGTGGTGAAGAACAAAGTCGCTCCGCCATTCCGCGAAGCCGAATTCGAAATAATGTACGGCCTCGGCATTTCGCGCGAAGGCGAGATCATCGACATGGGCTCAGCCCAGGGAATCATCGAGAAGTCTGGCTCCTGGTACAGCTACAACGGTGAGCGCATCGGCCAAGGCAAGGACAACGCCCGCGATTTCCTCAAAGCGCGTCCCGAAATCGCGAAGGAGATCGAACTCCAGATCCGCGCCAAGCTCGTGCCGGTGAAGCCGGCGCGTCCGGAGCTCAAGAGCGTCGGCTCGAACGACTAAGTCGCAAGCGGGGACAGGCCAGGGTCTGTCCCCGCCTGGCGTGCGGCAAATTCATCCATGCATCCGCCCGAGCGCAACAACGTCCGGCCACGGCGGCGCCCGGGAGGAAAGGTTCCGCTCACCGCGGAGCAAGCGCACGACCTCAACCATGCGTGGGACTACGCCATCTCGCTGCTGGCGCGGCGGGACTACTCATCGCGAGAACTGAGCCGGAAACTCGAGCAACGCGGCTATCTCGAACATCCGGTAGAGGTGGTCGTCGGGGACCTCGTCTCGATGAATAAGGTCAACGACGAGCGTTACGGTCAGAACTTCGTCGCGTACCGCGCCCGGCGTGGGCATGGACCAGCGCGTATTCGCGCGGCGCTCAAGAGCTCCGGATTGACTCGGGGCGTTATCGATGACGCGGTCAAAGGTGAGGAAGCTCCCGATTTTGCCGCCCTGGCTCGAGCCGTCCGGGCCCGCAAGTTCGGCCCTGAAATCCCCAAAGACCGCAAAGAGTGGGCGCGGCAAGCCAGATTTTTGCAATACCGGGGCTTTTCAACGGATCATATCCGCGCTGTTTTGGAGGGGGCCGAAGAGGACCTCGATCCAGGCGGCGAACCCGATCCGACTTAGAGCCTTCCGAGCCCCATGCCCCAAAAACCGCCTTTCATGAGTGCGGCGGACGTCCGTCGCGCCTTCCTCGAGTTTTTCCGCGAACGCGGCCACACCGTGGTCGCGTCCGCAAGCCTTGTGCCGGGTAACGACCCGACGCTGCTGTTCACCAATGCCGGCATGGTGCAGTTCAAGGACTGCTTCCTCGGCAAGGAAAAGCGCGACTACGTACGCGCCACCACCAGTCAGCGCTGCGTGCGCGCCGGCGGCAAGCACAACGACCTCGAAAACGTCGGCTACACCGCCCGCCATCACACCTTCTTCGAGATGCTGGGCAATTTCTCCTTTGGCGATTACTTCAAGAAGGATGCGATCCGTTTCGCTTGGGACTTCGTCACCGGCACATTGAAGATCGATCCGGCGCGGCTGATGGTCACGGTCTACGCCACCGACGATGAAGCCTTCGACCTCTGGCACAAAGAAGCGGGTGTGCCGAAAGACAAAATCGTCCGCATCGGCGACAAACCCGGCGGCGGCTCGGACAATTTCTGGCAGATGGGCGAGACCGGTCCCTGCGGCCCCTGTACCGAAATCTTCTACGACCATGGTGAAAAGATTCCCGGCGGTCCGCCGGGCTCGCCCGATGCCGACGGCGATCGCTGGGTCGAGATCTGGAACCTGGTGTTCATGCAGTTCGATCGCTCGGCCGACGGCAAGCTCACGCCGTTGCCGAAGCCGTCGGTCGACACCGGCGCGGGTCTCGAGCGCATGTCCGCGGTGATGCAGGGCGTCACCAACAACTACGACATCGACCTGTTCAAGAACCTGGTGAAGGCCGCAGCCGCGCTCGCCAACACTACCGATCTCACCAACAGCAGCCTGCGCGTGATCGCGGATCACATCCGCGCCTGCACGTTCCTCATCATCGACGGTGTCACGCCGTCGAATGAAGGCCGCGGCTATGTGCTCCGGCGCATCATCCGGCGCGCGATCCGGCACGGTTACAAGCTCGGCATCAAGGACGCCTTCTTCTACAAGCTGGTCGCGACACTCGCGGCAGAAATGGCAGTCGCGTTCCCGGAGCTAACTACCGGCAAGTCGCTGGCCGAGCGCGTGCTCAAGCAGGAAGAAGAGCGCTTTGCGGAAACACTGGCGAACGGCATGCAGCTGCTCGACGGCGCGTTCGCCGCTTTGAAGGGTGGCAAGACGCTCGACGGCGAAACTGTGTTCAAGCTCTACGACACCTATGGCTTCCCGATTGACCTCACTGCAGACATCGCGCGCGAGCGCGGGTTTTCCATCGACCACGCCGGCTATGAAGCCGCAATGGAAGTGCAGCGCAAGCAGTCCCAAGCTGCGAGCAAGTTCGGCGTCGACCTTTCGGATGGCATCAAGATCG
>Ga0193752_1000189_pt1 | contig 76482 bp, 76 predicted proteins | sample H1c1metaG_FD_144924 | JGI IMG/M metagenome (GOLD analysis project Ga0193752, IMG submission 144924) | Soil microbial communities from a riparian zone of the East river system, Colorado, United States - H1c1 | ecosystem: Environmental > Terrestrial > Soil > Riparian zone | place: USA: East River... | reverse complement strand
CTAGCAGCTGGCTGGTGTAAGCGGTCTGCCAGGCCGAGAGGTCGAAGACGAACTCGTACACGTCACTGTACGAGATGACCGCGAATCGCTTTCCATCCGGGGAGATAGCCATCCCCGTGATGGTCTCATCGGCGTCCGCGAACAGAGCGTGGAAATCGATGGTGCCGATGTCCTGGATCGTGACAGTCGACCCGCTCCGGGCCGCAGCCAATGTCGAGGCGTCGAGCTTGTAGATGTGTGGGTCACCACCGTACGTCTTGGTCAGCAGGAATAGGTCCCCTGTCACCGGGTGGACCGCCATGCTCTCGCAGTTGTGGGCCCGCCCGTCGCTGTACTTGAGTGTGAGGCTGCGGAACGGTGCCACAGTCGAGGTAAAGGTCGGCTTTTCGGCGATCAGAGTCAGCTTGATGCTGCTGCGCTTCGAATCGTTGTCGCCAATGTCCCCGATGTACAAGCAAGTGCCACCGCCGGGACACGGGCCCACCGATGCATCCTCGGTGTCGCTGGGCCTGCTGCCACTGACGGCGACCGTTTGAATCGGGACCCCGGTAGGGTCAGTGACGAAAAAACGGAAGCTGTCCCCGGAGTCGTTGATGGCGTAGATACGCTCGTAGTTCGGGGAGAACGCCATCCCGCTGAGCTCGTGACGACTCCCGCCGGTAAAGAACCCCACCTCGACGGGAGTATCGGCGACGACGGTGGGAGTGACGGCCAGAGCTGTGGCGATGAGCAGAATCATTCAGTTCCTGGATTCAGAACTTCCAGAATTCGAGAAACCGGGAGAGGTTGCGGGAGTCAGATTTGAACTGACGACCTCCAGGTTATGAGCCTAGCGAGCTACCTGACTGCTCCATCCCGCTACTGATGGCCACCGGTCAGAATCGAACTGACGCTGCCGCGCCTTCAACGCAGTGCTCTACCTACTGAGCTACGGGGCCGGGAAAGGTGGGGTCTGAAAGAGTTGAACTTCCGTCCCGGTTTAGCCTCGTCCGAAGACGATATTCAGACCGGTGTCCTGACGTTGGACGAAAACCCCGAAGGAGGGTGAGGGAGCGAGGAGTCGAACCTCTGGTGCTTGTACGCACATCGCTGTGCCTCTCGGAAGAGGCGAGTGGATGAGCGGGGATCTTGAGTCCATTTCAAGTGCCTGACCGTCGGCTTACTCCCTCAAAAGTGATTCTCTCGCCCGAGATGTGAAGCCGGAAACCCTTTCGGGTCACGGTTGGAATTGAACCAACAACTTTCTGCTTACAAGGCGGACGCTCGACCATCGAGCTGCGTGTAGGCACCACGGAGTGGGCGAGAGATTCGCGAATAAATCAGAGATGGAAAAGAGTGCCGACCGAGGAGTGATTCCGAGTTGCTTTTGGCAGCGTTGACTGGATTCGAACCAGCGACCTTCGAAGTGTGAGTTCGATGCTCAACCAACTGAGCTACGACGCTTAACGCTTGTAGGAACCACGAAGTGGTCGGCTCCTGAGTTGTAATCAATCCTTTCGAAGACGCAAGGAGGAAAGATGCTCGTCAAGGTAACAAACACCTGCGGGCGTGGCTGCTCACACTGCATGGAAGGATCGCTTCCAGGTACAGGACTCCACATGACCCGGGAGACGTTCATCCAGATGTTGAAGTTCGTCTGGGAGATCGAAGCCCTCGCTCGAGAAGCCTGCGGCTACAACCTCCTCCTCTTCAGCGGAGGGGAGTGCACCGAACATCCCGACATCGTGAAGATGATCTCCCTTGCAGGTCAGGTCGGGTTCCAGCCCTTCCTCATCACGAACGGGTTGTGGCTCGCCGACCCTGTGAAGAAGGCCGAGATCCTGGACCAGTTCCCTCGACTCATGGTCCAAGTCACCTACGATCCCCGGTTCTACCCGGAACCCGCTCCTCCGAAGATCGACGACCCTCGAATCTTCTACGAGAACAAGATTCGAGGAATGATGCCTCTCGGGCGCTTCAAGAACAAGAAGCACGACGAAGTGCCCACCCTGCGAGCTCCCGGCTCCTTCAACTTCCGTTCGACGTCCAGAAACTTCCAGGACGTTCGGATGGGCATCGCCATGCTCCGTACCCGCGCTGTAGCAGGCATGGGGAACGGCCATTGCAGCCCATCCATCTCCTATGACGGAAGCTTCGTCGCTGGTGAGACGAACTACTGCTGGAAGCTCGGCACCGTTCAGCACTCCATCGCAGAAATCAACGCTGCGATGCGGGAGATGCGGAGCTGCAACCGTTGTGGCCTCGAGAAGAACCTCACCCAGCCGGAGAAACGAGCCATCGGGCTCTCAACCCTCTACGTCCCAGGAGAATCAGGATGATCAGCTTCTTGAGTAGGGAGCCGCGAGCAGTCACTCTGCGGCTCCTCGAGTGCTACCTCTTCTTCGTAGACGAAGCGTCGGTTGGAACTATCAACCTCGACCGACTGGACTTCGTCATGGAACCCTACGCCCTCGGGGACTACCGACTCTCTCGGATTCTCATCAGAAATCCAGAGAATCGTTGCAAGGGCTACGGGACACTGCTTCTGAAAAGACTCTGCGAGGACGCAGACGAACAGAGAGTGGCCCTTTGTTGCGAAGCCTCCCCCTACGACAAGACCTCGGGGAACAGGGAGCGCCTCATCACGTTCTACAAGAAGGCCGGTTTCGAAGCACCGCAACCGGCCACACCCAGCGTGCTGCGGAGGACTCCGAGATGAGCGAAGACGAGATCAAAGAAATGGAAGCTGAGCTGGAGTTCCTACGCTGGTTCTACGGCGAATGCGACTTCGGACCAGCGCACGGAGATGTGATCGAGATGTACCATGAGCAGTGGACCAAGGAGACCGGGAAGCCGGTCCCCCCTGGCTATGGGCGGGAGAGCGACGAGTGAATCCTCTCGGGAAGGTCTTCAAGGCGTGCCCGGAGTGCGGGAAGGACCTCGTACTCCGAGACGGATCCTTTGGGTACTTCTACGGATGCATGGGCTTCCCGGACTGCCGAAACACCTGGGGAGCGAACAAGTTCGGAGACCCCCTTCCCGAAGTAGAACAGCTCACGAACAAGGCTCGAATTCGAGCCCACGCCGCTTTCGACCAACTCTGGAAGAGCGCTCCGAAACCTGGGAAAGCCAGAAGGGCGGCCTACGCTTGGATGGCGGGGGCAATGGGCTACTTGCAGAAGGATACCCACATCAAGCTGTTCACCCTCCAGGAGTGCGAGAAGCTCGTCACCCTGGTGGAGCTCGAGCTCCAGAAGCCGACGACCGAACAGCTCGTCACCGATCTGTCCGAAGAGGATGACCTCGTGGAGCGCCTCACCACGGAAGAAGTCATCGTGGAAGAAGTCCAGCAGGCCATGAAGACTGCTGCGAAAGAAGAAGGCAAAACGGTGGCCGCGGTTCAAGAAGAACTCTGCGGAGCACTGAACAAGACTCTGAAAGATCAGGAAGTCTGACTTCCTCTCATGTAGCGAAGAAGCTGCTTTGTCTGCCTTGAAAGACAAAGCAGCTCCGCTACAGACACACCTACAAACTTCGAGAAACCCATGGCTGCTCCTGGAGATCCGGAGATCTTTCCTCCGAGACCGGTCCCTGACGGGACAATGATCTATGCCCCGCTCACCGGGATGCTGATTCCGTGGGCCACGCGAGCTCCCGTTCTCATCCATCTTCTCGGAAGCGAGGCTTTCTACCTTCCAGTGTTCTCAACAGAAGAGCAGCTCCACTCCTTCATGCAGATGACCACCTACGTCTACGACAGCATCAAGATGGTCGAGAACGGTGTGGAGTTCCTCGAAAGCATTCCGTTGAGGTCTCCCGAAGGACTCGACCTCATCGTCATTCAGAACCCGCGAGTCACGGAAGAAGGGCGAGTTCGCTTCTTTCAAATCGCTCGGTGAAAAGTCCCCAACTAAGAAGCATAAGAACCCTAGCGAAGACAATTCACGGCTTCAAGAAAAAGCCGTGGAGTAAACAGGAGAGAGAGAGAAATGAGCGAGACGTTGTTCAAGGACGAGTACCTCATGGACATCCGGGCTGTGGAGGGGTCGAGACACTTCTACAGCGTGATCTGCGGGCAGCGGACCACTACCAACTTCGGTTGGTGCTTCAGCATCCTGTCCCCCAAGCTGGACCATTCCAACTTCGTGGAGGATGCCGAAAGGACGGACATCGCGATGATCAAGACCATCGAGCGGGCCGAGGAGGTCAAGCTCCGCCACGCGGTGGAGCGGATCTCCGAACGCCAGGTCATGGGAATGAGCGGCGAACAACTCGCTCACTTCTTCATGAACCAGCTCGCGGAGTACATCCCCCGGACGAGCCAGGAACGGATCCTGAAGATGCAGATCTGGCCCATCGAGCCGGACATGCCGACCGAGCGGGTCTTCACGATGATCCGGCGCTACGGAGGAGGCCAGAAGACTACGGCGCTGTTCGAGGCGGCACGGGACTTCGTCTACGAGATCACGGAGACGGGACTTCCCGTCTTCCTGGAGGGGGTGGTGAAGATCACCCATATCGACTCCGGGAAGAGCCTCGAGCTTTCCGAGCGGGCCTGGGCATCGGCTGACGGGAACGCCTCCCTGGCCTTCGCTCGGGCAGCTGCAGCCAGGCTGTAGCGAACAAGTGTCACCTCCCGAATAAAGGGAGGTGACACCCTGGAGGACGAGATGCAGCGATACCGTCTACTGAGCGATGATGACGATCACTGGTTCATCTGTCCCGTCGAACGCGAAAAAGAAGGACGTGAGTGCATCGAAGCTCTGGAAAGATTCTGGGAGGAAGAGGCGCATACAGAAGAAGAACTGGAGGAACCTCCCGAGCTCCCCGACTTCCTGATCGCCATCGACAACCCGTTCACACTCACTTTCACGGACCCCAAAGATGGCAACCATCCGTGAAATCGAGCTTCTCGAGAAAGTAGAAAAACTCGAAAAGGAGCTTCTGGCGGTCAAGCTCGAACTGCTGCAGGCAAACGGCACCATTATCAACATGGTGGCGGTCATCGGTTTTATCAAAGACGACTTCGAAGAGATCAATAAAGCGAGTTCCGCCCTCAAGGCGTTGATTCTCGAAGAGGAGAAGCCGTGAAGTTTCTGCTGTTCCTGTTCCCCATCATCCTCGTGGGCTGCTCGGAGAACGAGCTGGCCAAGAGCTTCGGCGGGACGATGAACGTGAGCTTGCCGTGCGACCAGAAGCTGTTCGACGTCACCTGGAAGGAGACGAGCTTCTGGTACGTCACCCGCCCGATGCGGGAAGGGGAAACTCCCGAGAACTACATCTTCCAGGAGAAGAGCTCCGGAGGATTCATGGAGGGCTCCGTTCACATCGCGGAGCACGCGTGTCAGTAAAGGGCTTCGACCCGAGCAAGCCCATCGGGCCGGACAACGTGGACGTGGGGAGGCTCAAGAACGAGACTTTCCCGCTCTTCCAGAAGGAGCTTCTGGCACAGCCCGTAGCGGAGCTCACCGAAGACGAACTCCGTGAACGAGTCCATACGGTGACCGACCTCGTCTTCGACGCACGGAAGTTCGAAGAGCGAGACTTCGAAAGCATCTTTCTCGGAGTGCTCATCTCCGCAGTCAACGAAACAAAATGGCGGTGGGAGCGTCGAGGAAAACCATGAAAGCAGAAAAGACCCCTCGCACTCCCAAGAGTACAAGTGCGAGGGCTCGGACGAAAGTAGAGTGGGTCGACACTTTCTCGATCCACGTAGAGGGAGCCATGAAACTGCAGAACACGCAGTGCGGCTCAACCTACATGGAAATGTTCTCCTGGTGCGTGGAAGTAGATAGACCGACCCTCGATGATTCGGGATTCGTTCTCAAAGCCGAAGAGATCCAGGCCATCATGAGCACGCCACCCAGCACCTACTCGGCGGGTTTCAAAACACCAGCGCCTGCCCTCAGCTGCGAAGAGATCGCACAGTGGTACCTCATCAAACTCTCCAGAGAACTTCTGACGACACGGACTGCGCACTCGGTCCTCGTTCGAATTTCTCCCGGAGTTCCGCCTTCGGGCAGGTACGTGGAGGCCAAAAGAGTCTTCAAGAAGAAGAGATAGCCTTCCCAGGAGTGGAATTGGCCATCTTCCTGGGGAATAAGACAAGTGTCGAAGAACAAGAAGTTCGTCGACATTTCCCATGGAGTGACATGTGAGCGACCCCACCAAGACGAGCTTCGACCTACTACGTCAAGCCGCGGCCGACATCGAGGCGGAGCAGATTGCTTTCGCCAGAGAGAAGGAGGCCTTCGGAGAGGTGAAGCGGAAACAGGCCACGACTCTTCGTGATCTCGCCCTGCTCAACCTCGAGACCTTGAACCAGGCACACATGGACCTCGGCCTGCCCCCTCTGGCGGAGGTGGAGGTCTCGGGTGTGGAGGCCAACAGGCTCAAGAACGAGATCGCAACGCTCAAGGCCGAGCGTGAGAAGCTCGTGGTCGACTACAACAAGCAGTTCCTCGATCTCTCCGAAGAGGTCGAAGAGAAGGTCAGCGGCCTCAGGGCAGAGCTCCTCTCGGTCACGAAAGACCGGGACAGGTTCAAGGCCGAGATCGAACACCGGGACGAAGAGATTCGGAAGGCTGCAGCGAAGTCTGCAGGCGCTCCCGACACCGCCATCGCAGCCGCTTTCGCAAGCGCCAAGACGACGGTGACAAAGCCGCCCACGGTGAAAACCGTCCCCCCAGCCAACAACGGGAACACCCCCGTCCCCCCGGTCCAACCCCGAACGTCAACAGTCCTCGACGAGCTTCGTCAGCGGCCGGTTCCGCGCACGCTGACCTCGGCCCAGGGCGACAAGCGTCGCCAGGAGGACATCGCGTTCGGGAAGCTGCTTCGGCAGACGCGGATGGACAAGAACGTGAACCAAAACTCGGTGGCCGACGAGTGCAACACCGAGTTGAAGGCGATGGGGTCGGCGATTCGGGTCAACCACCGGGCCATCTCGAAGATCGAGCGTGGCTTTGGGTGTCATCGGGACCTTCGCGTCGCCCTGGACAGGACGATTATGAAGACGACTCCCCCGGCCCAGAGGGTGGCTCTCCGATCGATGAACCCCCCGTCCTCGTCTAAGAAGCCCTAGAACACTTCACTGAAGACAGGAGGCCGATATGCCTAGAGTTCAGCTTCCTCGTCTTCCCGAGGAAGTCCGAAAAGAAGCCATCGTCGTGCGCGCGACAGTCTACGCAAGACTGTCCGAGCTCGAAGAGATGCGAACGAGTCTGGAAGACCACATCGCGGTCTGCCCGAACCCGAACGAGTTGCTTGGCCACTACCAAGACCGCTGCACCATCCTCGCAGAGATCGCGAGGGCGACAGAGTTCCTCGCAGCGTTCGAGGAGAAGCACAACTTCCTGATGGACTAGGGGGAAGATGAAGAACACCCGAACCGGGACGTTCGTGATCCCGAAAGGTGGAGATCGGTTCGACAGAGTCGTGGTCCTCGAGATCGAAGGCTTCTGGTACTCGGAAGAGGGGGAGAAAGTAGTAGTCCCCGTCTACGAAGGCTGGAACGAACTCAACGCAGCCGACAACGTGAACAGCGAAGGGTACATCGTTGTGCTGACGATGTAGAAAGTGGCCGGGCGCTTTCGAAAGCGCCCGGCCATCTTGGACCCGAGAAAGTCAATTTTTCAGATACGTGGATTCGAACGGGGTGCCCTTGATTCCCGATCAGATCCTGAAAAAGCTTCTGCAACACTCCGATAGGTTGAAAGCAGAAGCTGCCACCCCGATGCATGTGCCCGACAGAGTCGTGGCACCAAAGAACGTCTTTCAAGAAAACATGAGGGATGTGACCGAGGCCGTTCTTCATCAGCAACACGACCTCGCGACACTCAAGACGACGGTCACCGCTCTCTCTGCAGAGGAAGCGAAGAGGACCAAAGACGCGCAGGAAGCTCTCAAAGAAGAACGAGTGACGACCAAGTTCCTCGTCCGAGTTCTGGCAGCTGTCATCATCAGCCAGTTCGTCGGCTTGATCCTATTGATTTCCTTCATGGTCGGAATCATCGTGTACAACATGAGGATCTGAATGACCGTACAACCCGTCTGGATCTTCCAGCCGAATGAAGAAGAGTACTGGCTCGAGCCAGTCGCGAAGGGAGCCGCATTCCTGGACGAGAAACATCCAGAATGGGCCACAAAGATCAACATCAGCAAGCTCTTGATGCAGCACGGCCACGCCTGCATCCTCGGACAGCTCTACGGACAGTACGACCTCGGAGCTGTCGCAGTCGGACTACGAAACAAGGACGACCAGTACAGAACCACACCGCTCGAGGATGAACTCGGGTTCCACACGACGTTCACGGGTCGGATGCCCGACCACATCGCCTGGACGTGGCTCCGGAGACTCTGGATCGCCGAGGTTCGGAAACGGACCGCAGCGTGAGCAAGACCTGCGTCTCCTGTGGAAAGAAGGCACTGGAGAGCGACTTCGTTCAACAGATCGGCACCTACGTTCACCGCGGGAGATGCACGGACTTGGAGATGGAGAAACGCTCGGAAGAGGAGGCCTCGGTCTTTCGAGAGAGGAGGAGACTTGCACTCGCAGTCCAGTGTCCCCGTTGTGGGGCCATGCCTCTTCAGAAGTGTCAGAGCAACAGCCGAAAAGTTGTTCAGACCCACAAGGCTCGTCTCGAAAAGGTGACCGAGGACCAGGCATAAGAAACTCAAGAAGAGGATTTGTCCCTTCTGATTTCTGAAACCTCCTCCGGAATGAGAAGTTCCGGAGGCCTCCTAGAGGTCCGAGTGCCTGATACGTACACTTTCATCGACACGTTCAAAGACGAGCACGGGACCTGGGTCGTAGAAGAACTCCGACTTCCCGACCCGCCCGCAGGACACATCCCCGTAGTTCGAAAGCGCCTGCAGGGGCAGGACTACCACGAGCCGTTCTCCCGGCACGCACTTGAGGCCGTCAAGAACCCGAAGACGGATCGACCTGAGACCTTCCCCCGTCCTCCGGTCTACCCGCAGCCCGCCTACAGCTACGATAAGAGCAGGCGCGGGCGACCCGGCAATCCGAACTACTAAGGACGAATAAGGACTAGGATGGAAGAGAGCACTTCCATCCTGATCCCACCCGCCAAAGACAGCAGACTACCTACATAATGTAGGCCCCTCCTCAAATCCCCTACGATTCCACAGCTCAAAGTCGAGCTGCTGGAGACCAAACTCTGAAGGTTGGTGACATGAATGAGATTCTGGCCGTAGACAGTGAACCGAACTCCCGGACAGCTTTCGCGAAGGCCAAGCACCTCAGAGAGGTGTGGCTCGATGCGCTTCGTGATCCAGCAACAACGTTGAAGTGGCTCACTGCAACCATCAGAGTCCGGATGACCCGTGGACAGGTCCCCTCAGAGGGATCCCGGGACGTACAGGCGTGTTCGAGACAAAAACATCTCACGCGTCATCGACGTCCCCGCCATGGGCGCGACTCGGGAGCAGTCCAAGAGTCCCACGCAGATGGGATTCGGGAATTCGAGTTCAGTGGAGAAGAAGAGGAAGCCGACTTCACTTTCGAGAGTGAGAGAAGTTGGTTTGTTTGAAGCACGGGCCGGTTTCCCGGCCCAGCTTCTTCGCCTTCGACTACTCCCTTCCACCACACTTCACGCAGATGCCGCCCTTGAAATCCGTGACCGGACACTCGCACGGCCAGGAGGTGGTCGCGGGCTCCGCGACTCGGTCAGGGGCCATCTCCGGACTATGCAGATCCGAGAGAGGCGGAATCGTCGGAGAAGTTTGACTCCCTCCGAACTGCGGGGGGACCGCTTCGCGAGAAGATCCGGTGTGGTAGGCCTGCGAACGGGTGAGCTTTCCCCTGACTCCGTCCACGAAGACCGCCATTCTTTCGTCTCTACGTTCGAACGTCGGGTAATCGATGGTCGCCACAACGCCCTTCTCTTTCGTGACACCGAAGGTCGCTCGATACTGCTCGAAGTGAATCAGAGGACCAGACTCTTTCTGCTCGGTCCAGAGGAACCTCATCGGGCTCTTCAGCTCGAGGTACACCCCACCCTGCAACTCCCAGCAGGCCATGGCCGTCCAACCGTACGGAGCCCAGAGCTCCTTCACCTGGTCGTAAGCAGCCCTCGCTCCAGGAAGTGCGGGACCACAACCATGAGCCATCGACTCCTGCTCGGCATCTGCACCTTCGAAGCCAAGAGACAGGTGAGGCTTCGGAACTCTCTTCAGGCTCTCGGGCTCTTCGTAGACGACTTTCGTCTTTCCACCGTGTCCGTGGACGTGGACCAGGTCCGCCATCGAGCTGTAGACCGTGGTCGACCGGTGTGCCGTGAGCCAGCGCATCGTACACGAGCCGTCCGTGAATTCGAGGCCTTCCGCCACCCTCCCCGTTCCAGACACCTTGGACTCATCCTCGATCCGCTCGAGATGGAACATCCTCATCAACAGCTCCTTGCAGCTCCAAGGAAGCTAACTCGGGCGGTCTCGACTGAAAGCCAGCCTCTATTCCACGCATGAGGAGAATGGAGGTACGGAATGCATGACCTTGACAATGCAAACCGCATCCTGAGGATGCTCCTTCTGAAGGTGCAAAAACCAGGATGCTTCTCCGCGAACCTCACCGCCGGCGGCTTCGGACCGAACCGGCGGGATGAGTACTTCGTGGAGTTCATCGGGTGCCCGATGATGATGACGTTGGAGAACAAGGACGGGGGGTCCATTGCTCTCAACCTCTTCCCAGGGCCAAAGGACAACAGACAGAGCGGCTACACGCTCGAAACTCGTGACCTGCCAGCTAAGGAAGCCGACCTGCTCAGAACTATCTGGTTTCTGACGACTCAGTCCGCCCCTTCGCACCGGACGCAGCGACCGCTGGCACTCGAGCTCATCGGCATCATGAGGATGCACCCGGAGCTCGTCAACACACCAGACCGGGCCACGAACAGTCTTCCGCCAATCGCGATCTCCGCCACCGGTGAGGTGGATGACGACGACGATGAGGAAGACGAGAGCAGCGAGGACGAGGCCACGGCAACACACGCAGACGACTGAACCAGGAGGTACCGATGTCATCTCAGATGAACCCCGACCACATGCTTGAGCGCCTCATCAACGCGCTCTACCTGACCGTGATCTGGTCTCCGAAGAACTATCAGGTTGTCGAGGTCAATTGGAAGGGCAACGAGCCGGGTCGAGTCGACGAGCTCTCCATTCAGTTCGTGGGGACGACCATCGTCATGACGCTTCGCCGTCTCAACCCGGGTGAGGGAATCGAGGGCTACATCTCCATCGACGCAGAGCCCAAGGAGTTCGACTTCTACAGCTACGGGCTACCCTTCGACCTTGAGAACAAGCTGAGGGCCATCTGGGCCACGGCCCGAGAGAGCATCGGCGACGATGAACGGGTCTACAGGCTGAGGAAGCTGGTCGAAGTTCTGGAGGAGAAGGCCCTGGCGGCCATGCCCCCGGACAAGACGGTCTACGACCGGCTCACCAGCAAATCCTGAAAAAGAGAAGGGCCCGCGCCTTCTCTTCGCCTTCAGCTCTCTTCAGCCTCGAGCTTCTTCTTCAACCGAGAGAACAGCCGCTGAATTCGCCTGTTGAGTCTCTGGATTTCAGCAGACTCGATCTCGGGGTGCTTCCCGCCCGCCGCTCTTCGGAGCTGAACATGGGCCGCTCGAAGGGATTCGAGAGCAATCAGAGCCTCTGTCTTTTCGGGCTCTGGAAAATGCTTCCGCACCCCTAAGGCCAGGCGGTCGATTGCAGGGCAGGTCCAGGGAGGAAGATCACCCATGGGTCAAGAATACTACCCGTGAACGCCTTCTGGGTTCACGATTTCGGGGCAAGGTGGCTACGCTCCACCAAGCCGATAGCGTACTCAGACCAGTAGTCCCCGGCCTCAGGAGCCCCAGCAGGCCTCGATCCATCTGAGCTGCCGGGGGTTTTCACCCACATGTAGGCGTAACAGCCTCCCTCTCGGGTCACGAGCGTCGGTGCGAGGCCCAAAGCTCTTCCGGGAGGATTGCACCACTCCGGCTCCTCTCCGTCCGGGGTCATTACGTCCGAAGGGCCGAGACCGTTTCGACTCGTATCGACGATGTACTTGGCGAGCGGAATGAGAGTTCGAAGCTCGGCTGCGTAGGTGTGGCTGTTCTCGGTCGTCTCGAAGTGCGAGACATTCAAAGCGAAACCACCCTTCGAAGCAATGGCCGCCTGGATGCCAGAAGAGGCGAGACGAGAAGCCATCGTGGAAGCTGGAATCCAGTTGTAGCAGCCGGCGTCGATGAAGACCCGGGCTCCTGCACCTGCGAGAACACTCGCAGCCGAAGCGATGGCACCCATCCGAGCCTGAAGCTTCGCTCCGTCGAGACAGTGAGTGACCGACAACCCGTCGGGTTCGATGACAACGACGCAGGGTCGACCTGCAATCCCCAGAGCGATCTTCGCGATCCACTTCGAGTACTCGTACTCGTTCGCAGCTGCGTGTGCGCTTGAGAAGTTCCCACAGTCTTTCTGGGGAATGTTGTAGACCACGAAAGTGCAGAGGGCGCTTCCGGCTGCGTCGATCCTGTCGTCGACAGTCTTCGTGACATCGGTGAGCCACGACCCGAGCCACGTTGCTACGGGCCTCCTCGAGATGACCTCGATGCAGGCAGCACCGTGCGGATCTGTAGGTTTGAGGGCCTTGGCTGCAGCTGCGGAAGCCGTGTTCGGATCGATGAACAGGGACGGACGAGGGGGCATAGGTTCCTCTCAGTACTGGCCTTTATGTTCCCCCGGCTTGAGTTTCCGCTCTGCTCTGTTGAACTCTGCACCTTGTGCTGCGGCCGGAATGGGATTGAAGCCGTGGATGTTGGCGTGCCACCCCTCTCGAGAAGCCTGGGTCAGAGTTCGAGAGAGGTTCTGGAAGTTGAGTCGAGCGATCCAATCCTCCTGCATCTCATTCGGAAGAACGTCCACGCCCTTCACGAGAGTGGAGTACTTGACCGGCTTCCCCTTGCCTCGATGTTTCGCATTCCATGCAGCGATGATGGAAACCGGCCGAACATCTCCAGAGGTCCAGTCCGGATGCCCGCCCGGATCCTCGACCGTGGCGATATCAGTCATCGACCTAACGACGACTTCCACATTGCGCTGCTTCACCGGTGCTACTTCCGAAAGCACCTCCATCATCGACCTCGTCAGGTAGTCCTGCGTGTCCCGAACACCCCGAAGAGCCAGGAGCTTCTTCGGATCAGTGACTCCGTCGGTGAGCTCATCCCCAGCCTTCACGGTGTCGAACTTTTTGATCTGGAGCTTCTGTGTCGCAGGGGCGTAGTGCTGGGTCTTGTTGATGTAGACGTACTGGCCGCCCTGCGGAGCATCCTCGATGCTCGTGACCTTCCCTGCATGAAGCGCCAGAGCCCCCTCGTTCGGAATGTTCCGAGGAACGGTGAGGAGTTGGCTCAACCGGCCGAAGGTCGAAACTGCTTGCGAACCGCGGGAACCAACAGTTCCTCCAGTGTGGAATGCCGACAGTGAGAGCTGGGTGCTAGGCTCACCTACGGCCTGTGCGGCGATGACCCCGATGTTCGTTCCGATGTCGTAGCTCTTCCCTCCCTCCGTCAGACCCATGCAGTGTCTGCAGACACCATGCTCTGCCTGGCACCGAAGAGGGCTTCGAACCGTAAGCGTCTTGACCTGGGCCTTTCGGGCCTGGGCCAGGAGCTCCGGAGTGATCAGCTCTCCAGCCCGAATTCGCTTTCCTCCGAATCGAGCGGGTGCAGCCAGGTAGCGGTCGGCCACGTCGTGGTTGTCGACCGACATCGTGATCCCGTCCCCGGCTCGACAGTCCTCCTCGGTCACCAGCTGGTTGATGGTCGAGTTCACGAGGAGCTTCGAGAGTGCGCCAGGCTTCGAGACCTCCTGGGTCTTCTGAAGTGCGCCTTTCCGAGCGCCGTGCATGGTCGTCCAGTACGACGCCATGTCCATCCCCTCGGAGTACGACCTGGGGATAATATATGGCACCATTCTGTTTTTCGAATCCGAGACCAGGGCAGGCGAAGAGACGATCTGCTTCAACTGTCCGGGACTCACCCGAGAACCAGAGATCATCATCTTGTAGATGTTCGTCGGGTCCTTCTTGAGGCCTGCGTTGTAGAGGTCCTCGAGCTGGTCCTTCGCCTTCGTCAGAACCTCGACGACCTTCTCCTCCTTCTTCTGCACAGAGAGCTTCGAGCTGTTGATCTTCACCTGCTGCTTTTCTGCAGCCGCGATGATCTTGTCTCGACCCACCTTATTCACAACATCGAAGTCCGAGAGTCCGATCGAGAATCCGGTTCTCGTCGAGTTCTCGTTTCCGATGTCCTTCAGGTGGTTCGCAATCTCCCCGTACTTGAGATGGTCCCGCTTCGCGACCTGCATCAACAAGCCCTTGGTGGTCTTGTTGTCGTAGATCCGCATCTCAGAAACCGGCTTCTTCCCTGTCTCCTGGAGCCAGGCTGGAAGCTTCGCCTCGATCTCCAGTCGGCCGAGAGTGGTCTCGTGCCCACCGATTCGAACGATGTCAGTCTTTTTGAGCTCTCCCTTCCGAAGAGCAGACTGGGCGTCTTCGGTGTTCTTGAAGCGTTTTCCAGTCTTCTTCCCGGGAAGGGAGAGCAGGTAGGTACCGAGCAGGGCCTCGTGACCGGGCGTGTACATGACCGCGCCCGTGGTCGGGCTGAAGAGGTTGTTCGACGGGTAGAGGTTCTGGGCCTCCTTCACTGCTGGAGAGGTGACCGGAAGGAAGACCGACATGGTGTCGCCGTCGAAGTCGGCGTTGAACCCACCGGTGACGAGGGGGTGGATTTCGATTGCCTTTCCCTTCACGAGTCTCGGCTTGAACGCCATCACGTTGAACTTGTGAAGAACCGGGTCACGCTTCAGAAGAACGGGTCTGTCTTCGACTGCTCTGAAGAGCGCCTTCTCCGCAACCAGAGTCCGCTTCCGAACCTCATCGATAGCGTCCGGCGGCTTGTAGCCCTGACGAATGAGCTCCTTCTCGATGAAGGGCTGGTACATCGTCCAGGCGATCTCCTGCGGGAGACCGATCTCGTCGATTCCCATACGGGGCTCGGGAGTAATGATGGATCGAGCCGAGAAGTCCTGACGGCGCTTCATCACGGACTTTTGGAAGAACCCACCCTTGCTGGATCCTTCACCGGCCGACTCGCCTTTGCGTGTTTTCCCAGAGATGATATCCAGGATTCCGCGGTACTCCCGAGTCAGGGAGCCACCGAGTCCGGTCATGGCCCGGAGCCCATCGTAGAGCTCCATCCGAGTGGGCGCCACGATCGACTGCGGAATGTCGGACGACTTCAGAAGAGTCAGCGACTCATTCACGGCCCCGATGTCCTTGTACAGGCCGTTGAGATCGTCAGACGAGAGTGAACCATCCGGCTTCGCCGAAACCGGTCGGAAGATCGGAGGCAGGATCGGAACACTCCGCATCATGTAGACCGTGGGGGAGAGCTTGGCCTCGTCCAAGGCTTTCACGATTCTCAACTGCTGGTGGAGCTTGTCTCGACCAGCACCTTTGGCCTTTCCGATCTTCGACTCGAGGTCCTCTCGCAGCTTCTTCACGTTGATGCGCTTGAGAAGCTCTTCGACCGCCTCACCTCCCTTCTTACCGTTGACCTCGACATCGCCCCGGATATGGCTCCTGAACTGGTTGTCAGAGAGTCCAGTCAACTTCTTGATCGCCTCTTCGAACATCGGGTTCGGCATAGGCTCGGCGAGCTTGAAGTGCGTCCACCGGGTTCCCTCCTTTCCGCCGGTGAGCTTCTCGTCGAACAAACCTCCGGGCAGAGGCTTCAGGTCCTTTCCTCGAACCACGAGGGAGGGTTCCTTCAATTCGCCAGAGCTCATCTCCAGAACCTGCTGTTCGGTGAACGGCATCAGCTGAAGAGAGTTCCCTTCCTTCTTCACATCCACGCGAAGCGCGTTCATATACTTGAGAAACTTGTCGTACACGAACGGCGTCTTCGGGGGCGGAATCGGTGCCCCTTCCCGGATAGCGTCCCAGAAGGCGTCGTTCTTGTCCGACTTGTAGGTGTACATCTCCGAGATATTCTCGCGAGCTCCGTGAGCCAACAGGGCGTAGAGCCCGAGCGGGTCCATGGCCTGTCCACCGTGAGGGGCTCCCGAACTCGGGGCATGGTTCACGTCGTAGAAGGATCCCTCACCGCCCGAGCCCGAGCGGGCGGAGATCTTCTTCGTAGCCATGTGCTTCAGCTTCAAGATGTACTGATTCCCGGTCATCACTTCCTGTTCGAAGTGCTTTCCGGTCGTCGGATCGAAGAGGGCTTCCTTATCCGAGAGCCCGTTCTTCTTCAGGTCTGCCTTGATGTCGGTGAGGTAGTCCTTCCCGTGTTCGAAGTTCTTGACTTCGTAGGTCTTCCCGGTCTTTGTGGCGATCTTCCCAGCAGCCGTCTCCAGGATCTGGCCGAGGTTGATACGCCCGGGGACCCCAAGGGGGTTCATGAGGATATCGACGTGCTGCTTCTCGCCCTTCGCGTCCGTGGAGTAGGGCATCTCTGCTTGCGGAACCACTCGCGTGATGATTCCCTTGTTCCCGTGCCGCCCTACAAGCTTGTCACCTACCTGCGCAGGCTCCTCGGTCTTCACGTAGACCACGACCTGGTCTCCCCGCTTCACCACGTCCGTGACGATGCCGGGAGCCTCGTGGTCCCAAGCCAGTGAGCCGTCCCGGAACTTGTCGGGACGCCCTCGCCGGAAGGCCATGATCTGCTTGCGGAGCTGCGACTCGTTCGGCTTCCTCAGAGCCAGGAGGAGAGGATCTCCTTCCTTCACGCGGGAGCCGACCTTGATGACTCCGTCCTCGCCCACATTTTCGAGCTGCTCCTTCCCGAACCCATACTGGTACTGCGAGAGGAACTTCTTCTTGTCGAGCACAGTGTCCGTGTCGAACGGGATGTCTTTCTGATGGACATGTAGGCTTGTGAGCTTTTTGGCAGCGTCCTCAGAAATAACGATGCCATCCTCGAAGTTGTACCCGTTGAACGCCATGTAGGCAGTTCGAAGATTGGTACCGAGAGCGAGCTTCCCATTCTTCGTGAACGTCGTGTCGGCGAGAAGGTCTCCCTTCTTCACCTTGTCTCCGGCCTTCACCTTCACGTCGGAGTCGTAGAGGGTGTTCCCTTTGAGCGCGAAGTCCTTGTAGAACTGAATCTCGTGCTTCTCGCCCTTGCTGTCCTTGATGATGATGGCGTCTCTCTCAACACGAAGAATCTCCCCATCCACAGGGGAGTTCCGAGCAGAGCTCTCTCCGAGGATCTCCTCGAAGGTCGCCTTTCCGTCGGTCTTCACCTGGACCAGAGGCTCCTCACGGTAGAGAAGAGGAACTGCTTGTTCCTGCTGCCGAGCTGCTGTCATCGCTCGGTTGCCCTGGTTGTTCTGCAAGAACGGGATCAGGTTCGAGGAGACTCCGAATACTGCTCGCGGACTCGGGATGACGTAGTCGACCTCCCGATGGCTGACGTAGACGATGTTCCCGTCCTTCGTCGCCTTCACCTTCGGAGCGACCGGAGACATCCCCGAACCCTTCTGAACGTACTGGTCCGGGAAAGCCACGGTGGCGTGGAGTGCCTCTCCAGCAGAGATCTCCTGCCGCTTCTTGGTCTTCGCATTCCAGAAGGTGGAGACGATCTCGTTCCCTCGCTTTCCAGCCCCGAGAGGCAGCGCAAGAGACACGCCTGTCTTTTCACCTTCTGGCGTGTGGATCGGGTCCAGAAATCCCAGGTGAGAAGGGTTCACGAGCTTCGCATTCTCGGAGATCGCGAAGCTGGATTTGATGCCTCCCTGCTCCCCCATGATCGTCGTCTTGAGTGCTCCAGAGAGCATCTCGAGAGGATTCGTCTGCTCGGGCTGCGAGACCAGGGAAGTGGAGAAGAAGGACCGAAGAGCCTGGTCAAACGTGTCCGTCGGCACGATCAACCGAACACCCTTCTTCTTCTCCAGGTTCGTCTGAATCTTCCTTTTGATCAGACCTGCCTTCCTCTGGAGATGGCCAGAGAGCAGGTCGTTCGCCGAGTACATCCCCTGGTATTCGAGAGAGGTCTTATCGTCCTCGGCCCGAGCTCCACGAGAGAGTTCCAGGAGTTGCTTCGTGCTCTGGGCCAACAACTCCGGAGTCACGGACGCGTAGGCCTTTCCGAGAGTCTTCTCCGTGGTCTCCGGAAGGAGTTTCGTCTTGGCCAGCAGCTTCCCGAAAAGTTCGGAGCCATCTACGCCGGGGAGCTCTGCACCCACAGCCCGACGGAGGGCTCCGAACGACCGAGCTTCTGCTCCCTTCGCCTGGTTCCGTTCGAGGATTTCCTTTCCCCACGCCTTCTCGAGATCTTCGTCGGTCACTCCGACAGACTTGAGAAGGGGGTAGAGCGGGACACTCGAATTGCGGTGGTCGACGTAGAAGACCGCAGTCTTCGGAACCAATCTGAGCTTGAAGCTCTTTCCGTTTGCGAACTGGTCCGAGTTCGCGAGATTGAACTCTGCGAGCGCATCTCCGTCTGGAGCCATCCGGTGGTACACACCAGACTTCAGTCGAAACTGGTTGAGGATCTGGTACTCGTTCCCATCGACGATGTACCCGAAACGATCAGTCGTACGAGGCAGGTGCATCATCAGAACGCGCTTCCGATCGGTCTCCGTTCCGTTCTTGTTCTTCGTGCTGAAGGTTCCGTAGACCGGAATGGACCAGCTCTTGGCCTCACGGAGAGCTTTCTGCTGCTCCCGAAGGTCTCCGCTGCCCTTCTCGTCCTTGAACTCCACTTCTTCGAGGACGATGGAATTCCCACCCCTCGTCTCGATGGGAAACATTCCCTTCAGGGTCCCGGAGAGGCTGGACTTCAGCGACTCGAACTGCATTTCCGGGCTCAAGTTCGACATCGTCCATCCTACGAAAGCTGCCCAAGTCTATCGCGCATAAGAATGTTGGAGCCAACAATGTCGGCTTCTGGAGAATCGATGACCGAGGAAGAGAAGAGGAAGAAGAAGCGGGAACAGGAAGAGGAGGAGACTACTCAAGGGCAGTCCGTGGTCGACCAAAGACTGCGGGAGTCGCTCTGGAGCGTCGATGATGACGCTGACGATCGTGGAAAGAGCGAGGACAGCACTCCGGACCCCGCCTGATGTGGTGGTGGTGTGTTCTCCTAGGTGTGTTGAACGGCTTCCTGCTGTCCCTCGCTACCGCAAGGGCTGAAGAGGAAGAGTAGCAGCTGGGTCTGTCGTCGCTGAAGAAGAGAGCGACGACTAGACCAGTCCCGTCTCTCGTGTCGGAGGGCGCTGTTCCGGCAGAGGGCGCATGTCCGCAGTCGTGTTCGTCTGCATGGCCTGCATCACGAGCATATGGAGCTGCGGATTCTCCTGGGACATCCGATGGAGGATCGGGGCTGCCTGCTCTGGAGGCATGTTCGCCAGTTTTTTCCCGTACGCCTCTGCGAGTTGACGTACATCGACGCTCTGGCCTTCCTGTCCACCCTGCGGACCCTGCGCCGGAGTGCCTGGAACTCCTCCGCCCTGGGCACCCTGCATCGGCATTCCAGTCTGCGGATCCACAGCCTGGCCACCCATCGCCTTCTGCTGGGCCTTCATCTGCTGTTCCTGCATCTTCATCTGGCCCTTCATCTGGATCGCCGAAGCTTCGACCTGGATCTGGGTCGTGTACATCATCTGCGTCCGCTGCATCTGCATCTGGCGCTGCATCTCCTGCTCCATCAGCTTCGACTCTTCGAGCGCATCACGCCCGAACTCGGCGAGGAGGGTCTTGTCGGAGATCTTCTTCATCTGGTTCAACGTGATCAGCAGCTGCTTGAGCTGCATGTCGTCGGCCATCTTGAAGTCACGGAGATGGATGGAGATTTCAGACCACGCCATGTAGTTGGCGATCCTGGGGATGAGCCAGTTCTGCAGGAAATTCTCATGCATCGACCGGTAGTTCGAGAACTGGTTCTCGAGCATCCGGAGAGAGACGCTGGACCCGGACCAGGTCAGACCACCGAAAGCGAATTCCTGAGGAACTCCCATGCCAGCGATGATGTGCTCGGACCAGGCTCGAATCTCCTGGGTGAGCATGAGGGCCTTTCCGTTCCCTCCGATTCGCTGATGCCCGACGGGAATGGGCATGATGGGCTTGTAGTTCGGGTCCCATTTCCAGCGAGTGATCTCCGCCTCCACCCGCTGCTTCCAGTCGTGGAGGTTGATCATCTGATAGGGATTCGCATTCGCGTCGGCTGAAGCCGGGAAGAAGATGTCGAGTGGGAGCATGTGCTCGAGAAGCACCATCTCCTGCGCCTTCTTCATCTGCTGCAAGTAGAACGAGTCCTTCAATGCCGGAAGGATCGGCGGGTAGCCCCACCCTTCGTCACTCGACGGCAGAGACGGAGTCGGGGCCTTGAAGTGGTACAGGTTGTCTGGGTTCAGAAGGACAGCTCGCTGCTCCTTCATGGCCTGAAAGATGACCTGTGGAATCTCTTCCAAGTAGCGCTTGTTCTTCCGGAGGATTTTGGTCTTCACCCGTTCCGGAATGTTGTACGCGTACTCGGCCACTCGAGTGATCGGGTTGAAATCAATGTCGATGTCTGCCGGGTTCCATCGGATGATCTTCAAGTCCCGGAAAGACCTGTACGATACATCGTCGACCTTCGCGGTCGCACTCATCTTGCATTTTGGACAGTGCAGGATGAACTTGAACTCTTTGAAGTCCCACACCTCACCGAACTTCAGCTTTTTGATCCGCTCCTCGTACTTGCAGTGGGTGCAGGTCAGAACCTTGTGGAACGGAGTGAGCAGCGAGACCAGGGCATTCCCGTAGCCGTGGTAGTCGAGCCCGATCTCCAGCTGAAACTGGTCGATGTTCAGGGTCTTGAAGAGGCAGTCTTCCCACCGCTCCTTGTGCTTCTGGAAGCCTTCGTGCGGCTCGTCCTCGATGATGATTTCGGTGATGGGGTAGGCCGCCATCTTCCGAACAACTGGAGCAACGAGTGGATTCACGAGAACATGGTAGAGGCACCACTTGAAGAGGTGCTTCACGGACCTCGGAAGGTCCATGTTCGAAATGTCCCACCAGGGGGACGGGTATCGAACGTTGTTCCCTGTTGTCGACTGGTTGTTCGAAAACCGGGAAGCGCTTCCGGGTCCGAATCCAGTTGTCCCAATGCCCGCCATCAAACACCCTTCAGCAGTTGTGGGAGCTGGAGCAGCTGCCTATCGACCGCCTCATTGTACAGTCGAAGCGCCTGCCGCACCTCTAGAACCCGATTCACTTGGGTGAGCACAGGGTCGTCTGACTCCGGACGGAACTTGTTGGACTTTTCGAGTTCTGCCGAGATGAGCCCGAATGGTCTCTGAATCCCCTGTCGAGTGTCCAACTCCACGAGCTCCGAACTTCCGACCGCTGCGACGGGCTCTTCGAAATACCAGAGCCCGTCGTTCAGGCACGCCGCCACCATGTAGCTCCGAACATCTTCGTCGAAGTCATGCTGGTCGATTCGCGAAGCCGTCGACAGAGAGATGAACACTTCCTCTGCTTCCTGTGGCTGAACCAGGCTGAAGATCGGAGGCTCTCCACAGATGGCAGCCGTGACCTTCTCGAAGACTTCCCACTCCTGCCAGTAGGCGTCATGGACGTGGAGAATTCGGAGTGCCTGAACCCGCTCCCAGGTCACGACGCCGATTTTCCCGTACCTCTCCTGGAGCTCTTCTCGGAGCGCCTCAGAAGTCCAGAACAAGTACTCCGGCCCGAGTAGATCGAGCAGAAGCACACTCAGAGTGATGAGGTGCAGACCCTGTTCGTCTTCGAGAAGACCGGCTCTGCGAACAAGAGGCTCAGGCACGTTCTACCCTGCCGAAAGAGTGCCTTCGGAGATCCGACCGATGAGCTGCTTCATGGGCAGGGGCATGGACTCGAACACAACCACCGGATCGTCCCGGAAAGCCGTGATCACTTCCTCCTGGAAGAAGGGGTGGAGCTGGTCCGCTCGTTGAGCCAGCTTCTGGAGCTCATCCCGGGTGATGAACCCGACCGAGAGTGCGGCCTCGGCCCTCTTCTCGTTCGCGAAGGTCGAGTACCAGGGGTCGGCCACCCCACGGTCCCAGAGTGCGTCGAGACCCTGGTCGATGTCGAACTGCTCCAGGACAGCTGCGAAGTCCTCGGGCTCGAGCTTGCTCCGCAAGTTCGCAAGCTTCGTGAGAACTCCCGTCACCGTCGGGTTCGCCCCTGCGTCCACCAGGTGCAGGTACCTGGTAGTGAGGTGGCCTTCAACCAGGGCTCCGTAGTCGGTCCCGGCGTACTTCTTGATGGGCTCGGAGACGGGGAGGGCGCCCTTCTTGGCGAGACTCGCCACCTTGACCGCGAACTGCCTCCGCTCTTTCGGAACCATCCTCATGTGGTTCTCGGCGAAGAAGTCACTCGCGAGCTTCACGCTCGACGCATCCCGCAGCGGGTAGAACTTCTCTCCGTTCGGGCGGACAACGGCGTACTCCACGGGTTCGTCCTCGTGGGCGACCTTCTGCATCGGAGGAGACCGACCCGAGACGTCCACGATGTTCGACCCGATCGGTCCCACTTCAGCTTCGCCGAGGAGATCGAGCAGGAAGTCCGGAACTCCGATGTCGAAGGCCTCGCAGGCCTGGACCAGGTTGACCGCAGCGATCTTCTGGGCCTCCTCCGGCAGTCTGTCGAAAGTCTGCGAGAAGTAGAGCGTCGACAGAAAGGTGTTCCCTGCATCCGCTGTCGCGAACTTCTTGAAGAGGTGACCGTCCTCGTGAAGAACCAGGGCGAACAGCTCCGAGTGCGCGTTTTGATCCACAGCCTCTGCGGTCTTCACGAAGTCCGGAATGTCCTTCGGGTCTTCGATCAACTCTCGGAGGAGGATTCCCCGGTCATCGTAGAAGTCCAGGGTTGCCGCTTCATACTTTCGCATCGAAGCACTCCAACCGAAAGTGATTTTCGGGCGCATAAGGTAGATGACAACCCAAGTATCACGCCTTTAGAGAGGTGAAGCAATCATGTCGGACGAGCAGCAGGATATCTTCGCCCGCCTGCGAAGTGGTGGGCCGACCACGTCATCCTCAAGCCCGTACTCGTTCACGGGTGTCCAACCTTCCCGAGCACCATCCCCGGTTATGCGACCTGCAAATGCAGGAAGCCCCCGCCCAGAAACCAGGCAAGGGCCGACCATCGTCCGTGCAGAAAGAAACAGTGATGGAGATCGAATCGGGGCGCACGAAGTTCCCGTCCTTCGAAAACAAGAAGATCTCCATGAATGGGAACCGCCAACCTTCGGAGAAATCCTCAAGGACTTGGGATTACGGGTTCTCGAGGTCGCAGTCGCAGCGGCAGCATTCGCAGCAGGCGAAGAGATCGCCTACTTCTTCCGGAGACGACGGCTCTACCCAAGAAAGCCGACGAACTACCGGGAGTAATTCCGGGGAGGAAGGATGAGAGTAAAGACTCTGAGTCCGGAGCTGGGCTACCGAAAGGACTGGCTCTGGCTCCCCCTGAAACACATGAAGAGTATCCAGGGGATTCAGAATTCCCTCACGTTCTACCTTCCAGACAGAACGAGGGTAGATGCTTGGGGACTCACGGAGAACCACCTCGTGGTTCCTCGGGAGTTCCTCCCCTTCGACGAGTGGGGCACCTTGCCCTTCGAAATCGAAGACGCCTCGTACACACAGTTCCCGAAGCTCGAAGGCGCACAAATGCGCTCGGAGCTTCGGGGACCGGTGCAGTTCACCAGCGCTTCCATCATGTCGGACAGAGGCTCCGGGATTCTTTCGCTCGCGTGTGGCGCGGGGAAAACGGTAGTCGCTCTCGACAGATGGGTCTGGGCTCAGACGCCCGGTCTGATCGTCGTCCACACCATCGACCTCGAGCAGCAGTGGCGGGATCGAATTGTAGAGCACACGACTCTTCGGGCAGAAGATGTCGGAACAATTCGAGGAGACAGGTGGGACTGGGAACATCCTCTCTGCATCGCCTCGATTCAGACTCTGGCCTCGAGAATGGACTCCGAAGAGTTCCCTGAAGAAATGAGGAACCACTTCGGCGTCGGAATCTACGACGAGGTCCACCACCTGGGAGCGCCAGAGTTCAACACCACTGCGGGTCTCATCAAGGGAATCCGGTGGGGGTTGAGCGCGACTCCTGGTCGTCGAGACGGGTGCGACATGCTCTACCAGCACCACCTGGGGGGAGTGCTCTACTCCAACTACGAGCAAGATGTGATTCCAGAAACCTGGTTTGTTCGAACAGGCCGTCGACTGGACCACGTCGACTTCGCGAAGGCGATGGACCGGCTGGGAGAACTCAACATCCCGAAACTCTGGACCCTGCTCTCCGAAGACGAACGTCGGAATGCGCAGATCCATTCCTGGATTGAACCCCTCCTCTTGGAGGGCAGGAAGCCTTTGTTTCTTTCGCCTCGGGTCGAACACGTCGAGAAGATGTTCGGACTCTACAAGGATCGCCCCTCCGTGAAGGCAGGGATGATTCACGGAAAGCACAAGGGCGTCGACAGGGCCGAGGTCCTCAACAACTGCAACTTGATTTTCGCCATCCTTCAGCTTGCGAAAGAGGGTCTGGATAGAAAGGATCTCGACTGTCTCATCCTTCCTTTCGGGATCTCGGACGAGGGAATGCTTCGGCAGGTCTACGGAAGAATCCAGCGACCGGTGCTCAACAAGAAAGTCCCGGTCGTCATCGTGTTCGAAGACGAATTCATCCGGCCCATGCACACTGCTTGCAAGAAGATGCGGCATCTGCTGACAAACCTGCGTTATCCCTTCGAAATCGCGCGGGGGACATGAATAAAGTACAAAAGCTCCAAGAAACCCAAGAAGCCTGGACAGACTGCACCCGGTGTGGTCTCTGCCAGCCCGAGGGTAGAGTCAGGAGGCAGGTGGTCTTCGGAGAAGGGAACCCGAATGCCCAGGTCCTCATCGTTGGCGACGCCCCCTCGAAAGAAGACGAGATGGCTGGGCAGCCTTTCAAAGGAAGAGTTGGGGAGCTCGTAGACAGCCTCCTCCACTACATCGGGTCGAGCAGACGAGACGTGTACCTCACGAATGTCGTGGGCTGTCGTGCAACGGAGATCAACAACCCGAAGCAAGACAGGAAGCCGGCCAACGACGAGATCAAGGCCTGCTCCGCGCGGCTCCAGAGAATCATCGAGGTCGTGGACCCCTTCGTCGTTCTCCTTCTGGGAGACGTCGCCTTCAAGACCTTGAGCTCGAGCCCGATCTCCATGACGAAAGCGTTGAATGACGTCCACCGCCAGCAGGTGGAGGTCACGACCATGGGAGTTCTCCTTCCCATCCCGAGAACGGGTTTCGTTTCTCACCACCCGCAGCGCCTTCTGGACAACTGGAACGACAAACCAGGCGGGCCTGTCGAATCCTCGTTCAAGATCTGGAAGAAGGCATTCGAGGTGGCAGACACATACGCCCTCATCTACCGAGGGACCATCCCGCCGGATCGAGGAGAAAGATGAACCACCTCTCAACAGAACAGGCGAAGACCCTCCAGGAGATGCTGGAGGATCTGGCCTCGGAACAGGACCACCTGGCCCTGCTTCAGTCACTCCTCGTGGAGGACAACAAAGACGCCTTCGGGGAAATCGCCGCCTACTTTTCGGCCATGCAGACTCTCCAGAAGAAAGTGGAGGAGCTCCAGGCCAAGGTGAAGAAAGGCAACGGCGACCTCGTGGACGAACTCGCGAAGGTAGGGAAAGGGATCGAGAGGAAGGTCGAGGACGTCAAGAACTACTGTCACAACCTTCCTGAAGAAGCCCTGCAAGAGTCGTTCGTCTTCGACCAGGGCCGGGTGAAGGTCAAAGTGAGCTCCACCAGATTCTCAGTCTCCTACAGAACCGAGGAACTTCTGGAAGACCATCCGGAACTGGAAGAGATCTACGTGGATGGCGACCCCGTGGTCGGGCGAGTCGTCTATCCGGATGTTCTCGAAAGGCTGATCGCATCTGGAGAGGTGAAAATCAAGAACCTCGAAAGGTACCGAATCGCCGTCAAAGAGCGGAGCCCGAGTGTCTCCGTTCAATTCAAAGGTCTGGGTGACGAATGAATCCTGGACGCGGAACTACCGCACCACTCAAGACCGGCTACCGCGTCACGGTGAAGAAGGGCCGTGAGCAACACAATGAAATGGAGGAGATCGTAATGCCCCCAGGAAAGGCGTCTCCCGAGAAGACGGCCAGTGTCGGACTCTCGGCCAGCATCGGCATGGCCAAGGAATACGGAAGCGAGAAGTTCGAAGTCGCCGTGTGGTGCACGCTTCCCTGCCTGCCGGACGAAGAGTCCGTCGCAGTGACCTACCAGGAGTGCTACGACCACGTAGAGCGTGAGCTTCGGGAGCGGTCGAACCAGGTCGTCCTGAAGTTCTTCCCGGAGATGAAGAAGTGACTCCCTTCATCCGGAACATACGTCTGTCGGGGGTCATGGTCGGCGAGGTGCGGCTCCGACGACTCGGACCGACCCCCCTCGACATGGCGAAGATCGTCCTGGTCGATGAGAACTACAACCCGGTCAGCTTCTCGCTGTTCTCCGCCTTGAGTCTGGAGAGTCGGAAGCTGGCCGAGGCGCTGTGTGCGTCGATCGAGAACGATTTCCTGTCGATCATCTCCGTTCAAGAATCCGGGGATGGGGAAGGCACGGAAGACGAAGACGAGGATCAGGGCGTCAAGTTCGGCTAGCCATCTCTCGCCGTTGACCCTGAAGAGATTGACGGCATAAGCTAGCCGAACCCCTTGTCCTCAAACCCCGCATCCCCCCGCTCCGTTAGTTGCGGAGCGGGGGGCGGTCTTTCTCGGAGAGCCAGTGAACTACGACCTGAGTCTGGTCGCATCCGTACTGGAGAGCAGAGATCTTAGTGTCCCACTGAAATTGGGCTTCAAAGCCAAGATGCTAGGTCAGGAAGCCCAGACGTACTGGGACATCATCATGGACAGGTACAACCGGTTCCATGAGGTTCCGGATGTGACCTTCTTCAAAGGGATGGTCCCCTCCTACGTCCACGTCCCGCCGACGAACAACATCGAGTCCATCATCGACGAGGTCAGAACTCGGTATCTCCACGAAGAGGTGAACGAGGCCCTGAAAAGGATCGCCGAGGCCAACAACATCAATCCCTGGGTCGCGAAAGCAGAGATGCTCCGGATCGCAGAGGGGTTGAGTCTCGAACTCTTCCAGGGAAACACTGACCTCATCGCAGGCGAGGACAAAAGAGAAGTCCTCAACCAGTTGCACCTCCTTCAACGTTCCGGAGGTCTTCTGGGGCTAGCCTGGCCGTGGGAGTACTTGAACAACAACTCCATGGGCTTGATGCCCGGGAACTTCATCTACATCTACGGTCGCGAAAAATCTCGAAAGACCTTCCTTCTTCTCTACCTGGCTCTCTTCTGGGAATCCTGCGGACTTCGAGTCCTCTTCAACTCCAGAGAGATGTCGCGCGAGGAGATTGCCTGGCGCCTTTACCCGATGCGCGCCGGCCTGTCCTACCCAGACATGACGAAAGGCCACGTCTCAACGGACGGAATGTACACGCTCGAAATGGCGATGGACTCGCTGTACGAGCAGAAGAACATCATCGTCTCGGAAGCAGGTGGGGGGATCGCTGGTCTTCGAGCGAAGATTGAGGAGATTCAACCTGATGTAGTCATTCTCGACTACATGAAAGCCATCGCCGACGACGAGATGGGCGACAAGTTCAACACGAAACAAGACGCCTACGTCGCCCGAACCGCAGACCTGGTGAAGAAGATCGCCCAGAACCCCAAGAAGAAGATTCCCATCGTTGCGTGCGGCCACGCGAATCGAGAAGGGATCAAGCTCAAGGGTCAGGGGACAGAAGAGATCGGACACTCGGACCACATCGTAAGAAGAGCAGACATGGCGATTCGAGTCATCGTGGATGACGTGGCCGGAAGAATGGGCCTCATCATCAATGCTGGTCGGAACGTTCAGAAGTTCTTGTCGTGGACCATCGACGCCAGGCTCGATGCCAACTTCGGGACCTTCATGACCTCCGACACTTCATGGATCGACGACATGGAGAGCGTAAACGTCGCCGCTCGAAAGACGAAAGAAGCGGCAGACGCGGCGGGGGTGTCCTCCGAGGACATCAAGTCGAAAATCGGAAAGCTGGCCGCAAAGAACGGTATGCGCAGAACCTAGGGAGATCGCCGTGGATATGAACTACACCCACATCACCTTCATCATGGACCGCTCGGGCTCCATGAACTCCATCAAGGACGACGCCATCGGTGGCATCAACAACCTGGTCGAGACCCAGCGGCTCGAGGCCGGGAAGTGCACGATGTCGTTCATCCAGTTCGACGACATCTACGAGGAGGTCTACAGCTTCGTCCCGATCGCCGATGTCCCCCTCCGGAACAACCAGAACTACACGCCCCGCGGCGGAACGGCACTCCTCGATGCCATCGGTCGGGGACTCGCCACCACGAAGGAACAGCTCGCGGGGATGCCCGATGAAGAGCGTCCCGGAGTGGTGATGATCGCCATCCTCACGGATGGTCATGAGAACCAGTCCAAGGAGTACACCCGGTCCCAGATCCGGGAACTCATCGAGTCGGTCTCGAAAGAACTCGATTGGAAGGTGTCCTACCTCGGGGCCACCCTGGACGCGATGAACGTGGCCGCAGATCTCGGAGTGAACCCGGCCATGGCCGCTCGGTTCGCTGCAGAGAGCTCGAACGCCCAGGCGGCCTACGGTTCCCACAGCAACATGGTCACTCGGGCCCGGAAGGCCGGTGCTGCAGGTCAGTCGATCACTCCGGAGAGCATCGGGTACACGACCGGTGAGCGTGGGCTGATGGTCGAAAACCCCAAGAAGAAGTGAGCCTCGAGGTCCGGGTTCAAGAAATCATGGACCTGTACTTCTCGGAAGTACGGCCCATGGGAGAGAGCAACCTGAAGGCCGTCTGTCCCTTCCACTCGGGGGACGACCGAACTTTCAGCATCAGTCTGGAATCCGGAGCCTGGATCTGTTTTCACCGAGACTGCGGTGAGAGCGGGTCCTTCGTCACGCTGCTACGAAAACTCGGCCTGTCGCCAACACAAATCGACAGGACGGTTCAGAACGTCAAGCCGAAGCTCGCGGTTCCAGACTTTCTGCGCATAAGGGCCGAGCTGGCCAAGGAGCCCGTATTCCTTCCCGAATACATCCTGGGAGTTTACGGGGGGCCGCCTGCTCAACTTCTACGAAAGGGCTTTTCAGAAGAAATCCTCCGAGCCCATGAAGTAGGGTACGACGCGCAACGCCAGAGGATCACTTTTCCGGTTCGCGATTTCGCGGGCCGGCTGGCGGCAATCAACGGGAGGGCAATCGAGAACTGGATGAGTCCTCGCTACAAGGTGTACGACGCGCGGAAAGGCGGAGAGTTCTACGGGGTCGTTGAGAAGTACGTCCCGGACAACCGTCGACACCTCTACGGGTTTCACACCGTGTACCCGGAACGGTTCTTTAAGGATGAGGCCGGTTGTTCGCCTCTGATTCTGGTTGAAGGGTACAAAGCGTGTCTCTGGTTGAGACAGCTCGGATTCCCTCACACGGTCGCGCTTCAAGGTTCATCCCTTTCACGGGCGCAGAGAACCCTGCTGGAAAGATTGGCAGGTCCCTTCTACGTGATGCTCGACCATCAAGCTGGAAAAGGATTCCCGGACAGTTTTGGGCGCTGTGCTGCGCTACAGATTGCGGAGGCTCTAGGCCGAGCAGGGAAGGCCCTGATCTGCCAGTACAAGTCTCGGACCATCAATACGCAGCCAGATTCCCTGAACGAAAAAGAAGTTCAGGATATGATCGACGAGGCCCAAAGCCCAATTCAACTTCGCCTTTGATCCTAAGTAATTCCAAAGACCCTACGTAATTCAAATGATCCTAAGTGAGGTTCCTGTGAGTGAATTCGATGGATTCCGTGCCCACGTACTGAACCGTGAGAAGGAGCGCGCCGCTCGGAAGCAGAAGGGCCTCAAGCCCTGGGAGATGAGCGAGTTCCGCCTCTCCGTCGACGAGCAGGCCCTCTGCCGGTTCCACCCGACCGGGGAACAGCCCTACGTTCGGAAGTACCACTGGCCCGAAGGAACGGGGCCGAAGACCTGTACGGCCGAGATGGCCCTCTTCAGCGGGAAGTGCTGCTACTGCCACTACGACACCGACCACAAGACCAACGAGCAGCGGAAGCTCGAGGAGGCTCGGAGCAAGAAGGAGCAGTACAAGAAGGTCCAGTCTCGGCTGAACCAGCAGTCCCGGTCGATGATGCAGGTGACCGACTTCCGGTACTACCACATCAGCGCGTCCAGCACCGGGGAAGGGAAGGACGTGATCGTCTGCAACGTCGAAGGGCCCGACGGAGACCCCGACCGCTGTGAGCAGTGTGCGGACGAAGACGAGGCGACCAAGGCCCGGCTCTTCGGCGGTGCTCGCCGGTGGGAGCTGAAGGACGACCACCTCGGGCAGATCTTCGCTGCACATCAGCGCCTCAAAAAGATCTGCATCTTCCAGCACGAAGACGGGTCTCTCTGCGAACAAGAGGCCTACGTGATCGAGCTCAACTGCCGTGAGTGCGGTCACAACCTCGAGGACCCGGAGAAGGTCCGGCGGATGCCGACGAAGGAGATCGAGGCCAAGTCCAAGAAGGACGTGGTCTGCCCGAACTGCACCAGCAAGGACAGCCCGACCCAGGTCTTCGCCTGTCGGGGAGGAGAACACGAGGCCAAGCCCGGCTCGATCTTCGACAAGTCCGTACGGGTGATGTGCTCGGGCGAGATGAAGGAGACCTGGGACAAGAAGAAGTACGAGGACAAGGTCTTCACCTTCGACACGAACTGCGAGATCTTCGAGACCGCCGAAGAGACGCTGCAAGCCTGGGGATTCGAAGACGAGGAAATCAAGAAGATCCTCGCTCCGATCGACTTCTCCTGGACCTTCCGTCCGGAGTGGATCAACCCGAACGACCACAAGGAAGACGAGGAGTACGTCAACGCCGTGCTCGACGCCCAGGCCGAGGCCATCAAGAAGGTGAACCCCTGGGGAACGGGCCCTGCGGGTGGCTTCAAGGGCGGTGGCGGAGCTCGCAGCTTCCGTCGAGTGTAGTTCGGTTCCGCGCATAAGGTAGGCGGAAAGGGAAGTTCACCCTTCCGCCTACCTACACGGAGCGAACGATGTTGAACATCTCTTCGGAGCACATGGCTGCGCTGGGTGACGCAGTCATGCTCGTCGACGAAGACACGATCTACATCAGCTCCGGAAAGTGGCTCATCGTCACCTCCGGAGCTGATCACTACTTCACGAGTGACGTTCTCGAAATCTTGAACGATGCCCCCGACGGAACTCTCGTCGACTGGCGAGTAATCAACGCCAAAGAAGTCTTCGCCGAGGCCAAGAAGTTCGTCCCAGACCGTGGAGCCAGGGCGCTCGACATCTACCTGTCAGCCGACAAGTACGCCATGTACCAGAGGTTCACCGCAGAGACTGTCCGAGAGCTGCTGTCCGAGAACCAGAACATCTGGGAAGAGCCGCTCTACAACCTGACCGATCTCTTCGGAGGAGGAGCTGCGAGAGTCCAGTACCAGAGACCGGATCCTACCTCGAGTCGATTCGCTCCTGAACCGACGGCCCACATCTACACCTTCGATCTCGACGGAAGAATCCTCGGGGTCAACGCCAAGCACTTCAAGGCCTTTTACGAAATGGAGTTCGGGATCACCTGTCCTACGAATGTCGGGCGTCCGGATTTCCTCGGCATGATGCAGAGGGACAACGAACCTGATGTGTTCGGAATGTTGGTCCCGCTTCTGAAGATCGGGGTCCACACCCATAAGGATCGGGAGCTGTACCTCGACGTGGCCCAGGTGAGCTGGGAAGCTCCAGAGTCTGGTCTTCAGGCGCTTCGAAAATACACGAGCTACACGCCCGGAAGTCGGTCAACTGCCACGACGCTGGTTCAGAGAAACGCCAGCAACAGCCTCGTCGAGGGCGTCGCCATTCTCCGATGGCACGGCTTGTCCGACGTAGAGATCGACACGCTGCACCGCGAGGGGAAAGAAGGAAGCCTTCAGGGTCGGAAGAACGAACTGCTCCGACAACTGCAGGGCTACGTCGACCTCTTTCAGATGGAACCCAAGGAGTGGTCCCTCCGAGAGGTCACGCTGAACGGGATGGAACGAGAACTCCAGGACCTGGAACTCGAGGGCTTCGTGTACGGGGCCAGCGAGAAGGAAGCCATTGCCTGGATTCGAGAACACATGAAAGGGCCTAGGAGACCTGGATGAGATTTCAGACCTTCGCCCCTCCTCCGATCTACGTCGACACACCCCAGCTCATCGAAACTGCCATCCGGGACTGCCTGGATGCAGAGGTGATGCTGGGCGTCGACACCGAGACCTTGGGTCTCTTCAAGAACGAGGACGGGTCCAAGCGCTTCAACATGACCGACGAAGTGGTGGTCATGGGGCTCAGCCCTCGGGACGATGTCAGATACCTCGTCCCGAGGGTGAACCTCAACTATTTCCGCCCTGTTCTGGAATCGGATGTACCGAAGGCGCTGACCTTCGCAAAGTTCGACGTGCACAGGATCATGAACTCCTCGGGCATCAAAGTTGGCGGTCCCTGGATCGACACCGTGGTTCTCGACTTCCTTGTAGATGAAGACCGCCGAGAAAACCGGCACGGCCTCAAAGACTGCATGGCCGACTACTTCGACTACCCGATGAACGAGTACAAGGAGCTGTTCGGAAGCGAGGACCCGCGGGCCATTAAACCCGGACACCCTGCGTGGCAGAAGTACCTCGACTACTCGTCCCTCGACCCATGGGCCACGCGAATCCTGGCCATGAAGTTGTTCGGACTTCTCGACAAGATCGAAGTCTGGCCAGCAGACGACGAGAACGATCCCTACACGCTGACCCAGATGTACTGGGACACCGAGGAACCGCAGCTCAAGACACTCTGGGGAATGGAACGCCGCGGAATGCGGGTCAACGTCGACCATCTCAAGAAGGTGAGAGCAGTCCTCGAAGAGAAGATGGAAGAAACGGCTTTCGAGATCAACAAGCTCGTCGGCTACCCCATCAACCCGAACTCGACCGACCAGATGGGCGAGTACTTCTTCAACGTGAAGAAGTACACCCCGCTCTCCTTCACCGAAAAGAAGCAGGTCCCGCAGGTCAACGAGACGCTCTTTTCCCATCTGGCTCTCGGAAAGACCCAGGATCCCGTCGCCAAGCTCGTCATGGTGTACAAGAAGTGCAGCAAACTTCGTGGCACCTACGTCGACGGAATCCTGAAGTTCCTCTTTCTCGATGGCCGGGTCCACACCGACTACAGCCCGACAAAGACTACGGGCCGACTCGGGAGTTCGAACCCGAACCTGCAGAACGTTCCTCAAATCACGAAGGACGACCCCTACCGAATTCGGGAAGCCTTCCTCCCCGAGGAGGGGAACGCCTTCATCATCGGGGACTACTCGCAGCTGGAGATGCGAATCATCGCCGACATGTCTGGCGACGAGACGATGATCAATGCCATCCTCGATGGCCGGGACATGCACATCTTCACGGTCAGCACCATCGAAAACGCTGACTACGACGAATGTGTCGCAGCTCGTGAACGGGGAGAGAGCTGGATAGAAGAGAAACGAACCGCAATGAAGAAGACCGGGTTCGGGATTCTCTATGGCGAGTCAAAGGTTGGTCTGGCCGCACAGCTCTCCGAAGAGCTCGGTCGGTACGTCTCTCAAGACGAAGCCCAGACCTTCATCAACCAATACCTCAACACCTACCCTGGTGTTCGTCGCTGGATCGCCGAGAAACACTACGAGGCGAAGAGTCGGGGATATGTTCAAACGATCTGCGGGCGCTTCCGCAGACTTTCGAAAGCCAAGTATGGCCGAAGCAGGGAAATCGGCCATGCACTTCGACAAGCACAGAATGCCCCGATCCAGGGGTCTGCTGCCGACATCGTGAAACGAGCCATGATCAACCTCGCCGCAGATGGACGATTCGCAGACTTGGGGTGGGCTCTCATCCACCAGGTCCATGACGAGCTCATCGGAGAAGGGCCGATTGAAACGGCATCAGAGGCTAGGGAGATCATGGAGTACTACATGTCGACGCCCCTCAACCCTCCGCTGCGAGTCCCTCTCGTGGTGAAACCGAAGATTGCGAAAAACTGGGCCGAAAAGTAGGAGAAACCGTGGAAAAGCGCGCAGTGGTGAACACGCCGAAGGAGAAGAAGGCTCACGTGGAAGCCTCCAAGGTAGTCGACAAGTCGAGAACCGAGAGGGCCGTGGTCAACACGGGCCAACAGGAGGACAAAATCGTCCAGAAGGAGGACTGCCAGCAGGAACTCTTTCGGGAGGAACAGTAGGTGGGCCGCAAGAGTCGGGACACCCTCGGTCCGAAGCTCGTCGCCGAGAATCCGATGATTCCGAAGACGAACGAGCATGCGAACCTCGCCGAACAACGGAACATGATGACGGAGGCCAAGACTCCAGAAGAGCGTTTGGCCGCTCTCGATGAGATCTGCGGGAGGACCTTCGGGAAGGGCATCCAGATGTCCACCCTGCGAGGAGTTCACGGACTCAGAGAAGAGGTCCGTGGAGTCATCCACACCGGTTCTTTCGGCCTCGACATCGCTCTCGGAGTTGGTGGACTTCCTCGTGGGCGAATCGTCGAGATCTACGGGGACTACGCCTCGGGAAAAACCACCCTGGCCTTGCACTGCGTTCATCAGTGTCAGAAGGCGGGTGGTATTGCAGCGTTCGTGGATGTCGAGCACGCCCTGGACCCGAACTACGCCCAGGCCCTCGGAGTCGATCTGGATTCGACCCTCGGCTATCAACCGGACAACGGTGAACAAGCCCTTCAGACCGTCTCCCACCTCGTCGAGACGGGGAAGGTGGACTTGGTCGTCATCGACTCCGTCGCAGCGTTGGTTCCACAGAAGGAGCTCGACGGAGAGATCGGGGACCACAATCCAGGTGGCCAGGCTCGTCTCATGGGTCAGGCGCTTCGGATCATGACCCCGAAGATCGCGAGGAGCAACGCGGTCGTCATCTTCCTGAACCAGATGCGGGAGAAAATCGGAGTCACCTTCGGGAGCCCGAAGACGACGAGCGGTGGGAAGGCTCTGCCTTTTTACGCCTCGATTCGGATTGAGACGACGAAGCTCGGAGCCCTCTCGGCCAACGACGAGAAGTTCGGAAGTCGGACTCGACTGAACGTCGTGAAGAACAAGGTCGCCCCTCCCTTCAGGTCCTGCGAAGTGGACATCATCTGGGGAAAGGGCATCTCGATGTTCGGGGAACTCCTCGACTACGGAAGCCAGTACGGCCTCATCCAGAAGAGCGGCTCCTGGTACAACTACGGGGACATTCGCCTGGGTCAGGGAAAGGAAAACGCCATCCTCACTCTCCAGGGAAATGAATCTCTGGCGGAGGAACTGGTCGGACTCCTGGCCCAGAAGTTGACCCGGTAGTGGAGAAAGGCCCACGAAAAGTGACTTGTCGAGAATGCGGTGAAGGCGGAATCCTCTTCATCGGCAAGAGCATTGGACGAGACAAAGTCCAGGTGTCGGACAACATCCGGCATAAGGAAGATTGCAGTCGCTTCCGTCGGCCTCAACCCATCCATCTTCGGAACAAGAGTAGTTGGCGTGCTCAAGAAAAGCGCGCCAACGCCTTGGTCGGTGCCAGAGCTACCCCAGCTTCTGGTGCCTTAGGGCTGGATGGAGACGGAAGGACATTCGGAGTGTGGCGAGTGGAAGCAAAGCAAACAAGTAGAGGGCACTTTACCGTCACTCCAAAAATCTGGTCGAAACTGGTGAACGGAGCCATGGCGGTAGGAGAACAGCCCATTCTCCACGTCGAGCTTCGCGGGCTTCCCGGAGAGCCGACCTACAGGTTCGTCGTCGTTCTCAAAGAGTGGTTCGACGAGTCAGGAACCAGGTGCATCGAGGGTCTTCATCCGTGGGTCGATACCCTACTGGGTCTCTACCCGAGAACACTTCCTCTGCACCCACCGGCAGTAGCCCTCACCGAACAACAGTTCATCGACTTCAAGGCTGCCAATGAATCTTCGGGAAGTGATCTATGACTCCCTGTGGGCCGAGTACGGGGCACAGGGGCAGTACCTGTGGGAGGAGTTGGTCCAGCCCTCCTCGGTAGAGCGTGCGTTCAGCCAGAGTGCTGTACCCACGAATGAGAACAAGCGTTTCGCGTTGATGCGAGCAGCCGAACTCGAGCAGAGAGAACTGCTCACGAACTACCTCGCTGCCGCCAACAGAGGAACCTTCTCCCGTGGCCACGCTCTCACGATGTCGGACAAGGCCTTCACGACCTTCGCGGGCAGCCTTGGAGACACGATGCTCGACGTGGCGGTCGTATCCACTCTCGACTTCAGGACGGGGTTCCTGGACCCGAGACTGGCGATCCCCGCGGGAGCGAAAGCTCACATCGAAGGGTTCCAGAAGCTGAACATCGGGGCCCTCGACCGAAGCAACCAGTCGTGGTTCTGGTACACGGTGACCGGTGACTTCGAGACCGCCCACACCTACATGCAGGCCGCAGTTCGAGGAGACTCTGTCCCGGCCTGGACGGGCCTGGTCACGACTCCGAACCAGCCTCTCACCGACAAGATGAACACCCTCATTTCCTCCATCGGGACAGACAAGAACCTCGACGGAGGAACGAAGCACCGGGAGAGGAACGTCATCCATCCCTCCGAAATTTCGACATCCCCCTGCGACCGGAAGATCGCCTACGGGTTGTCGGGAGAGGAGGAACTGGAGCGGGAATCCCTTCGGTTCAAGAAGCTCCGAAGGATCTTCGACCTCGGCCACATCTACCACGACATCGTCCAGAAGGCGCTGTCCTGGTCCCTCCCGCACTTCAGAGCAGAGGTTCCTGCAAAGAACAAGAATCTCCGGATCTTCGGCAGCTGCGACGGGGTCGACCAGAAAGAAGGAATGGAGATCAAGACCATCTCCCTTCTCGGCCACTCGACACTCACGAAGCCGAAACAAGAACACATCGAGCAGGCGACCATCTACGCAGCGAACCTCGGCCTGGACGCTGTCTCGTACATCTACGTGTGCAAAGAGACCGCAGAAATCACGGTCTACCGAATCCCCGTAGACAGGAACGTCTGGCATCGCATCGCTACTCGGGCGACCAGAATCATCCAGGCCGTGGACAAAAAGGAGCTTCCTCAAAGAATCTCTGGAAAAGACTCCTACTGCAAGGCTTGCAAGTACAGCTGGATCTGTAAGCCAGAACTCGTTCCACCCAGCGTCGACAGGATGTTTCAACGATGAGCGACGACACGCAGGTAGGCGGGGGAGGAAGGTTCTCGGTTGCGAAGAACCTCAAGGTGGAGGAACTCCTCCAGATCTACGATGGGATTCTCCCGGATGTGGATGCAGCTCTGGCCGACGCCGGAGTCTCCCACACCCTGGCCATCCCGGGAGCACCCGACGAGCTCGAAGGAATCGTCCTCCTCGGAGTAAACGGTGACCCGTTTCCGCCCGAGGACCTGACCGCGATCGACCAGGTCCAGATCGGGAAGCTCTTCACGTTCTTTCACAACTGGGCGAACTACGTGACCGCTGAATGCTCGAGGGCGAAGAGCCACCTCGACATCCAGACGAGCCGGAACGACATCATCCGTTCGGCTCTTCGGGTCTACTACATCAAAGACAAGAACATCCCGGCGAACCTGGCAGACGACTACATCAACACCGACGCCAGGTTCGTTCAGTGCGACGCCGACCTTCTCCGCCTCAAGACCTACTACAAGGCGATGGAAAGTCGGCACGAGCAGCTCAAGAGGACTCTGAACAACATCTCCCGAGAGCAGACCCGCAGAGGCGAAGAACTGAAACGGGATATTCACGAAGGTGGTTCGAGTGCTCCGGACTTCCGCAGGTGAAAGCTCTGCGATTCGAGTATGTAGGACTGCCGGAATCTGTAAACCACCTGTACTTGGTGAAAGGTGGCCGGAAGATTCTTACGACCCAGGGGAGGAAGTACAAGAACGACTTCATCCTCCGAGGTGGAGGAGTTCCTCCTGCGGACCTCATGGCGTTCAACCCTCAACAGAACGAACCCTACGAGCTCAACCTCTTCTTCTACATGCTCGAAGAAACGGTCTTGAACCTGACGTACGGCGTGGACAAGAGAGTGAAATCCCCATTCGCCGACATCGATACCACGAACTTGATCAAGCTCGCGGAAGACTGCATTGCGACAGTCGTCGGAATACGGGACCGGAACAACTTCGACGTCCACGCCCACAAAAGGATCACTCTTGGAGAAGAGAGGTTGGTGGCTTGGTTGAGACCACTCGAAGGGGTGATCATCGAGAGTGACGAAGATGGCTGGTAAAACCGATGATCGGCTGCGAAAGCTGCTAACCGTTCATCAGAAAGCTCCAGAGGCTCCAAAGAAGAAAAAGAAGGAGCCCGCAGGGTTGAAATATGACCCTGAAGATGTAGTAGAAATGAGCGAGTCAGAGTTAGTAGAACTCGCACATCTCGTAGGATTCGAGACCGCGTCTCGGCTCCTTCCAAGGGAAGAACTCGTGGACCTGGTCTGGTTCCAGCGGGAAAGTCCTGTCCCCGAAGACCAGGTTCAATCGATCCGTGAGAGGACCGCAAAGTTCGTACAGGACAATCAACGGCTCATGGCCAGTTCCATGCCGTGCAATCTGGACTGTCCGGCTTGCCCCTCTAGAATCGTGATCGAATGCTACACCGTGAACCATGACCTGGTTGACTGAAGAAGGGGAGAAAAGAAGATGAGTACCGCAATCGATGTGAACACCCCCACGAACAACATCCTCGACAACCGCCCGACCATGATCAAGCTGGCCCAGGAAGTGTTCGGAAGGGCTCAGCCCTCCGTCGTCCGGGCCTTCGGCCAGTTCTCCAAGCAGCATGACCTGGCCCGTCTGATCGATGCGAAGCGGGCGGGGACCTTCGACTACGGGGCCGCGATCTACGACATCGGAGGGGGAACCAAGTACCCGATCAATGTCGCAGGAGTCATGGCGGTCCTCGACAAGTCGGACGCCGGTGAGGCCATCACGGCCGAAGACATCGGAGCCATGTACACCCAGGGACCTCTCAACGAAGAGGTCCTGAAGAAGTCCGCCGAACTCCTTCCGAAGATCGTGCTCAAGAACGGCGCGACCAACGGAGTACACAAGCCGCAGAAAACGGCCGCTCCGGTGGCCGAGGGGGAAGTCCAGGTGAACGAACAGAAGGAAGAGCGCAAGGTCGTCGAGTTCCGAAAGAAGGAGCCCGATCCTGCAGTGGAAGAGGCCCAGGATGTCGGCCCGGTCTTCGAGGAGCTCCGGACTCTCCGTGAGGGTCTGGCGGACGCCTTCGAGGCGGTGTCGAACTCGGCAGACGCGAACTACACGGTTCTCCGTGCCTACCTCGACACGGTTCTCCGGAACCAGGAGGCTCTGAACCAGACCCTGAAGAAGCTCTCCGAGTTCTACGGGGAGATCGAGCTCAACCCCGTCGAGACCCACGTCACCGACAGCCCGGCCCAGCGGCCGACTCCGGTCGTGAAGCCGACGAAGGCCGCGAAGGTCGAGCAGGTGGAGGAGGCGGAGTCGACCAAGACCCCCACTCCGACGAAGGCCATGAAGGCGCGGGCAGCCGCAACCGAGACCAAGCTCCCGCCCGAGGCAGGGGACACGGACAAGGCGGCCCTGATCGCAGAGCTCGAGATCACCCCGGAGAGCCTCAAGAAGCTGTCCCTCGAGGAGCTTCGGAAGCTCGCCGAGCAGGTCGGGGTGAAGGAAGCCCACAAGATCGTCTTCCCGAAGGTCGTCCGTCGGAAGATCCACGCCGAGCTCGGATGGGCAGCGCCCAGCGAGTGAGGTTACGACCCTGACTAGCAACGGCTAGGTCGAGGGTTGTCGGTGGTGGTGGTGAAACCGAAGGGGGGTGGAGAAATCCATCCCCCTTCCTTTTTTCGCCTTCAGTCCAGCTTTACGCCCAGGTAGGCGGCCAGAGACTTGATGGCGTCTTTCGTCTTCCCATCTTTGATGGCCTCGACCTTCGCCTTCAGGTCCTCCAGACGAACGACTTGTTCGGCTTCGGCACCCTCAGAGATGGCTTTCGAAAGCGCGCGTTCCTGCTGCTTCCGCTCGTCCGTCTTCTCCAAGATCATCTGGGTGTGGAAGTCGTAGATGTAGTCCGACGGCGGCTCGAGAGGTTCTGGAGACTGAACGAGCGACTGCCCTGCCTGGAGGAAGACTCTTCCACGAGTACAGACGATGACTTCTCCGGTCTTGGCGTCGATGAGGCAGTTGTACAAGACTTCTCCTAGTGGAAGACCAGGATCTTGCAATTCTGCCCTTGAAGAGCAGTCGGCAAAACTCCAGTCCCATTCGAAGCCCCGGAGACAGTCACGACCCCTGCCGCAGTCCAGGAGACGTAGAACTCTCGGGAAGCGGAAGCAGCGTCGGCAAAGCCGCTGACCAGGTATCGCCCCAGGGTGGAGTGGAAGACGGAGACGATCACTCCTCGGATGGTCGTGAATCCGGTTGCGACATTCGTCTCTGCGACTCCGGAGGTCGTTCCGCTGAAGGTTGTGGTTCGGAAGGCTCCGCCAGATTCTCCGGCGTCATTGACGTCTTCGAACTTCCCGAACTCGATTCCGGTGTCGTCGTCGTTGAGTCGGATTCCGTACTCGGCCCCAGATGCAGAAGCACGAATCCGAAGAGCACCATTTTGGTCGACCTCAAAAATGAAAGCCTTGGTTCCATTGGTGAGATCTCGAAGAACGATCCGGTTGACCGTGAGCTCTCCGTCTCGGTCGACCTTGGCGGCTGCCAAACCTCCAGTACTGGAGGGATGTCCGATCTGGAGGAGGACCTCCGTACCTTCGTCCCCAGACTTGAGCTGAACCGGAGCTTCATCCACGGCCTCGATCAAGGTTCCATTGTCGTAGGCGGACTGAAGACTGCTCGTTCCTGGAGGACCCTCTCCGCCGACCACGTTCATGAACGTGACGAGCTCACCGACCGACGGGATGTACTCGTCCTCGAAGGTGACCTGGGTTGTCCCCGTCTCGACGTAGTGAAGACCGAGCTTCTGAAGAATGCCGCCAACGTAGACCACGAGCTGATTGCTGGCCGGAAGGAACGTGAAACCTACGTTCTTGACAGCCGCTCCGTTGGCGATGAGCTCGTTCCGATCGGTCGCAGAATTCAGAGACCCGAAGGTCTTGACGTCCCCGTCTGTGAAGACCGTTCCGTTCCGAAAGTAGAGCTTCCCATCGATGCCTCGAACCGCCAGAACGACGCGTCCGTCGGAGAGATTGCCAGCGTTGTCCAGCTCGGACTGACCCGGGGCACTGATGGTCCCAGCATCTCGGTCCACGTCGATGAAGATGGTGTCATTGGCGGAGGTGAGACCCGTCACGCTTCCAGCTGCAATGCCGATAACGGTCTCTCCTGGGATTCGGACTCGGAGAGTTCCGGCCCAGGCCAACTCTCCGGTTCCCGCGTCCCAGGTGATGATTCCACCGTCGGTGAGTGCGAAGTTCCGATCCTGCCGCGCTGTGGTCGCAGACTCGAGATCGTTGCCCTGTTCTCTCTTGAGTCCCGGCATGGCCTACGCCCCCATGTTGTCGGCCACGGTGTACCGACCTTCGACGTAGGAGATCAGAGCTGCGGCCGAAATCGCAGTGATGGAGGCGTCTCCGCTGAACTCCATCCGATCATTGTGGTCCAGCAACAGGTCCATCTCGATGATCACGCTAGCGTCAGAGCCTCGAACTGCCGAGTAGGACCTGAAGGTGTTGAACCCAGGAATTCGACCCCGAACGGTGATTCGGGTCCCGACCGGAGCTGCCACCGAGTCGAGAGTCAGGAAGAGTTTGATGCGAGCTTGGCGCACGCCTTTCGGCAGAAAAGCTCCGGTGAAGTCCACCGCAGTGAAGGAGCTGACTCCAGAGAAGGAGAGGGCTGCAAAAGCCGTCACGATGTCGTGGTCGAAGCCGAGAGTGACGAGACTCCCTTGCTTCACGAAGGATCGGAACTGCCCACCGCCAACGAAGACAGACGTGAGGAATTTGTAGTCCTCATCCGAGGGGTGTTTATTTTAGTTAGTGTTGTCGGGCGCCAGGCTCGCCACCACGCCTCGAGGCGGATCTCCTGAAGTGACCGCCGGGTAGAGGTAGACGTAGTTCCACGCACTCGGGGTCAGAGTGTCGGCCGGGAAGATCTGGGAATCGAGGATCGAGACTCGGTTTGCAGTAGTCGTGCTTCTGTAGGCCACTCCATTCGACCGAAGAACTCCACCTCCGGTGAAGATGGCCCGGGTCGTTCCTTGGGTGGACCACACGGTTTCGAACCCGCTCATCAGGTCGAAGTCGCTCCAGACCGCGTAAGGGTTCCCCACGCCTGGAGTCGAAGAGTTCGCGAGCCCTGCCCCTCTCGGAGCGGGAACTTCGAACTCCAAGACCCCCGGGGCGACCTCGGTCACGCTGACGGAAGAGGTCCCCTGGAAAGCAGAGAGGTCGGTCTCGTCCGACCCTTCTCCCTGAAGACCGATGAAGGCCTCGACATAGTCGTCACTGTCGGGCCATTCCCACTCGGGATCATGGGTGGCGTCCGGATGACCGAGTGCAGTCCCGTCGTCTCGAAGCCAAAAGATCCGAATCCCCGTTCCTGAAGCGTCCTGTCTCTCTTCCACGTAGTGGTCGAACTCGGTGATGGAGCCAACCAGAGCTCCTGCGGGATTGATTCCGTTCCAAAACGCGTTCGAGGCACGCTGCTTCAACCCGTTTCGGTAGACCATGAGCTCCCCGGTTCCCACCCGGTACGAGCGGTTCGGAAAGGCTCCACCGACCGTGAAGTCCGCAGACTGGGTCCCCGTCCCCAGAGCTCGGAACATCCACTGAATGCCGGACTGGACGCCTCCGAGACGGGTCGTCTCTCCGTCGACGAGGCTCTGGCCGTTCCAGAGGTAGAGCCTCCCGTCGGACTTGTGCATCGCCAGAACGAGGACGTTGTCCGTGTCTGGGGCCGAGCCGATGACCGCGATGGTCGGAGAGACGTTGACCACACCTCCGGGGTCTCGAGTGAGGGTGACGTACATCAACGAGCCTGCCGGAATCGTGGCAGGGGAAGAACCCGCCAGGATTCGGTTGTTTCCAACCGAACTCGGGAACTCGATGATGATCGCCGAAGACCAGGTGAAGAACGTGCTGCTCACGTCCCAGGAGATGTCTCCGCCTCCCGTGAGGAAGAACCGGACATTCTCCTTCTGGTTCTCGTGAACCGTCGTGACCTCGGACTGCTGGCCGTACTGCGAGTCGACGAACCCATCCGCCGTGATGGAGAAGCCCTCTCGAAGTCTCCGACCATCGAAGAAGGTGAGGCCATCGGTCGTGGCGATGAAGATGATCTGGTAGTCGAGTCGGGCCGTATCTCCTGCGAGCAGCGTGATGAAAGCCGTCATCGAAGCTGCAACGTCGAGAGCAACAGTCGCTCCGTCCGTGTTTCGATCGAGGATGACGTACCCGACCTTCCCGGCAGTGAGCGTCGCCACCGGGGAGTCGACAGTACTGATCACATTCGTCTTGACCGAGCCCAGCATCCCAGGAAAATGCAGAGTGAGGTTGGACGAGAAAGTCAGGGTGTTGGCGGTGAACCCGATGGTTCCGCCCCCCTCCATGAAGGTGGCCTTGGCTCCCTGAAGAGCTTCGAGAACCACATCGAGGTTCGTGGCCAGCCGTTCGAGAGATCTATTGATCCCGACGTTGCCCAGAAGACTGCCGGACTTCAGCTGTTCCAGGTACTGGATGAGCTCGAGGTCCGTCGTGATCTCGTCGAGGGTCTTGTAGGTGGTCATGGTCAGAACCTGATCGTCCAGCGAATTTCAAGAGTGAAATCGCTGGTCTTGGTGAAGGTCCCGAAAGTCTTGCGAGCGATGAAGTCGTCTCGCCCCGAAAGAAGCCCAGCCTCTGAGATGGAGACGTTCACTTCACTCTCGTCCCACTCGAACACGAACGTCACGTAGGGATTCAGAGCGTCGAACACCACATCGGAGACGATCTTCTCCGAACCACCGATCAGAGTCTCCAGACCTTCGTCGCTGGAAGTCTCCGCGGTGGTACCAGAACCGAGCCAGGCCTGCTGAATCGTTGCATCAGCGTCAGCTGCGAGGGAGCCTGAAAAAGCTGCAGGTGCCAGGATTCGACGGAGAAGGTCTCGTCCGGATGTCGGAGCAGCGCCTCCCGAAGAAAGCCAGCTGGTGACGATGTTGCGTCCATGGATGACACGGGCAACCTCTCCCTTCCTCGGACCGTGCGCGTAGATGAGCCGAGCTTCGACCTCTCCCCTTGGTTTGAAGAGGTCAGTAAAGTCCTCTCCCCTCTTCAGGAAGTTCACCCACCAGCGTCTAGCCGTCGTGAGGAGATTTCGGATCACTCTGAACCTCGTCGAGAGAAGGGGACCGAATCTCATCCTTCTGGTCTTCCTTGTAGAGTCCGGCGACCGCCTCGCCTTTTCTCTTCAGCCTGACCTGGAAGGTGTCCCCCTTCGGGGCCAGAATGTCCTTGAATCTGAGACCTCGGGGCATCCTACCACCTCAGGGGGTCAATTCCGCGATGACGACGGAGTAGGCTTCCCCGTTCGTTGCGAAGGTGTGAGCCGTCGTCCCTGTAGCCGCGGGAACCGTAACGGGCCCGAAAGGAGCCGCTCCTCCGGTGTAGGTGAGGATGATTTCGAACTCTTCGTCTGGGCACGACTCGGTGAACTGATCGTAGAAGACCGTGAGGTAGTCGTTGTTCAACAACGCGAAGTGGTAGGTCCCCGACGGCAGACTCGAAATCGTGCCGAAGGTCAGGGCCGTGTTCGAAGCCACACTCGCGAGCGAAGACCAGTTGTTGAGCCTGCCGAAGTTCTCCCACGTGACCCCAGTGTTGTCCGAAACCGTAGGAGCGTCGAGAACAATCTCGATGGGAGAGTTCACCAAGAGGACTTCAAAAACCCCTTCTCCGGTGATCTCGATAGTGTCTCCGACAACGCAGTTGGCGAGCTTCCCCGATCCGTCGGTGAAAGTGTTGCTTCCTGCGACGGTGTGTCCGAAAGCACTGGTCGTATAGAGCCCGACGGCGAGGTTCTTTCCGACGACAACCCCCGGCCCACCGATTTCTCCGAGGAAAGCACTCCCGGCTCCGGTACCACCGGCGGAACCATTCGTGATTGTCAGGATGCCAGTGAGAAGGGTAGAGGTGCCTCGCATTGCAGCACTCGTCCCGTCCCAGTCCGCTAGACCTTGGTCGTACTTCCAGTCTGCTTCTTCGCCGCCGAACTCCACAGAGTCATAGGCCACGAACAGTTCGCACGGCTGATCGTAGAGTTTCAGAACGACATTGAGAAGCAGGTCGTCCGTGACGATGATGTCGTCCTCGAGCTCCTTGAAGACGATGAAGAGTTCGTCCTTCCAAGTCGGCTTAATTCGAGTAACGAACTCCCCCGCCAGAGAGAGCGTATCGAGAGAGAACGCATCGAGGTTGATGCGGACTGCGAAGGTGTGGAACTTCCGGAGCTCGTTGATGTTGAGGTTCACGAACCATTCTGGGTCGATGACGTAGTCGACCACCTCCACCCCGAGACAGAGTGGATCGAAGGTGCTGACCTCATCCCCGACCTGGAGCTCGGTCCCTACAAGAACCGGGAACAGGTAGTCGATACCAGAGACCGTGATGAGGCCGAGGGTGCCAGAGAAGGCCTCGTTCACTACCTCTACGACGCCCGCCTTCTCTGCGATCGGAAGGCCGATGAGAATGTGAACGCCTTTCTGGATAGCAGCCACCGTGGGCCCCTGCCAGAAAGCGAAGTTCAACCCACGCACTCGTGCTTTGTACTGGTCAGAAGAGGGGGCAACCAAGCCGACATTCGCTCCGAAGTTGTCAGCGATGTATGCTTCGTCGTAGCCGACGTACTCTGCCCACAATCCCTCGAGCGGTGGTTCTTGGAAGAAGATGGTGGAGTCTTCGAGGAAGTAGTCCGTTCCCTCGGTGAGCAGGATGTCAGGCGAGGTAACGACATTTTGGAGCCGAGGAAGCGTGAGAACGTCCTCCTCGAACGAGGGATCTAGGAATCGCCAGTTCGTCGTGGCCGCTCGCAGCTCCTTGATCTTCAGACTCGCGAGCGAGGAGAAGATGGCTGCCGTCGTCGAACGAATGTCGAGAGTCGCGGTCCCGAACCTGGTGGCGGTGAAAGACGGATCCGAAGCGTCGCCGGGGATATCGAGCGCGCAGGAAGTGACCACGGCACTTCCTCGAACCTCATAGGCGATTGAGGAAACCTCAACAGGGAGTCCGATAGTCTTCGTGGTAAGCGTAGATCCATCGACCGACAGAACTTCGTACTCGGTTTCGAAAGCGATGAGTATGTCGCCGGGTACGACTTCCAGAGCTTCGAAGTCGACAGATTCGTCCGTAAAGAAGTTTGTGAGGAGCTCGGATTCATCACCTTCCGTAGTTCCAGCAGTGCCCTCAACCTTGAGATGCCTCAGCTCGTAGACCTCGAGCACAGCTACGCCTGTCCCCGACGTGTAGTTCAGGTCGAGCCTGTAGCCCTCGTCGAGGGACAACGTGAGCGCCGACACTGCTACGGTCGGCATCCCGGAAGGGGAGAAATGGATGATTGCAGCTCGGGGTTTATCTACCTCCGTCTCACTCCCGAGAATCGCAGCAACGAGACCGTCCGTGAGCTGACTCCCATTTCCGAAGTACCCGAAGAGCGCCCCGCTGAACTTCTCAGCACTCTCGACGGTGACATCGACCGAGAAGTAGAGAGAAGCCCGCTCGTTCACGAAACGGATCAGCTGCAGGTAGGTCGCATCGAAGCGAGACCGACTGACGTAGACGCCGTTCAGAAGCTCGGTATTGATGTCGAACGTGAAGAGCTGACTGGCGGCACCTGACAATTCGAGGCCCGGCTCCTCCGAAAAAGGAACCTCACGAACCAGGTCGAGCTGCACCCACTTGCGTTGAGCAATGACCGGGACATCCCGCAAAGATTTCGCGTAGTCGATCTGCCAGAGGTTCAGAAGGTCGCCCGCCACCTGCTGCATGAAGCCAGACCAGGTGACGGAGAAGACTTCCTTGTCGTCCATCAGGTCTCTGTAGAACGACGGGAGCAGCTGGTAGATGAAGTCTGCGTCCATCGGAGTATCGAAGACCGGGTCGTACACCTCTTCGGAAACCACCGATGCCGCGAAGATCCCTCCGGAGTTCGAGGCGAAGATGTAGGCCATCACTCCACCTCGGTGTTGTCTGGAGGCCCTGTCGGGTTCCGGTACGAAACAAGGGCTCGGACAATCCCCACCTGGTCGAAGTACCGGAAAGTCTGGTGAATGTTCGGGTTGATTTCGGAGATGACCGACTTCACGGTGACCGCCCCTTCGATCTCGTCCAGAACCACAAGAACGTTTCCGGTCTCCGGGTCCACAGCCACTGCCGGGCAGGACTCTCCAACCCCTTCGAGGATCTGGTAGGTGGCCGTTCCTGTGGCCACGGAAGTCGAGGAGTAGGTGAAGACTGCCGTCCGGTTTTCGTCGAGGTCCTCCGCCGAGATGTAGAAGATGCCGATGGAGGTGGCGATGTACACGTCACCCGTCGCGGTCACGAACAGGTCGTTGATGGAATCGACCGTGGCATTGAGCCCTGCGGTCGCATGACCCGTGGAGAGGTTCGTGAAGATGGGTGTCCCACCCTCGAACCAGTCGGTAGTCTGGACACTGGTTACTCTGTTTTCGCCATTTGCGAAGTAACAACCAGCCTGTGCGTTGATCCGAACGACGGGTACCTGGCGACGAATGGTGTACTCGGCCCCTGCCTGGTCGAGTTCGAGCTCGGGATCGAGAACGAGATGAGACCCCGGAACGATCTGCTCGATCGCGACGACCGTGTGTTCGGTTGCGGCATCCGTGCTGAGAATGTCCCCGGGTGCGACCTGTTGACCGAGCCAGCTGGTTCCAGCGTCGATGAAGAAGGGGCTCTCGGTGTCCCCGTCTTCGTCGTCGTCCACTTCCCAGGCGCTGGTGACGTTCTTGTCGATGATCGTCGCCTTTACGGTCGGTGCGGAGATGCCAGGCTTCGAGAGAATGATCCCGTCGAACCCGACAGGATGAGCCAGAGCACAGACCGTGTAGCCCCTCTTCACCGCACCAGAAGGAAGAGAGAGGATCTCGGTATCCACCATCAAGCAGTCATCCGACGAGATGAAGAGGCTGATGGTGGAGCCATCCATGTAGGTGCTGGAATTTCTGTTTGCGAGACCCGTGGTCACAGAACGTTTGGAACTTGCGGACCCCAGTGCCAAAGCCTTGTCGGTACGGAAGTCCGCGATTCGGAGTCCCCCATTCGTCGCCACGACGAGGAATCCGTTGTCGAAGCTGACCGACCGAATCTCGAAGGAGGGGGCCCCGAGGAAGGGGCCGAAACCTGGAGGAGAGACCACCGCCAGGTTGAACCGCATCCAAAGAGTCAGGTCATCAGCATTGAAGATGGCGATTTCCTGAACCGTCGCCACGACCAGAATCTTCTTCGGGAACCGGTCGAGGTCTCCTCTATTGATCGACGCTTCGCTTTCTCCTTCCTGAGCCCAGGTCGCTTTGAAGGGAACGTGGGTCGGGTCCAGGAGGCCGTCGGTGTACCAGAATCCGTCTGCAGCGAACCCGGTATATTCCCGGTCCGGATGCCAGAAAACACTGCGGAAGACCTCCGTGTACCGGATGTCGACGACGTTATTGTTTAGCAGCCGCTGGATGCCGTTCTCGTCGTGCGCTGCTGTAGAAAGCAGAGGAGCAGGGACGATGGATTCCAGGTCGACTGGAATTCCTTGGGTGATGTAGCCCCACGTCGCACGACCGCCTCCCCCGATGGGATTGACGTTCGTGATGCCCCTCGTTGCGATGGCAGTGGCGAGACCGACGTGAGCCACTAGTTCCTCGAGAGCAGCGAGGCGAGATTCCCGAAGGCGTCGTAGGTCATTTCCATGGTAAAGGTCGCGAGCGCGTTCGAGTCAGAATTCGCATCCGAAGTGTTGGCGAAAGTCCGGAGTTCACACTCCGTCATGCGACCTTCAGAGTCGAACACAGGATTCCGGAGACGATGGTTTCCGTGACCGAGACTCATGATGATGTGCAGCATTCGACCTGCGCTCGAAGCCGAGGTGTGGCCGGAGATGTCTTCGTCCCAGACCTGGTCGGCGATGGCCGCTGCCGAGGGAGGGAGAGACCCGACTCCGAAGGTATTCGCCACGACGTGAGAAGCAGTGAGTTCGTCCCACTCCGACCGAAGGCCAGCGACGGACACGTACTCGAGGAGGTTCTCTGTCGCCTCCGTGATCTTGAACCTGTACCCGGCCAAGCCTTGGAGATAGGTCAAAGCGCCGGAAGGGATTGCAAAAGAGTAGAGTCCGGGAAGATTTGAAGAACTGACCTCGACCATGTTGTTCGTTGCAACACCTGCAGCCCAGGAAGCCCCGCCGTTCGCCAGGAACTGGCCATCGGAAAGCCGCTGAATGGTCACGACAGGGGTCAACCCTGTGAGGCCATTGCCCATGGGCCGGACCATTTCGACCGTGGCCCGAATCCGATCCCAGTGCTGTGCTTCGTGGCGCATCGACCTACCTGATTTTGAAGGCTATCCTACCCGATGTTCTCGCCTGGAGACCTGATGCCCATCCGCACTCTGACAGAGGAAGAAGTTCGGGAAATTCTGGAAGAAGAACCGACCCTGCCCTCACTTCAGGAACCTCTCCGGTGCAAGGACTGTGGCCAACTCCTCGTCCCCAAGCTGGAGAACGGACAAGTATTCAACGAATGCCCCGGATGCCCTCCTAGGAGATGACGATTGCGGACTCGTCCGCGATGAAGTGTTGAATCCTGTTGGATCCGAGAGTGTTCTGGCTGATGAGTCCGGTCCAGTTTCGAAACGAGTCCTGGGCCAAAGACACGAGGAACAAAGGAAGCTCGACGCTCGTGACACCCGCCTTGGTGAGGTCGCCGATCACGTCCGAGACCTGGAGTTCAACGAGTGGATCGAGAGCGTTGATGAACTCGACGACTCTCTCCTTGCTGTCCTCCACCGAGATTCCACCAATGACTGCAACTGTCCGGACGTAGGCCGGGAGGTAGTGCCGAATCAGAACTTCCTCGGCGACGATTCGGTTTGCTGCAGCATCCGCGAAAGTCTGCAGATCCTTCAGAGTGCTGGCATGTTCGTAGGAGACACGGACTGCGGGTGCGTCGAGCGGATCGCCGAGGAACAGATCGTCACTCACCCACTCCGTGAACTGGATGTAGGGAAGCTCTCGAGTCGAGAAAGAGGTGACGTTCTTCGTCGTTTCGAGAGACCAGCCCTCCGAATCCAGAGAGACGATGTCTGGGAACGGAGTGTCTTCAGCCAAGTTCATGTTCGTGCCGTTGACCATCGCTTCGACTTCCACGTCCAGGTACGAGAGCCCCAGGGTCTCGTCGAGCTGGTCCGTAGACTCGAGTCGGCCAACGTGCGCACCCCAGTTCGCCAAGGAGAAGGTAGCCGGGAGATCTTCTCGAATGGTGAGAATGGTATTCGGAGTGGAAAACACCCCGGAGACAACGGTGTAGGTCCCGGCACCGGCTCCACTCGGAATCTCGATGCGGTATCCAGGACGGAAGACGTCGAGACCCGCTGCCGAGAAGTTCCCATTCGTAAGGGTAATGGTGTTCCCTCCCGAAGTTCCAGAGGCTGTGCTGGTGTGGTCCGTGCCCGACACCTCGGTGATGGGACGGAAGCTGAAAGTCTCCGCGCTCAGGAACCGGGTGTCCGCTCTTGTTACCCAGGCGTTCACCGGATCTCGGAAGTAGACCCTGATGGTTCCCTGGGCTTTCGTACTGACGGTTCCACCTGCGAAATCGTCGCCAATGACCACAGCCAAGATCGGGTCTCTCATGGGAATGAAGAGGGCCGAACCTTCGAGGGTGATCGGGTCCAACCGCTCGACAGACACCACCCGCAGGAGCGGAAGCTTCACATTCGACCTGGCGATGCTCGACCAGTCGACTGTGGACTTCTTGACCTCGACCGAAGAGAGGACGAGGGGGACCTTGGTAGTGGAACCGGGGATCGGACAGATCGGGTCGTCGTCCGCATCGATGACCGGGTTCCCATCAGCGTCCTCTGCAACCAGGTCGTAGAGGGGGACGGTCAGGAAGCCTGGAACCTTCCGGATGATCTCGTAGACCTTTCCGAATTGCGAAGCGTCGAGAGGATCGATCACCTCGAGGTTTGATGTTCCGACAGTCACGACCTCGTTGACGAGGTTGTCGAGGAGAAGGAAATCACCTGCTGCAACTCCTCGCTTGTCGAAGAACCCGAAATCATCCTTGAACGTTGTCGTGGGAGAACCGGCATCTGTATAGCCATGGACTCCTGCGAAGATCCGGAACCCCTTGTCGGTGAGGTCTTCGATATCTACGTCATCCTGATCCGGAACGGCCTGGTAGACGTAGATGTCGGTCTTACCTCCGATGTGGATCTGCTCCCCTCCGCCGAGACCGGGGTCGTCCTTTCCGGTGATACCTCCTGGAATGTCGGAAATGGCGACAGGCCCGTAGACCACGTCCCGGTCCATTTCAGGATCACCATGCCCGATCACCTGGAGGGTTTCGACCGCAGGGAAGTTCTCGGGAAGAACGAACTTTACGCCGCGGTCGGTGATCAGGTTCCGGATTGTAATGGAGTTCTGAGTCCGGGCGACGCCCTCGTCCTTCGTCTCTTCCGAGAGACCGTCCTCGAATTTCCCGAGATTCGTGACCCTGGTGACCCCGTTGATTCCGATCACCGAAGTGATGGAGTCAGGCTCCAGGTTGTAGGCCTCTCCTGGACTCTCCGCCTGGACGAGGATGTCCATGAAGAACAGGCTTCCGTCTTGGTTGAAGGACATCTGCACCGAGGTCAGCGACTGGGCGGTCTGTGGGAAGAAGTTCAGACCCGTCCCCGTCGAGAACTGGGTGAGCGGAGTCACCGTCACCGACCGGGGAGAGGGAAAGAGCATCCGGACGATGCCCACAGAGACCGACCCTTCCCGAAGCTCGGTGAAGAAGTTTGCAAGGAGGGCGTTGAGCTCGGCCCTCGTCATGCTCTGGTACTTCGAGAGACTCTGGGTCAGCTTGAGAGCCGAGATCTCCCGACGGAACGGAGCCAGGATGGCCGTACACGCTCGGATGACGAGGTCTCGCATACCCGCAAGCGGGGACACATCGATGCTCGGAATCTCGGTCTCGAGACGCGAAACGAGGAAGGTCTCCAGGTCTCCATCGAGAGGATTCCCACCCACCCGGGTGAGGAAGGGGGTCAGGAACTTCGTGCGAAATGGAGAGCCTTCCGACGTGTCGATGGTCGAGTCGAAGTCAGCCATCAGCTCGAGGGCCAGCTCCTGAAGAGTTGCGTCCGTTGCCATGAGCCCTCTTTACAAAGTCAGTGGAATGTCGATCGCCTTTCCAGCGAACGTCACGAGCCTGACCTTGGCTTCTACCTTGAACTGGTCCGCGAGGTAGACGACGCCGTCGAGCTGGAGCGAGAGCAGCCTCTCCACGGTCGGCAGGCCCCGTACACGAAGCTGCGCTGCTCGAACCTGTTCCTCCGTTCGAGAAACCGCTTGCGAAACGGAGGCCGTCACTTTTGCACGGCCCTCGGGGCTTAGCGTGGCCCCGAGGGACCGGAGAAGATCTCCCCCGTCGTTGCGTGCGAACTTGTTCGACCCGACGTTCGACAAGAAGGTCTTCACCACCTGCTGGACCAGCTTCTGAAGTCCTTCGACTTTCCGAACAGTCTTCGTGGGACCGAAGACCAGACGGGCAGATCGACCGCCCGTGTAGGAACCCGACACCACCGCGAAGTCCATCTGAGCCACGGTGATTGTAGAGAACTGATTCGGGGGATTCACCAGGAGGAAGTTGTCGTTCACCACCGTAAAGGTGTCGACTCCAAAGTCATTAATGAGAACCCGTTGTGCGTCGAAGAAACCGCCCCTCGACTGCAGTCGAATGGCTCGAGGTTCTGCATCCGGCACCTCTACGGCGGCCAGAACCTGAAGCTCATCCACAAGAGAGATGAACTGCACATCGATCATCCGGAGTCCTCTGAAGCCACGTCGTCGAATTCATCTGGATGGTCCAGCATGTACTGGATGGCATCCATGGCAGCCTGCGCCTTCTCGATGAGCCTGTCTTTCACGGACCCTGTCTTATCGAGCCAGGGAAGGGTCGAGTCCTGATCGGAGATTACACCACTTTGAATCTCCCCGTTCAGCTCGTAGATTCCTCTGTTTCGTGCTTCATCCAGGCTGAGCGTGAGCATCGATCGAATCTGTTCATCGGCCACGAGTTCGGTCACAGCCTTCGACAAGGCGATTCGAGTCTCGACTTCGTCTGTGCCAATGGCCTGGCTCTGGGTAGCCGAAGCAAAGGTGCTACTCGGAGCCGCCTTCCCTGTGACCGGATCCACTCCAGAAAGGTTGTTTCCGGAACTCACCTGCTGCGAGGAACTGGAAACAACGTCCTCGGATGGAGTCGTCGCAGCTCCGACGGTCTGGATGGAGCTGCGAGCCTGACTCGCGTAGCTGCTGTCCGTGGACTCCATGGCCACGAACTCTGCGAGTTGCCCGTCGTAGAACAAGTCGATGGCCCGGTCCATCCGATGCTTCTTCAACATGTTCAGGGCGTTCAAGACCGTGGCGTTCTGTTCGACAACGTAGAGATTTACGATCTCCTGGAGATCTTCCATCTGTGTCCGAAGCTGCAGCACATCGTCGAGGGCGTTCGAGACGCTCGATCGAACGATGGCCCAAGCCAAGGGAGTGACAGACACCGGTACGGCAGGGTCCACTTTAAGTACCGTTTCGCTCACGACCTCAATGACGTATGAACGCCGAGAAGTCGGGCCTGGATACACCACGTCTACTCGGTGCCCGAACTCCACTCCGTCAGTCACGAAGGTGGCGGTGCTGACGGTGATGGTGTCCGTAAGCCCATCTCCGTCCTCGTCGAACGTCAGGTCGGCACCCACTCCAGCAGCGATCGGCTGAGTGTTTGAACCGAAATCGAGAAGGACTTCCGCCACAGCCAGACGAAGCGAGGACGTGTCGTCATCCTGGGCGAGAGTCGCCAACTTCTGCTGGAGGAGGAGGAACCTTCCGTGGTTTCTGGAACCTCCTCTTACTACGACGAAAGACTGCTCCTCGAGCCTGGCCGGAAGAAGTCCGTCGATCGTGAGGACGATGTCCGAACCAACCAGCGCCACTTCCAGAATCTCGAAAGTCCGAGCCTGGCCCCAGACGGTGAGGATGTCTCCGGCAGCTGGGAGTGGGCTGGAGGAATCGGTCTTGAACTTGTTCGTCGTGTTCGAGAGGAGGGTTCGGAGTCTGTAGGCTGCCTTTCTCTGACCAATGCGCAGCTGGGCCGTGATGTTGAAGCTCTCGAAACGGGTATCGTCATTCGCATCGACCCGAGCGGTGACCCTTCCCTTCACCTGCTGCCCGCTCATGAGTTCGAAGTCCGACCCTACGATGGAGGCAGGGAAACCCTGAACGCCAAAGGTCTGGGCCGTGACCTCATCGACGAGGTGGTACGCAAGCGGAGTGCTTCCACTCCGAACGATGAGGAACTCCACGTCCTTGCCGATGGTCAATGCGAGAGGAGGCTGGACCTGGAGCGTGTGCCGGTCGACCACGCTGATCACGGAGTGCCGTCGACCAGAAACGATGAGCTGGACTCCTCCCTTGCAGACCGAGATCACGGCATAGGGAATGTCGACCTCACCCTGCGGGAGAGTTCCAGCCAGCCGGACAGACTGCGGGCCAAGGACCTCTTGAATGCCGACACGTCTTTCGTCGACAGTCCCCGGCCTGTAGACGATGATGTCGCCGGCTTCGTAGTTGGCGAAAGGACCGCTCGGATCGTTGAATAGATCCGTCTCGTCGCCTGCACGAAGGGTCCAGTTCAACGGACCCGCATCGACCGACACCGGAGTCTCGACGCGAAGTGCCTGCACCGGGTCGTCTGGATCGAGCCGAACCACGTTCAGATCTCCAGTCTCCGCATTCAGGATGACCTGAACACCTTCGAAGAAGGCACCGATGCCGTGGGCTTCGAAGTCCACATCGGTCTGAACGAATTTTGTAGTAATCGTCGGGTCCGGGTAAACCAGGAAATTCTTTCCGACGAAAAAGGAGTCAATCTCTGGGTCGACCGTGAGCTGGGTCTGGGAGTCGACCGAAACGATGGTGTAGTCCTCCACACCCTGGACCTCGAGAATGTCGCCCGGAACTACGTTGTTCGAAAGGAAGTTCGCCGTGTCCGAGATGAACAAAAGGTCCGAATAGCGAATCTCCCATTCAATACCCGCCTGATTCTCGTCGAAGAAGAAGTCGGTGAGGAGAAGATTGACCCCTCGAATCTCTGTGATTTCGGCAGTGAGAATCGGCCCGACGTTCAGGAAGAAGATGACATCCCCGACCACAACCCCTCTTTCGAAGACATCCTCGTCGACGACAAAGAGATGATCGGCATCCGCTTCTTCGACAATCCAGTCCGAAGAGAAGTCTCCAGGACCTGGGAAGGTCTCGACAACGAAGAGCGCCTCTTCCGCTACGAGGGAGAGGACGGTGTAGGGGTTTCCGGTGGCGTTCGCCCCGTCCACCAGGAGATGATCTCCCGGCAGGACCCCGTCAGAGAGGAAGGCGGCGGGGGTCGTAACATCAAGGAATGCGGTCCCCCCTCCGTCTTGGAGACCGAAACCACCCTCGGCCTTGAAGGGTCGAGCAACTCCTGCAGTTCCTTGAGCCTTGATGTTCCGTCCGTCACTGCCCACCACCTTGTCGATACGAACCCAGGACCCGTTCGTACCCGAGAGAAGAACGGTGCTCGCGGTCCTACCTCCGGTGTATTCGTCCCAGAAGTCGGTCTCGAGGCTCCGGAAGAATGTCCCTGGAGGCGTCTCTGTCACGACGTAGCGCTGCGGAGAGGCGGCCAGGTGTCGGGTCTCCCCGTCCAAGGTCAACGCAGCGGCTACGACCGCGTTGAGTTGAAACCTCTCCCCTGAGTTCACGAGGGTAAGGAACTGTCCAGCAGACACCACCGTCGTGAAGTCCGAGACATCGGGGTCCGTGAACTCAGCTGTGAAGTCGTCTCCGTCGGTGACCGTCTGCCCGGCGGAACTCACCAGAACCGAGTCGAAGAAGAGCTTCCCGTCATCGCCTTTCAGAAGAGGCCGAAGAGGCTCGATAGTCGCAGTTCCCTCCGTCAACAAGTACTCGGCGTCGGTGTAGCCGTCGTCCAACGGTCCCAAAATCTGTTGACCGAAGGGCGTAGGCGAAAGGGCGATGACCCGAAGAGAGGCCACCGCTGCGGCCAGATCCACCAGAATCTGCTCGGACTGCTTCCCGTGTTCGGTCGTAGCCAGAGTCGGAAGCGTGGTCCGGAGTTCGATGATCTTCTCCCGGATGGAAGAGATCACGGTGGAGGAAACCTGGACTCTCAAGTCCAGATTTTCGTACTCCTCCACTGCCGTCGGGATCTGGGCTCTCCGCTCCAGGACTGCGTCCCAGGCATCCGCCACCTTCTGGAGAGACCCTCGAATCGCCGCAGAGGACTTCTCGTTGTTCCCTCCGTTGAGAACGTTCGGGACGACGCTCTCGACCAGGAAGGAAGTGATGTCCTCCGAGAATGCGTTGAACTGGTTGATGCCGAAGAGGTTGTCGACGAGGGCGGCACTCATTCCGATGAGTGAACTCTGCGCGTCTTCGAGCTTGCTCAAATCCTCGAGGCGAATCGGAGGGAGAGGCGAGATTCCTCGAAGTTGGTCGATGGAATCCAAGTCGATGAGTGCGTCGAGCGCAACCTGAATGTCTTGAAGCAGACGCTGCGTCGACAAGTACACGGAAAAGAAAACTGCATCAGGATCGACGAGGAGTGCAGACAGAACGATGTGAAGCAGTCTGTCGAAGACTTCTTCGCGATTCAACTCCCCCAGGTCCGCAGACCGGGCGAAGTTCGCAGTTCGGGGGATGTACCTCTCTACGGCCTCCCGAACATCGTCTCTGGAGATAGACATCGCAGTCTTCTATCTCCTCCGACCTAGGACACGACGACCACGATGTCGTCCGGGAAGGCCAGGGCGGGTTGAGCTTGAATGTAGATCGCATCCCCATCCGGCTCGAGCAGGAGCTTCAGAGGCTCCGGGTCGAAGTCCGTCATCGAGATGAGAATCGATCCTGGGGTCAACGCCGTGAAGAGGAAGCCCGACGTTCTTTCAAGAACCTCTTCGTCTGAAGATTCGAGCGTGGTCGAAGTAGATGCCAGAACCACGGTCTCGCCATTCGAAAGGAGAGCGACGGCGGCGATCGTGAGTGTGTCCCCGACCTCGAGGGCTTGTGGGGTGGTCGTAACGAACTCGATCGCGAGGATGTAGGGGAAGAAGAGGTCGACCAGGTCGATGCTGACGACACTGGGGACGAGGCGATGAAGGACGTGATCGGCGAGTCGGTTCGGGAGTTCGAAATCAACCAAAGCTCCCTGGAGCAGGTCGAACTGGACGTACCCGTCTTTGTCTGTACGATAGACCTTTCTCTCGCTCAATACGAGAGTGTCGGGGGCGATTCCGATCGGGTTGTAGATGTGGCGGACCGTAATGGCCTGTCCCCTCAACGGAACTCCGCCCACATCTCGCAAGTAGCCGGACACCCGACACAGGTTCAGTTCTGGATCAGTTCCTGGAGAGATGATGGTGCCGGTGATCGTGGTGGCCATCACCCTCTCGCATGGGAGCTGATCTCCCGAAGTTCGCTGAAGAAAGCCTTTCCCGCAGAAGAAGGCAGATCCGCCAGGATGGTCGAGATGCTGGCGCTCTTGTGGAGGAGCTGCTTAAAGAACTCCTCGTCCACGATCCCGGGGAGTCCATGTCTGGCCCTCAACTCCTTGAAGTGCCGATTGACTCGACCCTCGTGGGTGAGGTCCTCTCGGGGACCTTTGTCCTTCAGCTGCGTGTAGCCGCCCCAGGGCGAGTCGCTTCTCGCTTCCCGAGCCTTCCCCAGAAGACCGTGCAACTCATGTTCTTGGTCCTGGAGGACCATCCGCTTCTTCAGAACTTCGGGTTCCATGAGTCGACGACCGAACTGGTCGACATCCGAGACACCTGCCTCGGCCTCATCGACCATTTTTCGAAGATGACCGAGTCGGTTTCTGATCAGCTCGGGGGCCGCCGCTGCTTCTGCACTGTCCAGATGCATTCGCCGGAAAGCACTCCCGCCCAGGCTAGCCCCTGTACCGACTCCAGCACCCACCAGAGCGGCCGTGAGCATCCGTTTTCGACGTTCGGCTTTCTCCTCTGACGTATGGGCTCGGGCGTAGGTGAGTCCATGTTCGTCGGTCCACTCCTTTGGGTCCTTGGATTCGTAGGAGAGACCTCCGGCCACAGCACCACCGAGAGCTCCTACACCAGCCCCGACCAGTGCCTCGATCGTCCGAGCCTTCCCGCTCACGGAACCCTCGTCAGGGTCACCACATTCGAGAGGAAGTACTCTCCCGGATTCTCCGGGTCTGGCTTCCTCACACGAACAGGAATGGCGAGGTCGGTGAGCCCTGCGGGAACCACCACCATCAGAGCTCGGGTCACTGGACTCACGAAGAGAGCGGGTTCCGGAGTCGCTGCCCCGAACATGACTTCAGACTCTTCGTCGTCGAAAAACTGGCCCAGCAGGGTGACGGTGTCTCCGATCGAGGCCGAAGAAGGGAGGATCTCGTCCAGCCTCGGAACGATGTTGTCGTTCGGAATGACGATGATGTCCGTCGGGTTCACGCTGGCGAAGTCGTACCCGACCTTGCTCACCCGGGTCTGGTACGCACCCGCCTCGAGCACGAATGTGACCTGTCCCTGGGAATCCGTGAGTCCTCGAGCCAGGAGAGTCGTCCCTGCTTCGTTGTAGACCCGGACCGTCGCTCCCGGAACGTTGTCTCCTCCGACCTGGACCGTGATGGTGTGGTCGGATTCGATGGACGGGTCTGCCACCATGGGAGGGACCGGCAGAACCGACTGAACCACGAACTCGTTCACGACGGCGCCATCTACGAGGTTCAAGTACAGGGTGCCCGATCTACGAGGAACAAAGGTCAGAAGATAGTACCCTGGAACGCCGCCGATTTCTTCGAGGCTTGCACCGAGGTCGTCCTCGAAGTCGATGATTTCGGTTCCGTCAATCGCGTCGACAGAGTCGAGAGTGGCCAGAGTCAGACCCGTGGTGACTCCGAACCACAACGGGACTTCCATCTCTCTTCCGACGACCGCGTTGTAGATGTCCATGGATCAGTCCCAGTGTGTGGAGGCCAGGCCCCAGCGTGGATCGTAGACCCCGTACACCCACCCGTCCCGGAGCTTGATGATGGACGTGGAGGGGGTGTCGTTGTGGAGCGGGGTGACCATCACGAAGAACAAGGACGAAGCTCCCATTCGCTGGAAGTTGGTCTGTTCCAGATTCACCAGCGCCTCACCGTCCGCTCCGCCGTCATACAGCCCGATCTTGTTTCGGAAGACGGTGTCGAAGCGAAGAACCGTGCTGTCCGCTGCTGCGGGGAGAATGTCCAGCTCTGCGACAAGCCTCCCGAGCGAGTCTTCGTGGGTGAGGAAGGCGCCCAGGTAACGATCGCTGTCGTTGTAGGGCGGCGGACAGAAGCCTTCGATGAGTCGAAGGTTCATGTTCGTGGACCACGTCGCACTCCGGTCTTCGACAGGAACTCCGCCACCGACGACGACCAGGCCTGGAGGATAGCGAACCTGCTCTGCGATGTAGATCTCTTCGTTGACGGTGTCCGGGTTCTCTCCATCCCGAAAACGGAAGACGGGCGGCTGAGGGACACCTTTGTTCGAAGACTTCGTGGTGGCGTAGACCGGATTCCCGTCCTGGGTATCGGCATGTCCCTGACGGAAGTTCACACTGAGGGGTAGCACCGTCGGGATGTAGATCGGGTAGGACGCCAGGTACTTCGCAGGCCACCCGTCCATGTTCACCGACGAGTTCCGACGACCGGCAGTGAACTCCGTGATGAGATTTGACTCTCCTTCCTCCGCGCTATCGAGAATCTGAAGCGAGACTCCCCAGATCACGATCGAAACCGAGCCATTGATCGATGCCGAGAGCGAGGGCTTCACTGGCTGGATGATCAGAAAGTACTCGCCCTGGGTGCTGGTCGGTGCGGTCTCGTTCAGGGTAATGATCTCGTCGAAGAAGATGAGATCTTCCGTCGGGGTGACGGTCCCGCCGACCGAGTCGTCAGACGAGAAGAGAACATCGCCTTTCCCGTTGCTGGTCTCGACCTGGTCTTCGAGAATCCAAGCCGTGAAGTTCGTCAGAACTTCGGGATTCCGGAAACCTCTTCGATCCCCAGGAAGTGCCGTAGATGGCCCCAGAACCAGGTGCTTGTACTGCGCATCATTCCCTCCTGGAGCCACCGCCAGAAAGTCGTACGCTCGGATGAGTTGTTCGGTACCCGTGATTCCGGCCTCTCCATCTGCGTGAAGAAAGTCGGTATCGGTCGGCATGAGATGGGCCACGAACCGAGTCTCTGGAGGAAGAACGATTCTCTGACCGTCCTCAGTTGCCCGACCCGTCGTAGCCGAGGGAGGACCGAGAACGTAGACCCCGGCCTCGAGCCCGGTAGGGTGGGTCATGTTCGGAGTCACATCGAGGTTGGTTTCCGAAACCACACTCGTGATCGTGAAGTAGCCCTCGTTCGGGACGACTAGCGTGTCCCCGATGGCCACCCCGTCGGTAATCCAGGTAGTTCCTCCTGGAGAAGTGAGTGTGTTCGCATCCACACTGCTCGAAGTCGACGCAGCCTCGGCGACTTTCCCGGTTCCGATGTTGATCGCCCGAAGTTCCTTCTTCAAGTAGATGTGGATCCCGGAAACATCAGACCCGATTCCACCAGCTCCATCGTTCTGGAGGATCTGGTAGCACCCGGTGATACGGACCTTCGTCGCCCGCTTGAGTGCAGCTCCCCGCAGGATGGGCTGGACGATTCCGAAGTCCTTCCCAGACTCTTGCTCGATGATGATGCCGTTCCCGTAACGCTGGTCGGAAGTCGTCTCGGCCTGGTTCACCCGCTCGCCACTCGTGTTGTTGGCGAACGGATTGTCGATCGTCGAGAAAGTGTAGGTGTCGGGGCGAGCGTAATCGCCATTTGCGGCTCCGCCGTAGGGGAACCAACCAGGGGCGAACCGAAAGAGATCCCCATGGGGAACCGGGAGGAAGTCTTGGTTCAGGTTCGCTGCAGCCAGGTTGACGTCAATCCCCTCGAAGTAGGGGTTGATGAGCATGTTCCGCGATGCGGAATAGAGCCTGGCGATGGTCTTATTGATCGGCATGCAGGCTCCTATCTCCGAACAACACGGAAGTTGTCCGTAGACTCCCCCAGCGCAGTCATAAGGTTCTCGACCGCCTTATCCGGAACCACGATCTCCCGGCTGAAGGGGGTGGTGATGAACGTGACCCGGATTCTGGCCCCTCGAACGACGTCGAACTCCACATGGCCTGCGGCGTCAGTCTCGAGGGTCAACGTGTTCTCGACGACCGCGAGACCCTCTGCCGCCTTCGGGTCGAACATGTTGGAGACCTGAAGTCTGAACTGAACCCAAGGCCGTCCGTTCAACGACACGAAGTTCGAGAAGAGCCGACAAACCCTCGGAGAGGGAGGAGGGGCCACCAGGATGGTCGAGACGTAGAAGGTGAAAGAACCTCCCCCGATTTCGACGGTCAAGGTCTCTTCTGTCGGAGTCACTCCGATCTTGAAGGTTCGGACGACGTAGTTACCCACAGGCGCGAGCAGCTCTACCGTACCGTCGGGCCCAGTTCGTCCATAGGTAACGAGGTTAATCCCGTCTTCTTCATAGACCGTGATCAACAGGTTGGGGACAACCTGGTTTCCGATCATGGAATCGAGAAAGACGAGAGTAACGGACTCCATGGTTCCTCAGAATGCCAGAAGGCTGGAGATGGTGGCCATGGCCTCGTCCGTCGCAGCTTCCGTAGTGCTGACCGACAGAGAGTCGAGCGGGACCCCGTATGCCTTCAGGTTGAAGACGAGGTCGTCGATTTCATCCACACGGTTGTCCAGGTACTCCTGAATCGCAATCTTTGCGATCTCGAGGTTGGTAATGGTTTCTGCGGACAAAGCCACTACACACCCCGGGCACGAAGCTTCTTGTCGATCTTCGCTCGAATTCGGCTGACCTTCGGAAGAGAGATACTCATCCTTCTCGAAATCTCGGTGGCCGAGATCTGCGGCTTTCCGTACAACCCCAGAGTGTACTCGAAGACCAGGCGCTCATCCGGGGTCAGGTCGTAGTGGATGTACCGTAGAACTTCCCTCTCTCGGTTCGAGTAGGTTTCGGCGAGCTGGTCAGCTTCTGGGTTCTTGGAAGCGATGAGGTCCTTTCTCTGCTCTGCCTCCATCCGCTCGACCTCTCGCTGACTCCAGCCGAGATGTTCCGACAAGGAGAGAGCGTCTGGCTCCATCCCCAGCGTCTCTCGGAGTTCCTCTTTCGCAGCTCGGTACTCGGCGATGTTGTTCGCTCGCTGGTCTGGAATCTTCCCGATGTTCTGGTGCTTGATGACGAAGGTCTGGACCTTCTTCAAGTACCAGTTCGCATGGGTCGCGAGAGAAGCTCCCTTGTCCGGGCTGTAGGTATGGAAGGCCTTTTTGAGCTGGACGTTTGCAAAACCCTGAACAGCGGCAGGTGGAACGGGAGCTCCACGAAACTGGTTCACCCGCTGTTGAACAACGTTTTGCATGGACGCCATCAAGGGCTCGAGCGTGGCGTCAGAAGGGTTGGCCTTCCAGTCGCGCCAGAGTTCGAGCTCTTGGGCCGCCCTCGTCTTCTTTTCGGCCTTTTCCATTACTCGTAGCCGGGCTCAGCCTGTCCACCTTTCAGGTACATGCTGGTGCCGATCACGCCTGCTCCACCGATTCCCGCACCGAAGGCGAGGTCCCGAAGCCTGGCCCGGTGACCCCTCACCGGCTCCTTCTTCTTCTTTCCGCCGAAGAAGCTCGACTCACCCGGCTTCCCGTGAAGTTCATGTTCGGCTTCCCGACCTCGAGCAGCCCTGGCGAGGTTGGCGTTGTCCTCGATGTCATCCGCCCCCGGTGTGTACTTGGAAGCGCTATCGAGGTCCTTGATCGCACTCTTCCGAACATTCCGTCCCTTCAAGTGAAGACGGACCTTGTCCTTCACGGCCCCGAAGAAGCTCCCCGTTCCCGGCTTGAGCTTCTGCACAAGACTCGGAGAGGCTGCACTCCGGAGAGCCTGGTTTGCTCGAAGACCGTGAACGATGTCCATCGGATCGGCCATCGCAATCTTCTCGAGCTCGAGGAAGAAGGCCTGTGCGACAACCCGGCCGTGCAGTTCGAATTCGTTCATCTCCGCTCCCTAGTTCATGAGGCTTGAGCCGACCACGCCTGCTCCGAGACCCAGTGCACCAGTTCCAGCCATCCCTGCTGCCATCAGAATCTGCTGCTTCCTTTCGGGAGGGAGATCCTGAAACCACTTCTGTCCCATCATCGCCTGGGCCTTCGCCTGGTCGATGAAGGGAGACGGAGTTCCTGGTGCCGCGGTGGTCGGAACGGGTTTTGGCACTGGAGGAGCCGGACGCCCTTGTGTAGAGGGACCTTTCGGGGCCTTCTTCGAAGGGGTGGCATTTCCAGCTTGTTCGACTGAGCCACCTGAAGTGTTGAGGACGCGCTGCTCTCCCACCCTGTTTCCACTGAGGAGTGCCTGCGCTTCGGTCTTGAGATCCGCCATCGCTCCGGTAGCGGCCGGAGTTGCAGTAGCTCCGAGAGGAGCCGGTCCGTGAACGGGACCCGACGTTGGCGCAGGAGCGTACGCGGGTCCCGTCGGGGCGGGAGGGGGCAATGGCGGTGGGGCCGGGGGAGGGACCGCTTGCGGATTTGTCGGACGGGGGAGTCCACCTTCGGGTGGTCGAATCGAAGGGGTCGGAGGAGCCAGAGTCGACGGGCCGGGGGTCGGAGAAGGAGGAGGGGTTTTCGGAACTGCAACCTGGGCCGGGCCCTGGGTTCCGGCAGCACTTGCAGAGGCCACCGGAGCCGGTCGAGGCGCAACAGGCGTCTGGGAGATTGTCGCAACACGACCGGGGGCCGGAGCCGGCGCTACCGGAGGTGGAACAACAGGCGGGGGAGTCGGAGGCGGCGTTGCATGAACTGCCGACGCAGGTTGCGGGGCCGGTGCAGGAGCCGGGGCTCGCAACGAAGGTGCAGGAGTCGAAAGTGCCGGAGATGCTCCCAGGGGAGGGGAGATTCTCTGGGTCGTATCCGGAGCCATGGTAGGAAGCGCAGACCGAGCCGGAGGACCCTCTCTCGGAGGGGCCATCATGGGAGTCTGGAAACCTGTGGGAGTAGCTCCGGTGGGTCGTTCGATGTGACCGGCCGGGGTCGCGTTGTAGGCCGAGGTCGAACCCTGCTGCCGAACCTTGTCGAGTGCCTGTTCGAGAGCAGCTCTGTTTGAAGGATTCGGAGTTTTCACCTTCGCAGCTGCACGAGCAGCACCTCGTCCTCTAAGAGCTTGGAGCAGCTTCTCCACCCCCTCACCGGCAGCAGCACCAACACCCGCAGCGATTTTCTCCAGCTCTTCGTCGAAGAAGTGCACAACGGTGTCGAGGTTTCTCGCAGTCCCCGCCAACTGGACGACCGCTTCGATGTCGAACCTGCGGGCACCGGCCTTGATCGTCATGCTTTCTCCGCCTGCAGTGTACAGTACCTAGGCCTTTTCCGGCTCTGCCTGTGAACGCTTCTTCAGCATCCGAGCAATCAAGAAAGGAAGAGCGACAGGTGCTGCGTATGTAGCGAAAGCAGGTCCGAGATTCTTGACCACTTTCCCTGCGATTTCAGAAGTCGAAGCCCCAGCCGACGAGAGATACTTCGTTGCCTTGACACTGGCCATCGCCTCTTCCGCCAGGACCGGGGAAGAGAGCGCAGCTCCGACGACTCCGATTGCAGCCACCGCCCGGCTCTTAGACTCCAGCTCTTCCTTGGTTGCGAAAGAGCGATCGAAAGTCGTGGCCAAGATTCCGAGACTCAGGAACGCGACTGCAGCATTCGAGATTCTGCTGATCACGACCGTTCCAGCGTGTCCGATGGTCCTGCCTCGGATATCTCCACGACGAACGTGCCCAATCTCGTGTGCAAATTCGGCTGGATCAGTTTCCGCCGCAACTCCGATAGTTTCAGTATCCGGAATTGCGAAGCCGTCTCCACGCCTCAGAAGAATTCCGTCGTTGCTGTGTCTCACGACGTTGATCTTCCCCTGCACGTAGGTCCGATCGAGTGCGTCCGTGAGCACCCGATCTCGGTCGGTCAAAGGGAGAGTGGTGAGAGCGGAGTAGGCGAGAGTCGGAGTGAGGAGCAGAGCGGCGGGTGCCACAAGGCTCGAGCGATTCGGGGCTCGAACCAAGCCGGTTGTGTTTTCCCGCTCCTTGAGTTTCGGAAGAGACACTCCTCTCTTCGAGAGTTCGTCATGAAGTGGGTAGAAGGCCGCTCGGGCTGAAGGAGACCGTTCTCCGCCTCGTAGTTCGAGTTCCTTGTAGAACTTCAGAAGCTCTTCTGTGCTCGCCTTTTTGGCCCAGTCATCGGTCTGGGAGTTCAGCTCTGCAGTCGGACCCATGGAGGCTGCGGACTTCTTCTCCTTCCCAGACTTCGGCTTGAGGGCTCTTCTCATGATCTCGGAGAGGAGGAGAGTTCCGACAGCTCCGGCTCCTGCCTTTCCAACCGCCTTTCCGACAACACCTCGGCGACCTTCTGCAGTTCGAAGTGCCTTCCCTCCTTCGAGAGCCACTTCCTCGATGAGTGCCTTTCCGGAGGAAAGACCTGCACCGACAAGGGCTGGCTCGACGTACTTCTTTCGGAAGGTCGGCTCTTTCTTCTCGTGTCGGAGTGCACGTCCGACAGTCAAACCGGTGAGAGCGGCTCCGCCAACGCCCATCCCTGTCCGAGCTGCGACGTATCTCCAGGACTTCGGATTCTTCGCGATGTCCTTGGAGAACTTGCTTTCGATAGCTCCCCGAGCCCCTGCATAAGCACCACCGGCCGCAACAAGTTTCGCCATCCCCACGTGCTCGTCCTTCTTGGACTTCGCATTGGTGATGTCGTGCATTCCGCTCAAGAAAACCGGAGTCGTCCCAAGTCCAGCAGCCATTCGACTTCCGAACCGAAGAGCTCCAACGTCCACCCGTGGAGTGAACTTCTTGTTGCGGATCGAGTGCTCGATAGTCCCCTCGATCGCGCCTTCTGGAATGTCCGAGAGTGCCTGACCTGTGAGAACAGGAATCCCAGCCACCATCGAGTGAAGGTAGCTGGGCCTCTGTTCTTTCTTCTCCTCGGCGCTCTTCATGAGCTCCAGAGAGAAGGCCGTCAGGAAGACGGACACCTAGCCCTCCGAATCAGAGGGCCTGGACGACGTTGTTCCGATTCAGCGTGACCACGCCCGTCGGGGAGGCGCTGTTCTCGTCCCACACGACGGAAGCGAGCCAGACCCAGCCCGTCACACCCGCGTGTTTCGAAGTCGAAGCCTCGAGAGCCGCCTGGATCTGCACACTCGTCGGAGGACCGGTCTGGGCGGCGAAGGTCGACGCAGTGCCGTTCACGACCGCCAAGTACAGCGGAGCTCCGTTGTCGGTGTCGACTGCCGTTCCGTCCTGGCCGGAATTGCAGGCGATGATCGCCACGTGAGCGATCTCGTCGGTGGCCAGCGAGATGGCAGCTGCGGTCGCACCGTTCGTGTAGATCGGCTGTGCCACGTTCCCAGCCGTGGTGAACAAGTCGACGTTCGCGAGGGCTCCGAGAGCCGCCTTGATCCGACCGTTCAGAATCAGACCGACTGCAGTGACGGACAGGCCGAGAGCGGAAGCGGTGACGGTCCCGGCAGTGACCACACCACCCGAAACGACCTCGTTCCGGTGCTGGAACGAAGAGATGATCTGGTTCACGAGACGAGGAAACTCGCGGGTGAACCAGCCGAGAACGACGTGGCCCGTGATGCCTTGGAGGATCGCCTTACCTTTCGGACTCGACATGCTCACTCCCGACAGCGGTACCAGCAGAAGTGCTGTCCGACAGACCCTAGGGTCTGAACTGTCCGTTCGAGAGTAGCACTACTTCGGGCCGAAAACCATGCTCGCTCGGAACTTGCCCGAGGAGTTCCTCAACTTCTTGAGGGCGGCCCTCAGGTTGTGAATCGGATTCCCAGACCGAGCCACTTTCTCGATCAGGTGCTGGTATTTCGTGAGTTCGGTCTCCGGGAGCTTTCCTTCCATGACCAGCTTCTCGGCCTCGGTCTTTCGCTCCTCTTTCAGACCCTGACGACTTCCCTTCCCGATCTTCCAGGCTCCTACACTCGCCGTCAGTGCGGAGGCTCCTCCCATCACCTGCTTCGCGAGTTCCGTTGCTACGGCCGAGGACTTCGCCATGTCGTGATTGGTATCTTGAAGAGCCGCCTCGACCCCTGGAGCCCCTCCGTCCGGGTACTCCGCATCCTCGGTCTTCTTCGGATCTTCAGCGATTCGAGAAAGGTCGTTGTGGCAGTACTTGCACTGAAGAGCGCCCTTCTCGTTCTTCTTCCCGCAGGACAGGCAGTGGATCGACATTCCTGGAATATCAGCTCCTCCAGCCGGAACCTTGTACCCAGCTCCCGGCATGTTCTGGGAACCCGGGGCTTCGACGGTCTGACCTCCGACGGAGACATTGGCGGCCTTCAAGAACTTGAACGGGATCATGGGCCGCCTCCGAACGTACGGTACAACACGGAATCTCGTTGTTTCTTCTCGTGAGCGGTTCGCTCTGCGAGAACATCACGAAGCTGTCTGTTCAGCCGATTCTTCCGCTCGGCGGTGAGGTAGACCCACTCTTCCACGCCCTTCTCTGGAGGCTGGAAAGTGATGGTCTGCCAGAAGCTCTTCGGAAGAGAAGAGACGTACCTCTTGACCTGAACCTTCCGTTCCTCGATAGGCCGCTGCGAAAGCCCACCTGCACGGATTCCGCGAGCCTCGGCCTGTGCGATTCGCTCGGGATTGTAATGGCCATCCACGAGCTGGACCATCGTCGTGTTCCCGAGAGACAAACCTTCAGCCCCCGCCCCCGTGATGATGATCGCCCGATTTCGGCCTGCAAGGTAGTCTTCGACAGCTGCCTGCCGAACTTCCTCGGTCATCCCTTTGACTCCCTTCCCGGCGAAGACGCCGAATGGAATCCCTCGATCCTTTAGACCGGCTGCGAGAACGTCCACTCCGCCGTGGACCAGGTTCGTGTAGAGGATGACCTGGCCGTCGGACGTGTTCCCGATGTGGTCGACCGCATCATCCAGAATGCGCTTGATCTTCGGAGTCCGTCGAGCAGCTTCTTCCGGAGCCATTGACGGGTCGATGGAATTCAGGCTGTTCGAGACCTGTCGAGCTCGCAGGAGTCGGGTGAACAACTCCATGGCCTGCTTCTGTGAGACAGGTTCTCCAGCCTTGATCTTCTTCACGATGACAGGATCGACCCCCTTCATCGACATTCGATAAAGGTCGATCTGCTCTCCGGACATCGGAACCTGGATCGACTCGACGATCTTCTGGGGCTTCTCGGAAGCATCCAAGTCTTCGACGTAGTGGATGTTCGCTCCGACCGTGGACTTCAGAAGGACCCGCTGAATCAGGTTCTCCTCGTAAGTCTTCCCTCCGAAGATGCCTTTTCCAGGCTTCTGGGTCGTGGAGATGTGGTGTTTTCTGAAGCTTTTTTTGGAGGGGATGTCCGATTTCCCTCCCGTCGTGAGTTCCAGTAGAGGGACGATCTCATCCGGCTTGTTCTGGGTGATGGAAGCAGTCAAACCCATGAAGCGGTCTACTTCACGTCTCCCCTCTTGCATCGCCTGAAAGGTCTTCGAATCTGGGTTTGAGGCCCGATGAACCTCATCAGCGATGATGGTGTCGGGCTTGAAGGCCTTGATGAACTCCTGCGGACGCCTCCGGTACGCATCGTAAGAGACGATGGCGTACTCCGTGTCCGGAGAGAGTTCGGTAGGCCTAGAGATGATCTGACCCTTCGAGGTCGTGAACCTCTGAATGCCCTTGGTCAGGAAGTTGTTTCGCAACCCTGAAGGGGTAATGACGAGAGCCCGTTCAGCCCTACCCAGACCCTTCAGCTTCTCGAAAGCATTGATGGCGCTGAAGGTCTTCCCGGTTCCGGTTCCATGGGCAGCGATAATCCCGCCCGTATCTTCCATGTCTGTGACAGCTTTCTGAAAATCCATCTGGTGCGGCTTGAGCTCGGCCGTGGGCAACGTGTTGTCCCGATGAACCCAGGTTCGGCCCACCTCCTGACTTCCGCCCTGGCCGTGACCCTCCTGTCCCGGATCGAGCTTTCTCCAGTGCCCACCAGTCTCCGCAGTTTTCGCCAGTTCCCGAATCAACTGTCGAATATGCGGAAGGTCTGGAGGAGGCGAAATTGTCTGTCTCTCCCCAACGGGGATCGAGGCAGACAGCTTCTCCATCCAACGGCTCATCCCCGAAGACCCCGGTATTTGAGGCTCTCAGTGTACGCCAGAACCTTAGCCCGACGGGCTTCGAGATGGGCAGCGAGCTCATAGTTCCCAGTCGACTTCTCGGTCACCGTCTTGTAGGTCGTAGAGGTCACGGTCGAGGCCGACTGGATGATGCGTTCTTCGTCCGCGTCTCCGACACTCTCCGAGATCTCCGGAATCGAAGTCGTCGTCGTGACCCCGACCGATCTCGACTTCACTGCCACGAAAGTCGCATCCACAGTCGTTGAAGCTTCCGGATCTGTGCAGGAGGCGAAGAACCCGTCATTGACGACCAGTTCCGGATCCTCATCGTTGAGCTTGTTGAAGTCGATGAGGTCCGTCACGACAGCGCCTGTTCCGGAAGCCTGAAGAACCTGGACTCCCAGCATCTCGAGCATGTTGGCTTTCGGACGCCAGGAGATGGACTGCGAAAAGGCGTTGAGGTCCATCTTCTCCCGGACCGCCGTCTGGTACAGCCCGTGAATCGCTTCCACAGAGAGGATGGTGTCGCCCGCACCTGCAGCTTGGAGAGCGCTCAGCCGGAGGGAGAGCGGATCATCTCCACCCGTTCCGGTGGTCAGGTAGGTCTCGAAGATGCTGTCGCACCCGAAAAGGGTCTGGTAGACCTCGGGACCAATCCTGGTCGAATCGTACCGGTCATCGATGAAGCCATCAGCTCCACGATTCGCCACCTCCTCTAGAGACCGACCCTTCTTGTCGAAATCGATCGTCTCGTCATGGACGTGGGCACCCGCCATCGTGAAATGCGTCCAGCCGCCTTCGGCCTGGGAAATCACATGGGTGACCGTCTGGATGTTCCCGAGGTAATGCTTCGTCGCCTGTCCCGGCCTGGAGACATTGTTGATGACGAGACCTGGGTACCCCGGAACGATGTTCGGGTTGAAAGGTCCAGAGACGTTCGCCGACCGCGGGGCGAACCTCATTTTCCAGAACAGGTAGTCCGCCACTCGGGCGAGGTACTCCCGACGCTTCCCCTTCTGGGCGTAGGCTCCCATGTCCGAAGTCCAGGCCTGAACTGCATTGATGCCGACGAACTCTTCGTGCTCCAGAAGGGTCGAGGACATCCGACGGTAGTAGCCGCCCTCTTTGTAGAGCTGCTGGTTGAAGGTCTCGAAGTCCGGGGCGTAGAACCGCTCGGTGAGCCACTTGTCGTTCGTCCCGCCGAACAGCAAGTTCGTCCGCAAGAACATCCGAGTCGGCTCTTGCAGGAAGTTCCGCTGAAACGAAATACTCGTGTACTGGTGCGGGAAAACCACGTTGCAAGCTGGCGGCATCGTGAACCACGTGTCGGGCTTGATGATGGTAGAGTTAAGTGACGATTCCGGCCACGAGTTGCTCCTGTCGATGTTCTCCGAGAGAAGGGCATCGTCCTGGGCCTGGCCAGAAGTCGGAGAGAATCCCCGAGCCTTCCCAGTCCTGTCGAAGAAGGGACAGGGCACGGTAACGTAGGTGTGGAAGACGTTCCCGAGAAGCGCTTCAACCATCCCTCTGGCTGTGACTTCGTCTCCACCGCCACCGATCTGGTTCTCGATGAACTTCTTGAAGAACTCCAGCTGGAACAGTTTCGCAGCTGTCTGGTCTCCGGGGACTCCGACAATCTGATCCCCTGCCCGAGTTCTGTTGAACGCCTTTGCGTAGAAATCGCTCGAGGCGAACCACATCTCTCGAAGGATTCGCTGGACTCCGAGGTAGATGTTCGGCTTCCCGTCCGGGCCCTTGCTCTTCGTGAGCCAAACGAAGAGGTTCGAGGCCATGTCCTTTCCGATCACGTCGTAGTTCTTGATGCGATCGTTCTTCACGCCAAGGAAGGCATTCTCGAAGAGCTCGATGCCTCCGTTCGCGAAGTTGATGTAGTACTGCTTGATGAAGTCCCAGTAGTTCGTGAGGTCGGCGCACACGATCGAGCAAGCCCGACCACCAGCCTCTTTCTGGAACGAGATCTGGATGTACTCACCAGAGAACAGAAGTTTCCAACGACGGAGGTCCTTCGGCGGGAGTCGGAGCATCTCGACAGAAGACGAAGGGGTCCGGTCGAAGTCATAGGTCTCGTAGAAAAAGAGCGTCACGAACGCTCGAGGCAGGATGTCGTAGACCTCGTCCGTCGCCACCAGCTGGATTTCAGCCGTGGCCGGAGCACCTTCAGAGAAAGTGGCCCTGGCTGCGATGACGGGAACTTCGATCCCGTCGATGAGACACCGCAAGTTCAAGCGGTGCGCGATCATCGCCATACGAGGTCTCCCACGTCATTCTGAAAGGGAATTGATGAAGCCCTCGAAATTCGTAGGGTCAGGACCCTCGAACATACCGCTGGAGGTCCCTTCCCCCAGAACTGACCCGAGTGCCTCGGAGTCGTCAGACCTGGTAAGGAGGGGACTCGGACTGCTCCTCTGTGCGAGACGGGCCGTAGTTGCGTCTGTCCCAGCCTGTTGTGCGAGAAGGTTCGTCGAGAGTGCGACCAGGGCTTGGTCTTCGGTCTTCCACTGGTTTTCGGCCGGGTCTCTTTCCGAAAGCCATGGAGCTCCAGCAGGCGCTCCAGGTCCACCGAGACTCACGATTTCAGAATCTCCGGTCAGGGGATTCACCGCGTAACGGGCATTCTCCTCTGTTCCGTCCTGACCTTTGAGTGAGCCGATATACTCGACCACCTCTCCAGAGGCCGTCCCGACGTAGGTCCTCGCCTCTTCAGCCTGGGTGACGTACTCGTTCGCTCCAGCAGAGGGGATCTCATCTGCGGCTGCAGGGGACAAGTCGAGGGGAGGCTTCGCCAGCAGAAGCGAGAACGAGAAGGGCACCGAGTACGGAGTCTCCGAACTGTTCGCCGTCTGCCCGTTGAGAACGTAGCCTTCGACCAGCGTGTCGTCGTAGCCCAGAAAGACACGGGCCCGGTTCTCGACGCACTTCGTCCCACGGAGGAAGTTCTCGTAGTTGTAGAACCACTCGTTCTTCCAGTTGAAGTCCATGGTGTTCAGAAGAATTCCCTGAACCGAAAGGACGATCGGCTTTTCTCCGTAGAAAAAGGCGAAGTGGTCCCCGAAGGTTTCGATGATCTGGACCTTCTCCTGCCTCGACTCGGTGACGTTCATCAGAAGGAAGTTGTGGTTGGCGTTGGACCAACCTCCGGGCGCCGAGCTGTCCTTCATGCTGATCGGGACCAGGTTCCCGTTCCCTCCGTCTTGGTAGATGGAGAGAAACGCATGCCTCGGATCCTTGATCGAGATGCCGAAGAAGGGTCGACGGATGTTGAATTGCTCGGCTTTCGGATCTGTAAAGGACCGACCTTCGGCCTCCACGAACGGATCCTTGACGAGAAGAATGATGCTCATCAGAGCTCCGAGAACGGGAAGACCAGCAAGTCCTTGATGCTTCGGCTCACCAGACGAGTTCCGTCCGTCGAGCCACGGAAGAAAGAGGCGGCCGAGCCCTTGAAGAGCACCATGGCGATCTGATCCACGCTGACCTTGTCGAACATCGTGGCAGTCACCACCCCGTCTCGAGTGATGATTCGCGTAGTTGCCTGTTCTGTAGATTGAGCCATGATTTATCTGAACGGCCCCCAGAGGTTTGGCTTTTTATCCTCAGTAGTCGAAGCTCCCGGAGTTGAGGTCTTCCCTTCGGACGGTTTGAGCCCGAGAGTGTCCGACCACTTCGACATGAAGGAGTCTACGGCAGTGATGAACTTGGTGTTCGCCTCGACGTAGTCCTGCTGAGTCCCTTCCCTGGAGATGGCACCTTCTGTAGAAGCCCCCATCTCGTCGAGACCAGAACCCCTCTTGGTCATCATCTCCAAGATCTTGCGAGGATCCTTGGAAGCGACTGCCGCCTTCTCCTCGTCCGTGAGCTTCTCTCCGAGAAGATTCTCGATCTTCGAGACATTCCCTTCGAGACCTGCATTGAGGGCCAGACCGACCTTTCCTCCACCACCACCGATTCCGACTCGCTGAAGAACCTCGAGCTCGGAGTCATCGATCTTGGCCCCTCCCGGCGACTGATCGGTCATCATCTCCAGGAGCAATCGGTCTGCCTGCTTCACTCGCTGATCAGCGCGACCCGCTCGAGTGGAGCTGACCATCTTCCCGAGAAGGTCTTTCACCTGATCAGATGCCTGGAGACGGCCTTCGTCAATATCCTCCACGACTTTTTCGGTCGCAGCCGTGTGCTCGACGAGCGCCTCTCCCATCGCCCGATTCTGGTACTCCTCTCGCAGGCCTTTTGTCTCGAAGCCCATGTCGACTGCGTAGCCAGGCTCGTTAATGGCCCGCGCGTACATGTTGAGAATCTCTTTTCCTGGGTTCGAGTCTGCTCCGCCGACAGCCTCCACGGCCTTGTCTTTCGCAGCGGCGAAGTCTCTCTTGGACTTCGGATCGTTCTTGTCGAGCTTCGAGATGGCGTCCGTGAAGGTCACGAAAGCCTTTCTGGCCTTCCCATCACTCTCGAGAGTCGCACCGAGGTCCGCCGCCTTGACCGACATTCCTCCGAACATCCCCCTCGACCCGAACTTCATCAAGAACTCGTTGGTCTTCGCTCCCGAGCTCTTTCGAAGGTTCTCGATGTCCATGGCCCCTGTGCCGCCAGCCCGAACATCTTGGAACGCCTGACCGACCGAGCCTCCAACCTTCCCCGCCCAGGTCGCCATCTGCCCTTTCAGAGCTTCCCGGGCGTTCTGGTCGATGACCTGGCCATCCTTCTGGCGAAGCTCATTGCTGATGTACTGCTCGTAGGTGGCTCCATCGCTGAGGATTCCAGCCTTCTTGGCCAGGAAGAAGGTGTCGGAGTTCTGCTCGGCCGCCCGGTACTCCTGATACCTGCCCCCTGCGACTCCATAGGCGTCCGCCATTCCGAGAATCGACCGACGGGCCTGAGAGCCGAAACCGACGTTGTCGCTTCGAGCTGCCTTCATCTGGGAGAAAAGAGTGTTGTCTCCTCCGAGCATGTCGAGAGTGGACTGAGCTCCTTCACTGAATCCTTCAGCGTCGAGACCTCTCTGTCGAGCTCTTGCAACTCCTTCAAGAATTCCCCGATCCACGTACTTCCGACGTCCGAGCCAGCCCTGGCGCCCCACGTCTTGAACCTCTCCTCGAGAAATCGCATCCTCGAGTGTTCCGCTACGCCCGCCCATGACTCTGCCGGCATTCTGTGCGTACCCGTAGTAGTTCTCGCGGATGTCCTGGTCGGCGCTGTTCCCGAACCAAGTCTCTGTGGCGAACCCACTTCGCCCGGGACCAGCTCCACCACCACGAAGACGAGCGAACCCCTCCTTGACGAGTTCGTCGTCCCCACCTCGGTACTCTCGGCCTCCGAAGTAGGCCCCCATGGTCCGGGTGTACGCACCCGAGACATCCTGAACGACACTCGCCCCCGCATCCTGAAAGCTTTCGGACCAGGGTCGGAGTTGGCGGTCCAGCTTCCCTCGAACAGATTGACGTCGAGCCTGGGCGTCGCCAGCCAATTGGTTCGCTGCATTTTGCTGACCGATTCGATCCTGTCGAATCTGCTCGGGAAGGTTCTGAACCGAGGCCATCATCATCGCGGCTTGTTCGCGACTCTGACCCATCGTTCCGAGCATCCGGACGATGCTCTCCTGATTCACGGACCCTTCGCCGAAGAGCTGCTGCTGTTGAGACGCCGCCATGCTGATCATGGCCATGGGGGCGTACTTCATCATCGCTTCTTTCGACTCGCGTCTCCCGGCCTGGGTCAGAGTTCCGATTCCACTTTCTGCGGCCGAGGTGACCAGACTTTCGAGGGACATTCCTCCGCCGAGGAAGTTCCGAAGCTTGGTCGGATCTGGAGCCCCTCCCTGCCCCATGAGAGCCGCGATAGTGGCTCGACCTCGAGCACTTCCAAGGTAGGACATTTGAGATTGGGTCTGCTGAAGAGCGACCTGTTCGATGCCCCCGTTCTCCATGACCATCTCTTCAAAGGCCGCCCCTCCTCTCCGAACTGCAGTGGCCATCATCTGGGCGTTTCGAGTGGCGAGGTCAGACCCGGTCTTCCCGCGGTACCCCATCCCTCTCGCCATCTGCGAACCTGCACCACCGATCGCCATCATCGTGTCTTCCGAGAGTCCGGAAGCAGCCGCTCGGGCCGAGATGAGAGTGGCCTGGGCCTTGATGTCAGCAGTCTGGTAGAAACCCTGCTGACGCAGGTCTCCGAACATCTTCGCGGCTTCGTCGATAGTGCCCTGGGTGATCTGGGCGATTTCCTTCACCGCCTTCATGGTCGAAGCGAACTTCTCTTTGAACTCCTTCATGTCTCGGGTGGTCTGGAACAGCTTCTGGGCCGTGAACTCCTTCGCGAGTCGACCCAGGTCTTCGGTGTCCACCTTCGTGTCGAACGACACCTCCCGCAGCATGTTCGCCATGCCTGCGCCCTGGCCGGCCATGTTCTGCTGCGGAGAGACGTACCCGCCAATCTGATTGGCCAGGCCCTGGCCCATGGCCAGATTCTGGGCCCCCTGCCACATATTCGAAGTCGCGAATTGAGCGGCTTTGTAGCCGCCATACGCAACAGCAGCCGGGAGTGCGAAAGAAGCAGCGGCGGACCCGGCTCCGTAGAGTCCGCCCATCATCCCCTGACCCAACATCCCGAATCCACGAGCAGCCCCGGCAGCTTGGCCTGCATTCCATCCGATGCCAGCTCCTCTGAATCCCATCTCGACCGGGAAGGAGAGTGGATCGAGGAAGTTCATCGCCGTGCCGAGTCCCCGCATTCCTCGACTCGCACCTCCGAGAGAAAGGAAGCCACCGGCCATGCCCGCAGCAGTGGCTCCAAAAGCGAGGGTGGAAGGGAGGGCGTTCGCCCCGTA
>Ga0193752_1000188_pt1 | contig 77064 bp, 67 predicted proteins | sample H1c1metaG_FD_144924 | JGI IMG/M metagenome (GOLD analysis project Ga0193752, IMG submission 144924) | Soil microbial communities from a riparian zone of the East river system, Colorado, United States - H1c1 | ecosystem: Environmental > Terrestrial > Soil > Riparian zone | place: USA: East River... | reverse complement strand
GACTTCGCCGGCGCCCGCCGCCAGGCACACGAGCACATCCATGACGCGCGGTTCGAGACGGACCTCGGAGCCGCCGCGCACGATCCGGTTCTGACGCGGCTCGACGAGGTATTCGCCGATGCGGAATCCCGACTGCAGTTCTTGGGGCGTGAGCGACATGAGCCCATGGTAACCCGACGCGCTGAGGCGAAGGTCAGGTACCGCCCCCCGATAATCAGCAGCATGGCGATGGGTCAGGTATCACAACGTCACGCAAGCTCCGTACGAACCTTACCTCCCGATCCTGCGGGAATTTGGTGCTGTTCAAATCTCGGAGGCACTTAAGAACCCACCGGGTTTTGGTTTTTCCTCCGAAGCGATTTCATCGAGCTGGCGCCTCGAATTACTAAGAGAGTATCAACTACTACGCGCTGTTAATACCGGTTGAGCCACGAGTAGCTAATCGATATGGGTTGAGTCTCCGGCATGCTCGATTCGTTCGTGAGTGGATAAAATTCCTTTGATTGAGCTTTGTTCTTGTTAGGCTATGAATTCATATTGAACTCACATGCACGCGTTGAAGATGTGACCCGAACCGTTTAGTCGTTAACGACTATGGAGCAGGGCACGACGCTCTCCAGCCGCCTTCCAAAGCTGTTCATGCAAAGCCGCGCGAGTCCTACGTGATTGCCGCCGTGGGCTCAACGGATTGTCGATGGATTGCAATAGCGGGCCAACTGAAGTTTGGCCGTCGACGAATGCACGACCATCGCGATCATCAATCGTCCACCCAAGTCTTCACGCAGTGGTCCCGCTTGCGCCACCTTCCGCTAAGTTCAATGGCGCAAATCGTGTCGGTTCAAACTGGAACCGCATCTGGAACCGTGAGGAGTTTTTGCCTGGAACCGCAGCGCCGATTTCGGCGTGCTCGGGTGAAAAAACTCCAGGAAAAATAATGGTCGGGGTGAAAGGATTTGAACCTTCGACTCCTACGTCCCGAAGCTTCTCAAGGCCCTCGTAGCGCGCTGCGAGTGGTCAAAAGCAGAGAATGTGAACTTTCGTCCCGGCTCGGGCGACGTCGGCGTCCGAGTTCGCGCTCAACAGCTCGCGTTTTGCACTGAAACACTCGCCTGCGTCCTGAGCATGACTTGCTGTGATGGCCGCATCAGAGAGATGCGGTCCGGCCTCGCACATGTCGCCGGCGACGCGGCGCACGTTCGACGTGCTGCCCTGCTCGACAGCAACGCAGTCTCCCACTCGTATGTCGGCGGGCTCCTGGATGATCTTGACCGTCGAGCCGTCGGTTTCGCGAACCGTGTAGGCCTGAAGCTGTCGCGATCCCTCGGCCGCGCGGGTCAGGAGCGCGCCGAGAAGAGCACCACCCGCGGCGCCGGCGACTTTGTCGCCGCCGCGTTTGCCATGCTGTGTGGCGAGGCCCACGATGCCGCCGACCGCCGCGCCGCCTGCGGCGGCACTCGAAGCGGTGGCTTCTTCGATCAGCGCCACTTTGCCGTAAACGATGTTGATCGTCTGGTTCCTGTCCGCTCTTGAAACGACTCCGTCAGCGTGCGCGGAGGCGGCCATGCCGACAATTGCCGCAATCGCCGTTGCCAACGTCCCGAAGTACTTGATGCCTGGGTTCATACGCTCGATCCTCGTTGTTCGTGAGATCGATGCGTGCCGATCCCGCGGAGTGAGTAACGAGCGCGCGACGGCGGTTCCCTCGACGGTTACGCCGAAATGATTCCTTTCTCTCTCGCGACCGCCACCGCGAGCACCCTGCAGCCAACGCCGAGCTTCTCGTAGAGACTGCGCAGGTGGAACCGACAGTTGAGACCATCTCCGAGCGCGTGAGTCTGGCCAAGTATCCTGAGATGGGTCTGCAGGCGGCGCGCGCGGGCTAACCACTCGCTGGACGAAGCTCGGGCGAGGCATCAATCCAAAGATTGCGCTTGGGCAGACGTCCACGCTTTGCGAGCGCAATCCGTTTCCCCACAGTCACGCGCCCCAATCACCTCCTGCCGCGGGTATGGAAATGGGTACCCCCGACGTCCCGGAATACGTAACGACGAGCACGCACGGCTCATCGTCGGTCGAGCCGCGATGCTCGGCGCCGACCTCCTCATTGAGCGCCTCGCCTGCCTTCACGGTTCGCTTGAGACCGGTGGCGCGATCTTCGACGGTGAGATGGCCCGACAATATGTACCCGGCATTCGGAGTGGGGTGCGTGTGCCACGGCAGCGTTGTATGAGGGGGAATCGAAATGCGCACGACCGTCAATTGTGGGCGGCCCGCGGGGTAGCTCTCATATGGTTTGCCATTCCACGCTGCATCGCTGCTGACCAGCACTTCGACTTTGGCAGCGGAAGGGTGATCGGCAGCGGCAGCCGATAAGCACAACGATCCGAGGAACATGGCGATTGCCGCGCGGCTGGATATGGACACTGTATACCTCATGAGAAAGACGAAGATTCGGTGCTTGTGACGTGAGCGCGGTGGCGCTCCATGGGAGCAGTCAGCGGCGTAACGTTCATTGAGCCTCGGCGAGGCGGAAATCATAGGTTACGGGGCTCGTCGCCCGCGCAGTGTCGCGCGTGATGCTGAAATCGAAGCTCATGCGCACATACGACCGTTTACCATCCAACTCGCGAATGGAGTCCGGCGTCGTCATGGCCCGTGCCGGGTAGCTCTGCGCCACGTGCACGTGGATCTCGCCCGCATCCGTTTTCGCCAAGGAGATGGATCTGTGCTGGCTTCCCCGAACCGGCTGGATCTGACCGTGCGTGCCGTCGGCGAGCTTGACCGGGCCGTCGGGTTTCTCCAGCGCCAGGCTCATGGGAGCGAACAGGTTCTGCCCGATCAGGCGCGTCACTCGCGCTGCCAGCGTCTCATCGCCCACGAATTCAACCAGTCGTTCGAGGCCTTCCAGTCTCGCTGCCTCCTTCTCCGCTTCGGTAGGCTCGAGATCGGAGGGGGCGACCATGCCGATCCGTGTTTGCGTTCGATCACCCGCAAGCATGATGTGCATGCGGTTCATGTCCTGGTAGAAACCGTTCCCGAAAAATTCCGCAGCCTCGCCGGATGATCCTTTCACCTCGCGCACCGGCAGTTCACCTCGGGTTGCGGGCACTCTGTCCTCTTCCTGCAGACTCGTCCTGAGCTGCTCGTCATCGATCGGGATGAGTATTCCTTCGCCCGCACTGACCTGTGGCGGCTTCTGCGCCACTATGAGTTCTTGTGCCACCGCTCGATCGAGCCGGCTGCCCACCACGGCGATCGCTCCGGATGCGGCTTTCGTGCGCTCGGCTCCCATGCGGCTCGAGTCGCGAAGTTGCTGCTCGACGTTCTCGACTCCGCCGCGTTCGCCGAGTGTCTTCAGGACGATATGCGCGGTTGACTGCAACTCGAGCGCACGCTTCGCACCGAGCTCGAGCTGCATCTCGCTGTTGGGACTGGTGGATTGCCGCGATCGCCTGCCGAGCTCATCCGCTTTCTCCCCGAGAGCGGCCAGCACTGCGCGGCCGGTGCCGTTGCTGGCCATGCCTCTGAAGTACGCTTCGCGCGCCTGCTGAGGAGTCAGCATCGCAGCCGCCCGCTCCAGCGCCAGTGTGTCGAGCGTCATGAAAGCGCCGTATTCCGCGTCGCCCAGCATCGCGTCGGCGATGCCCAGATGAGAGGCATCATGGAGTCGATCGAGATTCGCGGCCAACGACGATACTCCGGAACCGCGGGTCAAATCATCGAGCACCGCTGCGGCCGCCTTGCGTTGCGCAAGCGTGTCGTTTTGCGCAGCCTCGATCTGCCCGTCGCTCATGCGGGATACGTATTTGAGTGCGCGGACCGCCAGCTTCTGCAGGTCGGCGCGATTTTCCGCGTATCTCCCGGGTTCGATGGCGACGTGCCTCTGCAGCATGTACTGATAGTGAGTGCGTTGCGTTCCCGTGAGCCGCTCGGGTTCGACTCCCGCCAGATCGCGGGCGAATTTGCCGAAGCCTGGCGCTGCCGGGGCATAACTGATTGCTGCGAGCGTTGCCGTGGAGCGTTTTGCCCGATCGGAAAGCAGTCTGGCGCAGGCGTGCGCCTCGCGGATTTTTCGCACGGTGATCGGCGTGTTGCGTCCGGCCGGTGTCTCGCCCGGCGCGCCGAGCCCCACCATGTGCAGCGCGGCTTCGGCTATGTCTTCGCCGCCGTGCGCCCTGCTGTCGAACTGCTGTTTCAGCTCTACCAGCAGGGAATGCGTGATGGTCTCGGCCTCGACCCGACGCTCGCGCGTTTCACGAGCGCTCGTCGGGAAGAGCCGCAAGACACGGCCGAAGAAACTCTGCCGCGCGGTTGCGATCTTGCCATCCCTGACGCGGACGACGTCGTTGTCGCCCGCGCCCGCGATGGCATGCGTCAGAGTTTGAGAGGAAATCGATGTTGGACCGTGCGGCATCGTCAAGCCCGAAGCATCTGGTGCATGAGAGGAGCCAACTCACCACCGTCATCCGGCGGCGGGATGGCATCCCAGTGCGCAAGCTTCCTGCGCAGGTTCTCGACTGTGGTGACGAAGCGCTCCAGCGCTACCTCGAGGTGTTCTGGCTGGAGGCCGGCGGCCGACAGCGACTGCTGCAGAATGATCGAGCCTCCCGCCGCATCCTTGGCAAGGGTTGCCCCGCGCGTGTCGGCCCAGAACAGGTTGGCATCCAGCAGCCAACCGTAGACTTCCGGGCGCGCCGGCAGGCGACCGATCGTCGATAGCAACAGCAAGGCGTGGCGTTCTTCATCGAGCATCAGACTGACCGGCGCATCGTCGAAGGTGAGCAGGGCCGTGCCACGCTCGTCCAGCGAACAGTCGTCCAGTCCTGCCTGCGCCCCGAAGCGTCTTACGGCCGCATTTACTTCATGCCATTGCGTTGAATTCATCGGGTTCGTCGCGTTTCCGAGGCCGTTGCCTACGCTCGGTAACAACGACCAGCGGAATGGTTCCGTGTGTGTTGCCGGCTCAGAACACCGCGAGTGCCGCGACGCCGAGAACGATCCACACAGCCAGGCCCAGCGCGGAGCCGTAGATGAAACCTCGGGCGGGGCGAATCGCGTCGATGTCTTCGTGCAGGTCGGAATTGCGCTCTGCGGCAAGGGTAGTGGGCGTCAGCCTCTGCGAACTCGAAATGACCATACGTTGCTCCCGTCGTAGATGGATCCGCCGTGGGACCAGGAATGCATCGTGATCGCGTAGCCGATCGAAACCAACGCACCAGGTGGGTGGGGTGAGCGGCTCCGGCGGGTGGGAGAAGGCAAAGAGGCGTTTCAAGGGAACCGGCTATCAAGCGCGGTTACTAGAGCACGGGAGCCCTTATTCAACGGGGCTCCCGTTGGATCAGAAGAAACCAGCGCGAGAGATCAGGAGACGAGAATGCCCTTCTCGCGAGCCACCGCAACGGCCAACACGCGACAGCCGACGCCGAGTTTCTCGTAGAGGCTGCGGAGGTGGAACTTCACGGTGTTCTCGGTCAAATCGAGCTTCCGTGCGATCACCTTGTTCGAGTGACCTTCAGCCAGCTCAACGAGAACGTCGTATTCACGCGGACTCAGAATGGAGCTGCCGCCGGAGCCCGATTTCGGTTGCGTCAGTGTCTGCGATGACGGTACAGCATCGCCGGCGCGCGATCCGAGGATGGAGGCGACGAAGTCCACCGTCTCGGTCGGCAGCAGGTTGACGCCGGTCACGCGGATCAGCCGGCGCAGCAGATTCTGCAACGGCTCGCCTTCGTCGAGGAACTGGCGAATGGAGTTTTCCGGAACCGCGATCAGCAGCGCCGCACGGATGGCCACCGCGGACTTGTCCACGTCGCCCAGCGCATCGTATGCCAGCGCCTGAAGCACCTGGCATCGCGTCAGGAATCGATAACCGCCGGCGAGCTCGCATCGCTCAGCAACGATGTGTGAGAGCGCCAGCGCGCCGCGCGCATCGCCTGAAGCCAGGAGCGCGCGAGTCAGGGAAAGTCCGTCGTAAATGATTTCCAGCCAGGTGAGCTGCTGCGGATGTTCGAACTGTCCGTCGTTCACCCGCACGCCGGCCTGGGCCAGCTGGACCAGCGCTTCGGAGCCCCGGCCGGCGCGCGCCAGCAGCTCGCCGCGCTGCACGTACATCGAATGGCTGAGGCGCGGAACGTTCCGGCGCTCGCCGAATTGCGCCGCGCGGTCGACGATCTCCAGCGCCGCGGCAAGGCCGTTGCGAGCGTATTCCATGCGACTCGCAATGATGTTTGCGGATAGATAGGCGTGCGCGGAGCACTCGAGCTGGTGGATGCGCGGCAGCGTCCGATCGAGCATGCGGTAGCTCGTCTCCAGATCGTTCCGGTCGTAGTAGACAGCTATACCCAGCACGTCCGAGAGGAGTTGAAGCTGCGGCTCCTTGGAGCTCAGCGCGGTGGCGATCGGCGCGGCGCGCTCGAAGCACTCCAACGCGAGCCGAAGCTTGTTCCGATAGACGAACGATGACCCGAGTCGTTGGATCGCGAAGAAAGCCGCATACGGCGTGTTCGCAAACTTGCACCAGTATTCCGCTTCGAGTCCGCTGTTCGTCGCCCCTTCCAGATCGCCGCGGCGAAGGCGCGTGTTGCACAAGGCGAGGTTCAGCATCACCTTGGTACACGGATCGTAGTCGCCCGTGGTCTGCGTCAGCTTCTTGACCAGATCCTGCTCGTCGTAACCGGCTTCGCTGCGATCCTCGGCAAACGCCAGGAAGTACTGAGCGACGGAGAGGCGCTGCACCGCCTCCGGAGAAAAGCCCGATGCATTGACTGAAGCCTTCACGGACTCCAGGATTTTCTGCGCTTCGCGGGGACGTCCGTTCTTCGCCAGCAGGAACGAGCGGGCAATCGCTGCGTGCGGAAACTCCGGCAGCAATTGATGGGGAAGCTCGTGGAACACGCGTTCGAGAGCCGTCGCGCCGTCCCGCATGACGAGCTGGACACCATCCATGGCTTCGATCATCTCGAAAACCTTGCGCGGGTCTCTCGCCATCCGCGCGTGATGGGCTGCGGCGTCGATGTCGCCGGCCTCGAGGAACCATCGGTGCGCGCGAAGATGCAGGTCGCGGCGGCGAATCTCATCCAGTCGCGACACTTCGTGGGCGAGGCACGACCGGACGAACGGGTGCAGCGAATACCATCCTTCCGCGCCGTCTTCCGGTACGAGCGGCGCGCCGTATTCCAGCGCCTTTTTGAGAATCGCGTCGGAGTCTTGGGCATCGCGAATCTCGTCGAGCAACGCGGCGTTCGCGCGCTCGAGTGCCGCGGTGATGATCAGAACTTCCGTGACTGCTTTCGGGAGGGCGGACATGACCTCTTCGGCGACGTAGCGGATAGCCAGATCGGGCGGGGCCAGCGCCAGCGACGCGAAGCCTGCCGCGGCTCCACGCTCGTAGCTCACCCGGATCACGTGAAGGGCGGCCTGCCAGCCTTGCAGCATGCTCTCCAGTGTGTGCAAGTCGTCGGCGCTGGGTAGGTAGGCGTCCAGATATTGCGCTACTTCGCTGGTGGTGAAACGGAGGTCTTCCATTCCGAGACGCTGCGCATCCCCATTGATAAGGAGCTTGCTGAGCGACCAGCGAACCGGTGCACGACTCGCGACCACCACGTTCAGTTCGGACGGCAGGTTGTTCATCAGCGCGCCGAAGAACTCATCCAGTTCCTCGGTCGCATCGATGGGATAGTCGTCCACCAGGATGAGACAGCGCTCCGCCACGCCGTTCCACGACATGCCTTCGATGCTGATTCCCATGGAGCGAAGCGCAGCGTTCATCTGCCTGCTGACGCTTTCCGGATCCTGCGCGCTCAGGGTGATGCGCGCGACCTGCAATCCCTTCTGCGTCGCGCGCTGATACCACTGCCACAGCGTGGCGGTCTTGCCGTAGCCTGCGGGTGCTTCGAGCACCGTAACAGTGTGAGCGAGCACACCGCCCAGCTGACCTTCGAGGTGCGGGCGGGGCAGGAGGTCGAACCGAAACGGCGACGGCTGGTTTTCCTGACGCGCAGTCGCCATCACGCCGACCGGTATCGTGCGATGCATTTCGGGAGTCCGTCCACCGTCGACTAGCGGCGGCTCCGGATCCTCGTCTGTCGAAAGCCACCCCCAATCCATCGCGTTCATTTGATGAATACTCCTGCGCGATTCCCTGTGGTCGCCGTCCGAAAATCGAAGTGCTTTGAGTCTATGTCAGCGGCGCTTCGCTCGGATCACTATGTCCTCGCCCTCGTATTCCGCCTTAAGGTCGGGCTCGCGCGAGAGCAGGTCGGCAAGGGCGTCGGGATCGTTGGCATTGAAGATTCCGTCTAGACGGTGCGCCGCACCATCAACTCCCTCCAGTCGCAGCTGCGAGGTTCGATTCTGGCGGTTGAACGCTTCCACAATTTCCGACAAGGGCGCGTTCTGAAAGACGAGACGATTCATCTGCCACGCGATGGCGTTGGAGACCACCGCATCCGGGTGCGGGTCGAACGATCCGTCGACGCGGATATCGACCTCCTGTCCCGCCTCCATCATCATTTCTTGCGAGGCGGACTTGATCTGCACACGGCCCTCCAGCAGCGACACCCTCGTGTCGCCGTTCGGCAGGCCAAGCACGTTGAACTTCGTGCCAAGCGCCGTAACGATGCCGGCACGCGTGTGCACGCGGAACGGCCGCGACGTGTCGTGAGCGACTTCGAACGTTGCCTCGCCCTGGACCAGATGGATCTCGCGCGCGGACTTCTCGAACATCACGTCGATCTGAGAACCGGCGTTCATCGTCACGGTCGACTGATCCGCCAGCTGCACCACGCGGTGCTCGCCAATCGCCGTGGTGAACTCCTGCGTGGAGGCAGAAGAGCTCCACATCCATGAAGCGAAGACGGCGAGTACTGCCCACGAAGCCGCCATCGCTGCAACCTTCCAGTTGCGCCACGCCGGAACGCGACGCGACTTCGCTGCATCGGTCCGCGAAGGCAGGGGAACAACCGTGGACGACACGCGTTGCAGCAGCGTATCGACATCGTGCTGGTGGCTTCGATCGATTCCGCCGAGCGCAAATTCAACTTCCGCGATTTCGAGAAATTCCTGGACGTGCAGCTTCGAGGCACTCAGCCAGGCTTCCAGCTCGTGCAGCTGCTCCGCCGTGGCGGTGGGCAGCACCTCGAACCACTCCGACGCCCGCAGGGCCAGCAACTCGTCCATTTTTCGCTGCACTACCATGTGTGATCCGCTCAACTTTCCCGTTGTTTCAAAATATTCTTCAGCTTGGCGCGCGCTTCGCAGACGTACACGCGGATGCTCGCTTCGCTGATTCCCATCCGGGCCGCGGCCTCCCGGCCCGACAGTCCGTCGCGCTTGGTCAGCAGGATGGCCAACCGATGGCCCTCCGGCAGTTGCTCCAGCGCCTGCGTCAACTCGTCCTGCAGGGCGATATTCTCGGAGTCGCCCGCGCGCTCCCCGGCCAGGGTTTCACCGACCCGGCTGGAGACTTCCGAGTCGTACGTGACCACGTCTCGCTGCTGCGCGAGCCAGGCTTCAGCCACCACATTCGAGGCGATTCCGAAAAGATAGGCGTGCGGGTTGCGCGCCCGGGCCTGCCAATCCCCGCGGATGAATCGCTCGAATATTTCCTGCGTCAGATCCGGCACATCAGCACTGCGTTGCAGTCTCCGTTGAACATAACGATGGAGGTCCGGGGAGCAGCGACGAAAGATCTCCTCGAGGCGTGCCCGCACCGCCCCGTCCGTTTGGGAATTGACCTGCAGCTGATCCACGTTCGTGGATCCTCCTTGCCTACTACGTCTGGCCCGGCGGCCGATTTGTTAACTTCAGAAATTGAATTGCGCGTTGATGCCCACGTAGCGGTGCACGTCCCGCGGGACCCAGCGGACGGTCCCGGTTATATCGCCCTGGGCACGATAGGACGAGTAGTCTTTGTCGAGAGCATTCTTGACCACAAACCACCCGGACCAACGATCCACCGCATCGCTCAACCCCAGCGAGAGGTCCCAGATGCCGTAGGTGGGTTGGGTCAGGTCGGGGGTGTCCTGGAACTGGAAGTGCGTGAGGGATTGCCATCGATACGCGACATTCGCGTCGAAGCTCAGCGTGGGCGTCAGGGGATGCCGGTAACCCAGTGCGGAATTCACTCTCCATTTTGGCGCGAAGGGCAGCATGTTGCCGTTGAAGCTGCATCCGATCAGCGGCGGAGTGCAGGGGACGGCGCGAACGCGGGCGTCGTTGTACTGACCGGCGAGACTGTAAGTCAGCCGCGAGGTGACTGCTGCCTCGAGACTCAGCTCGAAGCCACGGCTGACCGCTGAACCCGCGTTCACCAGGTTCGTCACGCGGGTGCCATTGATGAACTGCGTCAAGTTGGCCTGATAGCCCGAGATCTCGGTGTCGAAGGCCGCGGCGTCGAGCCGGACGCGGCGACTCCAGAGCGAAGTTTTCACGCCTAACTCGTAGGCGTCGGATCTCTCCGGGTCGACAGGGATCGTGTTGAAATCGCGCATGTTGAAGAAGACGTTGTAGGCCGGCCCCTTGTAGCCGCGCGACACCGTGGCGTAGGCCATGATATCCGGCGTCAGACTCCACTGCAGACCCGTGCGACCCGCCCATCCTTGCGCGGTGTCGCTGCCGCTCGCGGCGAAGTCCGGTGACACGGCGGGCAGGAAGTTCAAGAGCACGGTGGCGACGCGGTCGGTGTGAAAGCTCTGCCGATCCCATATCTGGCGATATCCCAGGAACGCATGCAGATCGGGCGTGAGGTTGAAGTTCATCTCGCCGAAAGCGGCGAAGTTCCTGCTCGCCGCGCCGAAATGGTTGACGCCGGAACCGAATGGCAATGGGACGTCCGGTGCCGAGTACCCATTGACTGCGCGCGTGTAGCGTTCGCGGCTATCCGTACTCAGGAAATAGAGGCCCGCGACGAAGTCGAAATAGCGGTTCCGGGGAGAGATGAGCCTCAGTTCCTGAGAAGTCTGGGTGAATTCCACTCGTCCAAAGTCCACGTATCGCCCGGTAGCCGGATCGGGAGCAAGCTGGTCGTAGTCGTAGTCGTTCAGCCTGTTGTGCCATTCACGCCAGGCGCTGATGGAGATCAACTGATAGCCAGCGCCAACTTGCCAGTCCGCCTGTAGTGAGGCTCCGCCGTTGCGATCGACGGTCTCGTTGGACGAATCGTTGCTGATGGCGGTGTTGGTTGCGGAAGGGTTCACGCCCTGCGCGGCGAGCACGGCGGCGAAGTAGGGAACTGGCAAGAACTCATTCCGGTTGCACGGGTTGGGTTTCGGAGGATCGATCAGATACCGAGGGCAGTAGCTGAACTGGCCGCTGCTCGTGAAGGCACCTCCCGGCACGTCTTCCGTGGAGCGGACGAAATCGGCCGAGAAGGTGAGCTTCAACACTTCCGTGGGCGTCGCGACTAGTTTGGCGCGCACGCCGTCGTGGTGATAGCCGTTGACTTCGTGGCCGTTGTACAGGTTCACCATGTTCCCGTCGTAGCCACTGGAGAACGCCGCGATCCGCGCGGAAACCGTCTGCGACAGCGGTCCGGAAACGCCGCCGCTCACGCGGTACTCGTTCCCCTGATAGTAAGCGAGCTGTGCGAATCCACTCAGGTACGGCGTTGGATCGTGCGTCGTGATGTTCAGCACGCCTGCCGATGCGTTCTTCCCGAACAGCGTGCCCTGAGGTCCGTTCAGCACTTCGATCTGATCGAGATCCAGGAAATCGGCCATTGCCTGACCAGAGCGCGACATCACGACCCCATCGATCACGGTGGCGACGGACGGCTCGGTACTTTGTGAGGTGCTGATCGTGCCGATGCCACGAATGAAGACCGTGCGATCTTTCTGCGTGGGGTTGGGGCGAAACTGGAGCGACGGGATGCGAGAGGCGATGTCCTCCATGTCGTTGAGATTTTTCGCAGCGAGCTCCTCGCCTTGGATCACCGAGATCGCGATCGGAACGCTCTTGCGAAATTCAGGGCGGCGTCGCGCAGTGACCGTGATTTCCTCGGTGACGCTTTGCCCGGCGGTCGCGTCAACGACCGTGCGCGCCGATTGACCGATCTGCGCCGGCGGCGCGGCGACGATGCGCGCGAGATCAGGCCGCACGAGCTCGAAGGTCAGGCCTGAACTGTGAAGCAGACGGGTCAACGCCGTGCCCACCTCCATGTCGCCCTCGAGCGCGCTCACATCCTTATCCGCGACCAGCGCGTGATTGAAGGCAATGGAAATGTTGGCTTGTTGGCCGAGTTGCAGCAGCGCGGAAGAGAGCGGCTGCGCGGTAATTGCGAATCGGACGCGCGCTTCTTGGCCGAACGCCGCGGACACGAACGTCAGCAAGCCCAGCGTGCTGGTGATCCATCTCACGGTCCGCCGGAAGCACGGGCGGCCACGGGCTGGTGCGGCCATCCCCATCTACTCGTCCTGTTCGCGTGGCTTAAATCAGGGCGGGCTGATATTACGCGCAAACTCCGGATGGCCACGGGTAAATGCGGTAACGCGAACAGGCGGCCGGGATCATCCGTAGACGGGCGGAATGTCGGATTCCGTTGCCGGCAGCATCGTGTCATTCGCCGCTGCGCGGCCCGTTCGATGAGCCACGATGCGCTCCCGTAACCGTTCGGCGACACGAATCAACTCCTCGACCAGCCGCTCGAATGCGGAATCGTCGAGTGCCGTGACCGGGCTCGCCTGTACCAGCATCAACGCGCCGCTGCTCTTCTGCAGGCCGACCGTGGCGCCGCCGGTGCCTAGCCAGAAAAGGTTGGCCGCGAGCAGCTCGCGCAGGAGCGGCTCGGAATTTTCGTCGGACACCTTGTCGAGGAACATCGAGAACACCAGGCGCGCCTCGGGCTCGTCGAACTCAATGGTGACGGCGAGATCGTCGTCGAACAGCAGGATGCAGGTATCGTCCTCGCCCAGGGCCAGCCCATCCAGGGTCAAGGTCTTGCCGAAGGCTGCGAGCAGCTGGTTTGCCAGGAGCCGGTGATCCATCGAGTTCTCCACGGTCGTGATGCCGGCCTGTCTGGCCGGCGGCAGCGACTCAGTAACGGGGGGCCGCGATCGGGTTCAATCTACTTACGAGTACGTCATGTTGGTGTAGCTCACCTGGACGACGTCAGCGATCTCCTCGACGTCGGCGGGCGGCCACCTGTGTTTGCTCTGGAGGAAGCTCTTGACGTTGTCGTAGAGCCGCGTCGAATCCTTCTCGATCTTGTGCGAGTCTGAATTGGGCAGGCTTTCTCTCACTGTTTTCGCGCACAGGTTGAAAAGCGCCTTGTGCCGGCTCGTGGGGTTTCTCGGACTGGCGACACGCGTGCCGCTGACGGGGTCACGGTTGGCCATCCCGGCGTGTTGCCTCGCCTCTTCCTTCATGTTCTGCCGCATCTCCGCCAGCGTTGTCCGGGCCGAGCGGGCGGCGAGTGTCGTCGTGGCACTCTGCAGGACCAGATGCACGTTTCTCTTCGTCAGGCCCCCGGTCAGGCGCAGCGCCTTGAGCTGCGTGGATGCCGCTCGCGACGCGCTGTGGTCTCCGTCGCTTTCCTCTGTGCGGATCGCGGAGACGATCTGTGAGGCAAGGTCACCGCCATTCAATTGCCGCGAATCGCTTTCGGCGCGCGCTGCGCGCACCGTTCCCAATCCTCCGAAGGCGGTCGACAGCGCGGCCTTGAATCGGATCCACAACGTCGGCACCGAGCCGTGAGAGGAGGGGACGACGACGCGCATACCCTGCTGGCCGTGTATCGCGCGCAGCTCCGCGTCGGGATTGCCGGTAGCGGTGTTGAACGAATTCACCAGATCCTCGAGCTTGCGGCCCTTGATGTCGATGACATTGGGCGAGGGCTGCGACGTCCCGGTGTTTTGCAGGGGCGTGTAGCCTGAAGTGCTTCGATCGATCGTGGGGGAAGGCATGAGGTCTCCTGGTGTCCGCTCCATCGGTAACCCGCCGGGCTGGACAGTTCCCTCAGACGTCCGTCGCTGTCCAGGACGCCAGCGTCAGGGCGACGGGCTTGCCATGCAATTCGAGCTCGCTCGTATCGAGGATCGGCCAGCGGCCGCGCTTCTCTAGATAGGCCCGCACGCTGTCGTGCAGTAGTTCGGCAGCCCTGGCAACGCGAGCGGGATCGGCCGGACGCGCGGTCCGTTTGCGAATGACTTCGGCGCAGAAGTCGAGCAGAGGGCGGTGTCGGGCGTCCGGCGCACGAGGCCGGTCGCGCTGTGCCCAGAAGAAGTCCGCAGGCTTGACTCCCGCTGAGGTGTAGGCGCGCTCGCGTGCGTCGGACAATTTCGCCGCCGCACGCAGAATGGCTTGCGCGTCGCGCGCCGTGATGGGCGCGTCGCCGAGCGATCGGGACACCATTTCGGCAATGCGTTCGCCGAACCGCGCGTGGACGAGTTGCAGCAGATTGGCGCGAAGGGCGTCCGAGAAATCGCCCCCTGGAGTCTCGTTGGGATGGGGACGGGTCTCAATGGTCATATCAGGTCTCCTCGGGTACCCGAGGAGTCAGTAACGCCCGGAGTGAAGAGGTTCCGTGGAACGGGTTCGCGGGGAATGGAAAAAGCCGGAAAAGCGAACTTTCCCGGCCATTGAGCAGGATGATCGAGGGCCTGGAGGGTTCAGGTGCCGAGGAGCTCAAGCAGCGCGCGGGCCCGCGCGGCCATACTCGCGTCGCCGCCCGGCAGTCGCAACGAGTACTGCAGGTGTTTCCTGCCACTGTCGCGGTCGCCGAGCATCACCAGCGTGTGGCCGAGCATGCAGTTCACTTCCGGATCCTTCATCGCGATCCGTAGCAGCTGGTAGTAGGCCACCGAGGCTTCGGAGAAGGACCTGGACATGAACAACGCCGCGCCAAGTCCCTTCAGATAACGAACATCCGTCGGCGCATGCAGCGAGATGAACCAGAAGTAGCGAACGGCCTCGTCGTATCGGCCCTGCAGATAGGCGCCGTGAGCTGCACGATGCAACTCGTCCAGCTCGTCCGTCGAAAGAGTCTCGAGAGAAGTTTTCATCGTGATTTCCTCAGGCGTGCGCGATGGCCATATCCGTCTGGCTGCGGGTCTGCTCGATGGTCTTCTCTCTATCGACGAAGTCCTGCATGACCTGCTGATACTGCTGTTTCGCGTTCTGCGCGTTGTCGTGTAACGCGTCGTCCGCCGAGGCGGCAGCCTCTTCCTGGGTCTTGTCGGCATCGTCCAGGCTGGCGTCGTAGTCGTCGACGCCCTGCATGACGTTCATGCCACCCTGGGCGGCAGAGCCGCCAGCCGAAAGGCCCTGGCTGACCGCGTTCGAGCGCGCTGTCAGGTTGGCGAACTGCTGGACCTTGGTCGACATGTCCATGTCCTTGAGCGTGTTGGTCACCGGGTCCATCTGCTTGAGGCTGTTGACTGCGATGTCCGCTTTCACCGCTGAAGCGCCGGAGATGCCCGCGCCCACGACCGAAACGACGCCCGCAAGCGCCGTCGCCGAAGCGGCGGCGATGCTGCCGATCTCGCGCTCCTTGCCAGCGTCCGCGGTGTCCTTGGCCTGGCCTTCCAGGCGCTGCACTTTCTCGTTCGCGGCTGCCTGGGTCTGCGAGTTGTACATCTTGAAGTCCTCACCCGAGACTTTCACCAGCAGCGCCAGTGCGTCTTCGACGTTGAAATGACGATTCGGCTTCGTCTCGCCGCTGGCATTGCCGCTGTTGGCATTCTGGCTTTGGCCGTCGGCGCGGGTCGAGTCGCGGGCCTGGGTCGCGTCGTCCTGGGGACCCGCCTTCTCATTGCGATGGGTGTCGGCTTCCTTGGTGACGATCAGGTTGAACTTCTCGGCCAGGTGCTTGCGCGTCTCCGGCTTGCCTTCCCCGTGTGGCGGAGGAGGAAGCGGCACTTGACCTTCCACATGACTGCGCTGATGCGGCGAGGCATGACTCCAGTCGTCCGGCGGCATGTCGCGCCAGCCGGCTGGATGTTGGGAGTGCACGCTGTCCGCGCCATCGTGGCGCACGTGACCGGCGTTCGTCTCTTCCGGCCGGTGATGATCCGGCAGGCTGGTCGGGTGGTTAGGTGAAAATTGAATGGTCATGAGAGTGAGGTCCTTGTCGCTAAACCATGGATACGTTGCCGCCGGCGACGGCCATGCCGGTCCGGCCGATGCTGGAAATCTCTTCCGCGGCGGACTGCATGCCCTGGCCCATGTCCTTCGCCAGCAGCGTCAGCCGATCCAGCGTGTTGCGGATGATCTCCTGGAGCGCGGTGCTGGCCGCGTCGGACTGAGCTTTGTCTGCGTCGTCTTGAGAGGCGTCGTAAGTGTCGACCGCGGTGGCGATGCCGAGACCGCCGGAGGACGCGGTGGCCGCGCCGCCGACGAATTGCGCGGCGATTCCAGTAGCCTTCGTCGCCCTGAAGGCCGTCGTGCTCAGCTTTGCTCCGAGGCTTCCGACGGCAGTGGCCGTGCCCTTCACGAGCGAGACGATGCCCTTGATGCTGACCGCTATGGTCAGGATCGCAATCGCTGCCTGCACCGCGAAGGAAGCCCACTTGCCGAAGTCCGCGGCGGTCTTGTCGCTTGCTCCGAAGGCTTTCGCGATTTCCTTGAATGCATCCCCCAGCAGGCTTCCCAGATCCAGCGCGGGTCCGCCCGCGGCCTGACTGATTGCATTCGCGATCGTGCACGCCGTATCGATCACCGTGTAGGTGATCATCGCGATGGCGAGCGGCGCCGCGGTGCCGGCCGTGACGACGGTCAATGCGATGGCCGCGATGCTGGCGAAAATCTTGCCGATGGTCGCCAGCGGCCCGAGGATCTTTTGCTTGTGCTTCGCGTCCGCGAGTTTCTTCGCCGACTTGGCGATCGCCTCGTTCGATCTCTGGAACGACTCCTTTCTCTGCTGCTGAGTGGTCTGCAGGCCGTTCTCTTCCGTGCTCGACTGAACGTCGTCTATCCGGGAGAGCAGTGCCGACACGTCCATCGCCATCTGAGTCGAGCTCAGCTGGCGCTTCGGAACTGAGAGCCGTGGCGCACCGTGAGGCGCGCTGCCATAGCGGGGCGAGCCGTCGCCGTCCTGGAGAGACGGGAAGGGCGGCAGGTCCGACACATCGTTGAACGACCCGATCGTGCCCGCGCCTTTCGGCGCGGTCACGTCCGGCTTCGGCTGCGCTCCACCCATGCTGGGTGCAGATGCAGGCATGCGGTACTGGGTGTCGCGGGTTCCATCTACCATCGCGTGCTCCTAATGTCCGAGCAGGGCCACCAATGCGGCCCCCCGTTTACCGATCTGCTCGAATTCCGCTTTGCCCTGCGTGAGCTCCGCGACGTTTTCGAGCACACCGCGTGCGTCTTCCTTCTTGCCGAGCGCGATGAGGCACTCGGCAATGTGAAGAGACACCGACGGATCTTCCGCGTCGAGCAGATAGGCCAGTCCAAAGGCGCGCAGCGCATCTTCGTGCTGCTTCAGCATCTGCAGGCAAGCCGCTCTCCCTACGTGGAAGCGTTGCTCCAGATGGCTGTGGAACGTGAGGTGGCTGAATACCCTCAGCGCCTCGCTCCACCGCGCCTGGTTGTAGAGGCTGAAGCCGAGTGCATACATCGGCTCCAGTTCCTCGGGCTCCAGGCCATACATGTCTGCAACGGTCCCGCCGGCGAACATGAAGTCCGCAACTTCCTGGACGAGATCGCCGATGTCACGCGTCGTTTCCGTCATGTCACGACTCTGTTAGCCGCCGCGCGCGACCGACATGCGCAGGCTCTGCAACGAGGACTCTTTGCTGGTCTCGAACTGCTTGGACTGCTCGCTGAGGTCGATCATCTTGTTCAGCTTGATCGTCAGCTCCTGATTGCCCGTGGTGACGTCGCTCGACTGGCCCTGGATATTGTTGAGGAACGTGTCGAAATCGGACTGCTTGATCGAGAAGTCGCCATTCTTGTCCGGCGTCAAGTTGGCCATGTCGTCCGGCAGCGTCACGCCCAGGGCCTTCGCCTGGTTGATCATGTCCTGACTGATCGTGCCCGTCGCGTCGGACGAGGTGCCGCCTGGCTTCTTGGCGCGCACGGCCGACTCGAGGTCGTTGCACTGCTTCTGCGTTGCCGTACCGTCGTCGAGAATGTCCATGTAGCCGTTCGCGACGCCATCGGCATTCTGGCCGCAGGTCATCAGCACGAACGACGCGCGCGTCTCGACGTCTTCCGAGTCGAAGTCGAGGGGCTTGGCCCCACCCGTGACTTCGCTGCCGCCGTTGACCGGGACTCCCGCTGGGCCCGACGCGCCGCCGGTGCCGCCGGTGCCGGTGGTGTTGCTGCCGCCCGGGACGCTGGTGCCGCCCGGGACGCTGCTGCCACCGTTGGTGCCGCCGCCGCCCGGGATGGTGCCGCTACCGCTGGCGCTGCCGCCGCTTGGGACGTTTCCGCTACCGCTGGCGCTGCCGCCGCCGGAAGTACCGCCCCTCGAGTGGGTGCCTCGCGTCGTGCCCGGCTCATCGCCCGGGGTAAGCGAGCCGTGGTGCCGGCCGTGACGACCATGAGCGCCGTGATGGCCGTAGTTGTTGACGGTGATGTTGATGGGCGGCGGCGGGCTCGGCGGCATCTGCTGCGCATCCTTGTTAGCCTTGTCCAAATCGTCCTTGCCGAGCAGCACGCTGGACAGCGCGGACAGCGCCTTGGTTTCCTGATCCTTCATCATCGCGACGGGGTCCTGCCCGCTGACGATCTGGGTGCGGATCGAGCCATCGGGATCGAGGCCCGGCGAGCTGATCTTGTCCATGTCGTCCTGATAACGCTGGCTCAGCTTGTCCGCCTCGGGCGAGGGGCACGAGGTATAGCGGAGTGTGTCCTGGGTGTCGTTCAAGTCCTTCCACAGGTCCTCGACCTGCTGGTTCTTGTCGATACCCTTGTCGTACGAGTCCTTGAGCGCGGTGTACTGGGCGTTCTTGGTGACATCAATACTGGTCGTCATTTAAATCTCCTGAGAATGAGTGCAGCGCTTCAGACCATGCTGCGCGATTTGCGCGGCGCCCTGGCCGAGCTGGATTTCGTATCCATGGCTTTCGCCATCGCGGCCGAGACGAGCGAGTTGATCCACGTGCGGGCACGCGGCGACATCTGCTCGATGGTGCGCTGGAGTTTTTCCGGTGTGACACCGTCTTTGGCGCGACGGGCGCGCGAGTCGGCGAGGACTCTGCGAGCGCGTTCGAGAGCGGCCTGGCTCTCGCGCAGGCTCGCGTCCATCTGTTCCTGGGTCAGAATTTTCGAGGTGGCCATCTGGGAAGTTCCTATTAGTTAGTTCCGTCCCGCACTAGTAACGAGCGCGGGAAAATAGTTCTGCCGCGCGCTCAGGCAACGCGCGCGTCGAGCAGGTCGGGCATGCGCGCCTTGATCGCTTCGCGAGCGCGGAACAGCCGGCTGCGAACCGTGCCGATCGGAATGTTCAGCGTCTGCGCCGCTTCTTCGTACGAGCGGCCTTCGATCGCGACGAGCAGGAAGACCTGGCGCAGATCGCTGGAGAGCGTGTCGACTTCCGCGTAGAGGCGGGTAAGGAGCTCCATGCGCTCGACCAGCGCGTCCGGGCCGTCGGCGTCGTCCGCCATCATGGTGAGCACTTCATCAGACTCGTACTTGTGAACACGATGCGGAGCGCGGTTGAGGTAGTTGCGCACGAGGTTCATCGCGATTCCGTACAGCCACGTCGACAACTGCGACTGACCGCGGAAAGTCTCCAGCGAGCTGAACGCTTCGACGAAGGTCTGCTGCGCGATGTCTTCGGCATCGGCCGGATTGCCGATGCGACGAACCACGAACCGGAACAGCGGGGTGCGATAGAGCTTCACGAGATCGGTGAAATTGATCTGCTCGACATTGACGGGCTGCGCGGTCGCCTCGTCTTCAGCGCTCGCCGTCACTTCGGCAGCGCGGGCGTTACAGACGACGGTGCGAGTGTTCTGATTCAGGTGTCCCACAAATTTCTCCCAGAAAGTTGATTGGCGATTCGCGTTTGCGTGGGACGGAATGATCCGGATTGCGAGCACCTCGCCACATACCGCGATCGGGTGGATTGGCGCGCGGCGACGGGTGGTGCGGGTGGGTGGGGTTTGCGCTCAAATCGGGATTTCGCGGGTGGGCACGGACCTGCGGAGGCACCCAGAGCGAGTTCTCAGCGGCCGCCCAACGGCTCGCGCCCTGGACCCACCCGCCGTTCTGGTTCGACCCACCCGTCCTGAGCGTTGCGATCCGGAGGAGTCGGTCCAAATCATCGATTCATGAGAATCGGTATAGACGTTGGCAGAACTCACACCGATGCGGTGCTGATGGCAGGGAACGAGATCGTCGCGACATCCAAGGCGAAGACGACCTCGGATCCGTCAGCGAGCATTGCATCGGCCGTGACCCCTTTACTCCGGGCGAGCCATGTGCGGCCGGTCGAGATCGACGCAGTGATGGTCGGCATCGCGCCGCTGGCGCGCGCCTTCGAACGGCGACGAGGCCTCCAGCGCGTGGGCGTGCTGCGGCTGGCGCCGCGCGCTTCCGCGCTCCGCGCACCGCTGTCGGATTGGCCGCCATTACTCGTGGCGACGCTCAACCCGGTCATCGCGTGTCTTTATCTCAGGCCGCAGGGAGCGAACGACGCGCTCATGCCGTTCGATGCGGGCGAGCTGCTCAAGGCAGCGGCCTCGTTGCATCGGCTCGGCATTCGTGGGCTCGCCCTCTCGGCGCGTGGCACTGCGATGCACCGATACATCGAGAGCGAAGCGGCAACGCTCATCCGCTCGGTGTTTTCAGAGCTCGATGTTTCGCTCGCCAGCGACTTCAGCGAATCGGCGGACATCGAAAGCGAAAACGCCGCCATCGTCAACGCGGCGCTGGGCTGGTTCGCGGACAGCACGCTTCGCTCGGTCGAACGGGTGTTGAGGCGCTTGCGAATCTGGGCACCGCTCTTCTTCAGCCGGAACGACGGAACGCTGGCGAGCGCCGCGCGGGCTCGCGCCTTTCCGCTGTTCACGCTGGCGTCGGATGCCGCGAACAGTATTCGCGGTGCCGTTCATCTGTCCGGTGTCGAGAGCGGTGTCGTGATCGATATCGGCGGCAGCAGCACGACGATCGGCAGGCTCGTCGACGGATTTCCGAGCACGCTCCCGACCAGCGTGATGCTCGGCGGCGTGCGTCTGCAGCTTCCGCTGCCGGAGATCCTGTCGATCGAGGTCGGTGGAGGCAGCGTGATCCGGCAGACCGTCGCCGGCACGATCACCCTTGGGCCGGATTCGGTGGGTGCGGCGTTGGACTCGAGAGCGCGCATCTTCGGCGGTGACACACTCACCGCGACCGATGTCGCCGTCGCGGCCGGCCGTCTGCATCTCGGGGATGTCTCGCGCATGCGGGAGATTGCCGTGCGACTCGTTCAGCAGGCTCTCGATCTCTTTCACGCCCACATCGAATCGGGCCTCGCGCTGGCCACTCACGCAGCACCCGATCTCCCCAGGGTGATCGTCGGTGGCGGCGCGCTGCTGGTGGCGCGGCCGTGGTCGGGCTGCGCTCCGCCGCTGATGCCCGCGCATCACCAGGCGGTCAACGCCATCGGCGCGGCGACCGCACCGCTCAGCAAGCTGACCGACGAGGTGTATTCCTATCGGGCCCTCGGTCGTGAGGTCGCGCTCGCGCAGGCGCGCGCGGATGCGTTGCGCCGTCTTTACGACGCCGGCGCGGTCGAGGGCACCGCGAAGATCGTCGATGAAGAAGAAATCCCGCTGACGGGCTCGCCGGGAGATCTCGTTCGACTGCGAGTCAGGGCGAGTGGCAAGCCACCGGGATGAGGGCCGGCGAACGTTTCGCGTGCGTCGGTTACCCAGTCACGACATGGAAGTGAAAGGCCGTTGGCGCGACATCAGCTTCGTTCGCCTGTGACGGGGCAGGCAAGCCCGAACCAAATCAGTCGTCGCAGTTACCTAGCTCGGGTGCCGCTTGGCATGGATGGGTGACCCATGAGGTCCTGCAGCGATGGAGCTTCGAGTTCTTTCCGGTCCGCAAGCCGGTTGTCGTTTGCCGCTCGGCGCGGGCGTGTATCGCGCCGGCGCCAACGAGATGTGCGACGTGGTACTCGAGGGGCTGCGCGAGAACGAGATCGCGTTCGTCGTCTATGTGGGCCACCATTCGATCGGCCTCGAGGCGCTCTCGGATGAGCTGCGATTTGCGGGGCGCGCGGTCTCGGGGCTCGTGTCGCTTGCTCCGGGCCAGGTGTTCGAGCTCGGTCCGTGGCTCTTCGCCGTGGACGATCCGCAAGCGCCGTGGCCGACGGATCCAGAATCACTGCGTGTCAGAACGCCTGCCGATGCCGAGCCACACCACGGCGACGATGGAACGCCGGCGCTCGGAGATCTTGCGGTCGATGCGTCTGCCACCGCCGTGACCACAGCCCCCGATTCGAACAAGGACGAGCACGGCGACGAGCCGGTCGCCCCGTCAACGAATGCCGACGCGACCTCGACATTGCCAGTGCCCCAACGCCGAAAAATGCCGTTCTGGGTGATCGGCCTGGCTGGAACCGCCGCTTTCCTGATTTGCGGCGTGATGGTGCTCGTGTTGTCTTTGGCGCCAGCGCAGCCCGCGTCGGCAGCCGCAGTTTCGCATCCTGCAGCAGAAGTGCTCGCGAAACTTGCGGCTGCTTCGAATGGCGATGTGAAGCTGGAACACGTGGGCGACCGCATGAAGCTGATCGGCAGCGTCTCCACGCGTGCCGCGAAATTGAAGCTCACGCGTGAGGCGCGGGCGATCGAGCCCACGGTCCTTCTGCAGCTGACCGCGGATGAAGACCTCGAATCGCTCGCTCGAGATGCGGTTACGGGATTTCCCGAGTCCGGTGTCGAGATCGGCAAGGCAGATCACGGCCGTCTCGCGCTGACCGGCCGTGTGAGCGAAGCGAAAGTTCGCGATCAGATCGTGGCCGCGATATGGGACAGCGTGCCGGGCCTCACCGCCGTGGATTCGCAGGTGATCGCCGACGACGAAGTGCTCGCATCGTTCAACACGCTGCTGCACGACGCAGGCCTCACGAAGATGATCGCGGGCGAGCTGGAGCACGGCGGCCCCGCGCGGCTCGCGGTGCGCGGAGTGTTGGCGGAAGCCGATCGCGCGGCGTGGTCTGACGTTCGTCAGAAACTCGCAGCGCGGTTTGGTGCCGCGCTCGCCATTGCCGAAGACCTGCACGCGCCCGGTGCGGTGCCGCCGTCGATGGCGCCCGTCGAGTCAGACATCGTCGCGGTCGTGCGAGGCCCGATGCCGTATGCGCTGCTGCGAGATGGCACGAAGCGCGCGCTTTCCACGGGCGCGAAGTGAGGGGAGGGTTTCAATGCAATCGTTGAATTCGCAGCAGTCACCTGCGCTCGCGCAGGAGTTGGAGGATCGGATCGCATGCTTCGCCCAGGCCATGTCCGGCGGCGGAGCACGCGAAGCATATGCGGGCTGGCAAGCGAGCCGAAAGGCGCAGGCGCTCGAAGCCGCCCTGGAAATCGTTGGAAAGATGGAGATACGACATGATCAATTTCGGAACTTCGATGGCGACGGGAGTCGCCGGTGGTGGGCTCGACCTTGGCACGATCAACGGCGCGATGAACAACCTGCTCACGTCCACGGAGAACAGCCTCAACACGCTGTTGACCACGATCAGCGCGAAGGAGAACCCGTCCGTCACCGACATGCTGAGCCTGCAGCAGGGTCTGAATAACTACACAGTGACGATTCAGACGAGCAGCACGATCACCAAGGACTTCTTTGATGCGCTGAAAGAAATCATTCAGAAGGCCTGACGCAGACGCACGTCATGAACGCAATTTTCGAGCGACGCCTGGCAGCCGATCTGTCGAGCATCGTCTCGCTCGCCGACGAGGTAGTTCGTTGGGGGAGCGAAGCGGGGCTCGCGGAGGCGGCGGTATTCCAGATCAATCTGGTTCTGGAAGAGTTGGTGACGAACGTGATCACGCACGGGCTTGGCGTAGGCCAGCCGGGCGGCATCCGCGTGCGCATCGAGCGCATCGGCGATCGCCTCGAAATCGCGCTCGTGGACGATGCGCTGCCGTTCGATCCTTTTTCAATTCCGACACCGGACCTGACCACCGCTATGGAAGATCGCCCGATCGGCGGCCTCGGCGTTCATCTGATCCGCACACTCATGGACGAATGGGGCTATGCCCGCGTGGGCGGGCAGAACGTCGTGTGGCTGCGCAAGACGCTCGAAGAGCGGAAGAGATCATCATGACGGACCGCATTTTGGTGACGTTGACGCTGTTCATCAGCATCCTGCTGATGGGCATTCTGGGTGGCACCGTCAACGCCGTGGCGCTTCAACATGCGGAAGAGCAGCGCCTGCAGGGCGTCACCGCCGATCTGCGCGCGCGCCTGGAGATCGATCTTCGGGTGGGTCTGTCGCTCGCGGACAACGAGCACGCTCAGACGATGCTCGAGAACGTGGTGGCCCATGCCTCGATGCTGGAGTCGGTGGAGATCGATTCCGACGAAGGCAAAGTGCTGTATTCGTCCGATCGCGGCTTGCAGGGGCAGTCGGTTCCGCCATCGTGGCATGAAGCGATGCGCGCGGCTCCGGCGGGGTGGCGCGTCTCGAGCAAGGGAGAACACAGCATCGGAACTGCGCTGCGCGACGCGGCCGGGCAGATCGCGGGATATCTGGTGTCGACGCATCAGGCGGATCAGGACGACGATGCCGTAACGCTGCCGATGCCGGTGTTCTGGATCGCGTTGGCGGCGGCGCTTCTCTACCTGGCGGCGGGCCGGCTGACGCGGCGTCCGCACAACGACTCGCAGGATGCCACGAGCGTGATCGAGGAAGCACGCAGCGAACTCGAGCGCGTGAACCGCGAAGCGAATCGCATTGCCGGGTTGGAAACATGAAGCGTCGTGCTGCAACCAGCGTGCTCGTGCTGCTGGCCGCGAGCACGGTACTGACACTGCTCGTCGTCGCCGGCATGCTCCGGGGGCGCCTGCTCCAGGAGCGCACGCAGATCGCACAGGTTGCGCTGCAATCGGTGGCAGACACCGTGTCGCGCGCGAACGAACTGGGCGTCCCGCTCGACAAGATGGTAGGCCTCGACGATCTCGTTCGTTCACGCGTGACGCCGACCAGCGGGCTGGTCTCGTTCCGACTCCTGAATCCGGGCCATGCCGTCGTGTGGCGATATGGCGCGCACACGGGCACCGCTGGCCGCGCGCTCGAAGTGCCGATCGGGCGTGCCGGAATACTGCAGGCGGATTTCGTTGCGCCGAACGATTTGGACGCGTTTCTGCGGCTGGCCCTCATTGTGATCGGCGTGGCGATCGGGCTTGCCATTCCTCTGCTCGAACTCGCGCGCCTCTCCGATAAAGGGCGAGAGGGGTTCATGGCCAGTCACCTGCGTCGACAGGTCGAAGCCGTGCGACGCGGCGACTTTCGAGTCGCGTGGCGGCTGCTGGGAGTGGAAGCGGCCGGCAGGTGCCTGCCGTTTCTGCGCGATCAGATACTTCTCCTCAACGAGCAGTTCCAGCGCGTGGCGCGACTGGTCTGCTCGCTCAGGCGAACCGAGCCCGACGCCGATAACCGCGCGCGCATGGGCACATTGCTGCCTGATCTGCGCCGGCGCTTCCGCTTCAGCGATGACGGAGTCGTAATCGACCGCCGGTCGTGGGCCGACGCCGATACGGCCCGATGTTTCGCGGCCCTCGCGGTGTTGCTCGCCAATCTACCCACCGGTTTCTCGGTTGCCGATCTCGCTCAATGGAGTGTCGGGCTCGTGATCGGTGCGAGGGGCCTCGCTATTCGTTGGCCGACTCGACTCGTGATCGGCTTTGCCGTTGCCGCGTTGGCCAACCTGTTCAATGGCCTCGCCATGATGGGGCTGGCTCATGCGGCCGGCTCCGGATGGGCGGAAATCACCGGCAACGTGCTCGCGGGTGTCGCTACCACGCTCGCGGCCCGCGCCGCCGTGGAAGCAGGTCGCGCCTACATACGCCCCGTGGTCGCTTCAGCGCTGCTCGCCGGCACGGTCGCGGGACCCATCGTGGTGTTCGCGTCGATCGCGGCCTTGAATACGTTCGCGGATCCGGCATGGCTGTACTTCACGGCGGCGGGGATTGCGGTCGTCCTGGCCGGTTGGCTGGTCTATCGCGTTGCCGACCAGTCGGTGCCTGTTTCGCGACCGCGCCGGGAGCGCATTTCGCCGTCGCCGCTCCTGAGCGGAATTGTGTGGAGCGCTGCGACTGCGGCGTTCGACATGACTACGAGCAATCCTGCCGTGTCGCTGTGGCTCATGATCGCGCAGGTTCCGGGTCTGCTCATTCTCGCCAACGCGCGTGAACGGCCACGTACGGTGCTTGCCATTGCTCTGGGTGTCGTTGCCGCCGTCTGGCTGGCTCGACCCATACTTCCCCATACGCTTGCCGCGGTATTGAGCCCGGCTTGTCTCACCTGGCTCGGCTCGGCGTGCATCGGCGGCGCCCTGGGCGTAGTTCCCGACTGCTGGCGAGCCCCGCCGTCGCGCGCGGTGACCAGCTTTTGCCTCGGGGTCGCCTTGTCGCTGGTCGCGGTATATCTGGTTGGCCGCATTTCAACGGACGCCGCACGCCCGGTGGCGCTTGCCTTCGTCGTCGCGGGAACGATCGCGCTCTTCGTAGCGCGACGACATATCTGGGGAAGGATGCGCTGATGTCACTTCGAACTCGCATATTGATGGTCGTTGCGTTTGCCTCGAGCATCCTCGTGCTCACCCTGGTGGTCGTAGTCACCGTGTGGCAGAACGCCGAGCGCGATCGGTTCAACGGGCTGATTCTCGATACACAGAAGATGGCCTGGCAGAAATTCGAAGCGACGGCGCTCGATCGGGTTGCTGTCGCCGCAGACGCTCTCGCCGCGAAGCCTGCGCTGGTTCGCGCGCTTTCCGCCAGGAATCCCGCCGCGATCCGCGAGGCTTTCGGCGCCGCCCTCGACGGATTACGCGTGGACGTGTTCGATGACAACGGGATGCTCGTGTACACGTCGTCCCTTGCATTCACACAGGAGTTGCAGCTGGATGTCGCAGGAGTGCAGCGTGTACTCGGTAGCGAGCCGCATGTCTCCGGAGTCGAGCTGACCGCGAGCGATGGTTTTTCGTTCGTTGCCGCCGCACCGGTTCGCGTGGCGAATGCAGTGATTGGCGGCGTCGTCGTGGGCACACCGGTGGCGGGAGCGCTGGACGAACTGTCCGATGGGCTCGCGCGTCCCGTCGTGCTGACGGATCTGCGTGGCCACGGCGTCACGGGTAACGGGGAGGGCGTGTTCAATCGCCTGGATCCGGAAGTCGCGCTGCGTCGCCCCGACATACGCGACTATTCCTATAGCAACGCGCACTACCGCTTCGCGACGACGCTGGTTGCCGGTGCGGACGGACGCCAGGTCGGAAGTCTGGTCACGTTGCAGGAGATATCCGCGGAGCGTGCCGGGCAACTGCGATGGATGCTCGGAATCATTGGTGCGGCCGTTGTGACGATCGCGGCCATTCTGGGCACGCTCTTCGTCCACCTGCGTCGCACGTTTGAGCCGTTGTCGCATGCCGTTGGCGTGCTGACGGCGCTGTCCCGTGGCGACACATCCGTGCGTCTGGATGCCGAGCATCGGGATGAGACCGGCCAGATCGCCGATGGCATCGCGCGCCTGCGCGGCGAGCTATTGAATCTCGAAGTGCTGAAAGAGGAGCGGCGGCGGGAACGCTGGCGACAGGAGTCCATCATCCGCGACGAGCTCAGCGAGCTGGCTGGCACGCTGGATGAGGAGGCGAGGCAGGAAATTCTCGCCGATCTGGTGACGGTGCTGGCGGAGGACGAGGGTTCCGCGGACGACAGCAATCAACTTTCGACCGTGGCATTCGTGCTGGGCAGGCTTTCCGAGCGCATCCGCGATCAGCATGGCCGACTGCACGAGCTCATCAGCGAGCTGCAGGAAGCGCTCAAGACCAAGCAGGCGTTCGTTGCGCTTCAGCAGGAGCTGGAGATCGCACGGCGTATGCAGCTCTCGGTGTTGCCGCGGCAGTTTCCGCCGCGTGAGGATGTTTTCGTGGCCAGTTTCATTCTGCCGGCCAGGGAAGTGGGCGGTGACTTCTACGATTATTTCGTACTCGATGACGGCCGGATTGGCGTCGTCGTGGCCGATGTTTCGGGCAAGGGGGTTCCGGCGGCGTTCTTCATGGCGATCTGCCGGACGCTGCTGAAGGTGAGTGCGCGATTTGTCGACTCGCCGGCGGAGACCTTGAAACGCGTGAACTCGCTACTGGTTGCCGAGAACGAGGAGATGATGTTCGTCACGCTGTTCTATGGCGTGCTGGATCCGGCGACGGGGCGATTCGTGTACGCCACGGGTGGTCACAATCCGCCGGTGCTCCGCGCTGGCAATGAAGTACGAATGCTGAGCTCGCTAGGGGGAATGGCCCTGGCGGTTACCGAGCAGGCGACCATCGTGGAGGGCGAGTTGCAGCTCGAGCCGGGGAACGTGCTGTTCCTGTACACGGACGGCATCACCGAAGCGCAGAACCCTGCGGGCGAGTTGTTTGGCGATGCCGCCTTGCTGGATACGATTGCCCGCATGGAGCCTGACGCACCTGCTGATGCGTATCCGGCCGAGGTAGTGAAGAACGTTCAGCGGTACATGGACGGCGCGCCGCAGGCGGATGACATCACCTGCGTGACGTTGCGGTATGCGGGGCAGAAGGCAGCGAATCAACCTCGGTGAGGCTGCCGTCGCTTCATGCGCGGATCCCGGCGTCAGCCGGCGTGACCACGTGAGGCTTCCAGTCGTCCACGTTCTTCGTCATTTCGTCCTGCACGTTGCGATAGGTCGCCGCGCGCTGGACGTCGTGAAACTTCTCGACGCGGTAGTCCCACGAAACGCCTCGCGGGCCAATCGTCTGCAGCGGGTTGATACCCTCGCGCCCCAGAGCGACGCCGGACGAGGTGTTCCCCCGGTACGACCCGCTATCCGCGGCATAGAAAGAGATCGATGTGCGAGCGGGAATCAGGGTAGAGCCGTCTGTGGCCTTCCGGCCGCTGTGCGCGATGATCACGCATTGCCTGGAGCTCTCGGTTGGGCTCTTGAACAGATACAGGTTGGCACCGACGGACACTCGATCGATGGGCATGACGCTCCCTTCCCTCGAGGTGGTGATCAGGGCCGGGCGTTGACGACTTCCGCGGCGTCGAGCAGCAGCAACGGCGGATACATCTGAAGACGTTGTGCAGTCTGCATGTTGATGACGATGGAGAAGCGCTCGAGCGACTCGATCGGTTCGTCGCCGGCTGCGACAGCCTTCGAAAGAATCCGCAGCGCTTTCAGGGCCGCGAAGCGGCCTACGTTGGCATCGGGACTGAACACCCCGAACAGTGCGTCGTTGTCACGCACCGCGCTCTCCAGCGCCGCATAAGTAGGTAGGCCGGCGTTCAGCGCGGCCTGCGCCACGGCCTTCTGAAGAGAATCGGTGACGAAAGTCTCCGGTCCGATGTACAGAAAATCCGCGCCCTCGCGTTTGAGATTGCGGGCCAGCGGTGTGATCGCGGCCACGTCGATCGCGCCACTCGAGTCGAGCGGCACGGGCGCGGCCACCAGCTTGAAACCCTGACGCTGCCCAAACGCGCGCAGGCGGTCGATGATCGCCGACGTCTGACCGCCGTCTTTATACAGATACCCAAGCGTTCCGAAATGCCGATAAGCAGCGATCGTATTCAGCTGCGCACTCATCGGCGCCAGCGGCATGACGCCAGTCAACCTTCGCCCGGGCCGCTTCAAATCCGCAACGAGTCCGGCGGACACAGGATCGGAGACGGCCGTAAACACCACGGGAATGTCGGTGATATATCGTCGCCCATCCAGATTCACCGGCCCGGCAACAGCCAGCGTAGTCACAGTATCAGACGTGTAAATGAGGTCCGGAGCCAGGCGTCGCAACTGGGCGACGAGTGCAGGCTGGTCTTTCGTGCGCCCGGAATAGGTGACCTGCGTCATGTGCAGCGGCACATTCCGCTTCGCGAGGTACTCTTCGAACGCGCGATCGGCGTCACGCTGCGGGCCGTGCAGCACCATGGCGATTTCGTAAGGCCGCCCCGGGTGTGCATCCGCGGGCCACGCATACGTGAGACACAGGAATACGCTCACGCAGATCAGGAGCAACGGCCGCCTCACGCCAGCTCCACGCGCGCCAGCGGCTGAACATTGATGTCGGTCGTCAGCTCCTGGTACGAGATGACCGGCAGCTCGTAAAGATCCTGCTCTATCAGCTTGCGCACGTAGCGCCGGATATCCATCGACGTCAGCAGCACGGGCCTCTGCGCCGCGCGCGAGATATCGCCGACCGTGCGCTTGATGCTCTCGAGCAGCTTGCGCGAGACGTTCGGATCGAGCGCGAGGTAACTGCCCGCCGAAGTCTGGCGTATCGCCCCGCGAATCGTGTCCTCGACATTCGGCGCGAACAGATAGGCAGGCAGCAGGTTCTGGCCGGTCGAATACTTGTGCGACAGATGCCGCTTGAGCGCCGCGCGGATGTACTCCGTCAGCAGCACCGAATCCTTCTCCTTCTGGCCCCACTCGATCAGGGCTTCCATGATCGTGCGAAGGTTGCGGATAGAAATCTCCTCCGACACCAGGCGCTGCAGGATCTCGGCGATCTTCTGGATCGCCATCACGCGCTGCACTTCCTTCACGAGGTCCGGGAAGCGGCTCTCCATCGACCCGAGCAGGAAGCGCGTCTCCTGGATGCCGATGAAGTCGCCCGCGTACTTCTTGAGCACGAAGGCAAGGTGATAGGTCAGCAGCTGGGTCGGATCCATGGTGCTCGTGCCGGCCTGCGCCAACAGGTCGCGCAGGCGCGCAGGCACCCAGATCGCCGCGAGATTCGGCAGGAATTTCCTGCCCGTCTCGTATTCGACCCCGAGCGCCTTCAGCGTGTCTTCGCTTTCCCGCGCGAGCAGGAAGTCCGGCCGCAGCTCGCCACTCGCGACTGGCACCTCGTGCAGCTGAATCGCATACGTACCAGCGCTGAGGTGATCGCTGAAGCGCAGATTGATGCCGGGGAACGGCACGCCGAGATCGAAGTACAGCGCGCGGCGCACCTTCATCAGCTCTTCGTTGAGATCGTCTGCCTTGAAGCTCGTGGAGAGATTCTGCGCAACGTCGATGAGCAGCGGCACCGTCGGCGTGAACTCGCTGCCCGGCTCGGAGGACGAGCCCGAGGCCGACTTCGGCTGGCCCGCAGCCGCCATTGCCGGCACTGTCGACAAGTCTCCCGAGCCGCCCTTCGCACCCGCCGGGCGAGTGGAGCTGTGATGGAGCGCGAAGCCTATGATCCCGATGACCAGGAACAGCGTGAGGAACACCGGCACCGGCATGCCCGGTATGAGCGCAAACCCGAGCATGACGACGGAGGCGATCATGAACGCGCGGGGCTGAGACAGAATCTGACGTCCCATGTCCTTGCCGATGTTCGACGGCGTCCCTTCTTCGTTGGACACGCGCGTCACGATCATGCCCGCGCAGATCGAGATGAACAGCGCCGGTATCTGCGCGATGAGGCCGTCGCCGACCGACAGGATCGCGTAGCGATTCATCGCGTCGCCCGCCGTCATGCCTTTCATGATGACGCCGATCGCAAGACCGCCGAGCAGGTTCACGAACACGATGATGAGGCTCGCGACCGCGTCGCCCTTCACGAATTTCATCGCGCCGTCCATGGCGCCGTAGAGCTGGCTTTCCTTTTCGACGATGCCGCGGCGGCGGCGGGCTTCGTCCATGTCGATCACGCCGGCGCGCATGTCGCCGTCGATGGACATCTGCTTGCCGGGCATTGCGTCGAGCGAGAAACGCGCGCCGACCTCGGCGACGCGCTCGGCGCCCTTGGTGATGACGACGAATTGCACGATGGTGAGGATCAGGAACACCACCAGGCCGACGACCAGGTTGCCGCCGACGACGAAGTTGCCGAAGGTTTCGATGATGTGGCCGGCGTCGGCGTTCAGCAGAATCAGGCGCGTCGTCGCGATGGACAGGCCTACGCGGAAAAGCGTGGTGACGAGCAGCACGGTCGGGAAGGCGGAGAACGCGAGTGGCGAAGTGATGTACATCGCCACCATGAGGAGAATCGCCGCCGAGCAGATGTTGATCGCGATCAGCGTGTCGACCAGCGGAATCGGCAGCGGCAGGATCATCATGAAGATGACTGCGACGATGACGAAGGCCAGGAGGAGGTCGGTGCGATTTGCGCCCAGCAGGATCCAGCGCGTGACGCGGGCGGTTGCGTTTTCGAATGCGGCGTTCATTGGTGTCCCATGGCGGCCGCGGGGACCGCCGCGGATTTCCTGGCGGCTTTACGGCCTGTGGGACGTTGGTAACGTGGGGGTGGTTGTGGTTCGCGGCCGCCGCCGGCTAAAAGCGTTTCGGGGCCTGCGCTGCCATCGCACCCACGCGCTTCGCGGCCCGGGCAGCGCCAAACGCGCGCATTGCCACCTGCGCGTCGTCGATCTGATCGAGCTGGGCAAACGCCCGTGCCCTCAGTAACTGCACCACCGCACCAGGTTCCATCGGCCCGACTATCCCATCGAGCACCGCCAGGGCCGCCTTGGGCTTGCCTGCTTCCAGGCGCGCCCAGGCGAGCCCCTTGGCCGCCAGGGCATCGTCCGAATCCAGCGCGACGATGGCCGCATACAGCGTTTCGGCCTTGCCGGCGGCCCCCTGCTGCAAATGAACGTAAGCCAGGAGCAGCATCAACGTGCGTTCATCTTCCTGCATGAGAGCACCGCTCCAAACTACTGACACTCACGCGCGCATGAACGCATTGAAGGCCGCCGGCGGCTCGTATGCGGCCGGCTCACCCGCCGCCACCGTATCGCCACCCACGTGTACCTGCGTCAGCTCATTGCGCCACGTCTCGGCAAGTGCGACCAGCTTCTCGAGCGCATCAACCGCCCCTTCGATGTGCGCGCTCTCGCCAAGCGAGAACCACAACAACATCTCATTCCGCTCAGGATCGAACGCGGGCGAACACGGCGCCATTTGCGCACCGAACAAATTGCCCGACAGCAGCCTCTCGAAGAACCGCTCGCGCGCGGCCCCCGCCGGCAGAATGCCGATCACGGAATACACCAGCAGCAACCCATGCGGCTCATCGAGCTCGAAGTCCACTGGCAGACTCTGATCGACGATGATGCGGGCGAGGCCGCCCCCGTCGAGCGCGAGCGGAGTGTTGAGACGACGGCCGAGCTCTTCGACCAGATTACGTAAATTCATGTCATTACCTCACGAAAAATCGACAGGTTCAGGATTCTCAGCCGCTTCCTTCAGCACAGCTTCGTGGAGTGAAGGAAGCAATTGGTTCGCGATCGGGGGCAGGTCCCGCGTCAGAAGCAAAATCATCGCGGCGCGCAGCTCGCCCTGCGCGAGCTGGTTGGCGCCATTGAAGGCGGCGTAAGTCGCCGTGACGTCCTGCGGCGGCAGGAACACATGCTCGGCGGACGAAGCCGCCTGGGGTGAGAGCGGGAACGCGGCGAGGATCGCTTCGGCATCCTTGAGCGTGCGAGCCGGGTTTTTCTTGTAGTCGTCGACCTGGGTCAGGAATTCGTGCAGCGTATGAGCATCCTGGCTCGTGATCTCCTGCTTCAGGCGCTCACGGGCCGCGTCCACCGCCACGTCGAAAATCTCGTACGTCTGCTGCTGAAGTTTTTCGATGTCCTCGCGAACGCGCCGCACGTTCTCCGTTTCCTGTGGAAGAGGCTGCGGGGCGTCGGGGCCCAGATGCTGGTCATACAGCTGCCGCAGCAAGCCCCACTTGGACGTGTCTCCGCGCCAGGCCAGAATCGTCTGCATGGCCTGCAGCGCGCCGACCTTGTCCGGATCCGTCGCCTCGGCATGTTCGATCGCCGCCCGGTACAGCGGGCCGGACGTCGGCAGGAAAAAGTCCGCAACCTTTGGCGCTGCGAACGCGCGCTGGATCGGGCTGCGCACTAGGTGGATGTCATAGGTCGGCGCGCCCTGGACGGTGAGCTTGTGCTGCGCGACGTCGGCTTCCACCGTCACGCTGAATTTGGCGCGACTCTTGTTGAGATCCAGGTAGACCGTCTTGCCGACGTCATAGCCCTCCGGGGCGACCAGGTCATACCTTCCGCCACGAATCTCGTAGCTCCACTCCATTCGCGGGTGATGATTTTCCCCCTTGAAGAAGCGGATGGTCGTGAGCTCATCGGTGCTCATGTCGCTACGGTTGGTGACGCCGGGTGGATAGCCCTCGAGTCGCAGCGGACTCGAGGTGCTCTCGAATCGAGCCGCTTCGAGGAAGCCCGCGGCGGTTCCCTGGTTCGCGAGTATCAGGATCGCAGCGGTCTGCTGCTCGTTGCCTTCGAAGAGCTGCAGCACATTGTGGTAAAGCGCGGCGATGCGCTCTTCCTTCTGATGGTCGGTCAGTTTTTCCCAGTCGCGTCGATCGATCAGCGACTCGCCATTCGGTCCGATGTACGTGGTACTGATGCGTTTGGCGTCCGTCACGAACTGCGCCGGCACCTCGATGTTGCCCGGAAGCACCTGCGTCGCATTTTCCTTGTCGGAGAACGGCGTCTCGATCGACTCCTTGATCTTCGCGGCAAAAGCTCCCTCGAAGTGATTGGCGGTCAGCGCGATCTTGCCTTCGGTCGTGATCGCCGAAGAGAAATGCTTGGCGAGCGTCGCTCGCGTTCGTTCTTGCAGGACAGTCGCGAAGTTAGGCGTGTGCGACGTTCTGCGCGTCGGCTTGGCATTGGAGCTTTCCGCCGTAGAAGGATTCAGGGTCCTGGCGATGATGTCCATGGCCGTGCAGGTGTCGCTCAGATCCGCCCGAAGCTCGGGGAGATTGCGCTGTCGGGCCTGGCCAGCCGCCTCGGACAGCGCCTGCGGCAGCGCCGTCATCTCAGCCGTCTGCAATGCCGCGAGCATCGCCGGGGACCCGGGTCGCTGGTCCGCGGGGATCTCGTTGATGAGCGCCTGCAGTTCGTGCTGCAGCCGGTCGGGTTTCGAAAGCTCATCCGGTGTGACACCCGTGGCAAGCACGTACTGCTGCACGGCGGCCACCATGTTCTTGCACGCGAGTAGATAGTCAGACGCCTGATCGAACTGGCCATGGGTCGCCAGCGTGTAGAGCACGCTCAGCACGCTCGCCTTGGCGTTGGCCTTCGTCCTCTCGATATGGGTCTTCAACTGCTCCTGCAAAGGCCTCGCGGCGTCCGGGCTGAGCAACCTGCTGGCCGTCCGGGTTGCGTGAGCGAGCTCGGTGCCAGCGCCCGTTGGACGGATGTGGGCGTCGCTGAGCCCCATCATCTGTTCCTCGAGCTGCTCCAGCAGCCCGCCCAGCCTGGGTTGATCGAGTTGTTCGCCGAACGTGCCGTTGTGATCGATGATCTCTTCATAGAGCGAATCGATGCGCTGGATCTCGATGTCGAGCGACGAGCTGAGAATCGTGTTGGCGCGCTCGCGTGTGCTTTCGATGCCGCCGGCGACGACCTCCTGCTCGAAGCCCCTCATGAGGCGCGGAATGCGTGCCGTGATCTCTTTGTTGACGGCTGCCGCGACGCGCGCATCACCGGGTTCCTTCGTCACCAGCATGCTCAGCGAGGCCGGCTTGAGATGACGCATCAGTGTGTCGAGCTCGGCGTCGCTCGCCCCCAGCGCGGCGATTCGGGACTGCATCATCTGCGCGGTCTGAGTCTCGAGTGGTTTCTCGCTCCTCGGCGTGCCGCTGGTGCCGACCGGTAACAGCAGCTTCGGCTGCTGAAGCTGGGCAGTCACGGCCTGCGTGGTCTTGATCGCCTTCTCGGCGTGCTCGCGGATATCGGTCGGCAGCGCATTCGCGCGAATCGTGTGCAGTGTTGCCGCGAGATCGCGGTCCATGGTGGCTTGCGCACGGCGCGTGATGACTTCCGCGACGTGTGACTCGATCCCGATCAGGAGTCGCTGCACCTTCTCGTCCGCGACGCCCGGATTGTTCTGGGCATCCGCCACGTGTTGGCTTCGCAGGGCGTGCGCCAGCTCGAGGGCGCTTTCGCCCGGCCACTCGCGGTCGAGCATCTCCTCCACGGTTTTCAGAAGTACCTGGTCGGCGTTGGCCAGTCCGTCGCCGATCTCGGCGGCATGCTTGTCGTTCTTCTTTCCATGAGACGACATCAGAGCCTGATGAGCCGTCGCGAGGTTGCGCAGGTCCGCGGCAATTTTCCCCGCCGCTTTGGCGGTCGTAGCCGCCGCGGCCGCAGGATTTTGCGCACTGCGCGGCGACTGCGGCTTCACGGTGAGATGCCGGAACAGGGTCCAGACATGCTGCTGCACGCTGTGCGTGGCGCGTTCCTTCGCCTCGTTGAGGCGCGCGTTGGTGGGTTCCGATCGGCTGCAAAGACGCGAAAGCAGCCGCGCGACACCCAGCACGAAGCGCACGAGCGGATTGCGTGCACCCTGCGGCGGCTCCACCGTGACGGTGCGCCCTTCCAACGCCGGGCGCGGAGGTTCGGCACCCGCGGAATGTACCTGCGGCACCCAGTTGCCAGCGGAACGCGTGCCTTCGATTGCTGAGCCCGGCATAGAATTGTTATCCCTGGAAGAGCGCGCTGCGATACATGTTCAGCAGCTCGCGTAGGTTGGCTTCTTCGGCGAGTGCTCGAGCGGCCTTGGCTATGGCCGGCGAGCTCCCGCCAGTGTTTCCCGTCGGAGGCATATCGCGCAGCGTCTGCGCGGCTTGCCGCAGCGTGCTGTCGAACCGCTGCGGAGTGAGTAACTGGCGATCGGAGACCTGCGGCGCCAGCTCCCTGGCGAGGAATTCCCGGAGCGTGGGCTGCTGGAGAACGCGATCCAGCTCGGGCCGGTTGAGCGCTTCCGCCGGCGGCAGCTGCGAGGCATCCGGCAGCGGCACTTCCGGGCGAGTGGTCTGGCTGATGCTGTCGAGTCCCCGATCGAGGCTGTAGCGTTCGACGCCGGTATAGATAGGCATGGCGCGCGCTTAACCGTGCGCCGCGCGTTCGTGCAGGCGCGTGAGCAGATCGAACGCCTGTTCGACGGTGTTGGGGCGGAACTCCGTGGTGGGCAGGCGCGCGATGAACACGAGCTGCCCTTCGCGGGAGAGTCCTGTGCGCACGGGCAGTGTCCAACCATGACGAAGGTGGCACGCATCGAGCGCTCGACGCATCGCGACCGTTCTATCGCTGCCCTCGATCGGACGCACGAGCATCAGGAGCACGGTGTCCTCGAGCACCTGGAAATCGAGACGGCGGTCGTCACCGATCCGGATCGACAGACGGCCGTTCGCGTCCGGCAGCAGGCGGGGCACGCCGATGCTGCGACCCAGCTCATCGAACGTTTGCGCAATCCAGCTCATGACTCGTTTTCCTCTTCGAGCGCGATCGCGTCGTCGAGAGCGCCCTGTGCGGCATCGAGGACGTTCGTACGGGAATCGGTATCGGCGAACACCTTGATGGGCATGTTTCGCATCAGCTGTTTCAGCTGCGTCAGGAAATCGACTCGCGCCGTTGCCTGACGCACGCTGTATTTGTCCGCGATTGCGCCGAAGCGGGTCGAGTTGCTCCAGCGCTCCGCGCTGGCGGAGACCAGGTCCTGCAGCAGGTTACCGGGCACCGCGGGCGGCACGCGATGCTCTTTGGTCATCTTCGTGGAAAGCGCCTGACAGCCATCGAGCATCGTGGCGAGCACTTCCATCTGATAGAGATCCTGCAGCACCGCGTTCAGGCGATTCGGTTGCACCGAAGCGCCGCGAGTGGCGGCGAGGTCGTCGCCGAGCGCACGGATGAGCGAGCGCACGGCGCCCCGATAGTCATCGCTGCCGAAGCGCTCGAGCGCGCCTTTGAGCATGGCGCCGAGGCCCTGCGCATCGAGTACCGCATCCCGATACGTCGCCTGGAATGCGGCGGTCTTGTCTGCGTCGCCTTCGCCAAACTTCGAGGCCGCGTTGATCGTGTTGAGGTCCGCGCGGATGCGGGAGCCGGAGTCTTCGTGCAGTTCCTGCACCGCCTCGCGAACGTGCGCGAGCAGGGCGTCGTGCCCACCTTCCTGTTCGAGCGACTGCGCGGCATACGACAGCGCGAGGAACTGATCGGTCTCGGTGCCAAACGCACGGCGGGATTCTTCGCGCGGGCTCGCGCCGCTGTCCTGTTGCGCGTTGCGCTTCAGGGCCTCGACGAACTGCTTCAGCTTCTCCAGCTGATCCGGGTTCCCCGAGGACTCGAGGTAAGTGAGGATCTCGTCGAGATTGGGCAGCTGGAGCGGCGGCTCTTCCTCGATCTCGCGCTCCTCGAGCTTGTGGGACTCCACGTGCTCTGCGTGCTCGAACGTGATCTCCTCCGCCGCGTCGGTCAGCAGATCTTCAGGCGTCGCGGTCACCTGCACGTTCGCGCCACGCCAGACGCCGTCCTGCGGCGTCTGGTCCCCGGACAGGTCGTCCTGCCGGGGCGCGAGTTGCTGGGTGCTGAGGTTGTCGATGCGCAGTGCCATGTCCCTGGCCCGTCGCGCCATGAAATAGGGGCACGATCCGGGCTGAACTCTCGGTAACCGCGCGTGGGGACAAAGTTCCTTTTTAGAGCTCGCCGCGTTTGACGGCGTCGATCATGCCGGGCAGGACTTCGGTCTCGAGGCGCTCGATGACCGTGTCGCCCAGGGTGCCAAACAGATCCGGGGCAAAAACGGGCTGCGCGGCTGCCTCACGTTGCGTGGCGAGGTGCTGGGCCGTGTCCGCAGCAAACTGGCGATCGATGGCCAGGGTGCGGCGATCGCCGCGCAAGTGCACTCCGGGCCGCTGTTCGAGGTACAGGTGGTGCAGGTTTTCAGCCTCTTCCTGCACGCGATGTGCAGGCATGTCGTGAAGGCGATTGACCTCGCTCAGGAACTCCTTGGCGTCGTCATGCGCAACGCGGGAGTACTTCGCGGAATGCACCAGGATGAGTTCGGCGGCGTGCACCGCGCCGTCGAATGCGGCCACAACTCCCTGGCGCCGGTTCTCGAGCTCAGCGTCGACCTTCCTGCGAACCTCGGGGCTCACGAGCCCGGCAGCCTTTTCTCCGCCGCGATCACATTCGGCCATCACAGAGGCGGCGTTGTAAACGGTGGGTTTGCGCTGGAACGCATCCGCCGCACGCAGTGCAGTGATCTGATAGTCCTCACCGAGCGGGCGTGCATAGATGAGCGCATCCTGCAGCCCGGCGTGTGCTTCAGGCGCTTCACGCAGGAAAGCGACGTCCGGCTGCGCGTAGTATTTCTGAAACTCATCGCGTTTCAGCGAGAAACGGTAGGAAGGCGTGTTCAACAGTGTGAGGGCGCCGCTCTTGTCGAGCTCCGCGCGAAAGTCCATCTGCACGCCGCTGTCAGCGCTGAGAAAGACAGGTGTCCCACCCTGGGCCGGCGCGAGGCTGTTGCGCCCTTCCGTGCGGTAGCTGACATCGAGCTGAGTACGGCCGTTCTCGCCAACGGAAAGCGTCACGTCAACGGCGAGGTGCCCGCCGCCGCGATCGTTTTCCAATGGGCAACCGGCGGTACCGTCATCGAGACGCAGAGGACTGTCCTCGCGCACGCAGGCCGAGTCGAGCCCGGCCACGATTTGTTGATTGAAGTGCGCGACGAGCGCGCGAGCCTGCTGTTCATCGCCGCCGCAAAAAGCGATCAGCCGTTCGTAGCCTTCAGCAATACGCGCATCGCGCTGGCTGTAGTCCGGATCATCCAGATCGCTCGGCCAGTTTTCGGGGTCGATGAGTGGCTTGCTGGCGCCGGTGGCGTCGACGATCCACACCTGCGGCACTCTGCGGCGCGCATCCACGCGAAACAGATCGGTGACCATGTGGGTGCCCACTTGCGCCGGCTTCAGCTCGTCCTTGCTGAGCGCCCGCTGCAGAGTCTTCGCGACGACCTCGGTCTGCTCGGGGTTGAAACGGCCCGCGTTCAGTTTCGCTCGCTTTCGGGATAGCTCGACTCCATAGAGTTTGCTCAATGCACGGCGCATGGGCTCCGACGGAGGCGCTGTCTCTTGAGCCCTCGGAATGTCCAGCTCCTCCTCGATGGACTCCCGTAGCGAGGAGAGCAGATTCCCCATCTCGCGCAACTGCTTGACCAAGCCCATCTCGCGCCCGGTGTGCGCAGCGCCTTCCGCCTGAGCCAGGTCGTCCAGCAGTGGCTCGAAGTGAGGTCTGGAAAGCGCGGCCCGGAGGGCAATCCTTTCGGCCTCCGACAGGCCCACGACCCATTGCGCCATGAGGTCCTTTTCACTCGACCATTTGCGTAACTTGTCCGCGGTCTGTCCGAGCGCGCTGCGCGTGTTTTCCAGTGTCCTGCCGGCTTCGGTCGCCTCGGTCAGACGCTTCAGCACGTTCTCCGGGGCTGTGCCCGCGATCAGCTCATTGCCCAGTTTCTCGAGTGATCGCGCGAGGTTGGCACAGCACTGCACGAGCATCTCGCGCTGTACATTCGCCAACAGCGCGTTTCCCGCCTCGGCGGCGCCGAGTGCCGAAAACGCCAGCGTGAGCTCGCGGATCTCGATTGCCGTCAGATCGTTGAGGTCGAGCCGGCCGGAGGAAATGACTGCTTGCGCTGTCGCCGCGACCGATCGCTTGACCTCGTTCAGCTCCGGCGGCGAGTTCGTTTTCGATCCGAAATTCCTGACATGCTCGTGAACGGTCGCGAGCTCGCGCGTGACGTGCGAGAGATCTTGCAGAAATGCGCGGCGGTCGAGTACCTCTTGCGTCCCATGCCGCTCGAACTGCTGCCCCCGGAACTGCAAGCCGCCCGAAAGGCGGTCCGGGCGCAATCGAATCTCGCTCTGAATTGCCTGCGCGATGGGTTCGTGCGAGTTTTCGGCCGTCGCATCGAGATCCCGGAGCTCGATCCGCGGCAGATGCATGAGCAGCATCCGGCGGGCCTCATTGTCCGGTAGCGTGCCGAGCTCATTGAGGATCGTCTTGCGGACCTCCACGTTCGTTTCCGTCCCGGCTTCCAGCGATCTCGGTTTCAGCAGGGGGACTGCGGCCGCGAAGGCGAGTCGCAGGTGATCGGTCACGCGCGTTGCCGGGCCACCGGCCATCAATACGTCCATGGCCGTACCGATCTGTTTGCGCACATTCGTTTCGACAGTCCGGGTGACTCCGGCATGCAGTGCTACTTCCAATCCCATGAATACTTGCTGAGCGTGGTCGAAGTGCCCCAACTCCGACTGCAACTCCGCGAGCGCAGGGCTGCAAAGCCGGGTTGCGATGCGGCCTAACTGTTCCGGGCTGGCGCTCGCGAAGATTTGCAGAAGCGTGTGATGGATGAGTTCGCCGCACGCGCCATCCGTGGGCTTCATCTTTTGCGCGGCCGCCCCGGCGCAAACGAGCGCCTCACGAATGGTGTCGCAGGTCGCTTTCGGTGCGAGGAGGGCGTCCTTCACTTCGTGAAGGCTCTGCTGGAGCTCGAGCTGCCGCGTTTCGACGTCGACGTCGGCGCCGCGCGCAACGCTTCCCCGCGCTGAGAACAGACGGCCGAGCCCGTTGGCGATGGCATTGCCGATGCGGCGGAGAAGCCCCGCGCGCGCCGGCGCGCTCGGCGCCGTCGTGACGCGGTCGGCGAGACCGATGCGGGAGGGATCCGCTTTTGCGCGCGGGTCTGTTCTTCCGCCGCCGGTGACCGGAACGTGAGTCGAAATCGAGCCTGTCGTCGTTGGGCCGCCCATGGTTGTCCTTCCTGTTCCTTTAGATCTCGCCGCGCTTGACCGCGTCGATCATTCCCGGCAGCACTTCGGTGTCGAGGCGCCGGGAAAGTGTGTCGGCCAGGTCACCGAAGAGATCCTGGGTGAAAGCGGGCTGTGCGGCCGCCTGGCGTTCCGTCGCGAGACGCTGGCCTGCATGCACGGCCACTTCGCGATCGATTGGAATCGTGCGACGGTCCTCCGCCTTCGCGGCGCCTTGCGCAGGCGGCTCGATGAACTCGCGATGCAGCCGCTCGGCCTCTTCCAGCAGACCGGCGGCGGGTGCCTTGCGGAGCTCCGCCACTTCCTCGAGGAAGCGCTGGGCGTTGAAATAGATGACGCCCGCGCCGGGTGCCTTGCTTCGCGCATCGATGATCTTCTGCGCAGCTGCCGCCGCGCCATCGAACGAGCTCAGGATGCCTTGGCGGCGATTCGTCGTTTCCGTCTGGACCTTCTCCCGGATCTCCGGGCTTACGAGGCTCGAGCCTTCTTCGCCACCGCGATCGCATTCCGTGATGACGGCGAGTGCATTCGCCACGGTGGGCTGTCCCTGGAACGTGTCCGCGGCGCGCAGCGCGGTGAGCTGGTAGCCCTTTCCGAGCGGAGTGGCGTAGTTGAGAACGTCCGTCACGGCATCGTCCATGGGCTGCGCCTCGCGCAGGGACTCCGCGGTAGGCGGCTCGTAGTCCTTCTGGAATTCATCGCGCTTCAGATTGAAACGGTACGAGGGCGCGCCGAGAAGCCGTAGCCCCCCGTTGCCCAGCTCTGCGCTGAAATTCATTTCCAGGTGGCTGTCCCGACTCAGCGTGACCCGAGAGCCGTCCGGCTGCATGAAGATCTGCCGCCCTTCATAGCGGCAGCTGATGTCGAGTCGAGGCCGGCCGTTCTCGCCCTTGGACAGGGTGATGTCGACAGGAATGCGCCCGCCCGCAGCTTGCGCCGCGAACGTACCGACCGTGCCGTCTTCGAGTTTGAGCGGGCTCTCCTCTCCCATGCAGGCGATCAGAGGGCTGGCGGCCACATTCTGGGTAAGGACGCTGCTCAACATCCGGGCCTGCGCTTCATCGCCACCGCAGAACGCGATCAACTTTTCGTAGCCTTGCCCGATCAGCCCGTCGACTTCGGCCGCGGTCGTCGTCGGATTCCACTTGCCGTACTCGATCAGCGATTTGCCGGGAGCCTGTCCGTCTGCGGCGATGAAGATCTGCGGCTTCTTGCGGCGGGCATCGACTATGAACTGGTGGGGAACCATGCGTGTGCCGAGCGTGTCCAGGCTGCGCTCGTTCGTGCTCAGCGGCTGCTCCACTTCAGATGCAGCCGTCTCGGTCTGGGCTGCGTTGAAGTGGCCCGCGTTCAGCGTCGTGCGCTGATCGGAGAGGGTGAGTCCATAGAGCTTCGTCAGGGCTTGCCGCAGCGGCTCCCGCGGGGGCGGAGCAGCCTCGGCCGCAGTGGCGGGCGTGCCGACCGCGGCGGTGATCTGCTTTTCGATGCGACTGAGCAGCAGGCCCATCTTCTTGAAGTCTTCGGTCATCGCCGGTTGATGCATCTGGCGGGCATGAGTCTCCGCAACGTCGAGGTCTTCGAGGAGTGGCTTGAAGTTAGGCCCGGCCAGCGCGTCACGCAGTGCCAGCCTGTCGCTCTCGGGCATCCTGGTGAGCCACTGCTTGATCGCCTCATCCGTGGCACGTGAGCCTTCCATCCGGGGCGAGGGTGCGCTGAAGGCGTTGCAGGCGTCCGATAGATTGTGGGCTGCATCGCCGGCCTTGCTCAGAAGTTTCAGCAACGCTTCGGGATGATTCGGCGATCTCAGCGCGAGACCGAGCTTCTGCAGCGATTGAGTCAGCGCCTGGGTGTGCTGGCCGAGCGCCTCGTTCTGCGCGGTGGCCAGTAGTTTGCTGCCGACCTCTTTGGAGCCGAGCGCCGCGAATGTCGCCATCAGGTCGCCAACCTCGCCGGCGGACAAGTCCTTCAGATTCAGGTTGCCGGAGGAGATGGTGGCCTCCATCGCGTTCGATATGGATTTCTTGATTCCCTCCAGCTCCGACGGAGAACCCGTGCCGAATAAAACGTCGTAGCTTCTCAGCGTGTCGAGCTCGGCGGTGATGCCGGAGAGCTCTCGCAGAAATGCACGAGGGTCGACCACGATTCCCGTGCTTTGATGTTCGGCCAGGTGTTGCGCGCGCGTCTGGAGATTGGCGGCGATACGTGCAGGGCGATTCCCGATCTCGGTCGAGAGATCCTTGCCGATGCTCGTTCCGTCTTCGGAAGCCATGGCCAGTGATTTCAGGTTGGGGTGGCTGAGATGACCGAGCAGAGCGCCGCGCGTATCACCGTCCTTCACATCGTCCAGGCCTTTCACGATCAGCTGGCGCACTTTCGTGTCTGCCGCGCGAATCGCGTCATCCTTGCGGTCGCCCTGGCCGACGATGTCGGACCTGACGAGCGGCACCGCCGCGTCGAACGCGTGACTCAGATGATCCGTGATGCGCGCCGGCGTGCCACCGCTCGTCATCAGTTGGATCGCCGCGTCGATTGCCTTGCCGACGTGCGCCTCGACGCGATGCTCGATCTCGGTGTTGAGAGCCGCTTCCAGTTCCATGAGGACGTGCTCGGCCGCGGGGTTCTCCGAGACGAGGGCCTGGGCGTTCGCAGCCGTATCGCTGCCGAGTGCTCGCGCCAGGCGCTCTAGCTCGGGCTGCGGGACGGCCGCAAAGACCTGCTGAAACTGACTGCGCGTCAGCTGCAGAGAGCCGCCATCTTCGTGCTGCAGCTTGCGCGCCGTGGCGTCCGCGAATCGCAGTGAGTCCGCGATGGACTCGCTGGTCGAGTTCTTCGCGAGCAGAGCGTTCTTGACGCCGTCCAGACTCTGACGGAAGTCACCCTGACGCTGTTCCGGCGTGGAAATGCGCGCACCGGACTTCTGCGGCGACGAGAAAAGCCGGCTCAGCGTGTTCCTGATTCCTCGGCCGATGCTCTGGAACAAACCCAGCCGCGGCTGACCCGAGGCCGAGACTTGCACATGGCCGGCGAGATTGCTGCGAACGGGAGCGGCCGTCGCGGCGTGATCGACCCGACCGGCCCCGGGAGCGGGCGCGGAGGTCGTAATTGAATTGGAGATCGGTCCACTTGGCATGTGTGTTCTTCCTGCGCTGAAATTCTTCAAAAAGCGAAAACGACGTTCGAATCGCTGAGCTCGATCTGCGGATCGCCGCCGGCGTTGGGCGGCACGATCCGGTGTGTCAGCGTGTAGAGGACGACGCCATCGGTGTGAATCGGCTTGCCCGCCTGGGCGAGCGGCGAGCTCACATGCGTGGAACGCACCAGCCAGCTGCCGTCCGGGTCCCGCCAGATCTCATGCGAGCCGCGCGGGTTGGTCGTCGCCACCGGCGGGTCGAACGCCGCGGCGTTGACGTCACCGACAAAGTCGCGCAGTGCGTTGGATGAGATGCATGCCGCGATCGCCGGCGCGACTTCAGCGGGAACGCTGTCGAGGAATTCGTTGAAGGCCGCGACCGCCGGCGCGCTGCCCTGTGCGGGATCCTGAGTCAGGCGCTGCCCCGCAACGACGACATCGGCGCCCGCGAGTGCGCGGTTCAGCGCCGCGGGCATGCGGTCGCCGCCGTCGCCGCGTGCGCGCTCGAGGCTCACCTGGTGGCGCTCGGGATTCGCCACGACGGTGGGGTCGAAATTGCGCGACACGATCGACGCGTTGGGCGAATCCGCCAATACGCCGCGCTGATCGAGCGAACCGCCTTCATCAGCCCGGCCGGAAGGATGCGCGAGCGTTCGGACCAGTAGTTCGGGCGGCACCTGATTCAACGATGGACGCGGGCCCGTGATGCCGCCGTCTGCCTCGAGGAGCGGTGACTTGAATACCCGCAGCATGTCGCCCAGCAGCATGGCCAGCTTCGCGACCTGCATCGACGGAGACTGGTTGCAGGCGTGCATGAACTGCCGGATCGACGTGTCAACTTTCTTTCGCGTCTCGTCCGCGTTGTCACCGCGCGGCGTGCCAGGCCGGTTCGCGTACATCAGGGCTGGAGGCGGATCGTCCTTGAATCTGGCGATCAGCAGGCGTACGGCGAACTCGACGAGCCGCTGCTCGGAGTCCGTGCCGTCCAGGCTGCGCGAGATCCACATGGTCTCCGCGTGCAGCAGGATCTGCCTCACCCCGGATTGAAATGAATCCTGACTCTTGACCATGTTGTCGAACAGGATCGCGGGGTCGCGCTCACCACCCGCACGTTGTGCCATCGGCTCGGCGATCGCGATCATCTGCTCGACCTGCACCGGATCGAGTCGCCGCGGCGGCTGACCGTCGCTCCCCTCGGCATACTTGCGGAAGACTTCCTTCTGCGAAGGCGTGAGCGTGGTGGAATTCTCGATCTGTCGCAGGGCGTCCAGATGCCCGACCGCGGCAGCGACGGTGTTCTCGATCAGCTTCTCTCGAGTCTTCGCGATGATTGTCGGGAGATGATCCTCGCAATCGAAGTGTTCATGCAGCACCGGGGCGCGGAACTCGATGTCGAGAATCATCTCCTTGGCGAGAGTCCCGATGAGCGCCGTCATCGGCGCGTCGATCGCCGCGGGGTGATCGTTCGTCGCGAGCATGACCGCGTTCCAGAGCGTCGATTCGGCGTCGGTCGGGTCGAACAGGCGCTTCATTTCGTTGACGATCAGCCGCTCGCGCGCCATCTGCAGCAGGCTCGGCGGCGAAATCGAAGTCTTGCCCGCCGTCACCTCCCGCAGGACGTCCGAGAGAACTTCTTCCGCGAGTTCCGGTAGTTCGGCGTGCAATTTCTCGCGCGTATCGCGCAGGGTGGTCCAGGCCTGCCCGGCGACTTCCGGCGAGAAACGCCCGTTGGGCCCGGCGGCGTGCGCGCAGAGCAGCGACACGATGGCCGCATCCCGCTGGTTCACCGGCGCAGCCGCGTGCGAGGACGAGCCAGCCGCGCCCGCGTCGTGCGCTGCGATCGTGGCCAGATTGTCGATCGCCACCAGGCACTGAGCGGCGATCTGCTGACGCGCTTCCATCGAGGCGTATTCCATCTGCTGTTCGTAGGACGTCAGCACTTTCTCGAACGCAGGAGGAAGTGCTTCGAACCGCAGCGGCACATTCGCAGGTCCAGGCTGCCGGCACATGCCGCGCAAAGCCGCCTCCGCGGAATCGTGCAGGTTCTGGGGCTCCGCGTAGTCCAGGCGCTTCCGGAAGAAGTCGGCGTGCTTTGCGATTCCGAGCATGCAGGCATAACGGCCCGCTGCGTCCTGATGGAGTGGCGGCGGCTCATTCGCATCGCCGGTGCGGATGCTGGCCATGTTCTGGCGTTTGATCATGTCGAGTGCCAGTCGGGCGGCGCCCATGACCTTGATGATCCTCTTGGGACTGAGCGTGAGCTTCTTGCCATTGGGCGCTGTCGCCGGCACGTACGTGTTGGCAACCTCCGAACCGAAACGTCGCTCCACGGCGAGCCGGAAATCACTGCGGAACTGCACCGCCTGCAGAAGGTGTGCGGCCTCGCGCACCGATGAGAGCTTGCCGAGGAGCGGAACTCCCACGAACGCCGCCTTGAAGTGCGTCCAGCGGCCTGGCAGTTCGCGTGTCGGCTTGCCGCGCTGGACGCCGCCATCGGCGCCCACGAGCAGTGCCGTCTTCTCGCGATCGTCGGCGGCGAAGTTATGGGCCGCGTTCAGTACTCGGTCCAGATCGAGCGGCGCGAGGGAATTGTTTTCAACGCGTGGCATGAGATCTCCGGTATCAGGTGCGCGAGACGGGCGTGCCGTCGGACTTCCAGTGAATGCCCAGGACCTGGCGGACGGCCGACTGGACCGCCGGTGAAAGTCCGGCTTGGGGTACATGGAGTTTTTTCGAGAGCAGCGCTTTGTCCGCGGCACTCAACTGATTGAGTGCGCCCGCGACGATTCGCTGCCGCAGGTTGAACGTGTCCTGCGTGCCGGAAATGTCGTCGCTGAAAGCGGTGTGAGTGTCGCGGAGCTCCTTGAAGCCGCTTTGCAGATCCTTTAGTCCGCGCAGCACAGTCTCCGTCGAACCGTTGAGCGTGCCGACGAGTACCGTGGTGGCAGACAACTGACACGCCGCTTGGAGTGGGCCGAACCGTCTGAGCGCCGCTTTCTGCAGGAGCGCGGGATCCAGGCGAATGCCGAGCACACCAAGGCCGTCGCGCAGTTTTCCCATCTCCGCGTTGCCGAGAGCCGCGAGATCCGGCTCGCCGCTCGCGAGCATCTGGCGCACGTGAGCGGCCACCTGGTCGCGCATTTGCACCGCCCCGGCCGGAACCTGCTGACCCCTTGCGGTGCACAGTGTCTGCAGCTTGTGCAGAGACTGGCCGACGGCCTGAAGATCATTCGACAATTGCCGAAGCTGCGCGGGCGAGCGCAAGTTTGCGCCGGCCGGCTGAGCGAGCAGCGCCTTGCTACTGTTCTCGAAGTCGGCGGACAAACGGATGTGGCGCACGCCGGCTTCCCCACGCGCGGCGCGAATCGCTGCCTGAGTGTTGATGGAGTTGCCGTCGTTGTTCGAGTCCAGCGCACAGATATGCGCGAGGTCGTTCGGCGACATCGTTCGCAGCACTCGCTGCAGATTGTGAGCCGAGAGGCGTCCGAGGCCAGCAGCAACCTGCTGCGCGGCGGCTTTGCCGATGTCCGCGCCACTGCGCGGCTCGCCGGGCCATCGCAGCTTCATCAGGTTCGACTGGGCGCTGATGAACGCGTTGTGCATGTATTTTGCGAGCGCTTGCGGCGTGGATTTGTTGGAGAACGCCACGACTTTGTTCAGAATCAGGTCGACCTCCGTGTCGATCTCCGTCTGGCCACGTGAAACGACTTCGCCGCGCACGCGTGCTTCGGTGTGGATGAGCTGAAGCTCCGATTCGCTGTAGCGGGGCTGGCCCCGCGAGCGCAGAGCGGCCACTTCATTGCTCAGCTGACTGGCGAGGGTGGTGAGCTGGGCGCCCGACAATTCGTTGAGTCGGACTTGCGCACGGGGTATCGCGCTCTCGACATGCTCCCTGCTCTGCAGAAGGGGTGCTCGCTCCTCAGCGGAAGAGTGTGTCCGGGAGGCGCCTGGCAGCGCGGCCCGAATCCTCTGGAAAATATTTCCGGCCCGCTCGGTGAAGCCCTGCGCAGGCGGGGCGCGATGAGCGGAAGAGGGAGCGCTCGCCTGGGCGCGACCGGAAAGCGCGCTCGGCGGCGTGGCGGACGAAGCAGTCCGCAGCGATGTGACGCCGGATTGGCTGAACGGGGAACGGGAGATTGCGTCGAGCGGTGGGGACATGGGCGGTCTTTCCAGACATGAAGGCATCCGCGCCAGTTGTAACAATCGCCCTGGATAGGTTCCGCGGTGAACCAAGTGCCGACCGGCGTTACAGAGTCGGGCGCATGTGCCCGGGAACCGGGACGCCTTCAGGAGTCGCAAGCCCGATGCCGTTCACCATTCAAAACGATCGCAGCCAGCTGCCGGTAACCGCCAACGAATGGAGAGTCTCGGCAAGCAAGACCTCGGCGACGTCCTCGAATCCGGCGGCCACGGCTTTTCCGGCGAATGTGCCCGGGCAGGTCAGTGGTGCCGCTGCGCATGGCGCGCCCTCACTCCGTGGCCGCGCCACTCCGACAGCGGCCGCGCGCCCGCGTAACCCCGTGGGCAACGCCGTATTCCAGAATACGCATGCGCTCAATTCAGTATTGACGAGCATCGAGCGCCTGCGGCCTGGCGCGAATGCGGAACTCCCGCCGCTCGGCAAAGCGATGCTCCAGCAGATCGACCGCATTGCCGAGGCGTGTGGCCTCATCACGGGCGGGCCAGCCGTGGGTGAATCGTTGGTCGATCAACACAACGCGCTGTCGCAGCTCGTTCAAAAAGGTGCGGACGCAGGGCTCGAAGGCGGAATGGAAGCGATCCGCAATCAGGGTGGCTCGAGCAGCGGGGCCAAGGTCGGAAAGGAGCTGACGCAGATCCAGGCCTGGTCGGACCAGGTCACGGCGCTCGCCGAGGACCGGCTCAAGTACATCTCGCAGTCGCTGAGCGCATCGGCGCTCTCCGTCTCGAAACACTACGAGACCAAGGCGAACATGAGCACCGCGGCAATCAGCGTGCTCGACGAAGTGATCGCCACCGAGAAAGCGAAAGGCAACACCAAATCCGCTACGGTGCTGGAAAAGGGCAAGGCCAGCTTCGAAGCGCGCGAGCTTCGCATGCGGCAGGTCGCGAAAGAACGCTCGGGCGAAATCGGCGAACCGAAGAAGTTCGGCGGCACCAGGAAATTCGGCGCGCTCGGCACGCTGTTGCATCCCATGAAGGCTCACGCGGAGAAGGCTGCGCGCGCGAAGTGTGCCGAGCAGATCGCCGCGGGCAAGGGCGATGCGGATGTCGAGGCGCTCGACACGAACGAGATGGACATCGTCGAGGATGCGCTCGCGAAGATTCTCAAGGACGCCAAGGTCAGCGGTCACGACGCGAAGCGCGAAGTGCAACATGCATTTCTGAACGTGCTCGATGCAAACCCCGCGTGGGGCCAGACCATCAGCACCGAAATGCATCTGCCGATCGTGACCGCCGCGGCGAGCAGGCCGGGTGCGGGGCGGGATCCTTTCGGAATTCCCGACGAACCGAAGCAGGCACAGGGTCCCCAGCCGCTTCCCCTCCGGACGCTGATCGTCAAGAGCGAGATTTCACCGGCCGCGGTTCACTTCGGCTCGTACCAGGGCCAGGGCGTGAATGCCCATCGTTCCACCGAGCACATCCATGCGACGAATCTCGCGCATACGCAGCTGAAGGATTCGGCCGGCAACACGCTGTTCAGCGGCGTGCGTCACGGAGTGTTGTCGGCGTACGGACTGCAGAAGGATGGCGTGAAAGAAAAAGAAATGCCGGACCATGAGCTGGCGCGCCGCATGAAGGATCTGCTGCCCGACAAGGCCTGGAAACTCGACTTCAGGGGACAGCGCGATCTGAAGGCAACGATGAAGGCGGTGCGTTCGAACCCCAGGCTCGTCGAGCAGATGCGTGCGACGGCGAACAAGAACCGTGCGATGGAGGTGGTCGCGATGACCATCGCGAGCGACCCCGCGCTGCGTGATGCCGCGCTCAAAAGCGAGAAACCGACGGTGAACATTCTTTCGCTTTCCCTGCTCACACCGGACGCGTTTCGCTCGCTGCGCGGTGGCCTGCATGACAACGAGGGCCTCATGGTTCTCGACCAGGTGGATGCCTGGGGTTCGGTCGCGGGGATGCAAACCATCGATATCCCGGTGGACGGCAAGACCGTGGCGGTGCAGGTCGATGTGAAGCCGGTGCCGATGAATTACGGCGTCAATCAAGGTGCGGTGAAAGGCGTCGCGGGCCTCCATACCGAAGAAGTCTCCGGCTGGCATGTGTCGGACACGCTGAACGATGAAGCTTTGCACTCGCTGTTCGGCAAGAATTTGACGCATCTCGCCACTTCGCGCACGGGCGTTCTGGGCGAGCGTATCGGCGAGCTGGAGGCGCGGCATCGCGAGGAGCTCGAGAATGCGATCCTCGCGCTGCAGACGCACAACATCGCTGTCATGCGAAGTGGCGGCAGCAATCCGGATGCCGCGAACGCTCGCAGGATGGCACTCGAAGCGAAAGTGAAAGCGCTGGAGAGCGTGCCGAACGACGCGCGCACCCCGCTTGGCGGAGCCCTGGCGCTCGCGCGCCAGATCGGTGAAATCCACCGCGAAGGCGCGCATCGGAACGCCGGCACCGAACCTTACAAGATGCCGACGCGCCTCGCGGTGCTGGCGGATCTGCTGGGTGTGAAGGTCGCATTCAACTGCAAGAGCGGCAAGGACCGCACCGGCGAGCTCGACGCCGAGATCAAACACATGAAGCTTTCGATGGCGATCACCGGCGAGGTGCCTCACTACAAACGCGAGCGCGCGCCGGAAGAAATCCGCCGCTTCCACGAAGTCGTCACGAACGGCGGCAATCAGCGCATGCAGGAGCTCAACACGGGTTTCGCCGGCTACAAGCTGCAAGGCGTGAGCGCCCTGTACCAGCAATTCGGCGGAGATGGCGATGACGCGCTCACCCGCAATTTCCACGGCACGTCGCACCTGACGGCGACCTGAGGAGAGTGTCCATGATCGACATGTCCGAACAGGCCGCTGCGCTCATGAAGGCGCTGGGCGACAACTTTGGCCTGGAACTGCAGCCGGACAGCGCCGGAGCGTGCGCGATGCGCATCGATGATCGCGTGGACGTGACGCTGCGCTATGAGCCGAATCCGCCGTCGTTGCTGGCGTACGCGCCGATCGGCGAGCTGCCGCACGATGGCGCGGAAGGCGTTCTGCGCGGCCTTCTCGAAGCCAACCACGTGTGGGATGGCAGCCGCGGAGCGACGTGGTCGCTGTCTGGAGATGAAATCGTATTGAGCCGGTTGTTTCTGCTGGAAGGACTGGACGTGGATCCGCTCGCGGCGGAGTTGGCGGTGTTTGTCGATATTGCGCTCACGGGTCAGGTATCCGTGCAGGCGGAGAACTCCACGGCGACATCGGTGACGGCGCCGGAAATGCCGTTTGCCATGGCCGGCATGCTGCCGCGAGGCGTCATCGCACCGTGATCGCGCCAGGGATTGCCGCACACTCATCCGGGCTGGCGGTGGAGCCACTGGCTTTTGCGCTGGAGGCCGGCGAAATCCGACGGCTCGTGTCCATCGGATTTCACGCCGTGCTCAACGGCCAGCCGGAAGCCGCGCAGCGCCTCTTCGAAGGTTTGAGCGTCGTGCGTCCAGACCATGGGTTCCCCCGCATCGGCTGCGCGCTCGCGCTGATGCAGAAGGGCAAGGCGGAGGAGGCCGTCAGGGTGCTCGAAAGAGCCTTGCGCCGCTGCCCGAACGACGAGCAGGTGCGCGTTTTCCTGGGAATGTCGCTGCGAATGGCGAATCGCGTATGCCAGGCCGGGGCCGTGCTGGCTCCGCTCGCCGCGCGGTCCGGTGATTCCGCGGGAACCCGATTCGCCCGGCAGTTACTCAAGCTGTCGTTATAGCGGCGATTTTTCGGGAGAGGTTCCGTGGCAATCGAGTTCTCGAAGGTTCTCGCGCAGGCGGTGAAGGCGGCAACGCCCGTCACGCCTGCCGCCACGGCTCCCGCCGCCGCCGATCCGGCGCAGGTTGCGCAGTTTCGCGCCTCGCTCGACTCCGTACCCCCCGCAAGCGGTGCCGACATTTCGGGGGCGTCGGCGACCACTGGTTTTTCTTCTGCGTCCGCGCCGTCTGCCATTGCGCCGCCGAGTTTCGGCGATGCGATCCTCAACGGCCTGGATCACTTGCGAGGCCACCTCAAGGCCGGCTGGGCTTCCGCCGTGGCGCCGCTCGAGGGCGGCTCGATGTCGGCGGCCGGGATGCTGCAGGCTCAAGCCGGCTTGCAGCAGATGGGATTCGAAACCCAGTTGATCGCCACGGTTGCGGGCAAGACATCGCAGAGCATCGATCAGCTCGTGAAAATGCAGTGAGCGCGCGCGCCGCCACCTATATGGAAGTTCCGCTCAAAGGCGATTCGCGCAAGTGGCGTGGCCTCTTCTGTGCCTGCCTCGTGCTGTTGCTCGCGGCGTGCTCCTCCGAGGTCGAGCTGATTTCCGGCATCACCGAAATGCAGGCCAACGATGTCATCGCGGCCCTCAGCGATCAGGGCATCGAGTCGCAGAAGATTCCGGGCAAGGACGGCGTGGTATCCATTCAGGTTGCCGACGACAAGATCGCGCACTCCATCGAAATCATGCGGGCCCAGGGTCTGCCGCGCGAACCGTACTCGAGCCTCGGTGAAGTGTTCAAGAAAGATGGCCTCATCTCCTCGCCGACGGAAGAGCACGCCCGCATGGTGTTCGCGCTGTCGCAGGAGTTGTCGGGCACGATCTCGAAAATCGACGGCGTCATCTTTGCGCAGGTGCACGTGGTGCTGCCGGAACAGGCGGGATTCGGCGAGACGACGAATCCGTCATCGGCCGCGGTGTTCATCAAGTACGAGGACACGGCGGACCTGGCTTCCGTCGTGCCGCAGATCCGGCGACTCGTCGCCAACAGCATTCCGGGGCTCACCTACGAGAAAGTGTCGGTGCAGCTCGTTCCGTCGGCAGCGCCGGCGGCACGCGCCGCGGCGGCAGCGCACCTCGACACCGTGTGGAGCATCGCGGTCGCGGCCGACTCGGCCGGCATGCTGAGGATCATCATCGGTGGGCTGATGCTGGCGTTGCTTGCGGCCTGTGCCGGAGTGGGTTTCCTGCTGTTCAAGGCGAAATTTGCCGCGCCGGTGAAAAGTGGCTGAGCCGGTGAACACCGAGTGGTTAGGCGGCGAAGTGGCGCTGTGGCCCTGGATCGGCCGTTTTCTGTGGTCGCCCGCCGCCGATCTGCATCCCACGCGTCGCGACTCGCTGCTGCCGGGCTGGCCCGCGCAAATCTGGTCCGACGCGAGCGGCCTCGCGCATGTGTCGCGACACCTGCTGAGCTCGCATGGCCTGCTCGAAGCGCCGACTTACGACAGCAACGCCGATGGGTTCCTGTTGGCACTGCTGTCGCAGGCACCGCTGGCGTGCCTCGCTCGCCGCACAGGAATCGCGCTGCACGGCGCGAAGGCGTGCGATTCGCTGACGTCTCTCGATGAAGACGATCGCGATTTCCTGACGAAACGCGTCCCGCTCTATTGGCACGTGAAGCCGGTCGTGGGCAGCGACCCCGACGCCACCGGCTGGCATGTCCTGCGCATGCTGACGGCCCACCAGCCGGACGGCGTAAAGCGCCGCTTCATCTGGAAGACACCGCTCGATCCCGGCCAGCCTGCCGGAACGCTTCCATCCGCAGCGTTACTCACGGGACTGATCCGCAAGGTCCTGAAGGAACTCGATCCACCATGGTCCTCTTTGTTCGCGACGCTGCGCCGTCCCGGCAGCCAGATCCGGCTGCAAGGGTAATTTCCGCGGCGGATTACGCGGTCTGGCAAGAGGCGACCGCGGTCATCGAGACGGCCGAAGCCGACGCCGCGGCGATCCGCGCATCGGCACACGAGGTGCACGAACAGGAGCGCCAGCGTGGTTATCAGGAAGGCCTCGAAGGAGCGCGCCTCGAAGCGGCGGAGCAGATGATCGCAAATGTCGGCAGCACCATCGACTACTACGAGAAGGTCGAGGGTCGCATGACGGAGCTGGTGCTGCAGGCGATGCGCCGAATCGTCGCCGACTTCAACGATCGCGAACGCGTGACCACGGTGGTTCGCGGCGCCCTGGCGGCCGTACGCAATCAGAAACAGGTGACGCTGCGGGTCGCGCCGGACAAGGTCGACCTCTTGAAGCAGTCGACGGACGAGCTGCTCGCAAACTTCCCCGGTATCGGTTACGTGGACATCGTGGCCGACGGACGCCTGAACAACGATGCGTGCATCGTTGAAACCGAAATCGGCATCGTCGAAGCCTCGATGGAGGGGCAGATCGCCGCGCTGGGCCGCGCGTTCACGAAAATTCTCGGGAGCCGCAGGTAATCTCCGATGCGCCAGTTCGATTACATCACCGAGCTCATGCACCTGGCCCTGCAGGAAGCGCCGCCGCTCGCGATTCGCGGGCGCGTGACGCAGGTGGTCGGCACGATCATCAAGGCTGTCGTGCCGTCGGTGACCATCGGTGAAGTCTGCGTGCTCAGAAATCCGGGCCAGAGCCTGGAAATGCAGGCGGAAGTCGTGGGCTTCGCGCGCGATGCGGCGCTGTTGACGCCCATCGGCGATATGTACGGCATTTCCAACGCAACGGAAGTCATTCCCACGGGTCGCGCGCACATGGTGCCGGTCGGTTTTGGCCTGCTCGGGCGCGTGATCGACGGCCTGGGTAGGCCGCTCGACCGTGATACGCACGGGCCGCTGATCACCGATCATTTCTATCCGGTGTTCGCGGACGCGCCGGACCCGTTGAAACGCCGTCTGATTCACAAGCCTTTGTCACTGGGCGTGCGTGCGCTCGATGGCCTGCTGACGTGCGGTGAAGGCCAGCGCCTGGGCATCTTCGCGGCGGCCGGCGGCGGCAAGTCCACCTTGATGGGCATGCTCGTGAAGGGCGCGGATGTGGACGTGACCGTTGTCGCGCTCATCGGCGAGCGCGGGCGCGAAGTGCGCGAGTTCCTCGAGAATGAGCTCGGGGCAGACGGCCGTCGCAAGTCGATCATCGTGTGCGCCACGTCGGACAAGTCGTCGATGGAGCGCGCCAAGGCCGCCTACGTGGCGACCGCCATCGCCGAGTACTTTCGCGACCAGGGCAAGCGCGTGCTGTTCCTGATGGATTCGGTCACGCGCTTCGCGCGCGCGCAGCGAGAGATCGGCCTCGCCGCCGGCGAACCACCTACCCGTCGCGGCTACCCGCCCAGCGTGTTTGCCACGCTGCCCAAGCTCATGGAGCGCACGGGCATGAACGACAAGGGTTCGATCACCGCGCTCTACACCGTGCTGGTCGAGGGCGACGACATGACGGAGCCCGTCGCCGACGAGACCCGCTCGATTCTCGACGGGCACATCGTGCTCTCGCGCAAGCTGGGCGCGGCGAATCACTATCCGGCCATCGACATTCTGGCATCGGCGAGCCGCGTGATGAACGCGGTGGTCACGCCCGAGCACAAGAACACGGCGGGCAAGATACGTGAGCTGATGGCGAAGTACGCCGAGGTCGAGCTGCTCGTGAAGATCGGCGAATACAAGCGCGGTGGCGACGCGCTGACGGACACGGCAATCGACAAATACGAAGCCATTCGCAAATTCCTCCGGCAGAAGACGGATGAACGCAGCAGCTTCACCGACTCGTTGAAAGGGCTCACGGCGCTGTCGCGCTGAGTCACCGCGCATGACTGTGCTCAACGAACTGCTGGAGCTGAAAAGATATCGCGAGAACAAGGCGGAGATGGCAGTCGTCCGCACCCGCTTCGCGCTCGCGGCGGTGACCAAGCGCAAAGACGAAGCGCAACAAGAGCTCGCGAACTACCAGATATGGAGCGAGACGCACGAGAAGGACATGTACGGCGCGGTCTACGGCCGCGTCGTGCGGCCGCGCGACCTGGAGGACCTGCGCCAGGACGTGGTGATGCTGCGCGTGAAGGAGCGCGCGCTGAACGAGCAACTCACCCAGGTCGAAGCGGAGCGCACGCAAGCGGACACGGCAGTGCGCGATTCGCGTGTGGTGCATGAACGCGCCTCGCGCACGCGAGAGAAGTTCGTGCAACTCGTCGAGGTGCAATCCGAGGAATTCCGGGCCGAGGCCGAGCGCAAGGAAGACGTGGAGACGGAAGACCTTTACGCCGTGGCGCGCGACCGTGAAGACTGGGGAGCGCGCGACGATGAGTGAACGAATGGTGAGACTCGATATCGGCGCGCAGGCCAATGCCCGTACGGATGGTCAGTCTGCGCAGTCTGGCAATGGCGGCCTGGACGACAGTCCGGGGGAGGAGAGCCTCGATCGCTTTCGTCGGGCGCTGGCAGGTGGCAGTGCGGACGGCGAGTCGATGGCGGCGTCGCAGTCTCGCGCAGAGGCGCGGCACGCGTCGCATTTGTCCCAGGCACCCGGCGCATTCGGATTGTTCGGCAGCGTGATGCACGCACCGCTACCACCGATGCCGCCCGCGCAGAACACACGCGCCGACGATTCGGCCGCGGCCAACGCTACTGCTCGTCTCGCTGACGAAGTGGCCGATCGGATTCTCATCTCTGCGGACGATGGTCGCGAGGCGCGGATCGCCGTCCGCAACGACGTCATGCCGGGTGTGGAAGTGCGTATCACGCAGGAGCAGGGACGCTGGGTGGTCGCCTTTATCGTCAGCGACGCCGGCAGCTTCGAGGTTCTCGAGAACGCGGGCCAGACGATCGCCGACCAGCTCGCGAACCGACTGCGATCCGGCGTGGAAGTGAAGCTGATCGATGCGTCGGAGCCGAACGGTACGCCCGCCAATACATTCTTCGCCGATCCGGCACAGAGCGATGGAGTCTCGCAGTGAGCGCAGTCCCTTATGCATTGCCGTCGATCGACTCGGAAACGGCACAACAGCTGGACCTCATCGCGACCCGGTTGCCAGCCGGGAGGTTTGCGTTCGCCGGCGAAATGCTGCGGTTCAAATTCGCACCGCTGTCCGGACCGCTGAGAAAACTGACCGAGCCGTTTCAGATCACGCTGGAATGGGGCGGCGGAAAGATTCACCTGGTCACGGGCCGCGCAATGCTGCCGATGCTGTATGCGCATCGCTTCCCCCACGCGCAGGTGGACCTGCTTCCCGAAGATCTCGCGCTGGCGGCTCTTCAGCTTTCATTGAGCGAGCTGACAGCGCAGCTCGAGCAGCTGAGCGGGCGCCGCGTGCGATTGGTTCGCGCCGGTCCCGCGGACGCGAAATCACTGCTGCCTGCGCCGTTCCGCTATTCGATTTCACTCGACAGCGAGGTCGCGCGCGACGGGATCGAAGGTGTTGTGGCCGCCGACGCAGCGGGGCTCGGATTGCTCGCGTTGCTGGCGCGCCGACAGCCACCGCAGTCGCGCTCGACAGATCCGTCCACACCGGTGCCGCTGCGGCTTGAAGTAGGCGAGATGAAGATCCCGCTCGCGGCGCTCCGCACGGTGGCGTTGAACGATTTGCTGCTGCCGGACACTCACATCGATGCCGCAGCACCCGCAGTTCGATTGCGGGCCGATTCCCGTCACTCCGTGCGCGCGACGCTCAAAGAGAGCTCGCTCGTCATCGAATCCATTCTGCAAGAGGAACGTCCCATGGCCCCTTCGTCTGACAAGGCTGCAGTCTCCGGCGCCGCTGGCTTGGCCGGCCTGGCGGGTCTCGATGGCATCGAGGTTCGCCTGGGTTTCGATCTCGGCGACAAGACGCTGACCTTCGGGGAGCTGGCGGCCCTGCAGCCCGGACAAGTGCTGGCCCTCGACGTCGCGCTGCCGCGGCTCGTGGCCATTCGCGCCAACGGCAGTCTGATCGGTCGCGGAGAGCTCGTGCAGCTCGCCGAACGTGTCGGCGTGCGAGTGGTCGAGCTGGCAACGACAGAAATGAACATAGCGTCCGCCGTGGCGGCCTGAACCAGAGGATTTCACGATGAACATACAAGTTGAAACACAAGGGACTGTCGATGTAGTGCGCCCGGCGGGCCGCATCGATAGCGCGAACGCCGGCGCCTTCGAGCGCGCCGTGGCCGAAGTCTTCGATCGGGGCAGCAGCAAGATGGTGCTCGACTTCTCGGACATCGACTACGTGAGCAGCGCTGGCCTGCGCTCCGCGCTGATCGCGGGCAAACGCATGCGCGGTGTCCCGGGTGGCAAGCTCGCGCTGTGCTCGCTCGCGCCGCACGTGCGCGAGGTGTTCGAGATCAGCGGATTCGTGGCGATTTTCACGATCTGCCCGTCGCTGGACGCGGCGCTGGTTGCGTGTGGCGGTGTGTCGGCCTCGGCTAACTAGGTATCCCGTGGTGAGCGCAGACTTCTTTCGGTTGCTGAGCGGCAGTTACGAGGGCTTCGTCGGATCGCCTCTGGCGCCGGCGGGCAGCGATGCGCAATGGCTTTATCGCGATGCCCCGTTCGCCGTCGTGGCGCACAACACGGATGCGGACCCGTGTTTCGTCTACGCGAACAAGACGGCTCAGAATTGTTTCGAATACTCCTGGGCGGAGTTCACGAACCTGCGATCGCGCTTCTCGGCTGAAGCGCCGAATCGCGCCGAGCGCCAGGTGTTGTTGGACGCGGTGAGTCGCGATGGCTTTGCGACGGGCTATCGTGGCCTGCGCTTCGCAAAGTCCGGCCGCCGCTTCTGGATCGAGCGGGGCACTGTCTGGCAGTTGATCGACGAGGCCGGCCGATGGTGCGGGCAGGCGGCGACGTTTGCGTCCTGGAAGGACGCACATCCCGGCCAAGGCTGTTAGCCAGGCGTTTCATCGAAACTAACTCCGGGCGGGCGTTACTCAGTTCCCAGTTGAGAAACTGAGATCGATCCAGATGGCCATCACGCTGCCGGGCTTCTTGCGAAGCTGTTTTGGAGTGCGCCCGCAGGCACCTGCGAATGCAGCACCTGTTCTGCACCCACGGTCTGTATCGATTGCCGAGCCGGCCGGTCCACGCGCGCCGGCGCGAGATGGCAGGCCCGGTGCATTCGATCGTTTCACGAGCTGGGTCTCCAGAACGTTCCGCACCGTCGTGTGCTGCGGTTTTTCCCGCAATGCGAACCAGGACAACCTGTCGACGCAGGGCGGCACGCCTCGTACCGCCGCCGCGGACTCCTCTTATATGGCTCCCGTCGAACACGCCGCCCCGGCGGCAATCGACACCACCGCCGCGCTCACCGAGGTGAAGCCCGCGGCCGGACTCACCGTCGGCCAGCACGTTCTATTCGCACCCGACTTCGGCGCTCCAAAATCCGCAGTCATCGCAGGATTCCCCAATAAACGCTTCGTGACGATTCATGCGCAGGACGCCGGTCAGCAGAGAGTTCTGAACGTCGAGCACAACACGCTGCAGCCCTGGACGGAAGATTCTCAGCGCGTGTTGGATGCGGCGGCAGAGGCAGCTCCCGCCGAAGAATCGCGACCTGTTCTCAAGCCCCAAGCACCACCGCTCCCGAACATCCCTCGCACGCGAGCGGAAGCGGTCGCCGCACACGCCCTACGCTTTCCACCGGTGAAGGTCACAGACCTCGTGCAGGTCGAGGCGAACCGCAGAATCGGCGCTTACGTCAAGCTCGGTCAAACCGACGCGACGATGATCCAGCACGCCTTCGGAAACTGGACCGATACGCCGCCGGATGAGCTTGTCCTGCAGGAGCATGTTCGCGCAGTGGAAAACGTTCCGCCGCGCGACATCGCTCTGATCCATGACTATGTTCTCAACAATAGCCGTAACAGAGAGCTTCGCGAAGGCAAGGTAAGCGAGTTCAATCGCGATCTCTCCGCGGTTCTGCACCGGGTGAGTTTGCCGTTACCCGCCGGTACGGAGCTCAAGCGAAACCTGAAAAAGTTCGCCGACAAGGACGCCCTGCGGAATCTGCCGCCAGGCACTGTCATTCAATCGCCGCAGTTCGATTCGCTCGCGTTTCGCGGCGGAAACTATGGCGAGCCAGGTCACTGGATGGGGCAGTCCGATCACGAGGTGCAGCTGCGGCTCGTGACCTCGGAGGGAGTGCGGGGTCTCTATATCGGCAAATCGTCGATGATGTCGGAGGAGGAAGAAGTCTTGTTGCCGGAAAACACGCGTTATGCGATCCATAGCGTCAGGGACGAGCCCGATTCGGGCAGGATCATCGTCGAGGCGGTCATCCTGCCGACAGTTCAAGGTGCATTGGAATGACAACACAGAGACCAGATGACCCGTCAGCGGAGTTTGCCCGGCAGCTCGAGCGGATTCTCGAGAAGCCGTCGCTCACGTCGGTTGCCGTGGTGAGCCGATTACTGCGAGAGTCCTTCGGCAACGCGATCGTTCGCCGCGGTGAATATTTTGCCGGCAAGGCGCCCGATGCAGCGGCCCGGGACGTCGCGGACATGGAAGCGCTCGCGCGCCTCTTGCAGGGTGGTGGCGGCCCCGAATACGTCATTCAGCCGTGGAACGGCGAGCGGCAGATGGGGGAGTACGTCAAGCGCGCGTACGGCATGGAATGTGCGCGAGGCGAAGCGGTGTTTACGCTGCTTCTTTCGGTGCTCGGCACGATGTACGGGAAGATCGACGAAGCGGGTGCGCACGGCAAGGATCCGTCGCGGGAAATCGATGTGCTGATCGAGCAAACTACCGCCGCGCTGCTCGGGTTGCCGTGGAAGAGCGAGTAGCGCTGCCGACGGTTGGCGAGTGAGTCAGCGGTCAGGCAGCGCCGTTTCCGGGTGCGTTGGCCCTGTCAGGCGTTCGCGGCCGCGTCGAGACCTGCCTCGATTTCGCTGCGCACGCTCAGGTCCGTTTCGCTGCGGTTGATCTTGTCTGCCCAGGTACGGCATCTCGCCAGGAATCGATCCACGACGAGCGGCAGAATCGCCGCATTCAGCATCGCCGCGGGCACGGGAAGGATGGCGAGGACCTTGTCTGATACCGGGTGCAGGGCGAACGACGCGCCGCCCGTATCCAGCCAGCGGCAATTGAGATCGAGCAAGGCCGTGGCCATGTCGTCGAAGTCAATGTCGCGGATGCCCGTCAGCTCGGCGATGACGAAGGCGCGAGATTGCGTCTCCGCTGCGCACTCGATGGTGACCGTCAGGCCGTCGGGCAACGCAAACGTCGCCATCTGTTCGTGGTTCAGACGAAAGTCGTCGAGCTGGTAGTGGCGGCCGATCGCGGCCACCGAATCGATCAACTCATCCGCGGATGACATCATTAACTCCCACTGTGCTTGCGCAAGATGATGCGTGCTCACCCAGCTCGTGCACGAGCCGCTCTCTCCAGGCGAAGGCCTCCTTGAGCACGCGTTCGAGGAGGGCGCCGAACTCACTTGGCTGCATCGGCCGTACAGAGTCCTCGGCCTCCGGCACCAAGATGGGCACCAAGATGGGCACCACGATGGGCACGACCGTGTTGAACAACACTTGTCGAGTGATGGCGACGATGCTCAGTGTGCCCGGCAGCTCAGCTCGCGGAGCGTCCAGGTTGGCACGCAGGACGACGCGCAGATCCCGGGCGAGCGCGCCTTCGCTCAGCGTGCAAACGGTGACCGCGACTTTCAGCAGATCTGCCGCGGGGACGATCTGGAAATGCAGCGACGTCTCTTCGTCGTGGCTCATCACGAAACAACCGTCTTCGTCGGCGTCGATCTGCCCGAGGCCGAGTGCTTCGAACAGCGCGCCGACCCGGGACTCATCGCCGCTCAAGTCGTTCGACATCCGTGGATAAATGATGGCTTCTGTTTGCATGAAATGGCTCGCGCTAATGGTTCAGGACTTCTTGGCGTCCGAGGTTTTCTCGTGGAAACTCATGGACAGGTCGTAGGCGAACTTCACCGGAATGGCGCCTGCTTTGAGGCCTTCGGTGATCTTGCCCGTGGACGCCCCCTTCATGGCGCCGACGACCGCGCCGCCGACTACCCCAGCCGCTACGAAAGCGGCCCCACAAATCCCTCCGACGACGATGGCGGCTACGAATGCGACCTCGCCTCCTGCACCGAATACGCCGGCCACGGCCACGCCGACTCCGATCATGCCGTAGAGCCCGGCCACGGCGCCGCCCAGTGCGCCGCTGACGAAGCCCGCGACTCCGGCAAACGCACGGCGCAGAAGTGATGGATTCTCGGACGTGGCTTTCGTCGCTGCCTGCTGAGCAGGGGTCCGCTCATTCCTGGGTACGGAACGCAGCTGGCTCACGTTTGGTGCGGCGCCTTTCGAACCGCTGACGCTCTGTGAGTTCTTGCGCGCCGGGATGTCCGACGCACGCAGTTCTCCGCGAGGCGATTGGGTCTCCGCCGCGGGCGCGCGTGGCTCCGGCGGCGGCTCGCTACCGACTCTGGCGTAACCTTTGTTTTCCACACCAGACAATGGCATGTGATGTGTCCCTCTGTAATGACGTCGACTGAGTAACGGCATCCGCTGTTTCATTCCATGGAAACCAAATTCACCCCGGCGTTACTCATCGACCAATTGGAAACTGAGATCGATCCAGATGGCCATCACGCTGCCGGGTTTCTTGCGAAGCTGCTTTGGAGTGCGCCCACAGGCACCTGCGAACGTTGCGCCTGAGCAGCGCCGGCGGTCGGTATCGATTGCGGCGCCTGCCAGTCCGCGCGCGCCAGCGCGCGATGGCGGGGTCTTCACGCGAATGAAGAACTGGGTTGTCAGAACATTCCACAGCGTCGCGTGCTGCGGCTTCCGCCGCAACCCGCAACAGGACAACTCATCGACGCATGGCGGCACTCCCCGAACTGCTGCCGCGGACTCCTCTTATATGGCCTCTGTCGAAGATGCCTCCCCGCGGACGTCCCTGGAGTCTGATTCCGTGGCGGCCGGATCGAGCCGGACCGAGAGCGAGCACGCGTCGGCCGCTCCGATGTCCGGCGGCGGAGTGTCGCAAACGGTCTCCCGCGACGACAGCGACATCGACCCTGACGATACGGAGTACGAGAGCGATGCGTTCTCCAGCGATTCGGGATACGAGGTGGACTCCGCATTCGACGACCGCGAGTTTGTCGGTGGTGCAGACAGCGACAGCGACGGTCCGGGCATCAGCCTGGCTCCGGTGAATCTCGCGGGTCGGGATCTGCGAACCATGGATCTGCGCGGCGCCAACCTGGAGGGCGCCGTTCTCGAGGGCGCGAACCTGGCCGGCGTGGATCTGACGGGCGCAAATCTGAGAGGCGCGAACCTGAAAGGTGCGAACCTCGAGGGCGCGATCCTTCACAAGACGGATTTGAGCCACGTACAGCTTCAGGGTGCCAATCTTCGCAATGCGTGTCTGCGTTATGCGTCTTTGGAGAACAGCGAGCTTCGGGGAGTGGATCTCCGTGCCGCCCGGTATGTCTGGCAGACGGATTTCACGAGTGCGAATCTCAGGGGCGCGCGGTTCGACGGGGTGGGCCTGCTCCAGAATCGATGCAGCCTTGCGAAGGCGCGCCTGGATGCGGAAGGCGTGCAGGCGTTACGAAGTGAGATCGACGCGCTCAGCCCGACGGGTCTCTGCAACCCGCGAAAGCTGCAGCGGCTGCTGGATGATGGCACCAACGGCGCGAGTATTCTGACGTCGATCGACGCGGCGCGCGTACCTCCGGCGGACAAGCTGCTGATGATGGAGTCGCTGGTGACAAAGCTGGGCGAAGCCTATCGAAACAGCACGGGAGCATCGGATGCGACGAAGTTCGTCCGCCATTTCCTGGACAAGAGCCCCTGGTATGAGCGGGAGAGCGTGGCGATTTCCATGTTTCCGAAAGCCGTGCCGGCTGACGGGGGAACGGATCTCGATCGCTCTGAATCTACGGAGGGCGTATCGCGACGCAGTGAGGGTCACAGTCCGATGGCGCATCCGCGCGTCGCGAGTCTCGCGCTATCGGGCTCGGCCTCTGGGCTCGCGACGCGTGCGGGTCGATCTGGATCGCAGTCGGAGCTGACGCCCCGGCTGAGTCGGTCGGGGTCGGTGTCGGAACTCACCCCGCGCGCGGGCCACTCGGGTGCTGCATCGGAGCTGACTCCACGCGGAGGTCGCTCCGCCTCCGTGTCCGCGGGCCCGCCGCCTGTCCAATCGGGTTCACCGTCCGCGATTCCGCGGCATCTCATACGCTCCGGATCGATGTCAGGGCTTACGCGATCGGACTCCACGAAGAGTCTGGGATCAGTGGACGGCGCGGCGAATCCTGGCAGCGCAGGTTCGGCTGTCACAGAAGCCAGCGAGTTCGCCCAACTGGCGTCGTCGAAGGGTTTGGAAATCATCGAGAGCGCCAGCACGAAGGCTGGCAACGATGTGCCGCGCCTCTCCGGCACGCTGGACGTCGGTGATCCCGAGGCGATCAAACTTCTGCAGCTCGCTCTGAAGCAGGGGATGGACTTCAATCATCTCCATCTGTCCGGACCCATCGGCGATCACATCGTGGCGCGCCAGCTGCTGGAAGTGCTCGACGATACACCGCCTCAAAGCCTGCCCAGGAACATTGACGTTGCGGTCGTCGATGCAGGTGTCGGGCTCGAGGACGACGCCAGGGCGGGCAAGACGGACGAGTTATGGGAGCGCACGCTGACGACGATGCACTTGGCGGAGTATGGCGTGAGGATTGTGTCGGCGGGGTAAGGGTGCGACGTTTCGTCGGCGTTCGCTCAGTCGATCCGCAGCCCGTAGCGATCGCGCAAGTAGACAGTCAACGCCTCCGCGAAGCGCGGATCGCCGCGCTCTATCGTCGTGGTGCGCAATTCGAACGGCCGCAACGGCGGCTCTTCCGAGTGCACCGTCACGGCCAGCTTGCCGTTCATCCGCTCAGTCAACTGCTCGAGAAATGCCGCGCGCTGCGGATCCGCGGCCACGACTTCGAGCCGCCCGTCTTCGTGAATCTTCATGAGCCCGATGAGGCACTCGGTGTCGAGATCCTCTTCGTCTATTTCGTCGTAGACCGCCAGAACATCCTGCGTAGTCGCCATGGGAACCTCTAGTTGGAAAGCATGCGCATCAGCTCAGCCCCGAGCTTCATGCCCGTGCGATAGGCGTGAGCTTCCACCGGCTGCATTCGATACGCGTGATAGTCCGGCGTGCCGTCGTTGTAGAACGGCTGGTTTGCCGCGAACATCAGCGCCTGCGCGTGCAGCGGATTCCGTTCGCGAGTCGCGGGGTCCAGCTGCCTGAAGTCCTTCACGAGCTGGTCCTGCCAGTTGTGCGAGTTCTCGTGGAACACGCCATCCATCATGTCCTCGAAATCCGTAAAGCGGCGATTGGTCGTGCCCACCACGATGACGCGCTCGTGCGGCCGCCATTGGTAGCCCTTCACCGCCGGATCCGTGCTGAACCGCACGTCGCGCGGCGGGTCGCATCCAAGCGCTTTGCTATGCACCTGCGCCACCTTGAGGATGACCTGACGCCTTTGCGCCGGCGTGTACGTGTGCCAGAGGTCGCGCGCGTCCTGCAGCATCTTCTTGTCCTTGCGCAGTTCGTTGACGACCTCGTGACGAACCTGTTTCTCGAGGCGCAGGAACTGCGGATCGAGATGCATGGCCATGTACAGCCTGGATTGCGCGGCGAGAAACGGTTTCCAGCGCGGTTCTGTCGGCGGTTGGCGGGTGAGATTTCCGCGCAGCAGCTTCAGCAGCGCCAGTTGCTCGCGCACCGGGAGTTTCATGAGGACCGCGTCGTTGGTGTTCGCTACGAGTTGCTGCGCTTTCTCGGCACGCTCGGCAACCTCACTCACTTTCTCCAGCTGCTGGATCTGCCCGAGGGTGTTTGCGACCAACGGCGCCACCTTGCGATCCGCGGCCGCGAGGGCCTCGTGCAGGGTTTCGAGTGCATTCGCAAAATCGGGCGCGTCTCCGTCGGCGCTCTTGCCCGGGCCTCTGATCGAAGTGGGGAGGCGATCCAATGCCGCCCGAAACGTTTTGGTGTCCGCATCGTTGGCGGGCGCCGCCAGCACGTCGACGCGCTCGAGGTAGCGGCGCTGTTTGCGCAACTCGCGAAAATACTGCGTCTCGGGAGTGCGCTGTGCCCCGCGTAGACGTCGCGGCTCATCCTGAGCCACCTGTGTCAGCAGCGCCTTGGCCTGCTCCGATTTTCGGACTACCGCCGCCTGGCTCGGCGGCGTGCTGAGGTTGTATCCGTCGATGAACTGGCCGTAGAGATCCGCCTGCGCCCGATTCCTCGGCCGGGCGAAGATCGCACGCCAGTTCCCGGTAGCGAAATATCGGGCCGCAAGCGCTTGCCTGGCTTGCTTTGGATGCGTCGTTTCGAGTGCGTCGAGCAGTTGATTGCCCGCCTCTTCGAGCGCGCTCCGCGCAGACTCGAGGTCCGCCTTCGTTGCGCCGGCTTTGTATTCGCAGCCCATCTCCGCCTTGTCGAACGCCTTCAACGCGGCGGCGAGCCTCCCGCCTTTCCAGAAGATACCGTCCGCGATCTGCCGGGCCGTGTCGAAGCCCAGCTTCCTGATCTCATTTTTATGGCTGGCCTTGAGTCCTTCGACGGCGCGGTAGTCATCGGCGTGGGCTGTGACCAACGCAGCGAGCTGCTCGCGCACGTGCGCTTCTGGAAGATGGCCGTACGCGGGAGTCACCGTCAGACCGACGGCCATTTCGATATGGAGGATATTTCTTCCGGGCCAGCGCTGATCAGCGAGCGTGCGCACCATCTGCCCGAACTTGGCGTCGGCGTTCGCGGGATCTGCCTGCGTCCATTGCCGCTTTTCGTGCGCGAGCCGGCCAAATTCGATGCCGAGCTTCGCCGCATCGAGGTCGCCCGAGTCCAGGCGATCGAGCAGCTTCACCAACTGAGTACGCGTGCTGCGCCCCGCAGTGTCAGAGCGGCTGGAGCCCGGCAGCGCGGTGGCCAACGAAGATAGACGCTGGCCCAGCTGCTGGAAGCTGCGAGTGAGTCGCTGCCGGAAAGTGTCGGGAGGCGTTGTTTTGACGTCGCGTCCTGCCAGTGCGGTTTGCTGAGGGACTCCACCCGTACCGGGTGGCATTGCGAGGACCGGGGAGGGGGTCTTTGTCTGGACGGTGCCCGATCCCATGCGGAGTTCCTCGCGATGACCACGGGGTGGGTGACGGGAAAGAGAAAGAAGTTCACGGCAATCGGCCCGCAACTCGAGGAGTCGGCCGGGAACCCTGCTGGGCCGCGCGTTACTCAATGGCCCGGGCGGTGTTGCCCCTTCGGAGGACTCTCACGTGAACCACGCCGATCCCATGCCGCTGATTCTGGTGCTCGGCCTGATGGCGGTTCTGCCGCTGTTCGTGGTCATGACGACGTCGTTCATGAAGATCGCCGTCGTGCTTTCGCTGGTGCGAAACGCGATGGGTGTGCAGCAGATTCCGCCGAATCTCGCGCTCTATGGCCTCGCCGGGATTCTCACGTTCTACATCATGGCGCCCGTCGGGCAGCACATGTACGACACGGTGAAGGCGAATCCGCAGGCGACGCAGTCCATCGAAAGCCTGGGGACCACCATCCTGCAGGGCGCCGAGCCACTGCGAAAGTTTCTGGTCCAGCACAGCAAGGCGCAGCAGCGCGCGTTCTTTATGGGCACGGCTCGCAAACTCTGGGATCCCTCGATGGTTGCGGGTCTGAAGGACACCGACTTCGTCGTGCTCATTCCGTCGTTTCTCGTAACCGAGCTCACCTCCGCATTCGAGATGGGCTTCCTGATCTATCTGCCCTTCATCGTGATCGATCTGATCGTGTCCAACATCCTGCTCGCCATGGGAATGATGATGGTCTCGCCGGTGACGATCTCACTGCCGCTCAAGCTGTTCCTGTTCGTGATGATCGATGGCTGGTCGCGGCTGATCCACGGCCTCGTGATGAGTTACACGTGAGGACGATGTGACCGAAGCAGGATTTGTCGGATATCTGCACCAAGGGTTGCTGCTCATCCTGTTGCTGTCGATGCCGGCCATCGTGGTGGCATCGGTGGTGGGTGTGCTGTTCAGCCTGTTCCAGGCGCTCACGCAGATTCAGGAGCAGACGCTGTCGTTCGCAGTGAAGCTCATCTCCGTCGGCGTGACGCTCGCACTTTGCGGGCGGTGGATAGGCGTCGAGATATTCAACTACACCACGATGCTGTTCGACTCGCTTGCTTACGTGGGTCGGTAGGCGGCGCACCGCGCCACCGTGACCGCAGCCCATGGAGTCCACGCTGATCTTCAATGACATCCGCAGCGTGCTGATCGCGCTGATGGTCGTGACCGTACGAATCCAGGTCGCATTCGCAATCATCCCGCTTTTCAACAAGCAGATGATGCCCGCGCTGCTACGGTCGGCCATTGCGATCGGTCTGTCGCTGGTGTTGCTGCCGCCCGTACTCGCAAGCTTTGCCAAGATTCCCGAGACGCCGACGCTGATCGCGATCGTGGTGAAAGAGGCGTTCCTGGGCCTGCTGATCGGTTACGCCGTGGCAGCGCTCTTCTGGGCAGTGGAAGCCGTCGGCTTCTTCATCGACAACCAACGCGGCGCGAGCATCGCGAGCACACTCGATCCGCTGACCGGCAACGACAGCTCGCCACTCGGCATCCTGTTCAACCAGGCATTCGTCGTCTATTTCATGGTCGCCGGCGGTTTCGGCGTGCTCATGACTCTGCTGTACGCGAGCTACGGCTTATGGCCGGTGCTCACTTATTTTCCCAGCCTGCCTCCGGACGGAGTGATGGTTTTCGCCGAGATTTTCGGCCGGATCGCGAAGCTCGCTGTGCTGCTCTCCTCACCGGCCATCGTCGCGATGATGCTGGCGGAGATGGGGCTCGCCCTGATGAGCCGCTTCGTGCCGCAGCTGCAGGTGTTCTTTCTCGCCATGCCGATCAAGTGCGGCATGGCGTTCTTCGTGCTCGTCGTCTATCTCCCGGTGTTGTTCGGCTATCTGCTGCGGGAAATCGGCACGCTGCCGCATCTGCTGGGATCGCTGACGGGAGCGCTCGGATGAGCGGCGAAAAGACCGAACAACCGACCCACAAGAAACTGCAGGACGCGCGCAAGAAGGGTCAGGTCGCGAAGAGCAAGGACTTCACGCAGACGGCACTGATCCTCGCACTCTTCGGATATCTCATCGCGTCCGGCCCCTCTCTCGCACAAGGATTCGCGGAGCTCCTCGTGCTGCCGATGGGCCTCCTGAACCAGCCCTTCGACGTAGCGCTGGGCTCGATCGTCGGCGCGGTGCTTCACAAGGCCGTGATGATCGTGCTGCCGTTCCTCGGGATTGTCCTGGCGATCGGCATCGGCGCCGAGATGCTCCAGGTCGGCGTGCTGTTCTCGTTCGAATCCCTCAAGCCCAGCGGCAAGAAGCTCAACGTCGCGGCGAATGCAAAGAACATGTTCTCGAAGAAGAACTTCGTCGAATTCCTCAAGAACATCCTGAAGGTCGGCGTGCTGGCCGCAATCCTCTACGTGGTCGTGCGCGGCGAGATTGCGCACCTGCTCGAACTGCCGGACGCCGGTGTCGTCGGCGTGGGCATAGGCATGACGGCGCTCCTGAAAGTGCTGATGATCAACGTGGCGATGGTCTACGTCGTCATCGCGCTCGCGGACTTTGGCTACCAGCGCTTCGCCTACAAAAAGGACCTGATGATGTCCAAGGACGAGGTGAAGCGCGAATACAAGGAAGCGGAAGGCGACCCGCACATCAAAGGCGCCCGCAAGCACCTGCATCAGGAGCTGATGATGTCCGGCCAGATCGAGAAGACCCGCAAGGCCTCGGTTCTCGTCACCAACCCGACCCACTTCGCCGTCGCGCTCTACTACGACGACGAAAAGACCCCGCTCCCCATGGTGCTCGCCAAGGGCACCGACCTCATCGCCCGCCGCATGATCGAGATCGCGAAAGAAGAGGGCATCCCCGTCATGCAAAACATTCCGCTCGCCCGCGCGCTCTACGCCCAGGCGCAGCTGGACCAGTACGTTCCCTCAGACCTGCTCGAGCCCGTCGCGGAAGTGCTTCGCATCGTGCGGCAAGTTGCCCAAGGCCAGCCGCCAGACCCATCCGGCTGAATCAGGCGGCATGAACGCCGCCCGCGCAGCCGTCGGAACCTCAGAGCCACGCTCGTTACTCATCCGGGGACGGTGGCAATGCCACGAAAGCCGACCCGGACGCCCTCAGCCAATGACCGCTTCTCCGATCCCTACCGCATTGGCGTCGCTCGCCGAGCAGCGCGGAGTCTCCACGACCGCCTGGGCGCTCCACGGAAAACTCGACCTGCGAATCGACGACCGCATCCGGGTCAAGTTGCGCCCCGGCCGCCGTCCGAACGACGTAGTGCTGGAAGCGCGCCTCGGCGAACTCCCGTCGAACCGCAGCGAATGCGAAACCGAGCTCGCCCGCGTGATGCTTCACGCAACAGCGGGCGCAGCCAAGCAGCTGGCGACCATCGTTCTCTCCCCCGATGGTCGTCAGCTGCTTCTGCAGGCCGTACTCAACGGTTCCGACACGGAGCGCTTCGACACCGAAGCCGAAACTTTTCTCAACGAGCTGGACCGCTGGATCGCAGTGGTCGGAGCGAATAAATCATGAAGACTTTCCTGCGTCGTTTCCGATGGATCGGCTGCACCGTGCTTCTCGCCTGGTCTGCTTCGACGTGCCTTGCCGCCGAGCCGTGGCCGGCAGCGCCGTTCAAGTACTACGCGCATCAGTCATCGCTCGTGCGCGTGCTGAGCGATTTCTCGAGCACCTTCGGTATCGCTCTCTCTCTCAATCCCCAGGTCGACGGCAAAGTGACCGGCGATTTCTCCGCGCGCACGCCGACGGAATTTCTGAATGCGCTCGCTTCGAGCTACGGTTTCAACTGGTACTGCCAGGCGGGCGTGCTGAATATCAGCCCGGCGCGTGAGTGGGCCACGGATGTGCTGCACGTCGGCATGATGGCCAGTGACGTCAGCGCGTTGAAGACGCAGCTCACCGAGCTGGGCATTTTTGAGCCGCGATTCGGCTGGGCCGAGTTTCCGGGGCGTGGCATCGTGATCGTGTCCGGTCCCGATTCCTACGTCGGCAATATCTCTTCGATCGTTGGGAAGCTCGGCACGGGCCCGAGCGATGGCCGCCAGCTTCGTGTCTTCAAGCTCCAGAATGCGCGAGCGGAGGACTACACTTTCGCCTATCAGGGCCAACACATCGTGACGCCCGGCGTCGCCACGCTGCTGCGAAATCTCGCGGCCGGCTCGGAGGCGCAGCAGTCGCAGAATCCAAGCACCGGGCCGCTCTCGGTTGCGCCGGCTGACGTGGCGGCGACGCAGCTCGCGACGAGCGCTACGACGACGTCGCTCCCCTCTCAGTCCCCGCTGCCGCAGGTCGACGCGAAGTCAGCGTCGGGCGGAAAAGTTGCGGTGACCGCGGGCCTCAACGCGCTGTCGCCCGTGATCGAGTCCGATCCGCGCCTCAACTCCGTGATCGTCTACGACGCGCCGGAAAAGATGCCTATCTACGAAGCGCTCATCCATGAGCTCGACGCCAGCCGGCCGCAGATTCAGATCGAAGCGATGATCGTCGACGTCGCCACCGACAAGATCGATTCGCTCGGCGTCGCGTGGCGCGCCGGGGTTGGCAGCGTGAGCGCCGGCTTCAATGGCGGCGGCGACGGCTCGGGGACGATCCTCTCCGTCAACACGGACGCGTTCTTTGCCCGGGTTCATGCCCTCGTGACCGAAGGCAATGCCCGTGTCCTCGGGCGGCCATCGGTCCTGACGCTCGACAATCTGTCGGCGGTGCTGTCGCTTTCCGAGACGGTGTATGCGCGGGTGTCGAACGGCCAGGGTGGCAAAGGGGGCTCGTACGGCTCACTGATGCCGATCACGACGGGCACGACGCTGAAAGTCGTGCCGCGCTTCGTGGATGAAAACGGCCGTCGCGACGTGGCGATGGCCATCGAGATTCAGGACGGCCAGATCGAGCGCGACACCGATTCGGGTCAGGACGCGCCCCCGACCGTGCGCGAGAGCTCGATCAATACGCAAGCCGTGGTGCGGGAAAAAGACTGCCTGCTCATCGGCGGTTACTTCACGGAGACCGACACGCGCGTCGAGCGCAGTGTGCCGGGCCTCGGGCGCATTCCAGTTCTCGGTGCGCTCTTCCGCGACAAGACGGGAGAGCACAGGCGCAGCGCGCGACTGTTCGTGATTCGTCCGACGCTCGTGGCGTCGTCATCGTCGCTCAGCGCAAGCCTCGATTCGGCGACGCGATAAGGGTCGTCTGATGAAGCCACACGCGTCGCTGGATGAGCAGGGTCCTGGTCGTGGGTTACGGAGTGCCTTGCTCTGCGCGCTCACCGTGCTCGTGCTTGCGGGTTGCGGAGGTGGCAATCTACCTATCGGATCCGATCCACCGCTGGACGATGATCCGCCGGCTCCCGCCGCGTCGTTGCACCTGAACGGCGGCACGACGATCCGTCAATACACATCTGGCGCATCGGTTGCCGTTCCGCTTTCACTGAGCGGTGCGGCCAATCAGCCTCCCATGATGGTGACGATCACCTCTTCGGACATAAAGGTTGCGGCAGCTTCACCGGGCTCGTGTTTCCTCTCGGGAACGGGCAACGGCAGCTCATGTCTCGTGACTGTGCGCGCCATCGGCGCTGGTACAGCCACACTGAGCGCATCGACCCCGGGTCAAGCCACCGCGACGATGCAGGTTGCCGTAGGTGGCACGCCTTCACAGCAGTACAACTACGGCCAGATCGAGCTGGGCACGTTCCCGAGTAGTTCGGCGCTTTCCACCTCGGATTTCCAGGCGGCAGGTCAGCTCAATCAAATCGTGACCTTGCAGGCCAGCCTCACAGGTTTCGATCAGACTCTCAACGGCGTGCCGATTGTTTTACAAGCGAGTGCGGGCGCAATCGTCGGCAACCCTCAGTGCAACGTGGATAGCGCAGCCGACGCGAATCACACCTGCCTGTATCAGCTGCGCCTGCCGAGCGCGGCGCCCGCCGGCAACAAGGTGGTCGTCACCGCTCGTGTGGTCGGGAACTCATCTTCATTCCAGGCGTGGAACGCGCCGACTGTAACCGTCACGACAACCTACTCGCCCGTTGCCGGCGCAATCGCGCTGGAAAGCACCGACGGCAGCGCACCGCGCGGAATGTCGAGCCCCATGTGGGCCGTGCTCCGGGACAGCTCCGGTGTCGGCGACACAGTGGTGACACTGCAGGCGTCCGACGCGAGCGTCACGATCAATCCCGGCGTAAAGCGTACAGCCGGGGCGTATCAGCAGCGGTCTTGCACGCTGAGTTCGGTGAGTCCCGTTTGTGGCTTCGGCGTGAAAGGCGAGGCAGCTGGCAGCGTGTCGATATCAGCGACGGCTAGCGGTTATACGATCGATCCGTTGTCTTTTACCGTAAACGAACCCCAGGCGGCATCACGCGTCTTCAAGTTCCGGAACAAGAGCAACGATTCGGTATGGCTTGGCATTACGTCGGGCACCTCGAACAGCTATCGGACGCGCGCCTGGATCGGCTCCTCCGACAGCTCGGGCGGCTCCGGCAAGACTTGCGGTCCATCGAATTCCGGCGCCGCATGCGCGCGCGGCTCGACGTGCCAGCAGGGCGGCGCGAATGCGGGCGACGAGACTACCTACTTCTGCTACTGGGACGCGCCCCAGCCCTCGAACGGCTACCAGGTCCAGGCTTCGTCATCCGACACGACGACGGTGAGCATCTCCGAGTCGTCGTACGACCCGGTCGCGGATATCACGTGGTCCGGTAACTTCTTCCCCCGCGAGGGCTGCACGGTTTCCGGGACGGGTGAGCTCGAGTGCATGGTCGCCGATTGCGGCAATGCGGACTCCGGCGAATCCTGCGCTCCGGGAACCGGCGGCGCGCCAGCGGTGGCCACGCTGCCTGAAGTCACGCTGCAGCGATACAACACCGACTACTACGACATCTCGATCATCGGCGGCGCCAATGTAGCGACATCGTTTGGCCCCGATCGCTCGGCTGCGTCCTCCTCGAGCCCGATTCCCGATGCCGACGGCTATCTATGCGGAGTCGCCGGTGCCGCCGCCGCGCAAGGCGCATTACCTGCGGCCGACTGGGATATGGCGACGCACGTCGCAGAGCCGATGGTCGCGGGCGGAACGCTACCGTTCAGCGTCACCGCGCAGACGTCGAGCACGAGATCGACGTCGTTCTTTCAGCTCATCTCTTCAGTGAAGCCTCGCGAGGCGGCCGGCTGTTCGAGCAGCAACGCGTGCACGACGCCAGGATACGTGTGTGGTTACGACTCCTCCGCCGTCAACCATGGCGCCGACTCGGACTATCAGACGAGCTGCGGTACGCCAGTCGCGTGGCTTTCCGCCAATCAGCTGTGGGCGATGAACACGACGGCCTCGAACGCGGCGCCGTTTCATTTTGTGGAGAACTATCCGTCTTCCTCCCGCGCGACCCTGCAGCTCAATCAGCTTTTCAGCTGCACGGCGCCGACCGCGAGCGGTTACGACACCTCGAACGCGGACTCCTCGCTTTCTTGCGGCTGCACGAACTGGGGCGAGTCGTCGTTGACCGCTGTGGATGGCGACGCGCCCTTCGATTCGAAGATCGCATCACCGACGAGCCCGTGTTCGACGAACAACACCGTCGGCTCGCAACACCTGTGGACCGCGAATGTGCTGCCGACGATCGCCTGGCTCAAGAAGTCGTGCCCGACCTGCTACACGTATCCGTTTGACGATATGAGCTCGACGTTCCAGTGCACGGACCACAAGTCGTCGGCGACCGGAACCAACTCTGTTCCTTACGTCATCACGTTCGATGGGCATCTTTCCGGGCGGTGAAGGAACCCGACGCCATGGTCTGTTACCCATGACGAGCCCTGCGGCGCGCGTTGGCGCGCGAACCCGCGAGCAAACATCAAGGAGACGAAGTTGCTGAACTCATCCAATCGCGTGCGCCATATCGTGCGCTATCTACTCACCGTGCCCTGCGTCTGCGTCATCGGCTCGGTGGCAATGGCCCAGGCGGTTCCCGTTCCGCCGCCGGACGCCGGTTCGGTCCTGCGGGAGATCCGGGCGAAGCCGTCGGGTCCCGTGCAGGATCTGGCCGCGCCGGATCTGGTGGTACCGGATACCGAACAGGGTTCCTCGACGGGCGGAGCGAAGATCGAGATTCGCCGCTATCAGCTCAGCGGTGTGTCCGCGTCGAATGCGGAGTCGCTGCAGTCCTTGCTGGTGCCGTTCATCGGCGGCGGCAAGACGCTTGCCGATATCGAAGCCGCGGCGCGGGCCGTTCAGGCTGACCTCAGGAACCGGGGGCGCTTCCTCGCTCAGGTGATCGTTCCCGCGCAGCGCATGGTCGACGGTGTCGTCGAGCTGCAGGTCTTCGAAGGGCGGCTCGGCGAGGTAAGAATTGATGTGAAGCCGGAAGCGGGCATCTCCCGCTCCCTGCTCGACAGCACGGTCGAGCCCTTGCGCGGCAACCCGCCGATCGAGCGTGATCTGATCGACGGCTCGCTGCTGCGACTGGGTGACCTGCGCGGCATCGCCGTGCATTCCGCCCTTAAACCGGGTGCAGAGCCTGGCACCGCGGACCTCGATATCAACGTCGACAAGGATCGCCGCTACGCCACCGAGTTCGAGTTCGACAACGGCGGCTCGGTCTACACCGGCCACGACCGCTTCGACGCGAACATCGATATGTTCGACCTCGCCGGCCGCGGTGACGTGACGTCACTGCGCGCGCAGGTCTCGAGCGGCACGCGCTACGTTCAGGGCTCCTGGCTGGTGCCCATCAACGGCCTCGGCACGCGCGTGGGCCCCGTTGCGGGTTGGCTGAGCTATGACTTGGGAACGCCGGAGTTCGATCCGCTGAACGCGCAGGGCAATGCGCGCTGGCTGGCGTTCCAATTGCAGCAGCCTCTCATCCGCTCGCAGGATCACAATCTTTACCTGCAGGCGAGCATCGGTGCGCGCCGATTCGAAGATGAAGTGCGCACGCTGGGAATCGATGAGGACAAGCGCATCGACGGCTACAGCAGCCTCGGTCTCTCCGGCGAGCTGCGCGACTCATTCAACGGGCTCAACAACTATTCAGTCGCTGTTTCGAGCGGACGTCTCGGACTCGATGATGCGGACGCGGCCGAAGCCGACCAGCAGAGTTATCGTGCCGCGGGTCGATACTTCGTTTACTCACTCGCGTTCTCGCGCCTGCAGGCGCTGACCTCGCGGGATTCGCTTTTCCTCGGTACTCATGCGCAGTTCGCGAGCCGCAATCTCGACAGCTCGGAGAAGTTTTCGCTCGGCGGCATGAACATGGTGCGCGGGTACCCGGAAAGCGACTCGCCCGGCGATCAGGGCGTCACGCTGACGTGGGAGTACCACAG
>Ga0193752_1000187_pt1 | contig 77204 bp, 48 predicted proteins | sample H1c1metaG_FD_144924 | JGI IMG/M metagenome (GOLD analysis project Ga0193752, IMG submission 144924) | Soil microbial communities from a riparian zone of the East river system, Colorado, United States - H1c1 | ecosystem: Environmental > Terrestrial > Soil > Riparian zone | place: USA: East River... | reverse complement strand
ACTTTCCCTTTATTCAGATGGCTCGCTGCCAAAGTTCGAAGAAACGGTACGCAGCAAATACTGCTTGAGAAATACTATTATCAAAAAGTTCGCTGATTATTGACTATAGGTCTATTGAAAAAAATTAAAGTGTTTAACCGATCAAAAAAATATAATGAAACGATTTTTCCGGCTCGCAGGTATAACTATTCTGATCATTCTGTCAGTCTTGCTGCTGATTATACAAATAATGCATAATCGAAAATTTGACGCACCCTATCCTGCAATTACTGCCACTACAGACACTGCGATTATATCGAGGGGGAAACAGCTTGTATTTGGCGCGGCACATTGTGTCAATTGTCATTCTCCAAATGATGCTAAGGAATTTCTGAATGATGACAGGCCAGTTCCACTATCCGGAGGGCGAAAATTTGAGATTCCAATTGGTGATATCTTTGCACCAAATCTCACTCCCGACAAATCCGGCATTCTCTATAAAACTGATCAGGCAATAGCCCGCGCACTACGATACGGTGTCAGTACCGAAGGAACTGCACTGTTTGATTTTATGCCCTTTCATCACACAAGCGATGAGGATCTTGTGGCTATAATTTCGTATCTGAGGTCACAGGAACCCGTTAATAATCCTGTTCCACCAAACAATATGAATTTAATTGGGAAGGCTGTAAAAACTTTTGTGTTAAAACCAGCCGGTCCAACCGAAAAAGTTCCGTTAAGTGTTAATCGGGATACAAGTGCCAGGTATGGAGAATATCTGGCAAATAGTATTAGCAATTGCCAGGGATGTCATACAAACCGCGACCTGATGACCGGAGCATTTATTGGTCAGCGTTATGCCGGTGGTTTTACTATGGAATCGCCTACCGATTCCGGAGCAGTTTATGTGACTTCTCCCAATCTAACACCACACAGGACGGGCCGGATTTATGGATGGACACAACAACAGTTTATATCCAGATTTAGAAGAGGAAGAATTATCGCTGAATCACATATGCCATGGGAACCATTCGGTAAAATGAAGGACGATGAATTAAAAGCGATATATAACTATCTCCAAACTTTAACTCCAATCAGCAACTATGTTCCTGCGGGGGTTTCAAAAACGAAGAAAGGATCTTAAACGATCCTTTCTTTCATAGCTTTCGATACAACTTCGGTAAGGGAGGCCACATGCAATTTTTCATATATTTTTTTCACATGGCTTCTGACTGTTTCATAACTGATATGCAGTTTATCGCTGATCATCTTATAAGCAAGACCGTCAACAATACAAGCCAGCACTTCTTTTTCTCTTGGGGTAAGATTGTAGTCCGGCACGGCTTCAGGAATAACATAATGTGACATTTCCTGCATCTTATTAAACATCTTGCGGGCTATAGAAGGGCTCATGGGCGATCCGCCGTACTGTAATTCTTTAATTGCTTCCAGCAACCTGGTATTGAGATAGTTTTTTAGTAAATATCCTGAAGCGCCAGCACATATTGATTCGAATACTCTGTCGTCGTCCTCAAATACCGTCTGCATCAGGATCTGTATATTGGGAAATTGCTTTTTAATGGTTCGGACAGCCTCGATGCCGGTCATTGCAGGCATTTCAATGTCCATTAATATAATGTCCGGGTTGCAGGATTTGATATCATCCAGACAATCCAGCACATGGCTGAATGAGCCTACCACTTCGAACTCAGGATCGGTGGCCAGTAGCATACCAATACTTTCCCGGATATTTTTATTGTCATCAAATATCGCAATGCGTAAACTCATAAAATATTTATTTTGAAGGTAAAGCAAATGGGCGGTGTCATCTATCACCTAATCAGGTGATAGGAAATTGCAATTTTACAGTTGCGCCTTTTCCGGGACTTGAGATAAATTCACAGCTTCCTTTCATTTCTCTTGCTCTTACAGACATATTTTTATGGCCATTCCCAGACAGGGAGCGACTGCTTTCCTGGCTGACAATCGCTCTATCGCAACCTTTTCCATCATCCTTTATAATCATTTCCAGCCTGAAATTGCGTATCCGGATTGTAACATACAAGTTACTGCATCCTGAATATTTAAGGGCATTGTTAATGCTTTCCTTGAAAATGAGGTAGAAGTTTTTTCGCTGGGTCATTCCCAGGCTGAGGGATTTTATTCCGGGGTCATAATCAAAATGAAACTGAATTTCGCTGGCAGTAAGTAGAGGCTTTGCAAATGATTCCATCCTTTGCAGCATTACCGGCATATTATCGTTCCTGGGATTTATGGTCCAGACGATATCACTCATTTCGCTGATCATGTTACCTGATGTTTCACTGATCTTTTCGAGAGTATCTTTTAACTGATCATTCTTTTTTTGTTCATTATAAATTTTAGCAACCTGGCTATATATACCAATGCTGCTTAAGGTTGATCCTACACTATCATGTAAATCCTGTGCGATTTTATTACGTATAGCCTGCCTGTTCAAAATCTCGTTTATACGGTATCGGTATATCCCGTATACTATTGCTGTCGTTGCTATCACACATAGAGTATAGAACCACCAGGTTCGCCAGAAAGGGGGGGGTATCGTAATTGTTAACTTGTCCTTAAGCTCATACCAAACGCCAGGCCGGTTGGTTGCTCTTAGTTGAAACGTATAGTTACCGGCTGCCAGGTTTGCAAAACTCACTTTATTTTCGGTTCCCAGGTCGATCCATTGGTTATTCAAACCCTCAAGCCGATATTGATACGCGACCGGCGCTTTGTGCAGATAGGAAGGCGCTGCAAAGTCAATAGTTATATAATTCTGAGTGTACTCAAGGCTTATTTTACTGTCATTTAACAGTTGATTATTAGATAGATTAAAAATCTTGAAGTCAGTAATGTAAACTGGTAATGGCGATTGATTCTCCCATATTCTTAGCGGATCGAATGAGATAAAATAATTTTTTCCTGTTACATAAAATGATCCGTCAGAAGCGCGGAAGATATTGCCATGTACTCCGGACGACTGATCGAGATCGGGTAACCGGAAACTCGAATAAATTTTTGAAACCGGGTCGTATTTGTCAATATTTCCATTGCTGGTCATCCATATTTTTCCTGCAAGATCTAATTGTAAACCTTCAAGCAGGTTATTGGATTCCGGAATGTGCGTGGCAGATCCGTTTTGTGAATTAAAATAATGCAGACCTCCGCCATAAGTGGATAGCCAGAGATTGTGTTTTTCATCTTCGATTATGTCTGTTATATTATTATTACTGAGGCCATCTTTTTGAGCAGGATCGTTTTTGTAAAATTGAAAATGCTGTTTCCCGGCTTTCTGCCAGATGCCAAGTCCGTTTTCTGCCGTGGCCAGATATAATTTGCCGGTTGCTTTGCTTTTGTAGATTTTTTTTATTCGATAATCTTTCAGGTTAAAATTCACTATTATATTCATAGCACTATCCAACCGGGTCACCCATTTCTTTTGTGCCCAGAAATAATAGCCAAGAAAATGCCCATATGGCGATGCAATCAGAACCGGCTGGTTATTTACTGAATCCTCCACAATTGATATGATATGCGACTTGATAATCTGGGTTATGACACTGTCTTTATCAGTATTCGGCAGCATTTTTATACTGAAATCCTTTTCATCCAGTACAAATAGCGAATAATTGGTACCTATGAACAGTTCTCCTGATGATGCACGATAGAACTTAGTTACCTCCAGGTTTTTATTTTTGAACTTTATTTGTTTAAGGGTCAGGCCCGATCCATCTTTTTTTCTTATGTAAATTCCTTTACTTGTTCCGATCCACAGGTCCTTTTCCATTGTTTCCAGGAAATCATAGATCGTCACCGGATCCTGGTTGTCAGAACTGAGGAATTGCTGGTGGAATTGTTGCTCAACAGGATTGTTAACACTGACGCCGAGATTTGTTCCAAGCCAGACCAATCCTGATCTGTCGATGTAAACGCAATTCACCTGGTTACCTGCAATACTTCCACCTTGTGCGGGGTCGTGCTGATAATTATAAAACCTGTTTGTCTCGGGATTGAAGATATGCAAGCCCTTGTTTCTGCCTCCCATCCATATCAAACCGTTTTTTGATTCGGCAAAGCTTAATATTTCATCATCGTTGAATGAATACCCGTTACTTTCTCCTTTAAATGTTAATTCGGATTTCGATTGAGCGTCGTACTTATAAAGATATTTGTCCCATGAACCATACCATGTGTTGTTCCGGCTATCGGTGAACAATGATGTCACAGTAACATGGGGCAAATTTTTGGCATAAAGGTCGTTATAGCGTGGGTCCATTCTTGAAGTCATTTTCACCGGGTCAATATTAAGTATGCCACCACCCAGCCGGCCCGCCCACAATTCATGGTTATTTCTCAAACTCAACGCAAGGATATTTCTGGTACCCTTACTGATGGGCTTGTTGAATAGTTCTGTTTTTTTATTGAATCGCAATACAAAATATCCGTTGGTGGCCAGCCACAAATAACCGTTTTTGTCTTCAATTACTTTGTTGATAATATTAACCGGTATAGAAGTAGAATCGCCGGGAAGGTTTTTGAATTGCCTGAATTGTTTTGATGGCTCCAGCCTAAAATCATATTTGGTCAGTCCGCCGTCTGCAGTTGCAATCCAAAGTATTTGTTGTTCATCTTCCAGGATATCTGTGATAATATTCCCTGAAATGGTTTGGTTATCTCCTGGTGTGTTCTTAAAAATCGTAAAATGAGTTCCGTCGAAACGGTTCAGTCCATCGTCAGTACCAAACCAGATAAATCCTCTTTTATCCTGGATGATGCAATTAACTTTGTTATGAGATAAACCGTTTTGCGTAGTGATTTTTCCGAAATAAAGAGATGGCGGTTGAGCCTGCCCAATGCCGGAAAGAAACAACGAAAACCAGGTTAGTATTATAAGCCGCATTATGCAAGGGTTCTAGGGTAAAATTACCTAATCATCCGGCTATTAATGCAACCTGATTCAAATATCTCAATTGACTCCTTCAACGTTGAGGTTCGGAATAAAAGAAATCGTCCAGAACAATCAGGTCTTTTGGCCCTCCATTACTGATATCAGCCTTACCGTCGGAAAGTATTCCGGGATGGCTCACTTCTACCCTGGTGATTTTTTGATTACTCTTGAGAAATATTCCAAGAAAAGAAAATGAAGTTGACGCATCATGAGCGGGAATAAAATATTTTCCCAGACTTTCTGTCTCGTTAAAGAGTTCAATAAAGCTGCTATTGGGCAGATCTACATCGGAGAACACCGCACCAAAACCCTTAACTGATGCCACGGAAGTTTCTCCGGGTACCCTGAACGTTACAGGCCATAACGCATTGGTTGTATTGGCAAAAGTGTTTGTGCCACTGAACGGTTTGAAACCTTCTGCTGCCAGGCTGTTGATTTCTGCAAAATTTACTTTGCTTACTACGAACTGGCCTTTACCCGGTGTGTACATAAGTCCACGCTGACGGGCTATCGGTGCACCCGGACCGGTAGGATTGAAAAAGTCATCGGGTAATGACTTTCCCAGCAATTCATCAGGAACACCATCCCAGTTTATTTCGCGCCTGCCATAAAATGAAGCCGCTCCCGAATTTAACGGGCCTAAAAGCTGGCGAAATTGGTCGATATCGTCCTGGATATTTCCATTTGCCTGTATTACGACAGTGTCTTCGTTATCATTCTCTTTTTTACAGCCTGCTGCAATAGTCAATACTATCCCGAGAATAAGGAAATACTTATTTTTCATGATGGTGTTTTAAAGTTTAAAGTTCAGGTTTTCTCACAGATTATATGTCACCGAATCCGGGGATACCCTGGCTAATACAAAAAATCTTCCCGAGGGAAGATTTTAAACAAACAAAACCGCACCAACAATATTTATTGTAGCTGCTTTGGTTCATCGTAAAAGAAATCATCATACACAACGAGATCCTTGATACCTCCGTTACTTACATCCTTTGTTCCTGTTGCTAATACACCGTTTCCAGCCGTAATTTTTATCCTGGTAACCTTTTCGTTTGGAAAGAACGCGCCTAGAAATGAAAAGCTTCCGTTGCCTTGTCTTACGGGTGCTTTAAACACCCCGAGGCTTTTATTGCCAGCATAGAATTCCAGTTTTGTTGAATTCGCGTCATCTACATCGGAGAAAACAATTCCGAATCCTTTTACAGATGCTTCTGTATTTGTGCCTGGCACCTTGAAAACAATTTCTGAAACATTTGAGTTTGCAGATATGATTGCTTTCCTCTGACTGAATGGTGCGAATTGTGTGGCGTAAGTCGGCTCAAGATCAACAAAGGAACTGCTATCGAGTCTGAGTGGTGAACTGGACTGAAGATACACTAGTCCGCGTTTTCTGCCGTTCGCGCCAGCGGGATCAGTAAGATTGAAGAAATCGAGCGGGAACAAATTGTTATTTGTAAGGTTAGAAGGAACACCATCCCAATTTACCTCGCGTCGGCCGGAAGTCTTATTTGGTACAACGTTAAGTGAATCACCGAGAATATTTCTGAACTGGTTAATTGTGCCAATGATCGCAGCACTGTCGCCAGCTGCCTTTAATTCAGTTACTTCTTCCTGTGGTGGGTTCGGTTTCTCGTAATCATAATCGTCATCTTTGTGACAGCTTGCAAGAAATGCTCCTGCAAATAGCAGGAAGAAAAGGGAGATCTTTTTCATGATGTGTTTTTGTAGTGATTAAGTTTGATAGTTGTTTGATGGTGCAAAGATGGGCCTGGTAACCTTGCTTCCGAATAGCCTATAACGTTGAACTTTATCACTACAATCGGGGAGAGTCTGCGATATCGGTTCGGGCCTGCCTGCTACATTTATATTCTGGACATTTCTTTTATCGTTCCATTGGCTATTACTACAGGCTGATATATCTTAAGCTGACTGATCTGGTGTTTTATTATTTCGTTTTTTATGAAAACTGGTATCACACGATCCAGCATCAGAAAAACCCTGTTAAGTTTTCCAGGAATTATGACCTCCTTATTGCGTAAGAGACCATTCAATGCGAATGGCGCGACATCCTCGGTGTTCATCAATGACATTTTGCTTATCCAGGTCCCGGATTTATTAAGCATGATTTGAGCGGGATTTGAATTGATCCCGCCAGGACACAATACACTCACGTTAATATTGTATTGCTTCAATTCTGCACGCAGACTTTTTGAAAAAAAATAAATAAAAGATTTTGTGCCGCCATAGACTTGTTTTTTAGGAATAGCAAAAAAGCATGCAAGACTTCCCACATTTAATATATATGCGGGGCCATTTCTTTTCAACATCGGAACAAACATATGTGTAAGAGAAGTTGTGGAGAGGACATTGATCCTGATTTGCCTTTCAATAAATTTTCGGTTCTCATCTTCAAAAAACCGGGTATTTCCCAGTCCTGCATTATTGATGAGTATATTAATTTCAATGTTCATTTCAGTGATCTTATTGTAAATCAGTTCTGCGCTGCTATCAGCCGATAAATCCTGTTCGATGATCAGCACTTTTATGGAAAAGTTCCTTTCCAGATAGTTAGAAAGATTTTGCAACTCAGGGCCTGGCAATGCCACCAAAACAAGGTCCATATTCCGTGCAGCGCATTCAAATGCGAAAGCCTTGCCGAGTCCTTCACTTGCACCTGTTATAAGCGTGAAATATCCGGTTTTCATATCGTTGCATTTAGATAATTTACTGTTTTGCGAATTCCATCCCTAAAGCCAGTAATTCCATAACCGATTCCGTTTATAGCTTTGGAACAATCGAAGGCAGCGTCCCGCAGATAACGATCAACCGATTTTGGGGTGAATTTTGGTTCTCTGCCGGTAAGCTTATTTTTCATCAGTTCAATATAACCCCAACCTATCACTGCTTTTGCAGGCAAGGGAATAATTTTAGGTTGCCGTATTTCGTCTTTTATAATTTCGATCAACTGTTGATACGATAAATTTTCGCCTCCTATAATATATCGTTCTCCGCAAACGCCTTTTTCCATTGCCAGCATATGTCCATTAACCACGTCATCTATAAAAGCGTAATTCCCGATAACCTTGTTTATTCCAGGCATTAACACCCATTGACCCTTCATGCAACGTAAAATCATTTTTGTGATCATATTAGCATGTGTGGTTAACCCCGGTCCATATACACGTGATGGATTAACGATAACCGTTTCAAGTCCCTTATTACAATATTCATGAACAGCTTTTTCAGCTATGAATTTTGACAGATCGTAGTCGTTGTTAAAGGATGTGATCCTCGGATCAGTTTCTGTTATCGGGGTTCGCAGCGACGGCCCAAATACTGCACAGCTTGAGGTGAATACCAGTTTCCTGATATTATTTTCGAGTGAAGCCCGTAAAATATTTTCAGTTCCTGTAACATTAATGTCAAAAAAGGTACGACGTCTTTTGGCCCATAATTTCGCATATCCGGCTACGTGATATACCTCTTCGCAATTTTTAATGGCCCTCTGTATTGAAGGGGGATCGGTTATATCTCCCCGGAAGTAAGTGATGCCCTTGTGTTTACGGGTGCTCTCGGGCTCGCGTCGAACCAGCGCATGTATCTCATTGCCATGATCGGCAAGTTTCATTGCGAGTTCGTTTCCTATAAAACCACTTGCTCCGGTGATAAATATTTTCATGAGGTTTAAATGTTAGGGGTTATATGTCTTAGTTATAATCGTTTAGTTATACACGACTTGGTATAAATGGCTTTGTTACACCTGGTTTGGTTATACATGACTAGCAAAGAAATTGAGTGTTATTATTTTATAAATTCAATAACATTCAGGCAGCTGGTTGGTGATTGGTTAACGCAATACCAATTCCATATTATACAGGTTGCTAAACACATCTACTTTAACACAGATACCCCTATTATATATGTAGTGATTGTAGTTCCCGTCTGGTAATTCGATTTTATATGTGTGAGCGTTTATTTTCGTAATAGGAAGAAATTGTTGGTAATTATCTGAGTATACTCTTGCAATATTGACCGGTTCCTGGCAATAGAGACTCATCAGGTTATAATTAATGCATTCGCTATAAATAACTCCTGGTTTTCCTTCTTTGTTAAGTTTATATACTTTGTTGCCTGCCGTGGTTTGACGTTTTACTTTTTGGTTCCCATTAACAGTTCTGTCAACCGCAGAATATACGAGCTTTCCATTCTGAAATGTAGATTCCTCTACCGATTTAACTGTTATCCTGAAAATAAACCTGGTCCTGATATCAGAGGTCATCTTATAAAGTATAGTATCTCCGACGATCGTTTGCTTCAGTTGCATTACACCGATATCTTCTCCCTTATAAAGGACGATATAGTTTCTCAAAACTTCCTGCGCCTCCGCTGTGACAAGATTGATCATCATCAGGATAAGTATAAAATTGAATATGCGCATACTGTGGGGTGTTATGATATATTTATTTCTGGATCTTTTGTCTGAAGATTGATAGCGTCCTTTTGCAATACCATATGATCAATGCTATTATCATTTTATTATTTGTATGATGACAAGAGGAAGGCATTGTACCCCTACGAGTTAAATTTATTTTTTATTCCTTTTAACAGTTCTGCGGTCTGCCCGGGATAGGCGGGGACTTATATAGCAGAGCATGGACGAATCAGCATTTCTGCTTTTTTGCGTCGGTAGGGTTAGATTAACCTCAATATTTAAATTCCGGTTGTTCCGGATCAATATCAGCAAATTATCAGTTAATTCCTGCAAATCAAATCTTATTGAAAGATGTAATTTCAATTTCCGGTGGTGTGCCGGAAAAAATTACGTCAATGAATACCAAAAATCTGCTGTTTTGTTTTTTATGTTTTACAATAATTTCCGTAACTCTTACTGCCCAGTCAATAAATAGTCCTGTAGCTTATTCACCCGGCCGCGAAGAGATTGTGACCCGGTACAAAAAAGCAGCGTTAATGGATAGCGTTGCCCGTAATAAAGTTTATAAATATTCTTTACAGGCCAATTGGCAGGCTGGCGGTGAAAGCTTTTGGTACAAAAACATGCTGAAGGATTCAGTCGCGGAGTACATCTATGTTGACGTTAAAAAGGTCCGGAAACAACAGGCGTTTGATCATGCTAAACTTGCGGCCGCTTTAAGCGAAGCTTCAGGCAAACCTCAAACCGCATCCCTCCTGTCTATTTCAAGCATGTATTTTGAAAATAAGGGAACTAAACTGCGTTTGCTTGTAGAAGGCAAATGGTGGTTATGTGACCTTCAGTCTTACGTGATCGACACTACTTCGGCACCAGCCGGGTTTATGAGGAACTTTGATCTGGATAGAAGACCTGGCTCAGGACCCCGTTTATCAAATACAAATGAGCTTGTTTCAATGACGAGGAGAGCCCGGGCATTCAGGTCGGACAGTGTTTCGCCCGATAAAACCTGGATCGCATATATCAAAGAAGGGAACGTTTTTGCCAGACCAACAGAAAGCGGTGAGGAGGTTCAGTTAAGCAACGATGGCACAACGTCAAAGCCCTATGGTTATGTTAGCTGGGCACCGGATGCCAGGTGCTTTGTGGCTTATCGTGCTTACCCCGTTGTTACCTCCCAGGTTCATTATATATTAACTTCTTCTACAGGTACAAGAGGAGAACTAAAGTCGAGGCCTTATGCACAGCCAGGCGATGAGAACACTGCGTTTGAAATGTTTGTTTTTAATGTGACCGATAAAAAAAAGATCAAAGTAGATGTTGATACAATCGATTTTTCAGGACCTCCATTAATAACCTGGCGCAGCGGAGACAACAATTTTTTTACTTTCGAAAGAGTAGACAGGGGTCACCAACGGTTCAGGATAATCGAAGTAAATCGTGAGACGGGCACGTCGCGTGAACTCATCGATGAAAAAACCAAAACGTTTATTTATGAGCAAAGAATATTTACTTATTACTTAACTGCCACCAATGAAGCGATTTGGGTTACTGAGAAAGATGGCTGGAGGCATATATATCTACTGGATCTTTTAAGTGGTAATGAAAAGAACCAGATTACCAGGGGTGAATGGGTAGTCCGTGAAATCGACAGCATCGACCAGAAGAAAAGACAGATATGGTTTCAGGCAAGTGGCATGAATCCGAATGAAGATCCTTATTTCATTCATTACTATCGAATCGGATTTGACGGCAAAGGGCTTGTAAAACTTACTGAAGAGAATGGCAATCACCGGGCTTCATTCTCTCCTGACAGAAAATATTTTATTGATAATTACTCAAGAGTTGATACTACGCCCGTTTTTGAATTAAAAAGAACAGAGGATGGCAAAAAGATTCTTAAACTGGAACAAACAGATATTTCAGATTACCTGGCAACCGGTATCAGGCTGCCGGAAGTTTTTGTTTCAAAAGCCCGCGATGGTGTAACTGATATCTGGGGTATCATGTTCCGGCCATCTAATTTTGATCCGGCAAAAAAGTATCCTGTTATTGAACAAATATATGCAGGACCACAAGGCTCATTCGTTCCCAAAAACTTTTCATTGTATGGTGAAACTCAGAGCCTGGCCGAACTTGGCTTCATAGTAGTGCAGATCGATGGACTTGGAACATATAACAGATCGAAAGCCTTTCATGATGTTTGCTGGAAAAATCTGGGTGACGCAGGTTTCCCTGACAGAATTTTATGGATGAAAGCGTTGGCAGCAAAATATCCATTTGTTGATGTCACAAGGGTCGGGATTTACGGTACTTCTGCCGGTGGACAAAATTCTGCAGGTGCTGTTTTATTTCACCCCGAATTCTATGATGCCGCTGTTTCAGCATGTGGATGTCATGACAACCGGGTCGATAAGCAATGGTGGAACGAACAATGGATGGGATATCCTGTAGGAAAACATTACGATGAACAGTCAAATATTACGAACGCACATAAACTACAGGGTTCCTTGTTTCTGATCGTGGGTGAGGCCGATGAAAATGTTCCACCGGAATCTACTTACCGGGTTGTTGATGCATTGATCAAGGCAGGCAAGGAATTTGAATTCCTGGCTATTCCGGGCATGGGGCACAGTGACGGCGGTTCGTATGGCAGGAAGCGTAAAAGAGACTTTTTTGTCAAAACTTTGCTGGGCGTTGATCCCCCGAGCCGTAATTCTACAGGGCTTTAAAATAAGTGTAAAAATGGGAAATATAAGCAGATATTGGCGACTTCTTACCGGATTTTAACCCAAAGTGCCTTTTTTTTTGGTAGATAGGGTTAAATTTCTGTAAATTAAGGGAGTGATTGATTGAAGCCAATAACTACTTATTATGAAAGTACTCCCATTTACAATCCCGCCATCCCAGGATAAGACTATTCTTATCCAGGAAGAAATACAACCTCATTTTTATCCATACCTGCACAGGCATGAAGAAATTCAGCTTACGCTCATACTGAAAGGAGAGGGCACGTTGCTTGTAGGCAGCATCATGCATTCTTTTAAGGAAAATGAGGTATATCTGATCGGCGCAAACATCCCGCATGTGTTCAAGAGTGATGCATCCTATTTTTCACCGGACAATGAAAAAGAGGTGCACGCACTTACCATATTCTTTAATACAAAAGGTAAACTGGCTTCATTATTCGATTTGCCGGAACTTAAATCAGTTTATTCATTTTTTTCCAGCAATTACAGCGGATTTCGGATCCCACAAAATTCATTTGGGGATATCTCCGGCAAAATTCTCGCTATTCAGTATTCTAACGGTCTTGATCAGCTGATGCAGTTTTTTCAGTTATTACGATCGCTGAGTGCTTTGGAAAATATTGATGCCCTTGCTCCTGAAGTGCAGTTACAAAGTTTCAGTGACTATGAGGGACTTCGCATAAGTAACATTTATAATTATATTATGCAGCATTATAACCGGGATATAACACTGGAGGAGGTTGCTGCTGCGGCATTCATGACACCTCAGGCATTTTGCCGGTATTTTAAGAAACATACAAGGGTGACATTTGTTACATTCCTGAACGAAATCAGGATAAATGAAGCTTGTAAAAAGCTCATTGAAGGTTCATATGACAGCGTATCATCGGTGGCTTATGACTGCGGGTTTAATAGCATCACCAATTTCAACCGTGTGTTCAAATCAACAACCGGCAAATCTCCCAGACAATACGTTACTGTGTTTTTAAATAATGTGGCAAACTAAAAGCTCCCCTCCTGCGAAGGAGGGGAAATGCCAAAGGCATGGGGTGGTTGTTCTTTGGTGTTCGCAAGTTATCACTATGCGGTTCCCAAAGAACAACCACCCGCTCGCTTCGCTCGCCGCCCTCCTTCGCAGGAGGGCATTCATTCATACATTCAATCAAAATCCTATCATTATTTGTCAATAAACAGATAGTCTCTAACCGGCATCTTAATTATTTTTATTGATATGAAAAAATTGCGACTGAGTGCCATTTACATTTTAGCTATACAATTTGTTACCGCGCAGGAATCCCAGACATTGCCTGCCCGTCCTAATCTTGCCGTTGTTGCAACTGCTTCCAGCTCTGTAAGGTTTGGTGCACCGTTAAATGGCCTTAATGATGGAATAGTTCTAACGCCCCAGGGCAATAATCGTGGAGGTAATCAAAACCAGGCCAGGCCACGGACACAGCTATATCTTCAATACGACTGGCGGCAGCCTGTAGCAACCAGGGAAGTAGCAACTTACTGGTGGAATTTCAATAACGGTATAAAATTACCTGAAGCATATCATATTGAATATTGGGACGGAAATAATTTTGTTCCGGTTAAAAATGCTTCTGGTCTGGGCCTTAACAACAAGGCTCTTAACATAACAACCTTCGATGAGGTTAAAACGACCAAACTAAGGTTGTCATTAGACTCTGCCGATCGCGGTTCTGCAGCGCTTCAGGAATGGCTTGTTTTCAAGTCTGATAATTCCCCGTCACACCCGCCTGTGGTTGACGCAGGGGCCGACAGGGATGTAATGCTCAGTGGAAAAACATACCTGGCAGGCACGGTTAAATCTGTTATGCCGGTTAAAAATATGTCATGGACAAAAACATCCGGACCAGGTACCGTTGTATTCGCAAACAACGGGGCAAAAAACGCAACCGCTACTTTTTCCGCTCCGGGCAATTATGTACTGACGCTGGCAGCATCGGACGAGGCCGGGTTGACTTCAGCATCTTCCCTTAAAACGGTTGTTCGTACAGCGCCGAAAACAAAACGGTTGGATGTTGTATACACGAGACGTTATAAGATCGACAGCAAATTGTGGAATGACCGCGCAAAAGCCATGATCGTTAACTGGATCCCGTTTTGCATTGATCAGAATAACAAAACGGATATTACTGTTGGTGAAGGTGGAATAGATAATTTTATTGAAGCCGCCAAGGCCATTAGAGGTCAGCCGCATGCCAAACACAAAGGCTATGTGTTTTCAAATGCCTGGGTACATCAAACTGTTGAAGCAATGTGCATTGCATTGATGGTCGATCCTCAGGGTGATAAAGAGATGATTGCAGCGCAGGATAAAATGAAGAAAACTCTTGAAGAATGGATCCCTATAATTCTTGCAGCACAGGAACCTGATGGTTATCTTCAAACGGCTTTCACATTACGTGATTCCACCAGATGGAAAGAGAGATGGTCTCCCCGCAATCGTGGCGATCATGAAGGTTATGTGGCAGGATATTTTCTGGAATCTGCAATAAATCACTACACCCTCACTGAAGGAAAAGATAAGAGACTTTATGATGCTGCTAAAAAACTGGCTGATTGCTGGGTTGCCAATATAGGGCCCGGAAAGAAAGCCTGGTATGATGGCCATCAGGAAATGGAGCAGGCATTGGTACGGTTCGGTCGTTTCGTAAATGATATGGAGGGCAAAACCAGCCATGGCACCAGTTATATAAGCCTTGCTAAGTTCTTACTTGATAACAGGAACGGTGGCAGCGAATACGATCAGAGCCACGTCCCGGTACAACAGCAATACGAAGCGGTTGGCCATGCGGTTCGTGCAACATATAACTATTCGGCGATGGCTGATGTTGCTGCGGAAACCGGTGACACCGATTATCAGAGCGCGGTAATGTCGTTGTGGAGCAATATGGTTAACAAGAAATATTATCTGACCGGAGGCATCGGAAGCGGTGAAACCTCTGAAGGTTTTGGTGGAAATTATTCTTTACGCAACAATGCTTATTGCGAATCCTGTTCGAGTGCGGGACTGATATTTTTTCAATATAAAATGAACCTCGCTTATCACGATGCACGTTACGCAGATCTTTATGAAGAAACAATGTATAATGCGTTGCTTGGTTCATTGAGTCTTGATGGTAAAGATTTCTATTATACAAATGCCTTGTCATCGGCTCAACCAAGATATGCATGGCATGTTTGTCCCTGCTGTGTCGGAAATATTCCACGTACCTTACTGATGGTCCCAACCTGGACCTATGTGCGTGGTGATGATGGAGTATATGTAAATATGTTTATTGGCAGTACTATTAAAGTTGAAAAGGTTGTCGGCACAGATGTGGAGATGATTCAAAAAACAGATTACCCGTGGAAGGGTGATATCATGCTGACGGTTAATCCGCAGATATCAAAAGAGTTTACTGTATATGTCCGCATCCCTGATCGTAAAACGAGTGAACTTTACACACCCTCACCACTTGTAAACGGGTTGAAGTCGTTAACAGTAAACGGAAAAGCGCTCAAACCCGAGATCAGGGAAGGATATGCAGTTATCCGTCGCGTCTGGAAAAAAGGTGATAAGATTAATATTGTATTACCGATGGAAATTCAGAAAGTGACAGCAGATGAGAAAATCGAAGCTGACCGTGGTAGGGTAGCATTGCGATACGGTCCGTTAATATATAATGTTGAACAGGCAGATCAGAAAAATATAGATCAGCCAATCGGTTCAGGTCCGTTAACGTTGGAATGGCGCCCGGATCTTTTACAGGGAGTAATGACAATTAAAGGTAAGTGGGCAGATGGTTCACCACTGTTAGCTATTCCAAACTTTGCACGCCTTAACCGTATCGAACCGACACCTTATCCCCAATCACAGCAGGTTACGCAACCAACAAGAGCAAATGAACCCGGCCAGGCCGTTATAAACAGGGGGCCATTATCAATCATATGGATGAAAGCCGAACTAATGAAATGATGTAGTGAATGTGCAACGGATCTCCCGATCCGTTGCTTTTCAAAGCTGTCAGGTATTGCAGTTAATCAGTCTTTTTCAATAGTGTTGACAGCAAATCAGAGCGGATCTGGAGATCCGCTTCACATTTCAACGGATCCGGAGATCCGTTGCACATACCAACGGATCCGGAGATCCGTTGCACATTCACTACATCCTTAATGCCTCAACATCTTTTACGGTTTTGGCAATCGGATCACCCAGCAATCTTGCGCCATTGACAGTGATCACAAAATCTTCCTCGATTCTGATTCCGCCAAAATTTCTGAAATGACCGAGTTTATCGTAATTGATAAATGAAGCATTTCTTTTATCAGATTTCCACAAATCCATTAAGGCAGGAATGAAATATAAACCCGGTTCAACGGTTAATACAAATCCGGGTTCAAGAGATCTGCCAAGACGAAGTGATTTCAAGCCAAACTCTTTGCTTTTTTTTAGTGTATCTGAATATCCCACATATTGTTCGCCCAGATTTTCCATGTCATGAATATCAAGTCCCATCATATGGCCGAGGCCACACTGAAAAAAAAGAGTGTGTGCGTTGTTAGCAACGGCTTCTTTGCTGTCGCCTTTCATCAGGCCAAGTTCTTTTAAACCGTCAACCAGTTTCTCACATGCCAGCAAATGAACGTTCAGAAACAGCTCGCCTGGCTCAAGTGCTTCCGCTGCAGACTGCTGGGCGTTCAGCACAATTTCATAAACGTCTCTCTGGATTTGGGTGAATGACTTGTCAACCGGAAATGTCCTGGTCAGGTCACCAGGGTAATGCATGGCTGTTTCAGCACCGCAATCACACAACACCATTTTCCCCCGCTCAATAATATTGTTGGTGTAGTGAATGTGAAGCGTTTCGCCACGTGTTGTAAGAATTATTGGAAAAGAGAGATTTCCGCCGCCGGCTATAGCAATACTTTGAAGTTGACCTGCAATCTCAGCCTCAGTTTGTCCTGCCCTTGCAAATGACATCGCTGCCAGTTGCATTTGATTTGATGTATTTACCGCTTTCTCAATTTCTGAGATTTCAGCTTCTGACTTAATGGAACGGAGTGATACAATTGCCTTGATCAATGAAACCGAAACTCCGGCATCCACCTCTCTTGGTGACAACTGCAAGAGATCGCTTAGCTGATCATAATGCTCAGGCCTGTAAGGCGGCAGGAAATGAACCGGCTGATTTTTTTTATTTTTCAGATACCCGGACAGCGCATTCAGGCTTTTGCTTTGCAAAATACCGGCATTAGAGGCGAGCTCACTGACAGTAGGAAGTACTCCCTGCCAGACTATATCATCTATCGTTGCGTCATTACCAAAAAGAATGTCTACATCGTTGTCAATATCGATTATCAACATGAGATCCGGAATATCCAGTCCGCTGAAATACAGGAATGAACTATCCTGTCTGAAAGCATACCAGTTGTCTTTGTAGTTCATACTGCTTTGCACATTGCCAGCGAGTAAAATGATACCACTTCCTACTTTTTGTTTCAGGATTTTCCTTCTTGTGATATAAGTATTTTTATTGAACATATTTTTTTTCAAATAAAATGTAATTAAGAAATGACCAGGAAATAAGTGAAATCATTAACATTAGTACGTTCAATGATTCAAGCCATGAGCTTTAATAAAATTATTGGTTTCTGATTGATAAATTGATATAAAATGCGTCCTGACTTTATTGGGGGTAGCAGTCGAATCTCCCTGTGATTGTAAAGAGATCAACCGGGATACTTTTTCGGGCATGTGACAATCCACACAGTTGTTCTCAAGAATGATGCCTGGCTTTGGTTCAAGCTTGCAGAATTTATCGGAAGCAGGGGTATGGCAAGACATACATTTCTTTGAAAACAATACCAAATTATCACGTTCTGTTACATGGGAATTATGACAGGTAGAACAAGTTAGCTGACTATTAAGGAAACATTTACTTGCAGCCAGCAGCTGGTACTGGTTGCCATGCACATCAACTTTTGAAATATCGGGCGATGTGGTATCCTGTACCATGAAGTCGTTCAAATTAGTACCGGGACGAAAATAAAAGGTAGTTCGTAAATTTTCCCGGATACCGGAGTGACATACGCTGCACATGTCCAGCTTTTTTTGCCGTGTAAGATCTTTATAAGGAATAAGAAACTTTGCTGAACGAACATCCGGATTTTCCTGATGAAATGCCACATGTTCTTCACCAGGGCCATGGCACCGTTCACAATCGATTCCATAAACAACCTGGTTGCGATCGAAATGATCAACGGCGAATTCACCGCGGGCTTCTATACCGGTTCGTTTGATGTATGATCCGTGACATTCAAAACATTGTACGGGAATGTTTCTGTCAAATCTTACCTGGTGTGCCGGATAATTAGGACTGTTCGCCCATTTATTTGCAGGAACAAAGTACGATACCGGCAATTGCAATATTTCGTCTCCAAGCCAATATAAATACGTCTGCGCTTTTCTGCCTGACCCAACCACTATATCAAAGGAATGCTTTTGTACCAATGTATCGTTTTTGTAAGCGGCCTGATAGTAAAGATTATTTTGCCTCTCCATAATTACTTTTACATCAGAAGTATAATGATAAGTATTTGAATCTACCGCGAAACTGCCTGCTATGGTTTCTCCACTTGCCATCCGGGTACTCTTGTAATGAGCCGTATGAAAGAACGAATCGGTAAGATTTTTGTGACAACCCATACATTGGACAGCTCCAACATAACCATTTTGCCTGGGGTCGCGGGGCGATGACCGGTTGACGCACTCCGAGAAGAAAACCAATAACAAAGCAATTATTGTAAAGGTAATATATAGCCGAAGGCGTATTTTCACATGTATAGTTTTTTCTCCGGGTTGATAACCAGGTAAGGGAGGGTGCTTACCGTGTCAAAGCACATGAACCAAAGAATTAAGGCAAAATACCCAAAGATTCTTATTTTGCCATTTACAAATCTGAACATTAATCAGTTTGATCTTACCCCCGAAGAAATATTTATGCATAAAAATCACCGGCGGTATAGAAAGCAGTTAAAATATGTAAATAATCAATTAATACCGGAAAAGACATTTGATCTTTCACTTGATAAATTTGCCAACTAAATCACCAAAATTGATAATATGCCTAACGTACAATGGAAAGGGGTTTATCCGGCCGTTCTCACACCGTTTAAAAGTGATGACTCTGTAGACTTCAAAACGTTTGAATTAAACACGGAAGCGCAGCTTGATGCCGGAGTTGACGGAATTATTCTCGCGGGCTTCACTGGCGAAGCGAGTACACTTACAGATGCAGAAAAGATCGAGCTGCTTAAATTCTGTAAAAAAGTAGTCGGCGATAGAGTTCCGGTGATCCTGAATATATCAGAGCAATCAACGCGCTCCGCCGAAAAGGCAGCTAAGGAAGCTGAAAAGAATGGTGCTGACGGTCTTATGCTGTTGCCTCCTATGCGATATAAGGCGGACGACAACGAAACGCTGACCTTCTTCAAAGCAGTAGCTAATACAACCTCGCTGCCTATTATGATATATAATAATCCTATCGATTATAAGATCATGACTACGCTGGAGATGTTTTCGGAATTAGCAGAATACCCGAATATCCAGGCAGTGAAAGAGTCTACCCGTGATATTTCAAATATAACCCGCATGGTTAACCGGTTTGGTGACCGTTTTAAAATTCTTGGCGGTGTCGATACGCTTGCATTTGAAAGCTTGTGCGCAGGAGCGGATGGATTAGTTGCCGGGCTTGTGGATGCTTTTCCCAGAGAAACTGTCGCCATTTTCAAGTTGGTTAAAGCAGGATATCATCAGGAGGCACTAAAAATATACAGATGGTTTCTGCCCGTATGTGAACTCGATATTCATCCCAAACTCGTGCAGTATATAAAAATGGCAGCAGCCCGTACGGGTATTGGCACGGAGCATGTTCGTGCACCACGCCTGGCAGTTACAGGTGTGGAACGCGAAAATGTACTTGCAATTATCAACGAGGCTATCAGCACCAGGCCTGATCTGCCTGATTATCTGAATCTTCAACCGGCTGAATCGGTACAGGTTTTTTAGTATAAAGCTCCCCTTCCGCCGCGGCGGACAGGCTCTGCGAAGGAGGGGAAGACGTCGATCACCGCCCTCCTTCACAGGAGGGCATTTTTTTTGTCAAACATTCTTGCCCGGATTTTCTGTCCCCTGCGTCGCCGGTAAAATCGCGTTCGTTTACAAACTCGTGATCTCTTTCAGGCTGCATTTCACCAACTCTTAAAAAGTCATCTGTGGAATCATCCAGTTCCTTTTGATTTCTTTTTACATCTTCATATTTTTTTCCGGGCCCAGGTGAATCAGGAATTTTTCGATCATGAAAACTATGTGAAACATCAAGATATTTTTTCCTGTCGCTACATTATCCGCCAGGTTCATCTGATCCTTATTTCGCTAAAACCTAACAGATTAGACACAATGGAATAAACTCCGGCAGTTATTTGAGTGATTATATGGTCAATGTCTGCATCTATATTTAATTTTGGTTAAAATCAGTAAAATGTTGGATAAAATGCTTTGAGCATAATGCAATGAATGATGATAACTTTATTCTGCTTCGCAAAATCATTATTCAAAACTAAAGCTTCTGCCGTATGTCAAAGTTATGTGCACTTCTCATCGTATGCATATCACTAAGTTTCCCCCTTTTCGCCGAGGATGAATTTCCTGATAAAAATAGTTACAATCACCGTATACCAATAAGCGGAACAGTTACAGATGCACAGACAAAAGAACCCCTTGCAGGCGTTTCAATTGTTGTCAAAAATTCAACTATAGGAACAACTACCAGTGCAACAGGTACTTTTACATTGGAAGTAACTCCCGGATCCACACTGTTAGTTTCAAGTTCAGGTTATGGTTCTCAGGAAATAGATATAAAAGACCAGGCTAACATTACCATTCAACTGAGTAAAAGCGCAGGTAACCTTGACGAAGTTGTCGTGGTTGGTTATGGAACGCAACGTCGTAAAGAACTAACCAGTGCCGTTGCCAGTGTAAAGTCAGAAGACTTTACAAAGGGTTTCGCAAGAGATGCGGCACAACTTATTCAGGGTAAGGTTGCCGGGATATCAGTTGCTACAACGAGCGGAGCTCCAAATGCGACTGCACAAATATCACTTCGCGGAGCCAACAGTATATTAGGTAACTCAACACCATTTGTACTGATAGATGGAATTCCCGGAGCATTAAATACAGTAGCACCGGAAGACATCGAATCAATTGATGTATTAAAGGATGGTTCTGCTGCAGCCATTTATGGCACACGCGGTACCAATGGCGTAATTCTTATAACAACCCGTAAACGCCAGGGTGGTAATCGACCCGCAACATTGAATTATGAAGGTTATATAACTGTTCAAACCATTGCACGCAAAATGGAATTTCTTGATGCAGACGATTACCGCAGATTGATTAGTCAGGGTGTAAAAGGTTTTAATCAGAATCTTGATCCAACCAAACCTGGTTATTCAAATGTAAATGGTACTAATGACGACTACGGTGCAAGTACTGATTGGTTTAAAACGATTACCCGCACGCCGGTAAGTCATACACATAATCTTACCATGCAGGGCGGTAATGGCCAGACAAATTATACTGCTGCGGTTAACTACCGTGAGTGGGAAGGGATATTTCTCAAGTCAGAGACCAGCCAACTTACGGCAAGACTTGATATAAATCATTCCATGTTTGATGGAAAGCTGAAATTCAATATCAACGCCATAAATCGTAGCCGGAAAGGATATGATTTGTCTTATAATTATTCATACAGGCAGGCAATAATCCGCAATCCCACGGAACCGATAAAAACTCCGGCTGGAAAGTGGTACGAGAGAGACGTTTATATGTATGATAACCCTTTGCGTACCATAGAAGAAACGGACTCTGAATTAAAATTCTCAGAACTGCGTCTCAATGGTAGTGTCATTTTTACGCCGATAAAAGATCTGAATCTGAAATTGCTGATTTCGCAGAATAAGACCAGTTCTTTATCCGGTTATTATGAAACATTTGATCATAAAAGCTCTGTAAACAATAATCGTCCCGGGACAGCAACCCGCAGTACTACTGCAGGCCGCGATGATTTAGTTGAGTTTACAACAGATTATTCGAAAACATTTGGTGATCATCGTTTTACTGCCCTTGCGGGATACAGTTACCAGTATTCGGTGGCTGAAGGATTCAATGCCACCAATTCAAATTTTACGTCTGATCTGTTTACCTGGAATCGTCTGGAGGCGGGTGATGCGCTTGCCTATCTTAACACGAACGCACCCTACGGATCTGTTGGAATGAACAGTGACAAAGAAGACTGGAAGCTGATAGGATTTTTTGGACGGTTGAACTATACCTTCAAGGATAAATTCATGCTGATGGGAAGTTTACGGCGTGAAGGTTCATCGAAGTTCGGTAAAAACTATCAGTGGGGTAATTTTCCGGCCATTTCAGCCGGATGGAGAATCAGCAACGAGTCTTTTATGAAGGACGTGACTTTTGTAAATGACCTGAAGCTTAGAGTAGGATATGGTGTAACCGGAACAATTCCCAATGATCCCTATCAGTCTCTTATATTATATAATCTCGGAGGAAGGTTATTGTACAACGGTTTGTTTATACAATCTATTCAACCTAATAGCAATCCTAATCCGGATCTGCGCTGGGAGAAAAAACTTGAGTGGAATGTGGGTCTTGACTTTGCATTATTTAATAATCGTATCACGGGTAGCATCGATGCATATCAGCGCGATACAAAAGATATGCTCTATAACTTCAGTGTACCGGTTCCACCATATCTTAACTCAACATTGTTGTTTAATGCAGGAGCCATTACCAACAAAGGAATCGAGGTATTGATCAATGTTGTGCCTGTTCAGACAAAATCTTTTGACTGGAGTTCCAACGTTACTTATGCGTTTAATTCAAATAAGCTAACGTCTCTGAATGGTCCGCCGAACACAAGCCCCCTTAATTTCTTCGGATCGGGCGGAACAGGAGAGCCTATCCAGGAAACGACACATCGCAATTTTATCGGTCAGCCAATCGGTGGGTTCTTTGGCTACAAAACCATCGATATCGCACCTGATTCAACCTGGATCATTGAAGGTGCCGACGGTAAACCAAAACCAATGAAAAACAGTACACCTTCTGATAAGAAGACACTCGGTAATGGAATACCGCGTCATACACTGGGATGGAACAATACTTTCAGATTGAATAAATGGGATCTTAGCATAAACCTGCGTGGAGCTTTCGGATACCAGATCATGAACTTTCAGCGTATGTTCTACGAAAATCCAAAGATCAACCAGTATAATATGTTGAAGACTGCATTCGATCCGGTATATGGTAAAACCCCAATTTACGCAGATCTGGCTTATGTGTCATATTATATGGAACAAGGTGATCACCTTAAGATCGATAATGTTAGCCTCGGATATTCGTTCAAAGGCAAAAAGTATATCAAAAATGCCCGGGTATATGTTGCAGGACTTAATCTTTATACATTTACGGGATACAAAGGGATCGATCCTGAAGTAAACAGGGTAGGTCTTTCTCCGGGTCTTGATGAAAGAGATAAATATCCGACAACAAGATCATTTACACTTGGTGCCAATTTAGCGTTCTAACCTTAAATAACATTGCAATGAAAAATATACATCAATTAATACTATCGGTTTCTGTAGTTTCCGTTCTTTTTGCGGGATGTACCAAACTCGACGAAAAAGTATATGACCGCATACCTGAAGATGATTTTGTTCCAACTGAAAAAGACATCCCATCGCTCATTGCGCCGGTGTATACTACGCTGCGTCCTATGGTTGCATCGTGGCATGGAAACTTTGATCTGCAGGAAGAGTCAGCAGATGTTATCGTGACACCCGTACGGCCGAACGGCTGGTTTGATGGTGGCACTTATCAACGAATGCATGAACATAAATGGAACCCCGTTCAGACGCAGCCAAATAACCTTTGGGCAAATAGCTACCGCGGTATTAACCTTGCAAACAGGGTTATCTACCAGATTGAAGAAGGCCTGATTCCTGTTTCGACCGGTAAGGAGGGTCTCGTTGCAGAAATGAAAGCTGCGCGGGCATTTTACTATTATAATTTGCTCGATAATCATGGCAATGTGCCCATCGTAACGGATTACACAGACGCTACTACACCTAAGCAAAGTACCCGTCAGCAAGTTTATGATTTTGTTGTAAAAGAGCTGAACGATAATATACCATTATTGAGTGATAAAGTAGACAAGCTGACTTATGGCAGATTCAACAAGTGGGCTGCCAAGGCAATTCTGGCAAAAGTTTATCTTAATGCCCAGGTTTATACCGGTACTCCACAGTGGGATAAATGTATCAAGGAATGCGATGAAATTGCTGCAGCCGCGGGAAAGTTTATTCTTGAAGCTGATTATAAATCTCCTTTCAGAACTGAAAATCAGAATTCAAAGGAACTGATTTTTACCGTGCCATACGATGAGATACAGGCCACAGAATTTAATATGCATATGAAAGGTCTGGATCCGGTGCAACAGTTTGTTTTCAGTATGTCTGCCCAACCATGGGGTGGCAGCGCAGTGTCGCCACAGTTCATTGATACTTACGATCCGGATGACAGCCGGCTGAAGGATACCTGGATTATGGGTCCACAACTCAATGCCACGACAGGCGCTGTAGCAATTGATTACACGAAACATTTGAATGGTATGGCATTGTCTGGCAGCAACCAGGGATTTCGTTTAGGAAAGTATGAAATTAAACAAGGCGCCAGGGCAGCTTTAAGTGTAGATTTCCCGATAGTTCGTTATGCTGATATTCTCATGATGAAAGCCGAAAGCCTGTTAAGAACAGGAAAAGAAAACGACGCTGCAATACTTGTAACACAGATACGCCAGCGTGCCTTTAAAACTAATCCCGCCAAGGCAACAGTAACCGGAGCTCAACTAAAAATGGGCAGTTCTTATAACTACGGATATTATAATAGTAATGGAACAATATCAGACGTGCAGGGCGGAGCAGATATACCGTTCGGACGGTTCCTGGATGAACTCGGCTGGGAATTCGCTGCCGAAGCGCGCAGACGCCAGGATATCATCCGGTTTGGTATTTTTCATACCAAAACCTGGTTTAACCATCGTCCCTCAAATATTCAAAAAACATTATTTCCTATCCCGGAAGGAGAGCTTACTAAAAACCCAAATCTCAAACAAAACCCCGGATACTAAAATTTCATTGTAACATTCAATTCGATTGATAATATTCGGCTAACAATATTTACAAAAGGTTTTCTCGTTAGTATTTCAAGCAGTGTTTTGGTTGCAACCGGCCCGCCTAATCGTAGCGGGCCGTTGCTTGTGCGCCATGCATGGCGATAAACTTGACGGTGCAAGTCCGTTATGGAGGTATGTAATCACCAACCATTAGCCAAGAGCAAGGGTGTCCATCGCGAGGTGGAATCTGAAGGAAGCTGGCGGCAAAGTTCCGGCCCGAGGAACACGAACACTATCAGGCAGAAGCTGTGTGGACAAACTTACAAGACAAAGTGAAGTCCAAAGATTACACGGGCACAGCACTGTAAATGGTGCGGGTATATGGAATGAAGGTTTATCGTCTTACCATGGGAGATCTCACAGACGTGTGGAAACAATAAGTATGAAGCACGGTTGAAATAAGATTTATTGTGAGAAGTCAGCCGAGGCCATAGTACGCGGTACGACACAGCTGGAAGGGCTGAACCTTAAGAAGTAAGTAGTAAATGAATGTTACCACATGAAAGGTAGAAAGCAGAAAATATCGCAAGATAACTACCTACAGAAAAATAGGGCGGAACCCGAAGACTATGTAGGAGTGCAGACTTCCATGTGGATAACTGTAGACATGGATCTGGAAAAGTTCTTTGACACGGTTAATCAAAGTAAATTGGTTGAAGTGTTATCGAGAACGATCAAGGATGGCAGAGTGATCTCTCTGATCCACAGATACCTGCAAGCCGGTGTAGTAGTGTCGAATAAGTTTGAGCAAACAACTGTCGGTGTACCACAAGGCGGACCACTGAGCCCGTTGCTAAGCAACATCATGCTTAACGAGTTGGACAAGGAACTCGAGAACCGTGGCCACCGCTTCGTTCGCTATGCAGATGACATCCTCATCTTATGCAAAAGCAAGCGAAGTGCAACGCGCACAATGGAAAACCTGGTGCCGTACATCGAAAAGAAACTGTTCCTGGAAGTGAACCGGGAAAAGAGCACAGTGGCTTACATTACAGGAGTGAAATTCCTTGGCTACTCCTTCTATAAAACGAAAGGAGAAGGACGCCTTCGTATACACCCAAAAAGTGTTGCAAAGATGCGCTCCAGACTCAGGGAACTCACCTCAAGAAGCAACGGTTGGGGATACGACAGAAGAAAGGAAGCACTCAAACAGTTCATCACTGGCTGGGTGAATTACTTTAAGCATGCCGATATGAGGGTGATGCTGATGAAAACGGACGAATGGTATCGCCGGCGGCTTAGGATGGTATTTTGGAAACAATGGAAACGAGTAAGTACCAGACAGGCAAATCTCGTTAAGCTAGGGATGACCAAAGCCAAAGCGGGGAGTTTGCGAATACAAGGAAAGGTTGTTGGCACATTGCCAATAGCTGGATCCTATCAACGACTGTTACTAATGAGCGGTTGAAAGTAGCTGGCTATATATACCTGACGGACTGTTATCTGGATGTTCGAAAACTAAATTAAGGAACCGCCGTATACCGGACGGTACGTACGGTGGTGTGAGAGGACAGATAGCCAACAAAGTCGGCTATCTTCCTACTCGATTTTATGATCTTTTCATTTCGATTCAATCAAAAATTAATTTATATTGGTATAATAATTCCTGACAATAACACCATCGACAATGGCAAAAGCAAAGGCAAAAACAATACAAACGACCTCAAGCGTTAAGGACTTTCTCAATACTGTTCCGGATGAGGACAAAAAGAAAAACTGTTTTAGTATTGTCGACATCTTTAAAAAAGAAACAGGTTTTGAACCCAAAATGTGGGGACCTGCAATTGTAGGCTTTGGTTCGTATCATTATAAATACGCAAGCGGACATGAAGGTGATGCACCGGTCATTGGTTTTTCACCCAGGAAAGCGGCAATAGTTTTATACCTCTCGACAGGATTTGAAGGCAGTGATGAATTGTTCGCTAAATTCGGTAAACATAAAACCAGTAAAGCGTGTATTTATATTCAAAGTCTCGATCAGATCGACGAAAAAGTATTACGGGAAATGGTAAGAAGATCGGTAAAACATCTTCGTTCAATTTACCCGTCATGATACGTTTCAGAGAAGCGAATATCGCTTCCGCACAATGACTGTTCGTTTTCGAACACTTTTTTGAAGCTTCCTTCCCGAGTCCTTGTTCCATAACGTTCCTGAGTCTGGCATATCCATTGTGGCACTTACCTGATAACTCACCGGATTGGCTACTACCGCTCTTTAATTCCTTGTCAGGAAAGTTTATTTCATTCAGGTCACTTCTTGAGCCCGGAACATTCCTCGGGTTTCTTGCTATTATTCTTTTTGTCGGATTGGTCGGTGGCAGTTATCCTGCTTTCTATCTTTCAAACGCAATCGGGAAAAGGATTAAATTTCCCGGAGACACTTCTGGAAGATATCTTGAAATGGTGTGCGTTGTAAAGGATTTTAATCAGAAATCTTTATACAATCCGATTACCCTATTGATAATATACTACAGACCAAGCAGCGGAAATATTCAGATTAAACTTGATCCAAAAGATGTGCCCGGTGCAATCGCCAACATCGAAAAATCGTGGAAGAAAATTTTTCCGGACCTTCCGTTCGAATACATTTTCCTGGACCAGGATTTTGATTCACAGTATGCCGCAGATCAGAAACGAGGTAAAATATTTACTGTCTTTTCTATTCTTACAATATTGATTACGTGTTTAGGGTTGTTGGGTCTGATCGTGTTTACCACTCAACAAAGACAAAAAGAAATCAGTATACGAAAAAAAATGGGCGCGGGTGTCGGCGAAATAGTGCCACTGATCACAACTAACTTCATAGTGTTGGTTGGGATATCATGTCTTGTTGCTTTTCCGGTTGCTTATTTATTTATGAATGTAACACCAGGCCTCTTTGAAAATCAACGGATCGGGAGATCCGTTGTACACTATTTTCAGTACATTGAAGAATAATATTCAAGTATGAAAAAAACGGCTACTTTCTTTTCCTTTTTATTATTATTTAAGATTGGTTTTTCTCAGAGTGGCACTGAACCTGTCAGGGTTACCGATATGCTGAGGATCACGAGGCCGGATAACATAACGCTTACCAATGATGGCAGTAAAGCGGCGTTTACACTTACTACTATAGTACCGGATCCGGTAAATAAACTGGATTATAAAAACATCACTCAGATATATGTTGTTGCCACTGACGGCGCTTCGGCCTTTCGTCAGTTAACAACCGCTAAGGAAGGAGCATCTCAGCCTGCGTGGAGTCCGGATGGAAAACAGCTTGCTTTTGTGAGGGCTGTTGAAGGCAAGGCGCAGTTATTTCTGTTATCTATGGATGGTGGTGAACCGCAGCAGTTAACACGACATAGCTACGGAGCTTCAAACCCGGTATGGTCTCCTGACGGGAAAAAGATCTTATTTTCCGGCAGTATAACATTCGATGGTCTTTTAAAGGATTCTGTATTGAATGAAAAAAATGGACTACCACTTTGGACCTTTGAGAAGCCAGGCTTCAGTAGCAACGATAAGTCAATACCGGTTTCTTCAAAAGGCAATCCTGATGGCAACCTGGAAGAACTGCGGGCTTATCTGACTAATAATGAAAAAGATAACAAGGCTGTAGTTTTGGACAAACTGAATTTTCAAAGCGAAACAAATATATCGTCCGACATGAATTTTTCGCATTTGTTTATTATGAATGCAGATACCACATCAAAACCACATCCATTAACACGGGGATTTTATCGTTTTAACAATGCCGACTTTACACCTGATGGTAAACAGGTTGTTTTTTCCGGTGATATGGATTCATTACAACATCCAGATCGTTCATTGGAAAGCGAAATTTTCATAGCGAATAATGATGGCACAAATCTCAGGATGCTGATTGGCGAGGAAGGAAAATCTTATAATAGTCCCCGTTTATCTCCCTCAGGTAAATGGCTTGCGTTTCAATATGGACCCACTTCTACGGTTTCGATTCCTGTTCTGGCAATCATGCCATTGATCGGATCGGCAAAGGACATAATCAATATACCTTTTGACAGGAGCAGGAGCAACTTTACCTGGAGTAAGGATGAAAAATATCTTTATTTCAGTGCACAATCAAATGGAGGAGCGCCTGTATATCGTTTGGAAATGAAGACAAAAAAAATTGAGCAACTGGGCGATTTCAATAGTGGTATTCTGAGCTATGATATTGCGGGAGAAAAAATGGTATATGTAAAAACCGAGGTGGCAAATCCGGGCGAATTATATCTGGCTGGCAGGGATATGAAAAACGCAAAACCGATAAGTAATTTTAATGGATGGGTAAAGAATAAAAAACTGTCGATGCCGGAAAAAAAGACATTTGTAAACGAAAAAGGGATGACAGTTGAATACTGGGTAATGAAGCCTGCTAATTATGAATCGGGTAAAAAATATCCGGTAGTGCTGGATATTCATGGTGGCCCATCTGCAATGTGGGGACCGGGAGAGACAAGCATGTGGCACGAATTCCAGTTTTTTTGCAGCAAAGGTTACGGTGTTGTGTATTGTAATCCCCGTGGCTCCGGTGGTTATGGCCTGGATTTTTTACGCGGCAATATCGGTGACTGGGGTGCCGGACCAACAGGTGACGTACTTACTTCGCTTGATAAAGCGGTCGCGGAAAACTGGATCGATACTTCTAAAATGGTTGTGACCGGAGGTTCATATGCGGGCTATCTTGTTGCCTGGATAATATCACATGACAAACGTTTCAAAGCAGCCTGTTCTCAGCGAGGTGTGTATGATCTGGCTACCTTCTTTGGTGAAGGCAATGCCTGGCGGCTGGTTCCAAACTATTTCGGTGGATATCCATGGGAACCCGAAATAAAGAAAGTGCTGGAACGTGAATCGCCGATCACCTATGTACAAAATATAACCACTCCTTATATCATTTTTCATGGTGATAATGACCGACGCACAGGATTTGTACAGGGTGAGATGTTATACAGGAGCCTTAAAGTACTTGGCCGGCCAGTTGAGTATGTCCGTCATCCGGGTGCTTCACATGAAATTACACGGAGCGGAGATAATCGTCAGCGCATAGATCAGATGTTGCGTACCTACGAATTTTTTGAACGCTGGATCAGATGATTATTTTTTTGCCCATCGTACTCTGAACATCTATATTTTGACATTTAATTTTCTGCCAGGTTAATTTATTTTTTATGATGGTACAACCTTTAAGGGCTGTTCATTGGCCACAGATTAAAAAAATATACGAACAGGGAATTGCCACAGGTAACGCAACCTTTCAGACAACTGCACCAGATTGGGAAGAGTGGGACAGGGCACATATTTTAAATTCCCGGATAGTTGCCCTGGAAGCCGAAGAAGTGATTGGCTGGGCAGCACTGACTGCTGTTTCCGGCAGATGTGTTTATGCCGGAGTAGCTGAAGTGAGTGTATATGTTTCACCGATAGCCCAGGGAAAGGGTGTTGGTAAATTGTTGTTGCATCAATTGATTGAAGAAAGTGAGCGTAATGGTTTCTGGACTTTGCAGGCCGGTATTTTTCCGGAAAATAAGGCCAGCATCAGGATTCATGAACATGCAGGATTTAAAATACTCGGAACCCGGACCAGGATTGGAAAGATGAATGATATCTGGCGTGACACCGTTTTACTTGAAAGGCGAAGTGCAACGGTGGGAGTTGACTAGTTCTTCAATTCGATCCACGTAGGAGCGTGATCACTGGTTTTTTCCCACCCACGCACATGGCGGTCAACACCGGCTTTAATAAGCTGCCCGTCGAGTTCGGGACTTAGCAGAAAATGATCAATCCGGAGTCCGGCATCCCGGGCATATGCATTTCGAAAATAATCCCAGAATGTATAGATTTTCTCTCCAGGATAGAGTTTTCGAATGGCATCCGTCCATCCCTGTGCTACCAGCTTTTTAAAAGCTGCACGAACTTCTTTTCTGAATAAAGCATCGTCAACCCAGCGTTCCGGTTTGTAAACATCGAGCTCCGTTGGCATCACATTATAATCACCCGCGAGCACTGCCGGCACATTCTGAGCAAAAAGTTTTTTTGCATGGGCATTTAATCGCTTAAACCAGGCAAGTTTGTAATCGAATTTAGGACCAGGATAGGGGTTTCCATTTGGAAGGTAAAGGCAACCGACCACCATATTGTTAACTATGGCTTCAATATAACGGCTATGGCTATCTTCCGGATCTCCGGGCAATACGCGTCTCCGCTCCTGTGGTTGTCCGATGCTGGAAAGAATAGCCACACCGTTCCAGCTTTTTTGGCCGTGCCATATTGCCTGGTAGCCGGCATCACGGATTGCAGCCTCCGGGAATTTTTCCTGCGGTGCTTTCAGTTCCTGTAAACAAACGATATCGGGTTTCGATTCCTTTAACCAACGCAGCAACACAGGTAACCGGCCGTTAATTCCATTGACGTTATAAGTGGCGATTTTCATATTTAAAACATAATTTATCTGATCAATATTATATATAAAAATCAGGCCGGTATCTCATTGACCTTTAAAAATAATTTTCCCCATGATAAAAATTGTTTGAAAAAGCAATTGACTATCTTCCCTCCAAAATTTTTTAATGGAAAGACGCCGCTTTTTAAGAGCTTCAATTATAACCGGAACTGTTGCGGGTATCGCTCCCTATCTCAGCAACGCATCAGTAAATAATGATCTGCAAAGAAAGAGTAAACAGGAATTTTATGAATTACGTGAGTATACTTTTACTAATGCTGCCCAGCAACAACTGGTTGAGGATTATTTTCAGAAGGCAGCTATCCCTGCTCTGAATCGTTTAGGCAGTAAACATATAGGTGTTTTTCGAGAGCAGGATGCTAAAGGTCAACCAAGGCTTTTTGTGGTTGTTCCGTTTGCATCGCTTGAAACTTTCAAAAATATGCGGGACTTGCTGCAGACAGACAAGGCATACCAGCAAGCTGCGGATGCGTATCTTAATGCAACAGTAAAGTCACCTGCATACGCGCGAATTCAAAGCTCTTTGTTAAGAGCGTTTCCTTCCATTCCGGTAATGGAGGTTCCTGAAAAAAAGCAACGTTTGTTCGAACTCCGCCGCTATGAAAGTCATAGCGAGCTCGCTCATCAAAAAAAAATTAAAATGTTTGGTGAAGGGGGTGAAATAGAAACTTTCCGCAGGGTTGGGCTTCACCCCGTGTTCTTTGGCGAAGCCCTCATAGGCGAACGACTTCCTAATCTTACTTACATGATCGTTTTTGAGGACATGGCTGAGCACGATAAGAACTGGAAGGCGTTCAGTGCCGATCCTGAATGGGTAAAGATAAAAGACATGCCTGAATACGCGAACACAGTGACTACTATAACCAGAACCTTTCTTTTGCCAACAGAATTCTCACAGATCTGACAGAAGAGTTTCTTCAGATATTTGATTGAATTTAATTTATTGAACTTAAAATTATATAGCCTGTTTGTGGAAAACGGATATTGTGGCATCGTAGAGAAAATCAAGCCACAAGTCTCATGTTCCAACTTAAATATGCCTGGCGGGTATTCCGGAGAAATCAATCGTACAGCATCCTGAATATTGCGGGCCTGGCAATCGCATTGTCTGTTTGCCTGTTGATCGGATTATTTATCTATGATGAATTGAGTTTTGACCGTTTTCATGACAAGGCTGAAAGAATTTACAGAGTTAACACTGACGTTAAATTCGGGAATACGATAAGTGCCCAGGCAATTGCCGCACCGGCTGTCGCTTCCGGATTACTCAGGGAGTTTAGTGAAGTTGAAAATGTCGTGCGATTATTGCCCGTAGGTTCGCCTGTGCGTTTTGAAAAGAATGATGAAATTATTTCGGAAAAAAACGGCATGTATGCTGATCCGCAATTATTCGAACTGTTTAGTTTTCCCATGAAAGAGGGTAATCCTCACACTGCATTGAAACAACCCCGATCAATTGTTGTTACCGAAAGCTTTGCAAAAAGACATTTTTTAAAATCACAGTCTCCGGCAAAGTCACTAAACATTTTGAATCAGAAAGGCGAACCTGTTTCTTATATTATAACCGGAATTATAAAAGACATTCCGGCCAATTCGCATATCCAGTTTGATTTCTTACTTCCATTAGATGAAATCTCCGAAAGCAGAAACCCGTCATTTAATGCGTTGCATCCGTTCAGAACTTATATACTGTTGAAACCAGGTGCAGATCCAGCAAGATTACAGTCTGGTTTCCCCGGATTTTTAAAAAACCATATCAGTTTTTATGATGGAATGATTGCCAATGGAAATTATCTCCGTTTGAGTCTCACACAACTTACTAAAATACATCTGTATTCAAATCGTATGCATGAGCTTGGTGCAAACAGCAGTATTCAATATGTACGGATTTTTTCGACGGTTGCCTTGTTGATACTGGTGATGGCATGTATTAATTTTGTAAATATCTCCACTGCCCGATTTATCGACAAGGGAAGGCAGGCGGCATTAAGAAAATTGTTCGGTTCCTCTCGCTCATTACTGATCCGGAAATTTTTTACTGAAACACTGATTCTCGTGCTGGTAGCGGGCTTGCTTGCGTTTGCAATCGCCATACTTTGTTTGCCGTTGTTAAGCGAGCTTACGGCCAGGAAATATAGCCTTACTCTGGGTTTGACGCAATTCATTATGCCAAAATTTTGTGGAGTAATTTTACTTACCGGTATCGTGTCTGGTATTTATCCCGCCATCTTCTTTTCTTCTTTCAAACCGATAGACGCCTTGAAAAACCTGGAGCTTCGCGGGTCCAAACAAAACGTGCTGAGGAGATCATTACTGGTAACGCAGTTCGTGATTTCTATATTACTGATAACCGGATCCATGGCTGTTTACCAACAGCTGAAATTCATCCATACGAAAAACATGGGCTTCGACCGGGAACAGGTCATGATCATCAAAGGCTTTGAAGCAGTTGATAAAAATAAGGCGAATACATTGCGGCAGGAAGTGTCTATCATGCCCGGTGTTATAAACGCAACTCTCAGCTCTTTCATACCTGTTGGTGAACGCAGATGGATTAATTATATCTCAGGTGTAAATGCCAATTTATCTGCGCAATTCTGGCCAATAGATCAATATTATCTGAACACCTTTGGAATAAAACTTAAACAGGGTCGTAATTTTTCGGAAAGTTTTGGGACCGATTCTTTGGCTGTGATCATTAATGAAACTGCTGCCAGGTTATTGGGCTATGGTGATAGTGTTATAGGTAAGCGTCTTTATTATGGAGAAGACAAGTTAACCCTGAACATCATTGGTGTTGCATCAGATTTTCATGTCAGTTCCATCCGTGAAGAAATTGGCCCGATGATTATGTTGAATCTGCGGGCCGGATTAATTTATCCTACCGATAGAGGCGAGGATAACCTTTGTTTGAAAATAGCTGCCGGGCGGTTAGAGTCACTGATCCCTGCTTTGAAGGCAAAACTCGCTCCAGTCCTGGGTGGGCGGACTTTTGAATATTCGTTCCTTGATAATGACTTTAATAAATTATATGCTGATGAGCAACGCACAGGCCAGCTATTTTTTGTTTTTAGCTGCCTCGCCATTTTTATAGCTTGCCTGGGTTTGTTCGGCTTGTCCGTGCACGCAGCGGAACAACGCACAAGAGAAATGAGTATCAGGAAAATACTGGGTGCAGGTATTAATGACATTGCTGCCTTGCTTTCAGGTGGATTTATAAGAGCAGTTTTACTTGCCGTTCTGATCGCAATTCCGTTATCGATGACAATCATTAAATTATGGCTGAGCGATTTCGCTTACCAGGTAAATCCCGGATGGTCGATATATGTTTATCCCGGCTTGCTGGCCCTGGCATTGGCCTGTGTTACCGTTGCCTGGCAATGCATCAAAGCGGCAGTTTTGAATCCTGTGAAGGGATTAAAAAGATTAGAGTAGAAGCGACCTGTCGGATCAAGGATTCCCGTAATGAATTATAGTTTTGAAAATTATGGCTTCGAATCTTTAGCACCCTTAATACCTGGCTGAATAATCTTATAGTCTGTTTTAGCTTTTTCGTCTGCTACCATTTTCCTTACATCTGCCAGCAATTGTTTAGCATCGTATATGATGCCATCTTTAATAGTATACTTTACACCGCCAACACGAACCACCTTGTTATCTTCGGTCAGTTTTATTGCCCCTATACCATATAAGGTTTGTAAGTTGGTAAGCGGATTTTCTTCGGTGATTACAAAGTCTGCCAGTTTTCCTACTTCAACACTGCCAATATCTTTGGCCATTCCCAATGATTCGGCTCCGTTTAAAGTGGCAGCCTTAATAATTTCCAGCGGATGAAAACCTGCTTCACGCAATAAAGACATTTCCGTAGGATAATCAAATCCATACAGGTTGTAGATAAACGCAGCATCTGTTCCCACTGTTACGCGGCCACCTCTGTTCTTATAAGTGCCACTAGTCTCAGTGTATTCTTCATGAATATTTTTTGTATGGTTAACAATCCGGAATTTTTTCTGCTCTACAGATACCCGATAAAAACTCAATAGATAATTTATTGTTTGATGATATACTGAGCAGATTGCCCAGGCTTCGGTGTTGATTTTTTAATAAAAGCTCTTATATCTTCATTAGACGTGATAAGGTCTTCTGTACGCAGGTACATCATGTGCCCGCTGCAGTATCCTTTCCATTCCATTCTGTCTTTCAACTTTCCACTGGGATCCATTTGCCACATATTATATTTTGCATTGAAGTAGTCGCAGGCGCCATCATAATAACCAGATTGAACCATCAGGTGCAGGTAAGGATTTTGAGCCATTGCCTGACGCAAATTTTCTGCTGTGTTATCTAAATTTGCTCCGGCGCGATCCCATGGCTGAGTATGTCCGGCTATAAAATATGATAAATCGGTTTTATAATTAAGTACTTCCCTAAGATAATAATTGATAGCAGGCGTGAACGAATGTTGCCATGATGTATTCTCTGCTGAATAGTCCGGAGTTTCTCCTGCTTCTTCCCGATCTATACCAAGATAACGGGAATCCAGCCTGCCTATGTTATAACCTTTATCACGCAGAAGTTCTTTCCAAAAGAACTGGACGGGGACGTTTAAGTTATGTTCTTTAATAACCTTTTCTGAAAGACCGGAGTAACGGGCCATTCTTGCAGTTATTTGCTGTTTTTTTTGTGGGTCGATAAAACCACCCATGGCTAATGCAGGGATCAATTCATTAATTGTAAACTGTTCTACCTCGGGAAGCATAGCAGTTAAATCTTTCTGTTGAAGATCTGAAGGAAGTTTTTTATGGAACCAGGCAGTAGCGGCCACATAAGGCAACATGTTTGCTGCGAGAACAGGACCGGTACGAACAATTCCCAAATTCGTCGGAGATACTAAAACTACTCCGTTCAGATACATCCAATGTTTGTTTTGAAGCTCTAAAGCAAGACCGGAAACCCGCGTAGTGCCATAGCTTTCGCCAACCAGATATTTGGCGGAAGGCCAGCGGTTTTTGTGGCTTACGAATGTACTGATCCATTCAGCCAGGTATTTAATGTCGGCATTTACACCGAAAAAATTTGATTTTGGAATAGTATCGTTAGCTGCTCTGGAAAAGCCTGTATTGACAGGCTCAACATAAACAATATCAGCAACATCTAATATGGAATTTGGATTTTCCTGAACTCCGTATGGTTGCACCGGATATCCCTCATTATCGATATTCAAACGACGGGGACCGGTATAACCAAGATGCATCCAACACGACGCAGCACCGGGACCACCATTAAAAGAAATCACCAATGGACGGCTGGCACGGTCGGTGACACCTGTCTTTTCATAATAAATATAAAATAAACCTGCTATCGGTTTACCTTTTTCATCCCAAACCGGCTGCTTCCCCGCAGTTGCCGTATATGAAATACGCTGTCCTTTAACGGTGACCTGGTGATTGGTAGTTACAGCCGAATCCATATTAATTTTTTGGGTCTGGCCAAACGAAAAAACCGAAAGAGTTACGCATAATAGCAATAACCTGATAGATTGTTTCATTTGTTATATTTGAAAACAAATCTACCGCAACCGGCTTTGCGACTTTTGCCGGCAATTACCCTTCAATACCCGGATATTATTATATGATATTAAAATTATTTTAATGTCGTCTGCTAATCCGAGGTCCTTCAGGTAATAGTACAGATCAAAAAGCAATACAAAAAATATATAAACCTGGCCAGGTTTTGCATGAAATAATTATATTTCAGAACAGATCATACAATTAACACGAAGGAAAACCGGCTTCAAAAACGTTTTAGCTGAAATGGAAGGTGAATAGTGCTTTTCCTGCGTCCCGATGTGTTATTACCAAACAATCTGACACAATTTGTGCTAGATTTACGTCATAACTATTTTTGAAATGAATGCTACCAGCACAACGCTTCGTGAATTATTTAACCGTATCCCCAGGCGACATACACCGGATAATGTGAAAGAAATTTACGGCATTTTAGATGACTATGAGCAGTTGTTGCAGTCGATAGAAGCCGAGAGCGCCGTCTTTGAAAAAGAGGTTGCGCAGTTTTTTGAAAGCCTAGATCCAATCCGGGCGACAATAAAAAAATCATCCGACAACAAAGCTTCAAAAAAAACAAAAGATACGCTCTTTGATGAAGCGTCCGGCTCACTCAAGGATAGTATGGAAGCATTAATGGAGTTTTATTCAAAACAGAGCAAAATAGAAAAATAATAACACCGGGATGCAGTCAGAGTTTGATTTATTTGCCTTTTTCGAAATGACCCCAGATTTGGTTTGTATTGCTGGAAAGGATGGGTTTTTCCGGCAGATCAACCAGGCGGTTATTAACAAGCTAAAATATGCCAAAGAAGAGCTTTTTTCCCGCCCCATTGCAGACTTTATTCATCCGGATGACCGGGAATTTACAGTACAACGAAGAAGTAATCTACTTGAAGGTAATGCCTTAGTGAATTTTGAAAACCGGTATGTCACCAGCGATAACCAGGTAGTCTGGCTTGCCTGGACCTCTGTGTACATACCCGCCAATGAAGTCGTATTTGCAATTGCCAAGGATATTACCCAAAAGAAATTAGCTGAAGAAGCAATAGTGGCTAAATATCAAAAGTTCAGAGGCCTCGCAAGTCATTTTAAGAAAAGTATAGAAAACGAAAGAAAATATCTCGCAAACGAACTTCATGAAGAGCTTGCACAATTAGCCACAGTAATAAGAATCGACCTGGATTGGATGAATATTCATCTTAAAGAAGTCCCTGTTCTGGCGAAAAACAGGATCGAACATGCGCTTGGGATCACTGACCTTTTGATAGAAACAATTAAAAGAATTTCATTTGCTGTCAGTCCGAAAATGCTGGATGATCTTGGTCTTAGTGCTACCCTGGAATGGCATTGCAAAGAGTTTGCGTTGCTGAACGGAATACCCTGCCATTTTTATAGCGCCATTGATGAATCACGTTTGTCAAAAGTTGTGAAACTGGATATATTCAGGATATGCCAGGAATCACTATCCGATATCATGTTGCAGGCACTTGCTAACTCAGTTGAAGTAACCATTGAAGATGCAGACGAATACCTGGAATTATCCATCGTTGATGACGGGATGGGCTTCAATGTCGACAGCCGGTTTCGAAGTCCCGGGATGAATACCAGGTTGAAATTGGTTGATTCTTTAAACGGCAAACTTAATATCGTGAGAGATCCTGAAGCGGGCACCACCGTGAATGTAATAATCCCTGTGGAGGCAGATTAAAAAATTTCTTGATCGAAGACATAATCCGGGTAAAAAGCAGGATTTAATGTACATAGAAAACCCTATTGTTGAATAATTGTCTGGCGTTTCCGTTATAATACTCACCAAACCAAAGGAAATATCGGAAACGGTTTTATGTAACAACGATATTGCCATATTAATCCTTTCCGCACTACGTTTAAATGTCAGAGTAAACTTGGCATTTTCGTTCTATGCAATATCTGAAGCTTCGGCTCGCATCATTTATTATTATTAGGAAATGTCAACCGAAATCCTCAGTAGAATTCAGGAACTGAATTTTATTTTGCCTGGTCGACAGAATAATTACTTGATGATGAGTTCAACTTCAGTTTATTGAACCCTGATAACCCGCAAACCCTTATTAACCCAATAACCCATGAAGAGATTCATTTTACATTCAGTTGTAACACTTTTGCTATTGCTGTCGTCGCTGGTTGCCCCATGTCAAAAACCAATAATTACCGGCTTTTCTCCTCTAAGTGGACCAATTACAACGACTGTTACAATTACTGGTTCCGGCTTTAACGTAGCCCCTGCTAACAACATCGTTTATTTTGGAGCTGTGAAAGCAATCGTGAGCGGAGGCACTTCCACCTTGCTTACTGTTACAGTTCCTGCAGGAGCTTCATATCAGTATATCAGCGTGCTGAACACAGCGAATAAGTTAATTGGATATTCTTTATTCCCTTTTACTACCACATTTTCAGGTTGTGCACCTCTCAATGTCAATTCACTGGCTCCGCGGCTGGACTTTGCCGCCGGTAGTGTTACCAGGAGTGTAGTATTATCAGATCTTGATGGAGACGGCAAAGCCGATATGATTGCTACCAATACAGGTACATACAATATATCCGTATTCCGGAATACATCCACGGCTGGTGTTACTTCTTTCGCGGGCAAAGTTGATATTGCGAGTGGTTCAGCACCATCCGGAGCCGGTGCTTCAGGAATAGCAACCGGTGATATAGATGGAGATGGAAAGCTGGATATTGTTGTCAGTAATTATAACTCGATGGACATATCGGTTTTTATCAATACAACATTAGGAACTGTCATTACTTTTGCTCCTAAAGTTGATTTTCCAACCTGGGACGTTCTGCCGCCACTAGGATTCATCAACCCTCTGGGTGTAGCCATTAACGATTTAGATGCAGATGGTAAAGCAGATATAGCTGTTGCTAATTTCAGTACTGCATCCGTAGCATTATTTAAAAATACTTCAGTTGCAGGTACACCTTCCTTTGTAAGGCAGATGCTTACAACAGGCTTAACGGCCCCGCGTGAACTGGCGATTGGTGATCTGGATGGCGATGGTAAGCCAGACCTGGTTGTTTCTGACGAAACTGCCTCTAAAGTATTGGCTTATCTAAATACTTCACCAGGAAGTGGTGCCTTCACTTTTTCTGCACCATTTGTATCTGTTACTGGTAACAGTCCCCGCGGAGTGTCTTTAGGCGACCTGGATGGAGATGGCAAACTCGACATGGCGATTGTAAACAGCGGCGGCGCCGGTTCAGTTTCCGTTTTCAGGAACACTTCCTTTGCAGGCACCTTGTCTTTTACCACCAAAGTCGATTACGTCAGCGGAGCAAGTCCCCGTGAGGTAACGCTTGCCGACATTGATGGCGATGGCAAACCAGAGATGGCTGCGTCAAGTAATACAGTTACGAATGCAAAACTTACCTGCTTCCGTAATACATCTATACCAGGTTCTATCTCATTTGCAACAATGGTTAGCTTTCCCGCCGGTAATAATGCACTCGGTGTGGCTTTGCAGGATGTGAATAATGACGGGAAAGTGGATGCAGTTGTTGCCAGCAGTTCAACCGGCACGGTCGGTGTGTTTGTTAATATCACACCCGAGGCAACGCTTTCCGCTTTGGCATCAGCTACAGTTACTTCTTCAGGTGTCTGCGATAACGGCACCTGGAAAACAGTTTATGATGCCGGATCCAATGACGTCCTTGTTGCAATAAGATATAACGGTAATGATCTGGGTACTGTTACTGCCTCTGTTTATGTAGAGTCTCAACCGGGAACAGTCGGTAACGGCCAACATTATATGGCAAGGCATTTCGTTATTGAGTCTTCCATACAACCAATCACGCCGGTACAGGTCAGGCTCTATTTTAAAAATACAGAGTTACTGGATTTGAAAGCACTGGATCAGTCAATTGTAACCATCGATGATCTTAGTGTTACACGATATGAGGGACTTTTCGAAGATGGTCTCTTTGATATTATTGGCGGAATACTTGACCTGATTTCTCCAACCAGTATTACAACAGGCTACGACTATGGAGGTGATTACCTTGAATTTTCTACTCTTACCCTTTCAGAATATTGGATACATAGTGGTCTTTTTGTGCTTCAGACAAACTTAACAAGCTTTACAGCGCATAAAAAGGAAAAAGAAGTGCTACTGAAATGGACCGCGGCCAATGACGAAAATGCTGATCGGTTTATTATTGAAAAAAGTGTTGACGGACTTAATTATGATAATATTGGAACTGTAATGGCTGCCGTCAGTACGGGCGGAAAGAATGCTTATACTTATTCCGATAAAAATCCTGTGGACGGAAAAAATTTTTATCGACTCCAACTAGTGAATAAACAGGGTAGTAAACAAGGATCCAAAGTGTTGTTATTAAATATGACGTCCGGAGATGAAACAACCGTGCAGATAACATATCAATCGATGAGACAGGTACGTGCAACCATTTCCGGAAAGGTAAATAACGGAACGCTTTTAATTCATGATGGAAGTGGCAGGCAGGTAAAGAGTTTTAAAATTAATACATCAGATGCCGGCACAATTTTGAATATTGATCTTAGCAACTTCGGTTCAGGCTTATACCTGTACCAGCTGATTACAGAACGTGGTTCAATAAGTAAAGGAAAGATTGTAGTGAGATAAATATACAGAGTGTAGTCAGAAAAATTGTTGACAATAAGGGGCTGGTCGTTTTGATCAGCCCCTTTATTGTTTTAGATTTTTTATCATAAATGACAGGACCTGCGTATCTTAATATAGTTGAACATTATTCGTTCGTCTCTCTTAACTCCACTTCATGCCTTATCCAGTCTATTTTAAGTCAACCATCCGGTATTTTGTTTTCAGACCATATTACCAGGGTGTTTCTTTATTATGTATGTACGCCTACGAGGGCAGCTTTCATGACAGGAAGATACCCGGCCCGGATCTCTATCGGTTTACTGGAACCGTGGATACCTTCACCAAGAGATAATGCAATCGGGCTTTCTTCAAAGGATTTTTCAATAGCGACTTCACTTCAGGATGTGGGATATGAGACAGCGTTAATTGGTAAATGGCATCTCGGCACAGATAGTGCATTTGCTCCACGAAAGAATGGCTTCGGATATTTCTATGGTATAAAGACTGGTGCAGCAGATTATATTTCACATAGGGGCGACAGCGGCATCTTCGATATGTTCGAGAATGAAACACTTATTAATCCAAAAGGATACATGACCGAACTGCTTGCTTCAAAAGCGATGGAATATCTGAAACATCCGCACCCAAATCCTTTTTTCCTAAGTCTCCAGTTCACAGCACCGCACTGGCCATGGCAGGGTCCCGATGATAAAGAATTGCCAGACTCATTACTCAGAACCGCCAAAGGAATGTCATCAAATGGCTCGCCGGCTATTTATGCTGCAATGATGACAAGCCTTGATGACCAGGTTGGCAGAATTACAAGGTTATTAAACGAAACGGGGTTGAGTAAAAACACAGTGATCATATTTACAAGTGACAATGGTGGTGAAAAATTTTCTGATATGGGGTCTTTTGCCAAAAGGAAAATGAATGTCTGGGAGGGTGGTGTCAGGATCCCGGCAATAGTCAAATGGCCTGGAAAAGTGGAGCCAAACAGCACTTCCACTCAACAGGTAATTACAATGGACTGGTCAGCAACTATTCTTGCAATAGCCGGAGCCCGCACATCGCAGCAATTTCCATTGGATGGCATTAGTCTAATTCCATTCCTGAACGACAGTAAAAAAGTGATTGAGCGAACGTTTTACTGGCGGCTTACGCAACGAACCAAACAGCATGCAGTCCTTGAAGGCAAATGGAAATATATCCATGACCAGGACGAAGACTATCTTTTTGATTTAAGTACAGATCCCGGCGAAAAAATAAATCTTAAATTAACAGAGGATAAAAAATTCCGGCAACTTCATCGGAAGTATCTTGACTGGGAAAAAACTGTTTTAAAGCCGATTGCCTTATAAGTAAGATTGCCTTATAAGTAAAATGAAAAGAGTTTTTCATGTAACCATATGGTTGTTTTGAATCTATATTTCAATGGAGGCCATGCTTAAATTTTGGGTGAGGAGGCATAACCCTGAGGACTTCGTATAAGTCTTTGTTGAAGCCATTAAATTGAATTATATTTATAAGGGTTTGAATTTACCCGATTCTTCCGTCTCCTGGATTACACCCTTCGACCACTGTCTAACAACATTGACCCCTTATGCTAAAGACAAGGCAGCCTGTGCTGAAGAATGAGGATGAACTTGTAAAAAGCTTCGTGCCGAAAGTTCTGCAAAGCAGGTATTCAGCTTATACAGAACAAGACACCGTTGATCTGGCGGCTGATGAACAGGTAGTGCTGCTTTGGATTGATGTCTGCAATTTTTCTCCGCTTTGCAGTCGCCTGATGAAGGACACACTCAGCGGGGTAGAAAAGATCACCGGTATATTACAACAGCATTATGATTTTGTACTGACTGCTATCGATTCCTTTGGCGGGCAACCCTTGTTTTTTGCCGGGGATGGCCTGATGTCGGCCTGGCCGGTTGGTCAGTCTGATGCCAAAGAAGCCGTTGAACTTGCTGCAGCTTGTGCTTACCAAATTATAAATAACCGGAAAACAACCGATGATAAACATGAGCTTCTTTCAGTTCATGCAATCGTTGCGAACGGACCCTGGCAGATGGCTGAACTGCAAGGTGCAATGGGCAGGAAGCTGGTGAGCTTTTATGGTGAAGTTTTCAGCGAACTATCTACCGCTTCAAAAAACAAAGCCCCTAACCAGGTACTCATAACCAACAGGGCTCTTGCTGTACTGGATTCTTCTTTAAAAGTCGGAAAGGTCGAATACGATACGTCTATATTATTCGATTCACCTTCAACGCAACGCCTCCCACCTCCAAATATCTTTGAAATGAGCGCGGCCGCAATAGAAAAGCTGAAATTGTTTGTGCCGAGAACGCTCAATTTCCCATTGAATCCCGAGCATTTTAAATGGATTGCAGAGATCAGACCAGTTACCATCCTGTTTGTCAGGTTGCCGAATAGTGGTAAAACATCTGCTGAAAACCTCAGGCAATTGCGTGAATCGGTTGCACTTTCAACTCCGTTGGTAGAAAAATATGATGGTTTATTGAGCCAGGTCTGGATGGATGAAAAAGAATCAAACATGTTAATTTGTTTTGGTCCACCTCCATCAGCACATTTCGATAATCCCGAACGTAGTGTTCATCTTGGCTTTGAAATTCATCACCTGCTTAAAAAATCAGGCATCTCAAACAGTGTAGGAGTAAGTACAGGGATGGCTTATTGCGGTATTCTGGGCAATGATATATTAAGGCAATACACTGTTATCGGTGATGTCGTAAATCTTAGTGCCCATATCGCGGGTATTAAACGGAACGAAATTTTTTGTGACAAATCAACATATAGCGTAGCTAATAAAACGGTGAATTTTAGTGGTCAGATGATGGCTACTGTAAAGGGTCATAAAGAACCAATCTCGCTGTTCATTCCGAAAAGCTTTTTTGCGGAAGAGCAGGTGCTGTCGCAGGAGCCGGTTTCTGTTGGTCGTAAAAATGAAATGGATCTGATCATGGCTGCTTTTGAAAAAGCGGCAGCCGGTAAAAGTGAGTGTATCATAATCGAAGGTGAAAGTGGCATGGGCAAATCCCTTTTACTTGAAGAATTTTTATTCCAGGTTCCGGAAGATAGTGCGACAAAGGTAACCGGTACGGGTGATTTTGTCTTATACAACACACCCTATGCTTCCCTGAGACCCGTGATGGCTGCGCTTTTAGGGATCAGCCATTCCGATACCGAAAGTCTTCCGGTCAACATTTATGGTGATCTCACAGATCGCTTTGGACAACAGGCCTGTTTGCTGAACATAGTTTTAAATACAGCAATTGAAGATAGTGATGACGTTAAGACAATGACCAGTACCCAAAGGGTGCAAGCCACTCGTGATTTTTTACTCGCTATTTTGAAGGTACATGCGGCGACAAAACCTGTTATTCTTGTTTTTGATGATGCGCGTTGGGTAGATGAGTTTACATTGTCATTTATCAGATCTGTAAACAAAAATGTGGATCATTGCCTGGTATTATTTGCCTACCAGGTAACAGAGGGGCTCAACCAGGTGCAACTTCTAAAAGATGATGGCGCCACCGTTATTACTTTAAAAGGATTGAATGACCGGGAAATTGAAACACTTATTTGCGAAAAATTGGGTGTCAACAAAATATCAGCAAGTATGGCTGATGTTGTTATCAGCGTGGCAAAAGGTAATCCGTTTTTTTGCATTGAACTTGCTGCTTCTTTCCTGAACAATGAATTGTTACTGTTTGAAAATAATTCCTGCACCCTGGTGAGCAATGCTGATCTCAAAAAATTTGCTCTGCCTGAAACGGTGAGAGGAGCTATTCGCCGGCGTATCGACAGGCTGGGACAGGGATCACAGATCTCACTCAAGGTTGGCAGTGTGATCGGCAAAAGATTTGTAGAAAAAATTATTTGTAATGTATATCCTATACCGGAAGAAAGAACACTTGTGCCTTCGTATTTACGGGAAGTTGAACATAATGGACTTTTAAATCCAACAATGGTAGATAATCTTAATGGTTATCTCTTCAATAGTGCCACAACGGTTGAGGTTGCTTACGAAATGACGCTTGGGGAACAAAGAAGACAATTGCACAGGGAGATTGCAGTGTGGTATGAAGACAATTTTGGCGATAACCTCCATGCTTTTTATGTGCGGCTTGCCAATCACTGGATTCAGGCAGGGGAGCTGGATAATGCTGTTTCCTATTTCGAAAAAGAAGCCGTAAGGCTCTTCCGTCTTGGTTTTGTACGGGAAGCGCTTGACACAGGTCTTGAAGGTGTCGGATACCTCAACACACATATTCCCCGTGATCTGCCTTCAATCATGGAACAGATTTCCGAAAACATGAATGCGATTGCTGTCCTGATGAAAGATAAAGCAATCGGGGATCTTGCGTTTCACAAAACTTCAGAAGATCAGACTACCGATAAAGTAATCAGACTCCTGCTTTCACTTGCACCGTTCGCGCATCAGTCTCAGCAGGGTGAACTGTTTGCCCTGATGACAATCATATGTCAGCGGCTTACTCTTGAAAATGGAAACGGACCCTCAGCTGCCGAAGTGTATGCCATGTATTCCATCATATTTAAAACTTTAACCGGAGATACGGAAACGGCATTAACATGGAGTAATCTTTCTCTTGAAGTAGATAAAAGTAATGGCTTAACACAACAGGCAAGGGTAATGTTTATTCATTGCTGGTTCATCGCACTCTGGAAAAAGCCGTTAAAAGATTTGATACCGCTTGCTGCGATTGGTGCAGATGCCGGTTTCAGAACAGGTGATATTCTTTTTGCGTGTTTTGATCTTTCGCTGGAGGTGGTTCTTAAAAGTACCAGTGGAAGAACCCTGAGAGAAGTAATACAGACTGCAACAAATCATATCAATCGTAATAACAATGCCGTGATCAATGCCGCTTTTCATCTGAGGCATGAAAAGCAGGTGGCCAAAGCGTTACAGGGACTCACATCAGGGCCCACTTCGTTAACAAATCACGAATATGATGAGGAAAACGATATTGCCAGCATATGTGAAACAGATCTGTTTAACCAGGTTGCCTATTACCTCGTCTCCAAGCTCAAGCTTCATGTTCATTTTGGTAACTGGGACGAGGCTCTCGAATGGGGCACAAAATCGATTCCATTATTGCCGGCATTTGCGAACCAGCCTGGCGAAATGGACCTTGAACAATATTATACAATTGCTGCACTGTATAAAGCGGGTCGGGTCAGCGAAGATACAACAACCGATTTTTTTGAGATCGCGCAAAAGGGTATAGTTAAGCTGAAAGCCTGGGCATCATTATGTCCCGGAAATTTTTTACATAAGGCAAATCTTGTGGAAGCCATTATGGAAGGATTTTCGGGTGATGCTGAGTTAGCAGAAAAACTGTTCAGGACAGCGGCCGAAGGTGCGTCTGCAGAAGGTTATATCCAGGATTGTGGTTTAGCCTTTGAACACCTGGTACGAATGAATATCAGGCTTGGGTTGCCCTATGTTGTTGAGTTGAAGTTAGCAATTGAAGCTTATGAGAAATGGGGAGCCGCGGCAAAAGTAAGTTACCTCCAGGAGCAATTTGGAGATTAAGAATATTAACGGGTGTTAGATATTCTTCCGGGCTACCCACGCTTCAGCAACATGGCATTAGCATGCATATCAGGACCAAGCGCCATCATTACCAACGCATTTTTTTCAATTGAATTTTTTTCCTCGAACCATGCGAAGTTAAAAGCATGCGTTGCAACCGTAACATTGGCTACTTCGGCAAGTGTCGATAAAACCTGTGCAGGGGCAGGGGATAAGTGCGAAACCCAATACGCAATCAATGTAGCAGATGTTTGATGTGGCATAAAAGAGATATCGGCCGCTGTCATATTATTTCGCTTCAATAACTGTTTAACAGATTTCAACGAAATAGCCTCGCCGAATTTTGTGAACCCCTGTCCACCTTCCTTTGTAATCTGAAAAACATGTGGTGAAAAAACCTGTTTATATCCGTTCAGCGGTGGATCTGGTTTTAGTGTATATCCAAATGTAAACATAGATCCATAGTATTGGGTATCCATGATGGTGTGATTATCGGCAACCCGCCAACGGGACTTATCATCACTCATCGACATTACTGCAGCCGCTGCGCCATCCGCAGCGCTGATTGACTGCAGAGTATGATAATCAACATTTCTTGTCCAGTTACATCCAAGGCAAATCAAAGCATTTTTTACGCGCTTTGTCCTGATCAGGCTGTCTGCGATCCACAAGGCTGATGCAAAGTTCGAGTAGTCATTACCGACAGGTATTGCCCAGGTGCTTACCGGCAGGCCGATTTCTTTATGTAATTGTGAAAGCGCATTGGGCTGAATGTATTCGCTTATCGATCCGAGACCGATCAGCAGATCAATATCAGCAGCTTTTTTACCAGCATTTCTCAATGCCATCTTAGCCGCAGGAACCATAACCGTCATAAGATTTTCATTATCACCCAGAACATGTCTTTTTTTATAACCGGTAAACAGGTCCTGGTTCGGATACTGACTTTTTAGCCAGTTAAAAATCGGATCATCATTGAGCCGGACCTTTTTCGGTAATGCCCATCCGGTGCCGACAATGCGTGGTTCTAATCGTGCCATAACTACTTTGTTGAGGTTGTTGTTAACCAATCAGGTTCAGAGAGACCAAAATGATTTTGAAGCAGGAGTTCCGCTGTTTGTAAAGAACCTTCGGCCCAGGTTTGATTTTCTGACCAGGCTTCTCCACATATATAACATGGAAAATCTTTCACGGGTTTGATCATTGCCGGCATTACTTCCCACGATTTATAGCCAATGTTCCAGAAATGAACTGCAGCGCCATACGGATCATCGCCCCAGTTCTTGAATGCTGCGTCTATCGGAAGCGGCGCATCTGTAACACCATGCATTTCCATAATCTCACGATGCATTTCTTCCAGCATTCTTTTTGGGGCCGGATGATCATCCCAATTCTTTCTTTTTAATGCAAGCCATGGATCTTTTGGGATTTTTTTTGCTGCTGTTTTTTCATTTAACAAGCTTTTTCGTTTGAACATAACGGCCTTCTGATGTAGCATCACATGCCTGGGATGACCAATGCTGTTTTCATCCTGATCGTCATCAGGGCCGAGAGCTTCAGTTCTGAAACCACTCCAGAATGTTGTACTCACCGAATCATTGTAAGCCATTAACACCGCCTTCCCCTGATTTCCGGTTGCGGGATCCTGCTCAACACCCCAGTAATATAATTGACGCACCGGCAAGTCAGTCAGCGATCTGCCTTTTGTTACATAAGCTTTTTTCTCCCACCACGGCTGATCATATACAAGGACCATTTTAAATAATCCGATCGGAGAAATGGAATTCATCATCGACCTTAACTGTGGTGCGCGGTCAGGGTCCATTACCGGCCCCGTCTGTCTCAACAGCTCGAGTGAGCGCAGCGGCATTGCAAGAACCAATGCTGAGGCATTTACGGGTTTCTTTTCTTTATGAAATCTTAACTCAACACCTTTCGTTTTGTCTTCGAGCTGTACCTCATCAAAATCATCCAGCCACTTTCGGGTTATCACTTTTCCACCTACTTCCTCGAATTGTTTTTGAAGCGTCCATGGAACAACATCATAACTTCCGTCGACCAGATAAAACTGCGCCGTCGGCGTAAAATCAAAATATTCAGCAATGCAATTGACTGCATTTGTATTTGAACCCAACACATCATAGCCAACAGCATTGATGGCAATGGTATAAGCTTCATGGCTGAGTACTTTTGAAACAAGGTCCCAGAAACCGTGCTGGTACAACGGTATGCCGTTTATTACAACCGTTTGTAAATAGGCCTGCAACGCATCGCCCGACAATCCCGCCATGCCGGGTATTAATTTCAATACTGCCCAGCCGAGGAAATTGTCTGCTGTTGTTCCACCGCTCTTCAATGCAAGTCTTTCCTCTTCAGTGATGTTATAAGGAAGTGCATCAGGGTCACACAACTGGTAATTCCGAAGCAACTTTCTTCTCATATATATAATATTGATCGCTTCACCAACAGCCTGTAGTGGATGACCGATCTTTAATCTATTGATGATTAGCGATGAGACGTATTTTTGCGTGGAAACAAAACGCATTCCGCCAAGTTCACAGTCCATTTCACTGTTAAAACCAGGCGGAGTTGCGGAAAGCAATCGCCCACCGATGCGATCACTACCTTCAAATACTGCTATTCGTAATTTTGATTTTTTCTTCCACTTTTTAAGAATCGAGGGATCTGATTTATCAGCCATGATCAATCGCCAGGCGGTATAGATACCGGCGATACCGCCACCAACGATGACGATATCATAGTCAGAGTTTGCCTGTTTCATACTACTTGTTTGAGTTTTATTTGAGTTTTATTTGGGTTTAGAAAAACAGAGAATTGGCTTTATTTATTTGATAACAGGTTTGTGTGGTATGTAGAGGGGATTATAATAAGGTGGCACAGGTTTCCGGTTGATGTTAGCGATGATCACCTGTGGTACCTGGTCTTTATCTGCCTTTTTCAAAACTGTCGGCATAATTTTTTCAAGTTCTGCCGGTGAATTTATAGTGTATGCTTCAGCTCCCAGGCTTTTGGCATACATGGCCAGATCGGGTTTGCCGAGTTCATAAAGCTCTTCCCAGATACCGGGCTTTTTTGTATCTGGAGCGAAGAAATTCATTCCCTGGCTGACCATATTTAAATTGTTATCGTATAAAACCAGCCATATTGCGCCGATCATGTAATGACTGGCCGTAGAAATTTCACTGCCTTGCATAAGAAATGCAGCATCACCCGTGATGCAGAGGCAGGTCGCATCCGGACAGCCGATTTTGCCACCAACAACCGCTCCTACAGCGAATCCCATCGGACCCATCGCCAGCGAAGTGAAGATGGAAGACGGCGGATCAATTGCGAGGTAGTGAACCGACCAGCCTACACAGTTACCGGCATCAATAAACAGTTTACTGTTAGAAGGCAAAGTATTTTGCAATACTCTCATGATTGCAGCGGGTTCAATCGGTGCTTTGTTTGACTGATACGATTGTGGGTCTAAAAACGGCGATTGTTTTTTTATCCCGGCGATGAAGGTCTTTCTTGCTTTTACTTCTGCTTTGTTTACCGGGAACGAAGTCATCAATGATGCTATTTCCTTTAACACTGCTCCGGCCTCGCCAACAATACCCTGTGTTACTTCAAAAGAGCGGGCAATAATTTTTTGATTGATATCAACCTGTATGAAAGGAGCGTTTTTGCCGCCTGGTCTCAGGATCGGGAGCCAGGAGTTTGTGGACAGTTCGGACAGTTCGGACCCGATGATCAGGATGCCATCATAAGCAGGATCCTTTGCAGTGAGATATTGATATGGCCACATACAATCCGCGATTCCATACACCCTTAATGAAAGTTCATGGCTTTCGGGAAAGATCCCCTTGCCGTCTGCAGTAGTCATCACGGGTATTGCATAAGTTTCAACGAAATGCAGAAGGCTCTTATAAGTTTCTTTGTCCTGCAATGCCTGCCGGCAGCCATTACCCAGAAACAGCAATGGTCTTTTGCAGGCTAATATTGAACCCAATGCTGTTTTTATTTCTTCGCCTGGCGCTTCCTTTGAATTTGCGCGATAGGCAGTGGTGCTTGTGGACATGACGGGATTCGTTAACGGCGCCAGGGTAACGTTGATGGGCAGACTAAGATGCACCGCCTGCCTGGGAATGGACAATGCGTCCCTGAAAGCTTGTTTCACCAGGGTCTCAGCATTATTTCCACTTGATATTATAGTACTGTAGCCGACAGCTGCCGCAAAAATATCGTTGATATTAAGGCTGCCATCGACTCCCTCCTGAAGATACCCCATTCCATCAAACTTCTCATCTATCTCGCCACTTATCAGGATTAGTGCTGAGCCATCTGCCTGTGCGTTCATAACTCCGGTGAGGGAGTTCGTAGCACCCGGGCCCGTTGTTACAGCAACAACACCAATCTTGCCGGTAGCGCGATAATAACCATCAGCCATATACGCAGCACCGGTTTCCTGCCGGCAGATGATGTACTTAATTTTTTTCCTGTTGTCTTTAAAATTAATAAGCAGATTCATTAGTCCGCCGCCCGGAATTCCAAAAATATATTCGACTTCTTCCAGCTTCAAATAATGAATGATGAGATCACCGACAGTAGGTGGTGGTGCGGGGGTGGGGGCTTTTGCCATTTATATAATTTGAAGGGTTAAAGGGGTTTCTTTTTATGCAATCATCCGCTTGCGTAATCCTGAATTAACCTTATCGGTGTGTTTGATTACCTGTTTACTGACATACATCTATCACTGTTTGGCGGTTTTCTGCCATAAGGTTAATAAGCAGTGCGGATTTGCAACTGCGCTATATGAAAAAGTCCGGAACGGAAGATGAAATAGTTTCGAGAGTCGGAGTCAACTAAAAATTAAGATGTCATGATTATGACCGGCCCTGGTTCCAGCGCTCGTAAAGAAGTTGAATATCAGATTTTCAAATGCGGGAATTTCAATGGATAACTTGTTAAGACGAATGTAGCGATTTATAATATAATTAGTAACAGTTCAAATATTTGTTTGAATAATTTATCATACCTGAAGTTATGCCTCCTGTTATGGAAATTGGCGGTTTAAAATCCAAATCTATAATTGGGCAGGTCTTGCAGGAATGGAATATTTGTTATAACTTTGAAATACAAAGTACTTTTAAATGAAAGACGAAATACTCACTCATCTAAACGACACCAGGCAACTCGAAAAGATGTACCGGACAAACAAGGTACTTTTTAAGCGCGAGTTCACTACACTTTATCCACAGGTTAAAGGCAACACACTCGCTGATTTCTGGAATGAAAGGCTGAATTACGAAAGTGATGAAATTAACTGGGGCACACGCAGGGAATTATTGTTTGTGATAATTGCTTCGCTGATAGCGGGTATTATCGCAAAGATGCCCGCAATTTTACAGATAGATGAAGAATCTTTCTATTCCAGAAATATTGGTTTTATTATTTTTCCGCTGTTAACAGTCTACTTCGCCTGGAAAAATAAATTGTCAGCAGGAAAAATTGCTTTTGTAGCTGGTACAACACTCGCTGGATTAATTTTTATCAATTTCCTTCCTGAAGTTAAGAAAAGTGATACTCTGATATTATCGTGCCTTCATTTACTCTTATTTCTATGGTCGATATTAGGTTTTACTTTTGTTGGTGAGAAGCGAAACAACGATGAGAAAAGGCTTAGCTTTTTAAAGTATAACGGTGATCTGGTAGTAATGACAACGCTCATAGTGATAGCAGGTGGAATACTTACCGGTGTAACCATTGGGCTTTTCTCATTAATCGGCTTTGATATTCAAAGATTTTATTTTGAGAATATTGTAATTTTCGGGCTTCCCGCTGCTCCAATTTTTGGCACTTACATTACCCAGACAAATCCGCAGTTGGTTGGCAAGGTTTCCCCGGTAATTGCTAAAATATTCAGTCCGCTGGTATTAGTGATGCTGGTAATTTATCTCGTGGCAATAGTTTATTCAGGCAAAGACCCTTACAACGACCGGGACTTCTTACTGATTTTTAATGCGCTGTTAATTGGCGTTATGGCCATCATTTTCTTTTCTGTTGCCGAAACATCCAGGGCTAGTAAAAGTCACATGGAAATTTGGGTTCTTTCTCTGTTATCTGTTTTAACCGTAATTGTTAATTGCATAGCGCTGTCTGCTATTCTGTTCCGGATTTCAGAATTGGGAATCACACCAAACAGGGCTGCAGTTCTGGGAGGCAATGTGCTGATTTTAGTAAATCTGTTTTTTGTAACGGCGCAATTTTTCAGGATACTTTCAAAGAAAGGTGATATAAACGCAGTGAGAAAAGCCATTACCTCCTACCTGCCCATTTATTTTTTGTGGACAATTATTGTGACTTTTATATTTCCGTTAATATTCGGTTTTAAATAGTCAGCAGGTTCCTTTGCCGGTTGGCAGTTTGTAGCAATTCATTTCAGATTAATTTTCTGCCCTGTTCAATGTATAGCTGTAATCGGCATTTCCAATTAAAAAATTCCTGTTCCTGTCCAAAATAAAAACCACGTTATCATCTGCCTTTAAAAAGAAAAGAGACGTTTTTACATCAAGCTCGAGTTGGAAAACCGTTGCACCTGGATCCGTTGGCGTGCCGTGCAGAATATGCCATAGATCCAATGAGGAAAAGGGATCAATCCCTTTTCCTCATATTACTAATCGTGTCTCATAGTTTTGACCGGGTTTTGAACAGCAGCTTTGACTACATGAACGCTGATCGTAGTTAATGCAATTAACAATGCCACAACCCCGGCCAGTCCGAAGATTCCCCAGTTAAGATCAATCTTGTAAGCAAAATTTTCCAGCCATTTGCTGCCGAAATAATATGCAACGGGTAATGCAATGAGTGCGGCAACCACTACGAGTTTTATAAAATCTTTTGACAGCAGATTCAGAATATTCAAAGCCGTTGCACCCAGAATTTTTCGGATGCTGATTTCCTTTGAACGTGCCTCTGTAGAAAAAGTAGCAGGTCCCAACAGGCCAAGACACGAAATGGATACAGCCAGTAAACTAAATATAGTGACCAGCTTTGCATATTTTGTTTCAGCAGCATACATAGCCGCATAATCATCCTCTACAAAACTGTAAACGAACGGATAAGATGGCAGATTCTGGTTCCAGATTCTTTTTGCCGCCGCAAGCGCATGTGCTGTTTGACCCACCCCTGGTTTTACATAAAGGTTGAACGTCCCGGCATTGTTATTTTGTTTTAAAACCTGCGCTCCAATTTTTTCATGCATGCTTTTATATTGAAAATCCTTAATTACCCCGACAATAACACCCGTATCGCCCAGATATACAAATGGTTGTCCGGACACCGGTTTTTTCAATCCAAATTCTTTTACTGCCGATTCGTTAATCACCACATTTTTTGCATCACTCAGGTCATTTTTTAACCATCTGCCTTCTCCGAGTTTCAGATCAAAAAGCCTGCAGAAATGATCGTCGGCCCAAAACGGAGAAACAACCGGGTCCAGTGATTCATTCTTTCCCGGCCAATTCACGGCACCTGAAAAAAACACTTTCGTGTTACCTATGCCGGGAGTCGCAACTGAAGGTGCTATTACAGCTGCGTCTTCCGTAATGGATTCACGCATCTGGTTCATCATTGATTCCTGTTTCGCCACGTCCATATTTTCAAATGCGGCATTTGGCATTGGCATCTGAAACACAAGTGACCTGTTAAACCCACCATCGCGTTCATTGATAAACTTTAACTGTTTTAAAAGTATTATAGTGCCGGCTATTAATACAATTGAAAAGCTGAACTGAACAACCACCAACCCTTTTCGGAGAAAGCCATCTTTAATCCTGAATAACCCCGTTCCTTTTAAAATTTTTATAGGTTTAAAAGAAGACAACAGCAAAGCAGGATAAATTCCATTCAGTATCACAACAAGCAATGCCGTGATACTGATAATGAACCAGAACTTTCCCTGTAAGAGTGGAAGTGAAAACTGTTTCTCTGTGAGGTTATTAAAGAAAGGAAGAACAAGTTGAACAACAAGTAAAGCAATTACAATAGCGATAACTGTTGTCAGGATTGATTCTATAAGAAACTGGATAAAAATCTGGTGCTTCCGTGCGCCGATCAGTTTGCGGATACCTACTTCCTTAGACCTTTGTGCTGCTCGCGCAGTGGTAAGGTTCACATACTTACCGACACTTCCTTTGTTTGGATATCAATATCATTGAAACTAACTGTCCCGCCCACTCCGGCAAAATACAAAGCACTTGTGGCAACATGTTTTCTGTCAGGTACAAAACTTACGCCTTTGTTGTCTGCCTTGCCATCTCCGTTATGACCGGTTGAATCAGATAAATCATTGTTAAACTGATAATAGGCGCGCAGGTCGGAGACCAGTTGATTGACCGGCGGTTGTTCTTTATCTTTTTTACATGCACCGAAGAGCAGGGATCCCAGCAGAGATATGGCCAGTGTTTTTTCTTTCAATTTCATAGTAGGTTATTTATATCTATAAAATTGATTTAAAAAAACACGCGGGCCAATACCGCGATAGGGTGACTCCTGATCGCCTGATAAGAATAAAAGCAAGATATTTAGTTAGTGGGATGTGACAGGTGATCAGAGACCTTGTAACATCTCTGGCTGATATTAATTCAGTGAAGATATTTTTATGATAATGGCTCGGGTTTTGGTGAACTACCTGCGGGTCTCGATTTGTCATCCGGTAATGGAATGAATTCTTTGTTATCCATCGGAGGCAATATTATCCGGCCTTGCTTCCAATCTTCCTTTGCCTGTTCGATTCTTTCTTTGCGGGAAGAAACAAAATTCCACCAAATAAAACGCTCACCCAAAGGCTCACCTCCGAGCAACATCAGGACCGTATGTTCTTTGGCAATAAGTATCGGATCAACACCTTTGTTAAACACGAGCATTTGTCCTTTATGATAGGTATTTCCCGACACTTCAACACTTCCTTTCACTACATAGAATCCACGTTCCGAATGTTCTTTCGGAAGACCAAATCTTGCATCTTGCTGAAGGTCCACGTGCAAATAAAATAAGGGCGAGCTTGTTTTTACTTTGTTGTTAAGCCCGTATGCATTACCTGCTATAAGCCGCATCCATACTCCCTTGTCAGTAAATATGGGAAGCTTATCCGGTTTATAATTATTAAAAGAAGGCATTGCCTCTTCTGCATCTTCAGGAAGTGCAACCCATGTCTGAATCATTTCCAAATGCCCGCCTGCCAATGCGGAAGGATCTTCAAATCTTTCAGAGTGAGCAATGCCTCTGCCAGCTGTCATCCAGTTTACTTCGCCTGGCCTGATGATTTGTTCCACTCCCAGGCTATCCCGGTGGGTAACCTGTCCACCGAAAAGGTAGCTTACTGTTGAAAGTCCAATATGTGGATGCGGCAAAACATCCAATGTCGACACGACTGAAGGAACTTCTGTCACGGGTCCGGCATGATCCATAAAAATAAATGGTCCAACCATGCGTCGCAACCGGAAAGGAAGAATTCGCTTTACCTTCATGGATTTGCTTATAGCGGCATCACGGGCATCGATAACGATTTCAAGCATAGTGAGTGTTTATAAATTAAATGTACTTCACATTTCAGAAACTGGTTCAAATAATGAGCTACGTCCAGTAATTCTTTCGATGAGACTTTTTAAAGCGTGACAGCGTCATGATTCAAACGGGAAGCTTTCCCGCTCTGCAAGCGGGATGCTCTATTTCATCATCCTGAGTAAAATTGATTTGTTTTCTGAATCAATTCCAGATATCTTGACAATCTTGAAGCTCGGGGGAAATTGGATCTGAATAGAATTGTTCTTATGACTTAACTTTGCGGGTAAAATAAATTTAAGCTGGCAATACAACATCTTATAACGCATATCAGAAAATTCTGCCCTATGCCGCGACCTTTTTTTTCAAAATGGGCTACTTTTTCAAGTGTGCCTCCTTTTGCCTTACTCTCTGGCTTATCAGCTTGCCTGTTATTGAAAAGGGGTGATAATTTTGATAATAGTAGAAACTTCCTGTGGAAAAGAGGTTTGAAGGTGATTAAAGAATCCGGTTTACCTCCAAAAAATATGGAACGCAAGGAGCTTGGTATATATTCCTTTCTTGTATGTTTTTTTGCGATAGTATTGTTTCCTGTCTTTGGTATTTCACAAGAAAAATCGGATACGGCCTTGCTAAAAACAAATGATAAAACCGCTACAAGAGACGGGCAACATGATTTTGACTTTGAAATAGGAACCTGGAAAACCAAGCTTTCACGACTCGTTAACCCCTTGGCGGGTTCTGATAAATGGGTTCAATACGAAGGTGTAACTGTAGTAAAAAAAGTAATGAATGGCAAAGCTAATCTTGTTGAACTTGTGGCAGATGGTCCAACAGGGCATTTTGAAGGAATAAGTTTGCGGCTTTACAATCCCCAATCCCGCCAATGGAGTCTTAATTTTGCAAATATAAGAAACGGTACACTAAGCATTCCTACAGTCGGTGAATTCAAAGATGGTCATTGTTAATTTTATTTCCAGGAAACAAACAATGACAGGGCTATTCTCTTAAAATTCATTATTACTATCCTCACGCCTGATTCCTGTAAGTTTGAACAATCTTTTTCTGATGACGGGGGAAAAACCTGGGAGTTAAATTGGATTGCAATAGATACAAGGGTGAAAAATTGAGGACGACTGCATCTCCTTCCCTGCACTTTTACTTTTCTCAAAAACGCCAATATAGCAAAATTGTGATTACGCGCCTGACCTTGTATCATACCTGAGCAAATTCTTTTTTCGTATTCATGACGCTTGCATTAGGTAAGCGGGAATTTCCTGGCACTACCAATTTGTAAGATCGATTGAATGCTTCCTGCGAGACCTTGAAATGTTAGGCTAATTTACGGATTACATCTTTGGACAATCCCTTTTTGTAATTGAGAATATCTGATACATATTCTTGCTGATATCCAAAATTTCTACCTGGTTCTCGCCTGCCTGGATGGGGCAAACATCTTTTCCCATATAGTGAATAAGAGAACCAGCATATACCTCTTGCCGCGTGATAAAAGCCCGGTGCCTTATTTATACATTGCCAGCTCCGAGAAAGAAGATCCTGTAAACTGGGAATATATTGTCGGACAGAAGCACGGTTTTTCCTAATGCTACAGCTGATAAATACAGGTACATAACCCAGTTGATGAGGAAATAATCCTGTCAATTTTAAATTCATGCCGCGCCGGATAAATGTCTCGCGCAATGGATTAACGGACAGGCTTCACTTTTATAAATTGGCACTTCCCGCATCCTGCATTAATTAAAATAGCCTGTTTTAGCTATTGTCAACCTTTCCGGCAGACCATAATTTTGTATTGTAAAAGCGACGGAAAACAGGCAATGAAAACGGGTCAATCGCATTAAAATAGCCTGTTTAAGCTATTGGCAAGGACTAAATCCCGTAATAATTTTGCCGCTGTAACTAATCCAACAGAAAACAAACAGGTAGTTTGGAATTTTCCGCAGCGAGGTTAATCTGATAACTAAAACCGGTTTAATCATTAAAGATGTTGCGTATGCGCAGGAGGCATACATACGCGATGCTGACTTTTTATGCCTGAACAAAATAATATATATCACAAACAATAAAAAATAAACAATATGTTAACGACAAAACGTAATACAAAGCATGCAGCACATGCAAAGAAGGAGCATCCTGAAAATACGAACAATGTAAGCATCACCAGCTGGACAATCGTGAACAATGCAGGTATTGATATCGTAGTCATCAATACTTTTAAAGAGAACGATGACGATTCAGTTGAACTGTATGAACAATCGCTTCAAACCCTGGTAACTAACGACAACAAAAAATTTATTGCCAAAGCAACAAGTGCTATAGTTACTATTGGAAGTAGTCAAAAAACAAACAACCTTATTATTGCGAAAGCGATTAACCTTGCACCTGTAAAAGTATTGTTACCACCAGCCGTTGGCGTAAGTGAAGTTTCCGTAACACTTACCGCAGCTGATTTAGCCATTGCACTGCAGGGGGAAACTTTTGAACAAAGCATCGTTGCTTTCCCTTCATCCAGCCTCGCCAAAGGATATGCCGACGCACTAAGTGGCGGTGATCCCACAACTATCGACAGCTTTATTCAAAGCCAGGATGGCTATGAAAATGTTACGGCAGACATTGTGCTGGCATATCAAACCTATTATAGCCGTTTTCCTTTTGCTTATGCAGCATATAAGGCAGATCAGTCTTATTACTGTTATTCTTCTGATGGCAGCAAAATCACTTATGAAGGGTCTCTTGAAATTTTTAACGACAATTCCTCTCCCGTAGACACAGCAATCGCATTATCTAAATTCACAACCATATTTACGAACAAGACGGAGTCTGACGACATCAACCTATATTATTCAAACGGACAGTTTTCCGATGATCTGGATGCTTCAACTCCTGCCATTTGCCTTACAGGCATATTTGTACAGAGAAGCCAGCTTACCAAGATTGATACCGACAAAGGGCTGATGCCAACTTTTTCGGGTACCGTAAATGGCAAATCTGTTCTTGTGTATGACCAGAAATGCACTGAAGATAAAAATGGCAAGTATGAAGGCTTTGACGCTTTGCTTCACCCTGAAACTGCCGGTGACTGGATTAGTCTGGGCCTTTCAATTGCCGCTGCAATAGGAGCCATCACTTTGCTTGCACTGGTTACCAAAGCCCTTGTAGATAAGATTCGCGAGAGCAATTTAACACCGGAACAAATAGCCGCCGAAAAACTAACGCTCGTGGAAGCATACAGGGTACGGACACAAGCGACTTTAGACAGGATCGGGAAAAGGTTGAAAATACCAAGCGACGTGAACGCTTCCCTGGATATCATTAAAGCGGAAGGCAATAACATGCTGCTTGCAGATAACCAGCGTAAAATGCTGGACACCCTGGATCAACAGCAAAGCTGTTATGAGACGATGCTTGAATTTACCGACAGCGACAAAATGGACCAGGCTTATGATAATATTTCTGAGGTGTACGACGTAGTACGGGGTGCGGCACCTGCCGACCTTGCCAGCCAGATGCCCGGACTTACGAACAAAATAAAAGAAACAACCGGCATACTAAATGAGGTATACAAAGGCATTACGGATAAAAGCTTCGACCAGTACAAAGCTGCTATTTCAGAGGCGCAAAAAAACATTGATAGAAACACAAGTGCCCTGGATAAAAACGAAGACATACGCGAAGATCTTAATAACGATGATATACCCGATATAGACATTGTTGAATAACGCTTTTCATTTATTACTAATTATAAAAAACAATTTAATCAACATTAAAAAACAAAAAAAATGTCAACATTAACAGCAAACAAATCAAAAGAGCAGGCATCAATTGCTCAGGCAACTGCCGAAATCACAATCATTAAGGATTGTGTATTCACCAACAATTCCACACAGGATGTTGTGGTATTAAAGGCATATTCAGATACCGATACTACACCACCTCTGGAAATTTTTGAACAGACGCTTACCATCCTGAAAACAAAGGACGACAAGCAGATCATCCCGGCCAATGGAGGAACCGGAACGATCACTCTGGATGATACCCACAAAGATAGCGATGGTAATGATACGGACACCACCAGCTACGAGTTTATCATCGCACGTGCGGATTCCCTGTTCCCCGTAAAGTCAGCCAGCACTATACGCGCATATAATACTGACAAAACACAAAAGTATTATCCCGGCGTTACCGTTGTAAAAACTACTGTAAATAACAAAACCGTGGATGATTATGCGAACATGCAATCTGCTGAACAATTTCAGAAAAACATCATGGCATACCCGTCTTATTCACTGGCGCAAAACTACCTGATTGCACTTAGTCAGACCGCCAGCGCGCCATCTACGGATTTAACGGATTATGTCGGCAACTTTTTTTCAAAAACAGACCTGTATCAGAACGTAACACTCGATATGATTGCCGCCATCTCTACATATTACGGACAGTTCCCTTATGTTTGGACGGACTATAAGGCTACCAAAACCTACTACCTCTACAGTACAATCAACGATGTGGTAAAGTATGCCGGTTTCCTGGTTATAACATGCCCTACTGTGGTACCCGCGAGCACCGACAAGGACTTAACCGGCTTTACCTTTGTTTTTACAGATGTAACTAACAAAAATGCAATTACAAATCTACACTATTACAAGGGACAGTTGGTAGATGTGAAAACAGATGTACCTGGCATGTGCTTTACTGGTAGCTTCGCCCGTCAGGGAGATTTAACAAATGACAATAGTGATAATACTGTTATTTCCGTAATTGCAGGCAGGATCGGCTCGCTCAAGGTAATGGGCTTCGACCAAAAACAAACAGAAACCGTAGTAACGGACGACAATGGCAATACGTCAACGAAATGGTCTGGCATGTACGATCTTTTACATGCAGATAACCTGGGTAAGGTAGTCACGTTGGTCATGACAGCCGGTGGATTAGTCATGGCATTTAGAGAAGCTTATGGCGGCATCAAATATCTCAAAGACAAGATAAGAGGCAAACAGGCTGATAAAGCCAACGCTGGCGACGATTCTCCTCTAAGTAAGGCAGATTTCGATGCTCTGAAAGTAAAACTCGACGCCTATAACGCCGCCAGAAATTCAGATAACCAGGCGGCAGTACAAAGGTTAGACCCTTCAGCTCAGGCTGTTAAACCTGAAGACTTAAAAACTGCTATGGACAATTACTCCAAACAGATAACCGATCAGGTAACCGCTAGTCTTAAGAATCATTTGTACGATGCCCTGGATGCGCAAAATACATTACTGGAGAAAATATTGGATTATACCAGTTCTCCTGCAACAGACAAGGCCAGCGATGATATCCAGGAGCTTGGAGATAAACTGGACAATGCCAATACCACCCAGGAGATCGCCGACATCGCTACCGCAGCAACCGCAAAAGTGTCTTCCATTAACTACGAACTTTTAGACACTTTTGGCATTGCATTTAAAAAAGCAACCGGCACAGCAAAAACTGAGATACAGGATGCCAAAAATGAATCAGATGCCAGGGATGCAGAGAACCAGTCATTGGATAAGCAAAGGCAGGAAAAAGAAAATGAAAATGAGCCTGAGGATAACGAATATCCACCAGAAGATTGGGATGCTTAATTAATGCGCCTGACATACTCAGGTTTCCCGGGATTCGATTTTCCGGAGACTAATATTACCAGTGATAAACAGCAGCCGGCTGCCCGCATTAACGGGTAGCCGGCATAAGCTGCCAACTGTCACATACATTATCAACCAAGATCATCATGTCAACCACAACACTTTCAGCAGCCAGCGTCACTATCAATAAAGATTGTGTATTTACCAACAATGCCTCAACAGATATATTGGTATTAAGGGCTTTTTCTTCATACACAACGCCGCCTGAAGAAATTTATGAAGAAGGTCTTACTATACTTCCCGCAAAAGATGGCAGCCAGGTAATTAAAGCAAATCAACCGGCAACTATAACGCTCGACATCCAGCACAACGATAAAGACGGCAACCCTGTAGACACAACCGATTACCAGTTTATTATTGCACGCCCGGACTGCCTGTATCCTGTAAAATCAGCCAGCACCATACGAATTTCATCGAAAGACAAAACACAGAAATACTATCCGGGCATTACCATTGCTGATAGCGATTATGCCAATATGCAAAGTGCTGAAAACTTTGAAAAAACCATTATGGCTTACCCGTCTTCTACACTGGCACAGGACTTTTTAACTGCTTTGAATAACGTGGATAACGAAAGCGAGGATGATGACACCGATTATATTGATGATTATTTCGCCAAAACAACAAGCTTCACCAATGTTGACCTCAATAAGGTTACAGCCATCACTACTTATTACAGCCAGTTCCCTTATGTATGGGCGGCTTACCAGGGTAGTAAAACTTATTACCTGTATGGCAGCGACGGTACTAATATCGCTTATGCCGGCTCACTTAATATTAAAGTGCCCGTTACTTTTCCTGCCAATCCCGATAAAAGTCTCCCCGGTTTTACAATCACCTTTACCGATGCAAGCAATATCACCAAAAAATTATACTATCAAAACGGACAGTTTGTTGACGACCAGGTTGCCGGTGTTCCCGGTATCTGCCTTGCCGGTTCTTTTGCCTTAAAAGGCGATCTCTCAAAAGTTGCAACAGACATTGCAATCATCCCGGTGATAGCAGGTAATGTATACGGCGTTTCCGTAATCGGCTTTGATGAAAAACAAACCATCGTAAAAGACGATGATGGGTCAGATACCTGGTCCGGAACATACAGCGTACTGCATCCCAAAAATGTAGCCGACTGGATCAACCTTATTATTACAGGCATGTGCGTTATTACCGGATTAAAACTGGTGATGGGTGCCTTTGAATATGCACAAAAACGCCTAAACAGCAAAAAAGCAGAACATGACGATGGCTCACCGCTCACCGAGGATGAAAAGAATGAAATAAAAACAGACAAAGCGGCGTACAAAGAGCAAATGAAAAAAGATTACCAGCAGTTACTGGATAAATTCAACAGGAAGCTGGAACTGCCGCAGGACGTAAAAAGCAGTATGGAAGAATACAACGAAAATAAAGTTGATCAATTGAACGAAGACATGAAAACGTCTTTGCAGGATAACCTGAAAGAGCAAAGTGATTTTATTGAGTCAATCCTGGATTATGGCAATACTTCCTCGTTGCAACAAGCCAGCGATGGCATTCTCACCAATGCAAATAACCTTGAAACAGCTATCTCGCGGGAGCAGCTTAACAATGTATTACCGGAAGTAAAAATCTCCGTTTCAGATACCAGTGGCAAGCTTTCGGCAGAGCTTACAAGAGTAAACCAAATGGTGAGCCAGGAGCAAAAAAAGACGTTTGGTGATGCTAAAGAAGCTATTGACAATAAGGAAAAAACATCCGATGATATCGACCAGTCACGCACCGATGCAGCCGATGGCAAAGTACCTGATAACATTGGCTATGAGCCGTCTGGCTTCAGACCCGGTGTTTTTGAGTAACGAATAACCAGTTATTACTATAGTCACCGGTTTGTATTTGCTGCAGTTAGCCGTTTACGTTATCAGATCAAATATCACTTAACAGTATTACATTATTCATCTATTAATAAAAGATCATGGACTTCCCTGCACTCACATTTAGCAACCAACTGGGTTATGATGTTAACCTGTATGATTCCTTTAATCCCGATAATCCGATTGATGCTGAAAACAATTACCTGGGACATCTTACCTCGCTGGGCAGCATCAAGGCAAAATCATCCGCTGTGATCAAACCTATGCGCAGCAGCTCGGTTTTTGTTTTTGAAAATGCTTCGTCGGGCGAACCTGTGGGCAGGGCAAAACGTGGTCCTCTTTCCACTGCTACCGGCTATAGTATAGCTCAGGCAGATGAAGAAGCTATGACGGCAACGATTCAATTCATTTCCTTCATACTCTTCAACCCCAACCATGCCATGACCAAAGCCTTCTATGCTATCTGGGACGATGCTTCCACCCCGCTCATGCCCGGCATAGAGAACTTCTTTGCACAATACCCCGATTATAAAGCCTGCACTTTTCAAACCTATATGATGGGTATTGCCTATATCGCTCAACATCCGGATGCGGTCATCACTCCCTTCCCGGTGCATTCGCTAAGCGGCCTGGTAAAAAGTTTTGGCGGTACCTGGCCTACCGGCATGCCCGATATCACCATCTCCCATTTTTCTTTTTCCTTCAAAAATAACCTGCTTGTACTGGGCATTTATATAGATCTCAGCACCCTGCCCTACGAAACACCCGAGGTAGCAAACAACGTAAAAACACTAGGCTATAAAGACACAACGGTGAAGGTTACCCTGCAAACCAATTTCGAGATCAGCCTGGGTATTTTCGGCACCCGCCTCACTGTTGACTTTGATGATTTTAAAATACCTGTTGGCGATAGCAGCAATATCAGCATCACCAAACCCGAAGCTATCATTGATATAAACCCCGCATTCAAGTTTGTGGTGTTCACGCTTAAAGGCACCATACCTTTCACCGCAAACAGCACGAACCTGGATGCCAATATTTCCATGACCATCGACAATGAAGAAGCACATATCGGCGCCGTGATAGCGGGTGATAAATGTTCCTTTCCCGCACCACCGGTTATGAAAGGCCTGTTCTTTGATGAGGCGGGCATTGGTATGGGTCTGTTCTTTACTCCACCAGCTTTCACTTTCGGGCTGGAAACAAAATTTCATATCGGTACGCCCAAAAGTGGCAATATCATTGCCCTGGATGATGATACTGTTACGATGGTATTTAAGACCGAAGGAGAGATCCCCGTTCCGCTATTCATCAGCTTTTATATTCCCCGGATGGATTTTAATGAGCTTATTGAATTGTTTACCAATCTTAATCTGAATCTTGATATACCAGTCACCTTTTCCGGTTTAAGTTTTAAGTGGAGTGAAAACCTCATGCTGCCTGTGGTACTGCCCGATGGATCACTGGCAGCATCCGGTTATGCTTTTAGTGCTTACGTGGATATACTGGATGCATTCCAGTTTTATGGTAATGCATCCCTCGACCTTAATAACGGTTTAACGGCAGATATAGAAATGTCGCCGATCAATTGGAAGAATATTTTCAAACTTACCGGCGATGGAAAAGGCACCAGCATCAAGGTGGATGCCAATGGCGATCCAATCAAAAATAATTTTGTTCCCACCACGCAGCAAGAGAAAGACGCTATTACCAATGCCAGAGAACAAGTGGTTACCACACCCGGTGGTGCCTGCCTGATCATCAACACCCTGAGCCTTCCTATACTGCATCTCAATGCAAAAGCAAGTTTGTTTGATCTGCTGGAGTATGATATTACAGCAGACATCAACAAAGACGGTATCAGGTTTGACCTGGATTATGGTGCTATCCTTACAGAAAAGATGGTGTGCAATCTTTCCGATTTTCATAATCTGTATGCGGAGTTTGGTTATCATATCGACATATCCATCCCGCTTCCAATGATCGCTGGTATGAACCCTGGTTCTATTCCGTTAAAGGCAGATGCCAGCCTGCATTTAGCTATCAATACTTCCCTCACCGATGTAGTGATCAGCACCGGCGGTGAGTTTGATTTTGAAAGTTATCATTTTAGCTTTGGCGACTTTACCGCGGATATCAACATCAGCAAGATATCCGATTTTGTTGCAGCCATTGTGCAGTATATCAAGGACAATGCAAAAACAGTCTTCAACCAGTTGCTGGATACTGCTGAGCACTGGGCTTCCGCTGCAGCAAAAGGCATTGTTACCGGTTTTGATGATGCGGGTAAGGTGATGAAGAATATTTATAGCAAAACCGAAAAGGACATGGCAATAATTCTGAAAGCAGCAGGCTTTGCAGCGAACGATATTGCCAACTGGTTAAAGAACGGCTATAATGCTACACAAAAAGATATAGCTATCGCCATGAAAGAGGCAGCTTATACTGCTGATGAGGTAGTAGCAGGATTAAGAAATGCTTTTAATGCTACTTCCGACAGCGTTGCGGATGCTTTGAAAAGTGCGGGTTATGCAGTTGGCGATGTGGCTACAGCAATCAAAAACGCATGGAACTGTGCACAGAAAGATGTAGCCTGGGCGATGATGATAGTAGGCTTCACTGAAACAGATGTTGCCAATGGATTAAGAAACGCTTTCAATGCCACTACCGATAGTGTCGCCGACGCCATGAAACAAATAGGCTATAAAGCCGAAGATGTGGCAAAAGCCATCAAAAACGCATGGACCTGTCTACAAAAAGATGTAGCATGGGCGATGATGATGGTAGGTTTTACCGGAACAGATGTTGCCAATGGATTAAAAAACGCCTTCAATGCCACCACCGATAGTGTCGCCGATGCTATGAAACAAATAGGATATAAAGCCGAAGATGTTGCAAATGCCATTAAAAACGCATGGAACTGTCTACAAAAAGATGTAGCATGGGCGATGATGATAGTAGGGTTTACCGGAACAGATGTAGCCAATGGATTAAGAAACGCATTCAATGCCACCTCCGATAGTGTTGCCGATGCCATGAAACAAATAGGTTATAAAGCGCAGGATGTTGCCAAAGCAATTAAGGGCGCGTGGAACTGTGAACAGGGTGATGTGATCTGGGCGATGAAACAGGCGGGGTTTGCCGCCGGTGAAGTAGCAACTGCTATCAAAAACTGTTTTGATACAGATACAGAAGAAATACTCGACAATCTTGAATACTTCGGCTACGAAGCCACAGAGGCAGCTACAGCGATAAAGAATTTGTATGGAACCGCTATGAATGACATGACTTCTTTAATGCGGGTTGCAGGGTTTGCTGCCACAGATACAGCAAACGCCATTAAAAACTTATATGGAACTGTGCTGAATGATGCAGCATACGTATTGAAGGAGGTTGGATATGTGGCCCAGGAAACGGCCACTGCGCTTAAAACCGCATACAACGCTACTATCGATGAAGTTGCAAGCGTTATGAAACAGGTAGGCTATGCAGCTACAGATGTAGCCTCAGCATTGCAATCTGCTTTTAATACAACGGTTCAAGGTGTAGAGACAGCTATGACGGCCGCAGGATATGTTGCAGATGACATAGCCAATGCATTTGAATCATTGGGCGGAGACTTCAAAAGCTTTGCAGACAAAGCATTTGATAAGGTGAAACATTTTTTTGACAGCATTTTCTAACATCTGCAATAGGCAGAACTACAACAGTACTTACCTTATTATTCACCTGCGGTCTGTTTATTTGTTGAGAACCTCAGTTTTCCACATTCTCTAATCAAATCTGCATAACTTATTCGACAAGGCCGTCCTGTACTCCAATATATTTATTTCTGTACGGTATGACCTTGTCAGTTTATAAGGATGGAACATTCAGATTAAGAACGTTTATCGCATTACTTGTAGTCATGCAGATAAATGCAGGCTTGTTTGCTCAAACTATATCACGGCTGCGTTTCGAATCGCTCAATATCAACCATGGTCTCTCACAGGGATATGTGAGTGGAATAGCCCAGGACAAACAGGGTTTTATGTGGTTTGCAACAGGAGATGGACTCGATAGGTATGACGGATACAACTTTACTGTATATCACAATGATATACTTGATACCACTTCTATCGCCGGCGACGACCTGACCTGCGTTTTTTATGACTCGCGACAAAGATTATGGGTCGGTACACGAAACAATGGCCTTGACTTGTTTGACCAGCCCACAGGTTCCTTTATACATTTTCGAAACGGCCCAATGAACAGTATCAGATCGAACACCGTGCTTTCGATCAGTGAAGACAAATCTGGTAATTTGTGGATACGTACTAACAGTGGGATTGATCGGCTCGAAACCAGCGATCGTCCACGTTCCGAAAAGGGAAAGTATATTTTTACTCATATTCAACTTGACAGTATCACAGAAAAACCGGCTGACGGAACAGAAAATGTTTTCATAGACAGCCGCAACCGGATCTTTATTATGACGCATAAAAGTGTAATGGAACTTCTTTCACATGGTCTGAATAAAAACTATAAACTGGTAGAACGATTTCGAATTAATCCAGGCACTATGCCGTTTATACCAGAAATGATGGAGGATACAGTCAATCACTGCCTGTTACTTAACAATAGGAACATCATCAGGTTTCCTGATTATAATTTCAGTTATCCGCAATACCTCCATTATTCATCACAAACAGATATCCGTTGGACCAGTGACAAAAATAACGTGTTATGGGTGGCAGATGAACATAGCCTGATACAGCTGAATCTGAATTCAGGTGAAAAGCGAACCGTCATTTCATCAGACTCCTCACAACTGAAAGCCCTCAACGCACCCACGGTTTACTTTACAGACAAAACAGGCGTTGTGTGGCTGGGATCCGGTGGCTATGGCATTGTGAAATACGATCCCGAGATCGACCGGTTTCATTATATCCTTCCGGAAAGCAACATTTATCAGGTTATTGAGTACGAGCCGGGAAAAATCATTACTAATGATTTTGTTACCATTGATATCAATAAAGAACCCGCCGTCGTTGATACCAGCTTTAAAAATCTAACGGGAAGCAAAACAATTTTTGAAGGTAAATACAGGCAATCTTTTACAAAAGATACATCCGGAAATTTGTGGTTTGGAGAAAATCGGACACTTGCCAGATTCAACCCTGGTAGTAAAGCGATTCTTCGGCTTGATATACCCTTTCCGGATATGACTGCATTTCCTTTCCCGGTATATGCCGACAAAAAAGACAATATCTGGATGGGTTATAAAAAATTTGTAGTGCGCTATAACATCACCTCAGGGAAATATTTCCGGTATGAATATCCCACACCGCAGCATTCGTATGATTATGATTTTCTCCAATGCATTTTTGATGACGATGGACTAATCTGGCTTGGATCAATGAATGGTTTATTCTGCCTTGATACAGAAACCGGTAAAATGAAGGAGCCATTTTTGTTTCGACAATCTGAAGGGTCTTCTATCAGTAACAATCATGTACTTTCATTTTGCCAGGACGTCTCCGATCCGTCCCGGTATTTGTGGGTTGGTACCAAAGGCGGCGGTCTTAACAGGCTGGATAAATCAACGGGTGAATTCAAGCGTTATACAACAAAAGATGGTCTTCCCAATAACGTTATTTACGGGATTGAGACCGACTATGCCGGTAATCTCTGGCTTAGTACGAATAAAGGAATCGCTGAATTTAACGTTCACACGGGTTCGGTTAGAAAGTTTGATGTTAATGATGGATTGCAGGGCAATGAATTTAACCGCTATGCGAGTACAAGAACAACGCCCGGCCTTCTTGTGTTTGGCGGATTAAACGGGATCAATTATTTCAATCCCGGTGCATTGCTTCCGCTAAAATCGCCGACAGTAATGTTAACCGAACTTAGACTGTTCAACAGGCCGGTGAAAACCGGGTCTCCGGCATCTGCGCTTCGCAACGATATTGGGTTTACGGAAACTCTTCAATTACTCCATGAGCAGAACGTGATCACTTTAAGGTTCGCTGCCATGGATTATCGCCGGCATAACAGTATTAAATACCGTTACAAAATGCAAGGCTTTGACGAAGACTGGATTTACTCCGGATCAAGTAACGAAGCAACTTATACCAATCTGGATGCTGGTAAATATTCGTTTTTAGTACAGGCAACTTTTGAGGAGAATAACTGGTATGGACAACCGAAAAAGCTAATTATCCGTATTATGGCACCCTGGTGGAACACCTGGTGGTTCAAACTGCTTCTTATCATGGGAACCATTGCCGTGGCATATGGCTTATACAGATACCGCATCCATCAGTTGACCAGGTTAGATAGTTTACGTAACCGTATTGCCCGTGACCTGCACGACGAGGTTGGTTCGTCAATAAGTACAATTGCGATTTATTCAAAGATCCTGCACGATCAAATGGAAAATAAAACCTTTAATAATGAACCATTGCTTGAAAAAATAACAGACCATGCCACCGAAATCATGGAATCGATGAATGATATCATCTGGAATATCAACACTAAAAACGACGCGTTTGAAAACATCATAAACCGCATGCGGGAACATGCCTTTCAGTTACTGGAAGCAAAAGGGTATAGTCTGCATTTTGATTTCGATGAAACCATTTATCAAATGCAATTGCCGATGGAAAAAAGAAGGGATTTTTATCTTATTTATAAAGAAGCGCTGAACAATGTTGCAAAGTATGCCGAAGGAACTAATGTCTGGATCAACCTTTTCATACATTCCACAGGTGTCAGTCTTATAATCAGGGATGACGGAAAAGGATTCGACCATATACTCATCAAAAAAGGTGGTAACGGTTTAAAAAATATGCAACACCGGGCCAGGTTGCTAAACGGAAAAATTTCGATTACCTCAGAAGGTGGCACCGGTACTACCGTTCATCTTGAGTTTTGATACTTGAACACAGGCGCACTTTACCTTCGTGACTGTCAGTGTATCTCTGAGTATCGTCATATATGTTTGCACTTAGTCATACTTTAATACAAAAAAAGAATAGAGCACAAACCGATAAATAGCATAATTATCGTAAATTTCATTTAAATAAGTCTTATCCCGTCCCCCACAATGTGTACCAGTTTTTTACCAGGTATGTGTATATGAATCTTGCCTGATAACTATTAGCTTTTCTTCTTTTAACCTCGCCACTTGTATGATTAAAATTGTCGTGTTTGACGATCACCAGGAAAGACGCAATGCGCTTAAGCTTATGATAAGTTTAGAGACCGACATGATATGTACCGGTGATTATGAAGATTGTTCAGACCTGGTAGACAAGTTTTGTGCTGAAGCACCTGATGTAGTGCTCATGGATATTCATATGCCAGGTGTTGATGGAATAGAGGGAGTAAAAAAGCTTCAGCAGCACTATCCGCAGGTATTAATTATTATGCAAACCGTATTTGAGGATGATGACAATCTTTTTAAGTGCCTCCAGGCCGGGGCACACGGTTATATTTTGAAACAAACACCGAATGATAAAGTGATAGACGCTATCCGGGATGTAATGACCGGTGGCGCCCCCATGACGCCGGCCATTGCACGGCGTGTGTTGCAGCATTTTGGAAAAAACAAGCCTAAGTCAAATAATGAAAATTACAACCTTTCAAAACGGGAATTGGACATACTATCCAATCTCGTGAAAGGGTTAAGTCATAAAATGATTGCGGCTGAACTTTATATCTCCGTCTTTACCGTGAACAACCATGTCAAAAACATATATCAAAAACTCCAGGTGCACAGTGTATCAGAAGCGGTTGCTACAGCCATTCAGAAAAGTATAGTCTGAGCTTTATGACTCAACATAAACATACCTGCTCCCATGTTTCCGGCAATGGGCTGCTTTGCAGTATGTTGTTGTACTTTTTTATAAGCCCGGCCGCCCTGATCGCTCAATCTATCAGATCCATTTCTACTGGCGATGGTCTGCCGCAATCTTTTGTATCCGGTCTGGTGCAGGATGATAGCTCCTTCATATGGATCGGTACACGCAATGGGATTGCGCGCTTCGACGGAATACAGTATAAGATTTTTCAGCATAATGCTTACGATACACAATCGCTTGCGTCCAATATAATTATCTGGATGGTAAAAGATCACCAAAACCGTTTATGGATTGAACATGAGTCGGGTGATATTGATATGCTGAATCCAGTGACCGAAAAAATAACACATCTTCTAAAGGGAAACTCGCAGTTGCCGACGAGCCTTCGTTTCATCCGCCGGGGCTGGATGATGGATAGTGACGGTATTTTCTGGGGAATTGTCAGAAGCAGCGGGGTAAACTACTATGATACCGAAAAAAAAATAATAAGGCATTTCACCAGCGCAAATTCCACACTGCCCTCCGATACTATAAAAGGAGTTTTAGAAACACAAAACAGGCAGGTATGGCTGGTAAGCCAGCAAGCCTTGAGCCACTACGATAAAAAACGCGACAAGTTTCTCAGTTGGCCAATACCCTACCGACAGGATTATGGTGACTTTGCAGAATCGGATGCTGTCGCCATTGATTTACATGAACGTGCCAATGGTGAGCTGATGTGGGGCGATCGAAATAGTTTGTACTTTTTCAACCCGGCCACACAGCAGTTTAAAAAACTGGCAATTCCCAGTCAGGGTTATTTGGGAGTGAGATGGATTCGGTCCGGAAAAAACCTTACAGAATATCTGGAGACTTACGGTAAAGTATATTCATATAACGATGACACCGGTATTAGTCCGGTTGGAAACGCCAACGCGCATGTTTTTGGAGATGTAAAATCATTCCTTGTTGACCGGTCCGGAGTGATATGGATGGGCACTAATGCGCAGGGCATTCGCCAGATTGATCTTGAAACACCTTTTTTCATGGCATCGCAGTACAAAAAAGGTTTTGCCGCTGATATGCTGCTTCAGGAGTTCGGAATTGATCTGGCAAAACAGTTCAACTGGACTACAAACGATGCAATATTTACCTCTCCGGGCTACCATTTACGAACCACTTATGATAGCAACCGTCGTTTGTATTTCGCCCTGAAGGAATCGGTTTGTTACTACGATAGCATTCAAAAAAAAGTTTTCTCACTGCCGCGTTTATCTCTGGCCAACAGCCCTGGTGAAGCGGGGATTGGAATTAAAGGCATTTCAACTATGTCCGATGGTTCGCCGGTAATCATCAGCTACAATGGAAAGATTATGGCCTACCATTTCCCGACCTCAAAATGGGAGGCACTAATTGATCCGGTTTTGTTAAGAAAGCAGTTTGGCCCATTGTTTCTGCCACAGGACATCTATATCGATAAAACTAATTGTTGGATTACTACTGAAAACGACGGACTCCTGAATTTGGATCTCAATACCAAAAAGGTCCGGCAGTTTAAAGAAGAACATGAAGTCGGTTCACTGCCATCTAACCAACTCCTTGGCATTTGTGCAGATCCGGTTAATAATATTTTATGGATTGGTAGCTATCAGGGCCTGATATGCTTCAATAAACAAACCTTCCGAAGCGAAGTATTTTCAGTGCGGGAAAACCTGCCTGATAATACCATTTATTCTATCCTGAATGATCAGGCCGGCAACCTTTGGTTAAGCAGTAACCGTGGCATCACCAGGTTTGAACTCAAAAGTAAACGCGTACGGGTATTCAGAACGCAGCACGGTCTGCCCGGAGACGAATTTAACCGTTTCCATCATTTGCGCTTACCGAATGGTGACCTGGTGTTTGGGGCTACAGAAGGTTGGATAAAGTTCAATGCACTTGCCATGAAAGATGATGACTTTGAGCCGACAGTAGCATTCACGTATTTAAAGATCAACAACGTAGATGTTGCAGCGACGGATAAGGACACCGCACTGACCGGCCCCCTCAATGCAATGCAACAATTGGTACTTCCTTATGAGAAAAATACTTTGAGTATTGGCTTTGCCGGACTGGAATTCACGCAACCCAGGGATCTGTTATACAGGTACAAGCTCGAAGGTTATAACAAGGACTGGGTGATAGCCGGCAAAGAACGACTGGCGAATTATACTAAAATCCCGCCAGGCAACTATACTTTGCTGGTAAATGCAAGTAACACCACAGGCAAGTGGAGCCCCTTTATAAAAACACTCAGGCTCAAAATACATGCACCCTGGTGGGCATCAGGGACAGCCTACTTATGTTACACCATTATTATTGGCGGACTGGTCTGGACCTTTATCCGCTTTCGGGTAAGCAAGATGTTGATGGAGAAGGAAATGGTGCTTAAAGAAAAAGAGACCCTGCAGCTGAAAGAACTTGATGATATGAAATCGAGGTTTTTTTCGAATATCACGCACGAATTCCGCACGCCTTTAACGCTGATACTGGGGCCTGCAGAACAACTGAAAGCAAATAAAACTGACAGCAACAAACAGCATCACCTTGCTGATACCATTGTGAGGAACGCAAAGCAGCTACTCGTGTTGATTAACAGGCTAATGGATCTTTCCAAACTGGAGGCAAAAGCGATGAAGCTACATGAGCAGCGTGGCAACCCGGCTACCGTGGTAGGCGGAGTGGTGCATTCATTTGAAAATGATGCGGAAGTCAGGGAAATTTATTTGTCGTTCGTTGATCAGACCGGGTTGACAGATTGCTGGTTTTACCCTGACGCAATCGAACGGATTGTGTATAACTTAATTTCTAATGCGCTGAAGTTCACTCCATCCGGGGGTAAGATCGCCGTTATTTTATCGGTAAAAAGAGACCAGCTTCGTTTGGCTGTTGCAGACACCGGAGTGGGAATAGCAGCGGAAAAGCTGCCATATATTTTTAACCGGTATTATCAGGCCGGTAATATCACTGGTTTGGCCAAAGAAACCGATGACAAAGGAACCGGTATTGGGCTGGCAATGGTTAAAGAGTTGGTAGACCAAATGCAGGGCACCATCGAAGTGAACAGCTTTGTAGAAGCACCTTCAGAGACACGCTTTGAATTGTTACTGCCTTTCAGAGTAGCAGAATCAGTAAAAATTCAGCACATTACTGCGCAACACGATAAAACTGCCGCAGAAGCGGTGTTGAATACAAATACAGCTCAAATCCTGCTAGTGGAAGACAACGAAGAGCTCGCTGCCTTCATGATTGATATAATGGCAGAGCATTACCATGTCAAACATGTGATGAATGGCGCTGAAGGGCTGGAGCACGCACTTTCAATCATGCCTCACCTCATTATCAGTGATGTAATGATGCCGGTCATGGATGGATATGAATTCACGTCGCGCATAAAAACCGATATCCGAACAGCACATATTCCGGTAATACTTGTCACTGCTAAAAGCGCCCATGAACATGTTATCGAGGGGCTGTCCAGGGGCGCGGACGAATACCTTCCTAAGCCATTTCATCCGACTGAACTGCTGCTCCGCATACAAAACCAACTCGCCAGGCAGCAGAAATTACGTGATCATCTGCGCCAGGAGTTGGCAACTCCAATGCTGACCAAAGCGGTACCAATAGTTCAACAGCCGGCACCCATTATTGAAGATGTTTTCATGTTGAAATTATACGCCTTGCTGGATGAGCACATGGACGATTCTTTGTTTGGTGTAGATCAATTGGCGGGTATTATGAACATCAGCCGAAGCAGCCTGCACCGTAAGTTAAAAGCGCTCACAGATATGTCTACCACGGAGGTGGTACGCAATTACCGGCTTAAGAAGGCAACTGTTTTTCTGCAGGAGGGATTCAGCAGCTCCGAAACTGCTTACAAATCCGGGTTTGGCAGCCCTGCTTATTTTACCAAATGTTTCCGGGAAGTATATGGTATTACACCAGGCGACTATATCCAAAAAGTAAAAAGCCAGCCTGTTACGAAAACCTGATCCGGCATCGACCCTGGCGCCACTTGTCAGGAGAAACAATACTTACAGCTTCTGCAACATGTTATATAGTGCTTCCCTGCACATGCCGGTAGTTTTGCGATACAAAAAAGCAATATGACCGCAAACATTATCCGGACTCTGTTGACCAACTTCATGAACAAAAAGAACCTAATCGGCTTTTGGTTAATCAGCATAACATTCTCATGTTCAGCACAAACACAAATTGTAAATAGCTGGCGCGATCCTGAAACCACCATTCAAAACCCGGGTTTACATTCCATCGTCGTTGCAGCTTTGATCAACGACCAGGTGGTCCGCAGGCAGGTGGAAGACTATATGGTCACATTGTATCCCGGGGCCGCAACCCAGTCGTACAAACTATTCGGTAATGATTCATTGCTTCAAAAACAAGAGTTTCATTATAATGATCTTCTGAAAAAAGAAGGCTATGACGGAATCGTGCTGATGAGACAAACCGGTGAAAATACCGATCAACGTTTCGTTGCCGGTCGTCCCCCTGCCTATTTGAATACCTGGAGCGGTAATTGGCATGGTGGC